>Ga0180438_10002089_pt1 | contig 33670 bp, 47 predicted proteins | sample SS_ome_12_FD_132455 | JGI IMG/M metagenome (GOLD analysis project Ga0180438, IMG submission 132455) | Hypersaline lake sediment archaeal communities from the Salton Sea, California, USA - SS_3_D_2 metaG | ecosystem: Environmental > Aquatic > Non-marine Saline and Alkaline > Hypersaline >... | reverse complement strand
TGCACAATTAACCATACGCTGCATACCGATACCCTGCGGGCCTTGTACCGGGATAGTGGTAACTATCATCTCAAATGCTTGAGTGATTCGTATTGACTCTCCTGTTGTAATGGCACCGATAGCGCTTGGCTTTCTGATATCGGTTTTCCCTATAATGTTTTTATTGTTAAGGTAGAAAATGCCCCACGTTCCTTCATTGAAATCCATTGGATCCTCCAGTTACAAACCGTACCAACAAAATGTAATTTTACACATGAGGGATATAATCAGACGTTATTTCAAAAATTTGAAGGAAGCTTTAGAGGTTAAAGAGTACGACGTGGATGACTCTCTTTTAGTGGATGTCTACGTGTACGCCCATTACGACGGCTGGCATTGTGAAGAAGCTCTAGATAGTATTATGGCACCAGCGTTGGTTATTGATGTTAATAGTGATCATCGGTCAGTCATCGTTCCTACTTTCGCTTTTGAAAAGGGCATGATTATGGCTAGCATAAGTTACTCTGGTTATATTCGTAACAAAGAAGAAACGGCGGTGGAGCGTATTTTACTGCGAGATGGTCAGTTTTTGGCCGTAGGTAAAAAACCACCTGGATCCAAAAAATTTCCGACATTTGATTTACTATCGGAGTGGTAGACGTATGTGCGAAAAATGCAAGAAAGACACGTTAGTGATGGGACCTAGCATTGGTGAACGTGGTCGCGTTTACCTTAGGAAGGATCTTAGCGGCAACCTTTCTGGGGGTGTCATCAAACCTGCTGCTAACGGCGAACCTATTAACGGAGACGCCATGATTTTAAAACACGAGACAGGTGACACCTACGAAGTGGTGGAGGTCATTGAGCCAAAAATAGCATCGAAATATAAACCGGGCCCGTCCATGGCTAATAACGCTAGTTTTCGTACTGGATGGGACAGAATATTTGGTAATACGGTTATCGGAGAAGCGTAAAGTATAAGAAAGTAACCTGTCTTTACTTATGCTTCGTATTCTTCTTCAATCTGTTCCGGGACCATATCTTTGATGACCTTCGAAAGCCCACGAAGCTCCCTCTGGATTCTTTCAAGGGCTTTGAGCTTTGTTCGCAGCTCATAGTTTTCTTTATATAACTCTGTCCCGTTGAAAGATATGTGCGTCAATGTAACGATGTCGTCCCTCCCGATCATGTCCTTTAAAAGTGCCCTAGTTGTATAATGCATATGTGGTATTATTAACGTCATTTTGACGACGCCTTCTTTACTATCCAGATTCACTTTATCCACTGTGCATTTTCCGCCTAACGCTAGCGAAACTTCGTTTTTAGCTTTTTCTTCGCGTTCATTATCACTCATGCTTATTCCTTTCCCCATTTTTAACGAGCATACGAAACAGCCTTAATGACACACCTTTTGAATATTTTCATAAAAGATAAAAAGTGGTCAGAGCGGTGCACCAATACCCCCATTGATATTAGTCTTGCTCGCCCATCACTCTGACCGTTTATACTTTACAACTGAGAGCAGTGTGCAATTTATGAAGTATGGTGTTAAGTGTAGATTGTTGATGTGAAACAAAATAAAAGTGGTATTATATAAAATGTCACAGTATAATAAAAACGGGTTGTTGGTTGTTACTGATCGTTTTAATGAATCTGTGATGGTTAAGTGCGGTTCCCGCACTGTTGCACATTTTTATCGTTATGGAGCTTGGGTCGTTCAACGTTCTAATATGTCAAGTTTAGTTTTTATGGCTGAGACATCGGGATATGACGTATGGCGAGCGTGGGTTGAGATTGTACTTAGAGAACACGGCATTTCAGTTAACGGCATTCCAAGACCAGAGCGAAGAGAGATTGAAAAAAGGTTAGAGAAACGAAAAACGTTAATACGACAAGCCAGCTGGATGATTTCTGGATCATTGTCGTGGTGGGCTTTCGAATATTTTTTAGACGAAAAATATCTAGTAAGTTCAGTTTTTTCTATATTAATGATCTTTTGGGGTTTATGGGCGTGGTGGTTAAGTGATACTGTTTTTGGGCGTGTTAGCGCTAGTAAAAGTCATAGTCATAGTAATCGTGACGCGGAGCCCTTTAAGCGCGCATACGCTCCGAGAGAAAGGAAAATGTGATGACTAAGGACGCAATAGCTAATATGTATGAATCTATGTTTAAACATGTACTGAGTAGCGTTGCGGGTAGAAGGAGTTTAGCACAGTGTATGGTTGCCCCGTTAAGAACTGGGCTGGATTATTCGTCTATTGCACGCAAAGTTTTGACTATGACTACAGTATGTGATGAATGTGGCGTGGAGTATGATACGTTGGAAGAACACCCTGATAACGGATGCGGTTACGGTATGGTATCTAATATCATAGACGCCTAGTTTAACGCGGATCCGTTAACGAAGGCCGACACCTCTTCAAATTCAAAATATGTATCTTCCAGCCATTGGTCTTGATCAATCCGATATAGATCCCAGGCGTCGTTCCAGCACGAGTAACAGTAGATGTAATGCATACCGTTCACGGTATGGCGTCTAACAACACTGTGATCGCCGCACTCTGTGCATTTGTTGTCCTCTGGGCTCCATAAAATATCCATACTTTAACACCTAAATAGAACGTCACGGGTCTTTCTAATGGGCTCTTTGTGAGTATTGCGGCGCTTCACGGGTGTATTATACAAGTGACGTACAACTTTCGGAGAAGCGATGAAACATGTAATGGTGTGCATATCCGGGTTTTCTGGGACTGGTAAAGATGAAATCGCTAAGAGACTCTGGTCGAAGCATAACGCAACGCAAGCTAACTTAGTGGATCCAGCTAAGCGTCACGTTATGGATCTATATGGATTCACAGAGGATCAAGTGTTTGGTCCCAGCGAGAGTCGAAACTCGGGTGACGATAGATATGTTAGGAGTGACGGCACACTTCTAACGCCGCGAGAAGCATTGCAAAAATATTGTGCGTTAATGCAGGATATGTATGAGTGTACGTGGGTGTCTAAAGCAGTTTATGTCCATCACAAAATCGCATCTGGTGAGTACACATACTCCCGTGTAACGGGGCTGATCAAACTAAGCGGTTACCAACTGCCGTCCAAGGATGTTGTTATAACATGTGCATCAGACTTTCGTCATAAACACGAAATGAATTACGTTCGTGGTATAGATTTCTTGACACCTGTGATTCTGAGGGTAAAAAGACCCGAAATAGAAGAACCTCCGTATGACCACCGTTCAGAAACGGAGCAAGCCACTATTCCCGATTCTGCATTTGATGCTGTCATAAATAACGACAGTACGATAAACGATCTCGGTTTTGCCGTCGATGAAATAATATCGGCAGTGTTAAGTGGTGTTATCGTACCATCTAGGGAGAGAGTATGATTCCAATTAAAAAGCTGGAAACAATAAAAACTGTATATAGCCATGCAGCTTGTCCTGATGGCACGGTGGCAGCGCTCATTTGTTCTGAAACTTTGAATCGATTAGGTATAGAACACGAAGTTAGAACAATACAGTATCAGTCTAAAGAACACCGGGAATTAGTTCCGAAACCTGGGCAGCTATTTGCAGATATAACGCCGCCAATTGAACGTCACAAAGAATGGGCTGAGCATTCCCCGATAATACTGGATCATCATGGTACTGCAAAGCATGTAGTTGAGGCTTTAGGCGGAATTTATGGCGAAGACGAAAAAGTATGTGGATCTCTTTTGTGCTATACGTACATTTACGAACCGCACGTTGGCTCTAACGATGAATGGGAGTATTATGCACATCTCAGTATGGTTAGAGATACTTGGAAGACTAAACATGACGACTGGGAGAAAGCATGTGCTTTCGCTAGAGGTCTAGCGTGGTACGGAACACGCGATTTATTAGACCTCATGAATAATGGTAAGTTGGATCTCAGCGCTGTACTCGCTTTTGGAGTTAAGGAGAATAAACGAGTTCTTCGTAGAACTGAGCTATTGGCCAAAAACGGGTATATTTTGGAATTTTCGTTGAAGAATAAGAAATATAGAGTGCTGTTTGTTAACGCTACTGAGAAAATAGCGTCAGAAATTGGGGAATACGCTCGTGGTGAAATGGATGTAGACTTGGCAGTAACATGGTTTACAACGTGTCAAGACGGCAGTCCTTACACTATATGCTCGTTAAGATCAAATGAAAGAGTTAGCGCTGTAAAGATAGCTGAGTTGAACAATGGGGGTGGCCACGAAAGAGCGGCCGGATTTAGAATAAATGGCGGTTTCAACTTATCGTTATGTGATCTCGTGCATCACGTTCGGTATTCCCTACAACGAACTCACTAATCATAAACGAGTTCGGTAAGGACCGTAAGGATAACTTGGCACGTATTGTGTTGTATGTCAAAGCCAAGTATACTGACAGTATCCTGCCAAAAATGTCGCATAGCTAATGTGTGTCCACACAAAGGTTCGAGCCCTCTCATAACAGACGCTGGTAAACGAATACACTGCAACATCGTTGGCGGATATGGGAGAACGCCGATTCCTCGTGACATACTTTCTGAGGAAAGTATGAAACTGGCTGAGAAATACGGACCGTGCATGACTATAGTGGAGCTACCAAAACTTGACATTGCTACCGGATTTATCTACCGAGTAACAGCTAAGGTTTTTTCTCAGCCAGTTTTGCATGAACGAGAACAGTTAACCTTGAAACAGAAGCAGACTCTACACTTAATTAACCAACGAGGGCAATTCCCTATGAAGAGTTAACTGTGTTCTCCTATTGCTGTCGGGGGGTGAACTCTACACCACTGCATTAGTTCTGGCCATCTAGATACGGCCAATTTATGCATTTCATAAACTATTTTTCTATACGAAATGTGACCTTGAGGTTTGCTTCTGAGTTCTATGACATAATATAATTCTTTAAGGTCCATTTTGAATCTTGACCTATGTAAATACCCGAGTGGGGTAGCATACTGGAGAGTATCTACGTCGCATGGCTCAAGTTCAGGAGCTGAGTCTATCAGTTCCATTGTTCGTCGATATTCAGGTTCCAAGTCAGTCCCTTCGATATCAGCTGGTACTACGTACCCAAAACTAGTAGAGAGCGGTTCTATAAATTGTTCGCATCGCCTGTGTCTTTGTAGATCTCTGAACGCTCCGTAATCCATCATAATATCAAATGTTATGTTTATGGTTTTAAATATGTCTGGGACTTCTTCGTGTTCTGGACGTGTATTCATGAAATTGCAGAATTCAGTCCAACTTTTACCATACATGTCAGCGACATCAGCTTCGAACGACTTTTGTTCCAACTTAGGGTCTGACATCAAATACGGTTTATGAATTTTAACGTACCAAGACCCAGAACGGCTTTGACTATACGCGAAATCTCCTAGCGATTGGATTGGAGACACAAATTCAGTCGGGTCTGCATAACGCATTAAAGTCGGTGTAATGGGACGCATTGCTTCGTATACTAAATCGCCATAACCTCGCAATTCGTCGTTGTGGTGACTTCTTAACGCCTTAATGACGTCACGTATGTCACGTGCATTACCAACCATTGCTAGATTTGTCCCAGTTCCCGCTGGTAGCAAGTATCTTACGTTGTCAAAAGCTCTTCCCTTTACTTCTTTTTTCTTTGGGCTTTTGCCCATTTCTTTGGCGCATCTTTCCAAGACCTTAGGGTATAAAGTTTGATACGCGTCATATAACTGATCAGAAAAGGTCTTTAGCCCCAACGGTGCGTTAGGCGGCATAACGAAAGATTCTCTTGAGAATTCTTGATACCTAGTACTTTTTTCTGCGTATCCTGGTCTCTGCCAACTTTCTATAAATTTTGACGCTATAATTGATACGCCTTCGAAGCATACCGGAATAACGGCTAACTCTGCTACGGATTTATGACCGAATTCAATAGTCCATTTATCATGGAACGTATCAGCTTTCTCTTCGGTTACCTTTTTTAAGATCTCTCGCGCTGATAACGGCGATCTTGAGTATTTAGCTAACACGGCGGCTTGTACAGCTGGTGGTAATAGATTACCATGATCATCGGTCAAACAGAAAATTTTGGTATTGTTCATTGAGGACGCCTATGTGTGATGACTACCTAGAAAAAGTACAACGGCAAGTATCTCAGCTTAAACCAATGTGGTTTGAGTCACTTCACAGGTCGCCTGACGTTCCTAAAATTTTTCGTCCGTGGACTAGCAATTTATCACCGTCAGCCTTGTATAACTGTTCATTACCATGTCGAAAAGCGATGGGCATTCCAACGCCAGAAGTAAAGTGGATGAGTATTAAGAGGTGGGTGACTACGACTCCAGCTGGAGTTATACTACCACCTGGCGTACATTTTTCTATTAAAAGAAAAGAAGAATTTCGCCCGGACCCCGCGCCACACTTTCAAAAAATAGAATACGGGATATTTATGTTCCCATATGGGAACGTGTGGAGTCAGGTATCTCCCGGTATTCCGATTACTGAAAGTTGGGTTTGGTCTTACCTTGATGGCGTTCTTATCTTCGAAAGATTAATGCGAAAGGATGCTGCGTTTCCGATAAAAGGGTTTTTTGAAGCTTCGTATAACTACATGAGTAAAAATCCCGATCAGATCGGGATACACTTGAAGCGGCAGAAAAAAACGGCGTAGCCAATATAGTTATGCCTAATCATGATGATAGATGGTCTCGGAATTTAGAAAGAACGAAGGCGAAGGCTCTTTTAAAAGAGAAGGCCGTGGCTTCTTGTGGCGGAAAATGCCAAATATGCGGATATGATCAGTGTTTTTCAGCGTTGGATTTCCATCATACAGACCCGGAAGAACGAGATTTTATAATAAGTTCTCGTATGAATTGGGCCGCGATAGAGATCGAGCTTAAGAAGTGTGTTTTGTTATGTTCTAACTGTCATCGGGAAGTACACGCCGGATATCACCCAACTTTTTTAGTGTTAGAGGACGAAGATAGAGGAGAAGATCCGTACTTAGATAATGATGATGTCTAATGGTATGGATCTCAATAAACGAACGCTTTCTTCGATTTCGATACTCGATGCTTGATATGAGTTGAAAGAGATTTTAATTACCGGTTTATCGTTACGGTCAAGTTCCATCTCTATATTTCTAACATGTTTAACTATAACTGTGCCGGCGTATAAGACGAATCCGCCTTCTTCTACTGCTATAGTTATGCCATTACCGAAAACTTTCATCTGCTATTTTCTTTTCTTATCTCTAAGGTGCCGAATGTGGCCGCTGTCACCCACAACATGTAGTCTACTACACCAAGTGGCATACCGTCTGGCTGCATGCTTTTACACATTTCGGTGGGATCGAAAAATTCCCAGTGGTCCGCCATTCTAACTAAATGGAGATCGGGTTTCATGAAGTCCAATAACCCGATGTTTCTGGCTAAATGAAAGCACGTAACTTTCCCGATATATGGGAAGTCTTGCAATCTTTCTGGAGTCGATAAATACTTATTTTTAAACTGTTCCCATCCGAACAACTCTATACCATACAGTACGATATCAGCTGTGTCATAGACAGCTTTGGCTTTGGCTTTATTTTTACAAATGGGTTTTACTCGTTCATAAACGTCGTCAAACGACTCATGATGAATGTTACCCCAATCTTGAAACGCGTCGAATAGTTTATTTATGAACTTACTTACAGCTTGAGCAGAGAAACCCGTGGCGTAAACTACCCAGATATATTCCATGAAAAAGAGACGAGGTTTTACGCGTTCGAAACGAACGGATCTAATACGATTTATATCGTCAGAGTAAAAAGTTTCAGCGAAAGTTCTAGCAGCTTCAAAATATTTATTAGGATCGGTAAACTCAGGTTTATAAGCATCAATGTTTTTAATATTTTTGCGCAGTTCCATTACTGCTCCATTATGTTTATGATAATATGTTCTCGGCAAGACATGCCAACTTTGGAATTAAACCTATACTTGTTATGAGACTTTATGGATCTCCTAGTGGGCTTTCCCGGAGCAACAATGATTGCTCTACAATAATAACACACCCATACCTGTACACTATGCACAGTTACTCTCGAAAGAGAGTGCTTGTGGCGAAGCTCAACCCATCTATGACGGTTGCGATTCGATAACGAACTTGCGTCCATAACGAATACTACACTTGATTGTTACACATCGCAACGAAGATCTGGTGATATGTAACGTATGAAGAGATAGACTTGTCAGGTTTTAACATTCATGGGCGTATCAATCGTAGCGCATTTTGTGTAAAGTGTACGAATTATACACTCTCATCGTGAGGAAACATGCAGAAGAATAAGTTCAACGTTATTTTGGATCAAGCTTGGGGATCTAGCGGGAAGGGTAAGATGTCCGCGTTCTTAGCGGACTCTTATAGATGCGCTAATGTGTCTTCGTCGAATTACCCGAATGCTGGCCATAGTGTGGTTTTTTGCGATGGATCCAAGTTTGTAGCTAAAGCCATCCCTACAGCGGCAGCTTTGAAGCGTGCTGATATTACTAATCCGGTATGCTGGATTAGTCCCGGTAGTGGGTTTAAACCCGAGAGATTGGTGCAAGAATGGCATGAAAGTGGTAAACCGAGGATATTTATTCATGGGAGAGCTAGTGTGGTCACAACTGATCATGCTAGGAGAGAAAGGGAAGGTAAAGACTCAACCAAGCATATAGCTTCTACCATGCAGGGTTCCGGAGCAGCTATCGCGGACAAGGTTTTGCGAAAAGCTGATTGCATTCTAGCCAGAGATATCGACTGGGTAGAATACGGGGTACCTAAAGAGTTTCTAAACTCGGTCATGGTTCTCTCAGCAAAGGAGTTCAGAGATAGAACGTATGACGCTATGGCCAAAAACGATTTTTGGCTTCATGAGGGATCTCAAGGATTTGCGTTGTCTATTGATCACGGATCGCACTATCCGACATGCACGAGTAGGAATTGTTCGGTTCAAGCTGCCATGGATCATATGGCGATTCCGCCACAGATGGTTGGCGATGTTTATTTGAACGTCAGATCTTATCCGATTCGTGTCGGAAATGTTATCGAGAACGGAGTTGAGAAGGGTTACTCCGGCGACTGGTACCCAGATCACAAAGAAGTTTCTTGGGACGATGTAGCCCGTGCCGCTGGCATGCCTCCTGATGAGGTAGAAAACCTTAAAGCTAGAGAGTATACAACGGTAACTGGGCGTCTTCGCAGGTGTGCGACGTTTTCTCATGCTGGTCTTAAAGATGCGGTAAAGGTGAACGGAGCTACGAAATTGATGCTGAACTTCGTTCAGTATATCAACTGGAACGACCGTGGCCTTAAAGGTGGGAAAGAAGCGTTCCATAAATTGTCATCGGAGACAAGAAGCTTCATCACTAATATTGAAGAATCTACAAATGTGCCAGTCGTACTTATCGGGACCGGTGCCGGCCATGACGAGATCATCAATCTGCTCGAGTAGCTAACGGCGTCAGTGCTTCCTTATATTCTTGTACAGTTTCATATGAGTAAGAATCCGTACGAACCAGAGTTTACTGGTCGTAAGAGGATTGTCGTTGTATGGGTTAAACGAGTTTCAATAGGATCTTCTGACTGGGATCCTATTGCTTGTAAAACCTCTAAAGATGCCGCCAACGAACTGCGCCGTGCCCGAAAGTCGGGTTATATGGCTTTTGTAGCCACTTATAAGAAAGTGAAAGCGGGCAAAAGTGTTGCCTCTGCTGAGAGGGAAGCAGAGTTCCACGGCGATGAATAACGGCGATCTATATTTTGTTGGGTTAGTGTACATATTTTGTTTTTTGTTCGGGTATGCTCTTTTGTTAAAGAAACAAAGCAAACTTCTGGAGCAAGAAAATAAACTCTTTGAAGAGCAAAAACGGCTGCTAGGTGAAGAGCGTACGCTGTTGGAGAGACAAAGCGACATTACGGAGAAGGAGAAAAAATTCTAAGACCGATGGTGCTGGGCGCCATTTTTTCTATTTCTTTTATGCTTTCTCTTATCTTTGTTTATTTGACTCATATAACCTAATATAGATACTGCCAAGGGTTCCCCAAAGTCAATGTTGGTAAAACAACGTGGGCACAAGGTTATGAAAACTACGCGTTGGTGAAAACGTTGAGCAGACTTTTTACCCATTGATATGCCGATTTCGATCTCTAGCGTATGATTCTTACAAAGATCCTTCTTACACAACCCACAGAAGGATGTTAACTTTTCAGTCATTTCTTCTTTACATCCATATACGTCGCAGCGTAGTACCGATTTACGTACTTTGCTCATGTGACTCTCCGTGTTGTTACTCCTCGTTATTTATGGTTCTCATATTTGTTCATGGAGTTGAAAGAAAAGCAATTAGTTCAACTTAACTTCGACTCCGGTCAATTGTCCCTTTTGTTTTTCTTTAGAAACTTTTCTCGTTCTTTATCCTCTGCTTCTTTCTGAATTTTTTCATAATCTAGTGGTTTACGAATCGATTCATTTTCTACAGATGAGGTAGTCGTAACATCCTGGAATCTTAGAGTATCTAAATCGCGCATATCGATATATCTAATGAGCGACGTATTGACATTCCCTAAACCGAATATTCTAACACCGGTTCTTTTATCTTTGAGAGCGTCGCCCTCATGGGACCACGCGTCGTGTTTAAAGACGCGTCTTTTAGATTTTCTAGCCCATTCTCTCTGCTTAATAGTTTTGAGCATAGTATCATTGCTCACTCTTGACACTCTGATCGTCAAGTCTTTGGGGATTTTATGATTCACTCTCAAGTTGGCTCTGCAGGCGTAATCGCACCCTAAGGCGAATGCCTCTTGGAAAGATCTTGCTCGAATCATGACGTGATTAATTTTATACTCTGCCGGGAGTATCACTTTCCAAACTTTAATATCAGGATCTTGCTCGTATGTTAACTCTTCTACAACTTTAGGAGAATAACCGGGAAAAGCGGCAAGCATCGCTATTTCATAAATTTGATCAAATCTAGTTCTTCCGACTTCAGCGGCTCTAGTTGGTATTAGCTTTAACAATTCAAGAGGAATAGTGTCATTAAGTATAAGGTTGGTTAAAAATTCGCGCACCCACTCCTGTTCTTTGCTAGAAGCCATCTTTTCAACGCAAGCATTGACAGCATCTGATATGACTTTAAGATTTTTAGGATCTTTCTTTTTCCTTTGAGCGATTCCATGTAACTTTGCAACCGCCTTTTTAAGCACTTTTCCCCACACTGCCTCCCGGTCTTTGAGGGCCTTCGTTCTTTTCATGATAACGTTGAATTGCTTTGAAATGTATAGTATATACGCAGGAAGAGGACCATGAGATTATCTCAGCAGGGTGCATATTCGTTTAGGTCAAACATTACGTTTAACAATACGCACCCTGGCCGTCCTGGTGGAGGCGTTGTCCTAAAGATTGAAGAAAAAACGTGGGACTTTTTCACCCGTTCAACCTACAACGGGATTAGTCCTGTTAAGAGTAGCCGAGTCTTGCGCTCGTCGCCCCTCTTTTCAAAAAAAGATCCTTTTTTTGATCTTTTTTTCCTTGTTTTTTCTCCTTCGATCCTCTCTTCTGTTCATGAAATAAACAGAACACAACATAGTACACATCTAAACGTAAGAAACGCAAAGAAGGAAGAAACAGGAAGAAGAGACGCAAGCACAGCAAACGCAGGTAACGCAGGTAGCGCAAGCAGCATGAGCAACGCAAACTAGCGAAAGTTTAACGCCAATATGGTAAGAACGTTTATAATATTTGATGATGAATTGATGCATTGTGAACATTCTATAGGAATGGCACCTATACTACCAGTAGGTGGTGTTATGCGAGTTAGAACGATTTTATTTTCTGAACCTACGAAACTAGATCCTCGGCGTACTGAGAAGAAGAAAATTGATGCCGATTTTAGAATAGGATCGGCAAAGTTGATTTATTCTACTTTAGATCCCAGTAGGATGGGGTTAAGCCAGTATTTGGAGCTATCTAGAGTAGATCAGGACTGATTGTGGGAGTGGATGATGGCAACGAAAGATATGATCAACTGGGGACGGTATAGAGGGTGGAATGGGCCTTTTTACAGGGGAAAGCACAAATATGTGATCCCTGGTAACCCAACCGAAGATCATCGTATCGTTGCTGTAACGACGGCAACGGAAGGTGGGCGCTACGATGCTATAAATATGTATGACGGCCAGATAATATCTTCTGGCTTAATACAAGTTGTTGAACGTGCCCAGTACTCTGTAAGTCGTATGCTTTCTAAAACTTTGCCATACGCCTTAAAGGAATTGACTCCTGCCATGGAGTTAACTAACTCCATTTTCAAAGCCAATAACCGAAAACGATGGCGATTCTTCTTTAAAGACGCTCGAGGTGAAGTAGACCGGGAAAGCGAACAAAGGCAACTTATGCACGGCCGCTCCACAGGAGCCATAGGGACCTGGGATGAAGAATCTACTGACATAGGTAAGACGTGGGCAGCCGCAGTCGCTTCTGTATGGGAACATGAAGAAGCACAAATGGCACAGGTTGAGTTTTCTACACGGATCATAAGGCAGTATGCTTTTTGGGCTTCCAAGAAAGCTATAGAAGAAGCACCCAGTACGGACGTCGGAAGGGCATTCGTAGCCGCTTACCTGTCCTTTGCGGTCAATAACCCGACGAGAGCTAATAAGCACCTCGGAATAGCCAAGAAAAGCTACAACGGGCCTATGTGGACGCAGGGTTGGCTCATTCATGTTCTTAAAGAGTTGACTTTCGGGCCTAGGGTTGCCATCTATCCTCACCGTTATAACGCTATTCGCCCAGTACTTGAGCAATTATATAATATTAATTTGCCGGATTTAGCCGATGAACTTAAAGTCTGGAAAGAGTCCAATGATTACGATCATTTGTTGTCCACGGAGGAATTACAAAAAGCGCTCATAGCTCTTGGGTATGATCTTGGCCCGTGGGGGGCGGATGGTAAGTATGGTCCTAAAACGCGAGAGGCTATGTTGCTTTTCGAGCAGCGCGCGGGTGTCTTACCTGAATATCAAGACGGGATGTTAGATCACCATTCCTATCACGCGCTCGTAGATTGCCTTAGTGCAGAAGGCATAACCTTGTGATTCTGGCATACGCGATCGATCGCGAAGATCGACGATGCTGTTGTGTAGCGATCAGTGCCTGGTTTCTCTAACGAGAGAAGGGGGGTAGCTAGTGTACAGAGAGAGTGAACTTGAACAATTAAGAAAGCGTATCGAACAGCTAGAGCGCAAGAACGAGGCTTTGCAACGCATGGTACAGGATGTGAAGAAAAGTTATCCTGGTAGCAATCGTCCTTGTAATCATCCGGATTGTAACTGCCATATTGATGGCTATTATCCCTTGTGTCAAGCTGGCGGGGCAATTTGTTACTAGGGCCTCTGTTAAATGTAGAGGAGTAAAGTGAAGAAGAAAAAGAGGAAAAGGCAGGCAAAGTGGTTAAACCAGCGTCTTAAGGAACTTAATGCGTGTAAGTGTGGTAGGAGACCAGTCGTACGTGCTACGCGTAAACACGGTCTGAAGCGTATGTGGAGGGAGTGTGTGAGTCGTGATGATATAAAGTGGTTGGCTTGCCAAATACCTTTCGATAAAGTGCGTCGGTGCGCGTATCATTATACGGCCGTTAAATGGAAACGGATTGCGCATCTTCCATGGAGAGATATTCGTAAGGCTATCGAACGAGAGGTATCATTATAACAGCTATGAATAAGGTTAACGATTGCGAGTTGATCTAGTCGGTTTATATTAGTTTGCATTTTATCCTTGACTTTTTTGGATTTTTATGGTATGGTTAATTTAAGGGTTTTTGTCTATTGAAATAACGATCTCCTACTCAAAAAACCGAGCTTTGTCTCATTTTGAGTAGTCTCCGCTAAGTCGGCATAGCGATTGCCGCATGGAGGGAAGATGAAGTACGAGCGAGTGGCTATTCCGAGCAACTGTCTCTTTTTGGAACAGTGGCACAAATGGATACACGGCAAAGTGGCTTGCCACTTTAAACGTGATCGTCATAGGATACCCGATACGGTTCAATCGGTCAGGTTAAGGTTGTTGTCGAAGGACTTTATTGGTAGGTGGTTTTTTAAGCACCTGACTAATGAGCTTGTAGATAAGACGCAGGCGGAGCTGATGCTTGGGGGAGTGAAGATTACGTTTATAGGGACTTTGAACCCGGTAGACGGTAAAAGGTCTAGTCCTGATTCGGTTTGGCGTGTATCGGATTTGCTGGAGTTTGCCAAGTTTGATTATGATAGGTACTATTATTCGATCCAGGGGCATACAATTGCTTCTGATAAGGTGCTAAATTTATTGGGGTATCCGGAGGGCTCTTATGGGGCGCTTGAATCTTTATATAGGCAAGGTAGGCTAAAGCCTTCGGAGTTAACTAGTCATCAGTGTACGGGGGAGAAGTCTTGTATTGGTTGTATTAAGGGGAAGGCTTCTTTGAAAGAGAAGAAGTTATCGTTAGCTCACCGTTGGGATGACCCGGAGGTGAGAGGTCGAGTTAAAAAGTTGAGGTGGTGTGACTCTCAGCTAAAGGGGTTTTTGCGTGACTGGCGCAAACAAAACAGAATAAAATGTGTGCCTGATTATGTTATGAGGGTGCCTCCCCATCGAGGTATCGACGCGGGACTTCTCGGGTACGCTGAGATGGTGATATCGAATGCTACGGTTAATAGCTTTAAGCGTCTTACGAGGAATGACGATATGGCGCGTATGGTATTTAACGATGGTATATCACCGGAGAGTTCAGACGTGGAAGTTTCTGCTTGGGAGTCGGATGGCGATGACCTCAAGAGGAGAGTTATAATTGACGTTGGGGCTACGGGCGATTTTGATGATTTTGAAAATAGAGAAGATGTCCGTTCTGTAATTGACGGTGCTAATCTCACTCCTGAGGAGAAAGATGCTATCACGGCTGTAGACTTAATGAGCATGACGGTCAAGCAGTATGCTATAAAGTCTGGCAAAGCTTCTCCAAGGGTACATAAAGTTAGAGCCAGTGCTCTTAAAAAATTGAGAGCTTCGACCGATATGGACACCGATGCGGATTTAGTTGTTCGTAGCGTTTGTCAGAGTCATAGTCTCACTCGCGATGAGCTGTTTAGTTTATCACTTTTTGGGGCTTCAGTGATAGCTAGAACTGAGTTGTTTACGAAGTTGTATCGATCTGGGATGTCTGTTGAAGATATGAAGAGCAAGTTTATGTATCCGGAGAGCAGGATTTTGGCAGCGTTAAATAGAGGCGGTGTCCTGAGTTAGTTTAAACTTTTAGTGTTATTGGTAGATAGTAACATGTCTACCAATAGTAATATTCGTATCGCCAAGTCAATCAGGCTCATCCTGGCTGTATTTCATCTCATTGCTCAAATAGAGCATCAGTTTGGGAGAGCTATACTGGATATTTTGAAGCGGCAGTATCCGGATGCTGACATTGATGCTGACCCTAAACAGGTTGGTATGAAAGCGATGAATGTCGCCTTGAAGCAGGTCCAACGTGATCGTGATCTTGCGATGGACGTGTTGCAAGAGTTTCTGACATATATTGCTGTTGGCGGTGTATATGAGCAGAATGAGGGTGGCGAATACGCGAGAGACAAAGAGGGGAATCTTATTCCTCGCAAGACTCCTAAGCCTTTCGATTTCACCAAGGGTTCACCGACGTGGAAGGATGCCCTGGGTAATATATATAGCAACATTAGACGCCGTGCCATAGGCAGGTCTAAGAAGAAGTTTGATGTTCTTCAGAAGGGTCAGGAGCGCTCTGTTGAAGAGGCGTTTGGTAAAAGACCCGAGGGTGGGGGAGCGCCTGAAGGCGGGGAAGGTGCTATTCCTGCTGATATTGGCGATATGGGCGGCGGTAGCAGTCCAGTGAAATATTGGTCCTCTCAAGAGGAGAAGCTGGCATATAAGCAGTTATTGGAGACTCTTGATCTTATCGCGGATGATCTTAGGGATTCTCTTCCATTTGACCAGCGTGTGTTGTTTGACTTGATTTATGAAGATGGCGCTGGCACTTTTAGATCGGATGCTGAATCTATAAAGTTGAATATGGGTCAAGGGACTATTTTTAAGGAGAAGCTGGAAGGTATAGCCAGCGGTGATGGTCCTGATGCTGATAAAGCAGCGGCCATCTTGAAAGAGAAGGCCAAGAGATGGTCTGGGTACGTTGGTACGTTAAGGAATGCTCTTTTGAAGAGCATGGATAACTTCTTCAAAAACGAGCTCACAGACTATGAGTACGATGCTCTGAGTAGTATATTTTTTGATGAACCTGGCACGAAGCAAAACGTTGAAGAGACCACAGAGAAGTTAGAATTTGCTGGGGTTGAAAAGCAACGTGAGCTGGATGAAAGGAAGTACGGCAGGTACTTGTATAAACTGAGAGAGAATCCATCGTCTATCCCTGCTAAAGAGAAGAAGCAGATGGATAAGCTTAAGGATAAACTTGATCAACAATATAAAGAACTTGTCCCTGGTATGGATGAAGAGCTTGAAGGGTGGAATAACCTTCAGGAGAACCTTAAGAATGACGCCATCGAGGACCTTAAAGAGCAGATGGAGGAAGAAAGGCTTAAGGCTGAGGAGGTTGGTAGGTCGTTTGATGAGGCCAAATGGCTTAGTGATATTGAAAAGGCTGAGTCCGAGGATTACATGAGTCCGTCGGATAAGAAGAAGTACGACGAGCTGCTTCGTAGGCGTAGCCTCTTTCATCTATCTGATGATATTGAGCCTATTGCTGAAGAGACTAAGCGGCAGAAGATGAAGAAGAAGTCTAGTACACTCATACTGCTAACGGCTGCACAGCGGGTTGCTGATGCGCTATATTTTGTGTAAATGGACTCTATATTAGCTGATCATGTTAGGCTAGGGAAGCTGGTTAGACCGGCTTCCTATAGTCATGCTGTATCAGCTTTTCCGAAGTTTATATTAAGGTTGAAGCAGCAAAAGCTGCAGATTCTTATATCGAATAATATTAATGCCAAGCCTATAGTCCAAGCTCACAATAAAACTTGTCGAAGTGAGAGATGGTTGCTTTTGAAGTCTGACTTTGATATATGTAAAAGTATAGCGTTAAGAGTAAAACTAAGGTTATTCCCATCGGATCGCCTTGAAGATGCAGAAGAACGCATAAAGGCGTTGGTAAAGTTAGAATTTGCGAATAGAGGATTCTAACTATGGGAAAAACGAACAAAGATCTACCTGTTGTTTTTGCAGCGTGTAAGCGCAATTCTGCTTCGGTAGCTGGGAAAGTAGGCCAGTCATCGGGGGACTTTCCCGGTCTTTGTGGGAGTCGTCAAGCTTATAAATTACCTACTCCTCCAGGAGCGACTTTTATTTCGTTGAAGTGTGTTAAGTGTGGGCACAGTTGGACGGTACCCATTGGCGGGGAATTTCGTGGTGTATGACATTTTTTTGTAATCATTGCAGCTCTCCGCTTTCTCCTGGGAGTCACGTTAACCACTTAATGTGTGTTAAATGTAAACGTGTTTTCACTGTCAAGATAGAGTTGTTTGAAATTAGTGATGACGGATTATTACGGGAACCAGGCGTCTCAACAGGTGACGAGACGTTTAGTGTCGGCGGAGAGCGAAGTTAGGACTGTGGCTCTTGTTGGGCCGTCCTATCTTGGTAAAAAAAGTTTTTTGAAGCAAGAGGTGGAAGCTAAAATACATGACTCGGACATGTTTTTGGCGGACAACTCTATAGGTGCTGCTAGAGAAGCCATAGGTTTTTGCGATTCGCTTCCATTGTTTAGTTCGTACAGAACTGTGCTGATTGACTGCGCTGATCAACTGAGCGAGCCGGCTCAGGATGCATACTTGAAGCTTTGTGAGGAATCTCGCACTTCGCGTGTATTTTTTATTCTAGAGGATGATAGTCATTTATCGGAGGCGTTAAGTTCTAGAATTCAGCATATCATCAGGTGGTTTAAACTGTCCGATGATAATATTGCTAATTTTTGTGATGTTAGTGGTAAGAATTTCACTGATCTTATGGTGAAGCTGTGCGACGGCAGGCCCGGTTTGTGTGGTTATATGAATCAAAGTTATGTTGATCTATATGACGAAGTTAGGGATGTTATTACTCAAAAGGTTAACGGTATAACGCGATCTACCCCAACGGTTATTAATGATCTGAAGGGCAAGCGCTCTGTGGATAGGGATATTATATCTATTGTTTGTCGGAAGGCTGCTGAGAGTCTACTATTGGAAGTTCAGAATTCATTTGAATCACCGGTTAGGGGTGGTATTAAGGCATTTCTGAATTTTTCTTCTATTGTTACTGAAGTTCCTTCTATTAATGCTACGGTGCATTGGAAGAGGGCTTGTGTGGGGTGCCAGGTGTAAAATAGTCTTCCATTGTCTGCCATCATCCTAATAAGTGGGGAAGAAGAGTTTTTAGTTGAACGTGCTGCTATAGACGAAGCGCGGAGTTTATTACCGGACAGAGTTTGTCATTACGATGAATCGGAAATCGGTTCATATCTGGAGGAATCCCAGATGATGGCGTTGTTTGGTGAAACGCGTGTCTTCGTTTTGCATAATGTTACTAAAATACCCAGGTTGCCCGTACTGGATTCCGATTCGCTTATTTTGCTTTCGAAGAAAAAATTGAAATGTGCGAAAGCCACTCGGTCGTTGCACTTTCCTAAGTTCAAGACATTTGGCTCCAACAATCAAGTAGTCAAGTGGATAATTGACGAAGGGAATAGAATCAACATAGATTTAAGCGATGTTGCTGGTGCGCTTTTTGTGAGTAATGGAAAGAGTCTGCGAAAGATAGCCTCTGAGATTCAGAAGCTATCTGTTTTGGTACCGTCTGGTGGGCATGTAACACCGGATGTTGCTAAGTCGGTGATGAGTTTTTCTGCGGAGCTGACTCCTAAAGATATAGTGAATTCAATATGTCAAGGTTTGGCTGCGCGGGCTATACTTGTCTACGACAAGCTGCAAGAGAAAGCAGAAGAAGCGGGATGGATCATCGCTTATTTGCAGCGACATGTCATACAGTATTTGAAGATAGAAATGTTGATCCAAGCTGGAACTGCTGAGGATCAGATAGCCAATATGTTAGGTGTTAAGCCATATTTCTATAGAAATTTTTTGGCACCGCATGCTGGCTTATGGTCCATAGCATCTCTTAGTCAAAGTCTTGAAACGCTGTGTGATCTAGACATCGCTCATAAACGGGGAAGTGCATTTGCCCGTTTTGGTTTACAATTAGAGATTATACGTCTGTCTGAGGAGGCGAGAGATAATGACTGATGGTGCCGTGGCTGTAAGCGTTAGGGATTCACACATTGTTGAGAAGCCCACATCATTGGTTGGGAAAGACGCGGGGAGGTGGTCTCGAGTTTTTACTGACGGGATCACACACCCATTTGATGGGATTGAGTGGAAGCTTGTCGACGCACGCATACTCGATTCTAAGGGGGATGTGAAATTCGAGCAGAAGGGTGTTGAAGTTCCGTCGTGGTGGAAACAAACGACGGTAAATATTATTGCTGATAAATACTTTCGAGTTGTGAACGGAGTACGTGAATACTCCATGAAGCAAGTTATAACAAGGGTTTCGAAGACCATCAGTCGTTGGGCTAAGGAACAAGGCTACTTCGATACGGATGACGATGCCGAGATATATGAAGAGGAGTTGGTCCATGCTTTGCTTCATCAGTATGGGGCGTTCAACTCACCTGTGTGGTTTAACATTGGTGTTCCTGGTCGGAGTCAGGTTGCGTCAGCGTGTTTCATTTCTAGCATAGAAGACTCGTTGGAGGGTATAACGGAGTTTCAAGCGTCAGAGCTTAGTATATTTAAGTCTGGTTCGGGTTCCGGCGTTAGTTTGTCGAAGTTGAGGTCTTCATATGAAAAGATCTCTTCCGGGTCTTATACGTCAGGTCCTCTGGCTTTCATGAAGGGTGGGGATGCTTACGCTGGCGCGATGAAATCTGGTGGTGCTACCAGGAATGCGGCTAAGATGGTTGTATTGGATGTTAGCCATCCAGATATTCTGGAAACAAAAGATGGCCGGCCTGGTTTCATTAGATGCAAAGCGGTGGAAGAGAAGCGGGCTAAGGATCTTATCGGTATTGGGTATTCATGCGATTTTGACGATCCCAATTCTGCTTACAAATCTGTTAACTATCAGAATGCCAATCATTCCGTCAGAGTGTCTGATGCATTTATGAGAGCGGTTATAAGCGGAGATAAATGGCAGACTAAGGAGGTGAAGACTGGGAAGCCGGTTAACACTTATAACGCCAAAGATGTTATGATGGAAATCGCTGAAGCTGCTTGGGAATGCGGAGATCCAGGGCTTCATTATGGTGATATTATAAATAGATGGAATACAGTACCGCGCGTCGGTCCTATTAACGCTAGTAACCCGTGTTCAGAATTCGTATTCGTTGATGATACTGCGTGCAATCTGTGCGCTATCAGTCTACCGAAGTTCTTAAACAAAGATGGTAAGACGATAAATACTAGCGAGCTTGAGCATTCAGTGCGAGTTTTCGTAACGGCTCAGAATGCTATGATAAACAAGGTTGAATATCCGACAGATAAGATCACGAAGAATTCTCGTGATTTGAGGCCGATAGGGCTTAACTATGGTGGGCTTGGCCAGTTATTGATGTCAATGGGGATCGGGTATGATTCTAACCAAGGACGTGTTATTGCTGCTAGGCTAGCCAGTTTGATGACGGGCCATGCTTATCGAACTTCGGCCAAGTTGGCTGCACGTGTTGGTCCATTCCCAAGATATAACGAGAACGCTGATAGTATGATGGCGGTGCTTAAAATGCACCGGGATGCAGATGAAGATATTGAGGATAAATGGGGTCCGGATCCATTGCGTCTTGGCACTGTGAGTGCTAAGCTGTGGCGAGATGTAATTGCATTGGGTGAGCAGTATGGTTATACTATCGCTCAGGCCACGTTACAGGCACCTCTTGGTACGTTGTCGTTCTTCCTCGAAACCGACACGACTGGTATTGAGCCGGCGTTTTCTCTGGTGTCGTATAAATCGATGGTTGGGGGTGGGTATGAGAAGCTAGTTAACGGATCGGTTAAGTTATCGTTATCTCGACTTGGGTATAATCCGTACCAGGCGAACGCTATTAACGATTATATAACGAATAACGGATATGCAGAGGATGCTCCGGGTCTTTTGGATGAACACTTAAGCGTTTTTGACTGTGCGTCACCGGGTGGGCCGTCTGGTAGATGTTTAACGCCCACATCGCATCTTAAAATGATGTCTGCTATCCAGCCATTTATGAGTGGTGCGCAGAGTAAGACTGTCAACCTTCCAGAGACAGCGACTGTCGAAGACATATATAACATCTATGTTGAGGGTTGGAAGTTAGGGTTGAAGTCTATTGCGTTATATCGTAATGGATCGAAGTGGGCCCAGCCACTATCAGCTAATGATGGTGCCAAGAGTGAAGAAGTTAGAGTTGTAGCTCAGAGACGTCATATGCCTGATGACTGTGTAGGTCATCGTCATAGATTTGAGATAGATGGCCATAAAGGCTACATTACAATGAGTGAATACCCAGATGGTGAACTTGGTGAGGTATTTTTGAAGCTTGGTAAGAGCGGTTCGACCATAGGTAGCCTTATAGACGGGTTTACTCGGCTTTTGAGTATTGCACTCCAATACGGGATACCTCTCGATAAGTTAATTCGCAGCTTTATTTATACGAAATTCGAACCGTCTGGTATGACGAGTAACTCGGACATAAGGTTTACAGACAGTATGTATGACTACCTGTTCAAATTCCTGGACTTGCGCTATTATAATGGAGAGAATTCTGGGTTAAGCAAGAAAGGTATCGTAGATGATCTACCTAAGCTTGCTCAGCCTAAGGATCTTCCGAGCATGTCTCTTGATGCTCCTCCGTGTGGCACCTGTGGTGCCATTATGACCAGGAATGGGAGATGTTTCGTTTGTACTAGTTGTGGTGATTCTAGTGGGTCTTGTAGTTAGGCTTATAATTACGTTGTTTTAGTGCAACGGGTTGGGGGCGGTCTCATGCACTCTTTCCCTCCCCCTTTTTCTCGATAAGTTCGTGAGATCGACCCGTTTTTTCTTAGAAAATATAAAATGGCGTGTTGTAAGAAGCCATGTTGTGTATGGCGATGCATGAGTTGTCAAGAAAGTTGGGTTAGTTACCCTGAACATACTATGTGCCTTAAATGTGGTTCGGTATACGTTGTTTGGGTGAATTATGACGAATGGCGTGCTAGACACAAAGGCGGTAAAGTGAGCCATGAAGTCTAACGGTAAAAATAAATATGATGGCGGGTTTGACGCTGGCATCATTGTCGATGGTGTTGTGAAGCAGGTAGGTGATTCGTATATAATAGTCGACGATGACGGTGTAGTGTTTAACCCGGCAGAGGCGATGAATCGGATGCTTGGTCAGAGAGTTCGAATGACCATGGCATCTTTTGAAACTCTAGAAAACATGTCAAAAATGTTGTTGGAATCTGGTAACACTACGCCGTCATAACTTTTGCGACTATTATTTTTTCTTCTGATAGCTTATTAACGCGGCATGCCAGCATTATATAACTCAACTTTGGGTGTTTCTGTATTGTGCAGATGTGATCGTCAATACCGACGATCTTCCCGTATACGCCATTAGCTTCTACGAAGTCTCCGATTCTCAGCTTCTGGTTCATTTGTCTAGTTCGAGGTTGGCTTGTAAATACGGGATAACGTCGTTACGTCTTACGATTAGCACTTCGCATCCTTTCCACAATTTCAATTCTCTGAACATTTTAATGTTATGCAGGGATACGTTTGATATTGTTACTCCGTCGATGCTGACCGGTTCAACTACCGCGACTGGAGTCACCCTTCCAGTCAACCCAACCTGCCATTTTATATCTAGGACGTGTGATACTGCCATTTTAGGGTCGAATTTCCAGGCTATCTGACCTTTAGGTCTCGTGCCGACGCCGCCGAGTGACTCTTGGGTTGGTATATGATTAACTTTAATGACGGTGCCGTCTACGCCGAAATTCATACTATCTCTGGCGTCAGCCATTTTTTGATGTTCGGCTTCCATCTTTTCGGCGGTTCCGGTTTCCCAATGAGGTGTTTCAAATCCCATTGCTTTGAGAACTCTTAGCCTGTTGCGCTCTGTATCTGGAGCGCTGTCCGAGGATAACGCGAAGGCTATGAACGATAGGTTTTGGCAGTCTTTGCCACCGTTTTTCTTATCTCTGATTTTTCCTGATGTAGTATTTCGTGGGTTGGCGTATTCGGCTGCGTATTTTTCCTCAAATACGTCTTTCTTCATTAAGACTTCGCCGCGGACGGTCACTCTCTCTGTTGTTATAGGTATCTCTTTTGGTAAATTTGGTATTTGTACAGCGTTGGCTGTTATGTTTTCTCCGATTATGCCATTCCCCCTCATAATGGCTTTTTGTAATTTGCCGTTATCGTAAGTAACGGATAAGGACACCCCGTCCAGTTTATATGTAATAACGAATTCGTTGTAGCTGGTGGTTATGCACCAATTGTGGAATTCATCTTTACTGTTGACTTTATTTAAGGATCCCATGGGGATCTCGTGGGCTTCTTTTTGCCAAACCGTATGTGTTGCTGGTTCGGCTCCAATAGTGGTTACTTCTTTGCTTTTAGGGCACAATCTTTCGAGTTCGTCTTTTTTGGCGTCGTACTCCTGGTCTGATATTATCGGGTTTAAGTTATAATACGCTTTGCGTGCTGCTTTTAGTTCCTTTTCTAATTCTTCTATTCTGCTTTCCATATTAAAGTGTACACTCAGACGTAAAGGTTTATGCGTCTGATTTGAATCTCCCTAACGAATAGAGACGAGGTGTTGATGAAAATAAGGAGTATGGTGTTTATCGATCCGTCGGCTTTGTTATGAGTCCATGATGCAAGCTATCATAACTTCTTCGGGCGATTTTTCGAGTATGAATGTTGGTAAATTGCCTCGTTGGATGAATAGTATTTTATTAAGGTGTATCTCAATTTTATCTATGAGCAGTTTTTCTTGCTTTACGATTCTTTCTATTACTTCTTCTATTATTTCCCAATTTTCTCTTTTGAAAGGTGCAGTTGGGTGAAATAATATGAGGAACCCGGCGAAAATCGTTTTCCTGCACTCAAGTATATAATGTGGCATACGTTCGTCCTGTTGTCCGGTTCGAATTTTACACTGTGTTGTATTTTTCAATTTTTATTCTGTATTATGTTTGAAATGGCTGAATCAGTATCAAGTAATAAGCACTTTACTAAAGTTGCTCAAGAAGTTTTAGGTCACTTGCGTAAAGTCGCTGTTGTTGACAGAAATGCTGAGTGGCAACGAGTACATAACGCCATTGCTGATCTTGTTAAAGATGTTCATTTTTCGTATGCTAAGATGATCCGTCTTCAGGGCGATTTTGATGGATCTGAGCTTAAATTCCTGGAGAAGATTTCAGAGCAAATGCTTGACATAGGTGGTGAACTGTCAGAGTTTGCCAGGGACTTTTACTCCGGGAGTCTCAGTATGGTCGAGAAGGGGTTTTCGTATGGCGACGGTGCACCTTCTGGTGGTGCCCCTGCTCCTCAGCCGGGCGTCCCTACACCTCCTGTTGAGGGAGGTACTCCGCCCCAGGAAGGTGCCTCTCCTGCCGAGGGAGAAATAAAGCTGGACATGGCTGAGGAAGAGTTTGGCGGAGAAGACTTCGAGCCTGTCGAGGAGGAAGAGGAAGAGCTTGAAGTCCCGATCACTTTTGATGAGAAAGAAGAGGAAGAAGAGGAAGAAGAGTAGGGTTATAACTTTATAATTTAGTTGTAAGCTGGTCATATGAACCAGCTATTTGAAATCCCTACGGCGTGCCCAGTTTGCTTCGGATTCCTCAGTGTTGAGGGCGATTTTTTATACTGTCGTAATAGGTCATGCCCGTCTCAGTTATCCAGTGCTGTAAAGGCTTGGATTAATAAATTAGGTTTATTGCACTGGGGGGATGCTATGGTTGAGGCGTTAACGGATCCTAACGATCCGAAAATAACGTCTGTTGCTGATTTATATAAGTTATCTGTTGAGCAACTTTCTGAGTGTTGTTCTGGGATGAAGATGGCTCAGAAGTGTTATGACACTCTTCATGCTGAAGAGTCGATTACTATGGAACTATTACTTGCTTCTGTCAACATTCCCAATCTTGGAGTGTCTACTGCCACTGACATTGTTAACGCTGGTTATGATACAGTGGACAAAGTGTTGGCGTTGGGTTTTGATGAGTTGGTAATGATACCGAATATCGCTAGTAAGACAGCTAGGGGTATCCTACAAGGTCTTGAGGATAAAGGACATATCCTGAAAGAGTTGTCAAAGGTATTGAGTGTTAAAGCATCATGTGGGATTTTATCTGGCAAGATTTTTTGTATTACTGGGGAGTTATCAAAACCAAGGAAAACGGTGGAAAAAATGATAATGGATGCTGGCGGTGTTGTTAAGGGAACTGTGTCATCTAAAACGACTTTTCTTGTTACTAACGACCCTGGTACTACTTCGTCTAAAATGAAGAAGGCCAAAAAATACGGGGTGGAAGTCATTAATGAAGTGGGGCTTTACGGAATGATTAGTTAATTGTAAGTTAACATTGCAATGGAAGAGTTAACCTGTAAGGTGGATAGAGTAGTATTTTTTAACGAAGAAACGAATTTTTATATTACGAAGTGTCATCATAATAAGAAACTTCTTACTATTAAGGGGACATTTCCTGGTGTTTCTCTGTGTCCCGGTCTAAAAGTTAAATTTAGTGGAATGAGGCAAGAATGCCATGCTAAGTATGGCGAACAGTACCTTGCTTCAGCGTGTGACATTATTCTTGAGAATGGCAAACGTGGCGTTACTGCTTATTTTGCGTCTCGTGTACCCGGGGTAGGGACTATTACAGCGGCTAGACTATATGATGAGTTCGGTGATGATTTGCCGAGGGTTCTAGAAGAAACGCCGGAAAAACTGTTTGAACTAGAATTTTTAAATGATACTCGTGCGAGGTCTATTCTTAGTGAGTGGCGTAGGTCATCTGAAGTAATGACGACTTCTATGTTTTTACTTGGTCTTGGTTTAAACGCGTACCAGGCCAAGTCTGTTTATCGGAAGTTCGGGGCCGACGCCATGGAAATCGTCAAAGACGATCCGTACGTTTTGGACTCTTGTGAAAGTATTGGTTTTCATACCGCTGACATAGCTGCTAGGGCGCTAGGTATTGGCGTGGACGACACTCGTCGTGTTCGTGCCATCGTTGTCTTCATACTTAAAGAACTCGCAAAGTCAGATGGTCACATGTTTGTTACGTCTGATCATATTAAATCTAAGGTTGGGTGGTTCATGAAGAAACACTCAATCATGTCTTTCTCTCATGGTGATTATATGTCAGATGCCATCTTCTATCCGTGTTTAGTGGAACTGGAGAAAGATGGTGTTATTAAAATAGACCGCAATAATATATACCTAATGCATAATTGGATCTCTGAGTCCAGGTCGGCACGTTATATTGCTGATATTATTGAAAGTGGTCCTTATTCGTTTGATAACCTAGCTGACACTCTTGCTCGGTTTGAAAAAGAGCATAAGCTTGCACTTTCCGATGAACAGAGGGAAGCCTTTATGATGTTGGAAGGTCATAGAATATGCATAGTGTCCGGGTTTCCCGGTACTGGTAAAACTCTATTAGTATCAGCGTTCACCTATCTTTTTGAAGAAAACAATATGTATTACGAGTTGTTATCCCCAACAGGTATTGCTGCTAAACGGTTATCTAAAGTTACCGGTAAATCGGCTTCTACAATACATCGGGCTTTAGGGTACCAGCCGGATGGGACTTGGGAATTTTGCGGCAATAATAAATTCCGTGTGGATGCTGTTGTTTTAGATGAAGCGTCTATGGTTAGCGGGTCTGTTTTCTATCATTTGATGGACGCTTTGCCGAAGAATGTCATTATCATCATCGTTGGCGATTCGGCGCAGCTACCATCTGTTGGTGCTGGGCATATACTAAACAACCTGATGAGGAGTGAGCGTGTTCCGAGCGTATTTCTGACTCACATCTTTAGACAGGAGAATAAATCCGATATAGTTAGCGTTGCCCATGCAATACTCACAGATAGCCCTATTGATACGGGTTTCAATGACAAATCCGAGTTCATATTTTTACCTTTCAATTTAGACGAAGTTGTGGGTGAAATATGTAAACTAACATCTGCGTTGAAGGAGCGTAAGGCCAACTTCCAAGTTATGGCTCCTATATATGATGGGGAGTTGGGTGTCAATAACCTTAACACGCAATTGCGAGAAGTTCTTAACACCAAACGGAGCCCTGATAAAAACGCCAAACTTAACCACGGTTCTTGCGATTTGTACGAAGGCGATCGCATAATGGTTGTGGCTAACGATTATGATAAGATGATATATAACGGTGATGTGGGGAAAGTTAAAAGGATATCGATTAGAGACAATAAAGTTGACGTTATTGTTTTTGACTGGTTTGATGGCAATAGGTATCTAAATCAGTTCTTTACATTTTCTTTAGAAGAAGCTCGGCGGCTTTTGAAGGTAGCCTTTGCTTGTTCGATCCATAAATGTCAAGGTCAGGAATACGATTATGTAATACTGCCGATGACAACCCAATACCGAAGTATGTTGTGTAAAAACCTAATATATACAGCAATAACGCGAGCTAGGAAGAAAGTGTTTTTGTTTGGAGATCCAGTCGCTTTCATGCGTGGGGTAAAGAGTAACCGAGAAGTTAACCGTAACTCGAATTTAATTGATCTTATTGAGGAGTATTGCGATGTCGGAAATTAGGTTCATCAGTTCTTCGGATGAGCATCTTTCAGATTTGTCTCCTGGATTTAGGAAGGATGACTATAGAGATGCCATACTAAACAAAATGGAATGGCAGGGTGAATTTGCTCGGAAATTTCGTACGGATGGGATTTTGCGGGGAGGAGATCTCTTTCATGTGAAAGCTGCTAATAAGACGACCATGATGTCGTTGTCTAGGGTTGCTAGCGTTCACAGGGGATACCCCTGTCCAACTTATGCTATAGTTGGCAACCACGACATGGCTCGTAATGATCCTAACTCTGTTATCAGGCAACCGATAGAAGTTCTGTTTAAGTCGGATGTTCTTTATCGATTGGAAGATGAACTGTTTATTGATGGCTCGATGAGTGTTAGAGTTGTTGGCGTGGATTACTCCACCGATCTCGATTATGACGCGTTGTGTTCCCGTATTCGGAAGAAAGATGAAACCTACACTATTGCTGTGATACATGCGCTTGCTGCCAATGCGCCTGAGGATAAAATACAGAAGTTTTTTAGTGAGCGTATTTTTGACTATAGGGACCTTGTTTTTAGCGGATGTCCTGACGTTTATATATTTGGTCATTATCATAAAGATCAAGGTATAAGTGATGTTCATGGGGTAAAGTTTGTTAACCTGGGAGCTATTTCGAGAGGAGCTTTGACGTTTGAAAATTTAGAACGCAAACCTAAGGTTTGTTCGATAGTGTGTAATTCTAGCGGGATTTCTTTAGAGGAGCATGAAATTCCGTGTGCTGATGCTGCTCAGGTTTTTGACCTTAAGAAGAAAGAGCGACTTGATAAAGAGCGTACTGACCTCGACGATTTCATACAGAAGTTTAAAGCTGATGCTTCTTTTGGAGGAGGAGACATAAAGGGTAAAATGGATGTTTTCCAGAAGTCGGATTACCCCAGCGAGTTAAAAAAGCTAGTTCTGGAAATTTTGGAGACAGCGGAATCCGAGGTGTAGGTACAAGTTATGAGTTATGATTTATATTTAAGTTATTCTGGAAAACTGACTTACATAGGATGTCCTAAGGAGTATAAGTTCGTATATAAAGATAATCTTCCTCGTGTTTCAAGACCTAAGGACTTTATGTTCGGATCTGTTATTGGGAAGGTGTTTGAATGGTTTTATACTGAGGGTATATGGGCGTCGTACGATGTTGTTAAGCGTACTATTGACCTCATAGATCCAGCTATTAAACACGTATGTGAAGATAGGAAAGTAGACCTTAACGCTACTCCCGGCCTTGAAGCATCTCTAATAAGAGATCTTTACAAGTTTGTTCCTTCCGGGGTTGCTACGATTCAAGGTCACAAGCTGTTATCACCGAATAGCGTAGCTGAGATGAAGCTACATATCACGTGTAGTATGGGTGATGATATCACTCTCAGGTTAGGTGGATATGCTGATTTTGTTCATATCCATGATAATTCTATATGGATTATGGATGGGAAGGGTTCAAAGTACCGGGAAAAGTATGTCGACGCTGCGCAGTTAATATGGTACGCGACTCAGTTTTATTTGAAATATCACATTGCACCGTCCAGGTTGGGTTTTATATACTGGAGGTTTCCGAATGACCCCATTCAGTGGATAGAGTATGACGCTCAATCCATAAGAGATAACATCGAGGAGACTTTCAGCATTGCTAAAAAAATACTATCTGAGCAATTTGAACCTAAAGTTTCGGACGGATGCAGGAGATGTGCGCATTCCAACATATGTGACGAAGGGAAGGCTTATTTATCGACGGTTGGCAGTAGGCTGGCATCTAGTTCGATATTAAGTTTAGATGAAGTTTGATGTAAGTTATGTGTTATGGACGAGTTAGAAGCTAGGTATGAGGGGTTGACAAAGAGGAGACAAGAGCTGGCTGATAAAAAAGCGGCTGTTGTCGCGGAACTCGCAGCTAGGAGGCGCGCATTAAAAACTTTGATGGAGAAAGCTAGAGAGGAGGGATTCGATCCAGATAACCTGGCAGCAGATATAAAGCATCTTAGTCAAGTTATCACAGTTAAACTTGATAACTTTGAAGCAGATATTGATGCTGCTGAGAGCATAATCGAGCCGATGATGGCGGAGATTGAAAGATAGTGCCTGACTATACTTTTTGCCCCCAGAATTTGAGGACTGGCTTTGCTATAGCAAAGATAGTGAAGCCAGCCACTGGTGATTATCACCTCAAGTTTGATGAGTCTGCGCTTACTGTTTTTTCTTACGATAAACGCAGGTATGTAAGGGTGACGATATCCCCGGATGCTAAAAACGCTGATCCTGGATTTTTATCTAAAGATTTCTTTATTATAATGGACCGAGTAGCTTTGTTTACTACTGATTTAGACTCGGTGATTATTGGCGTCAATGATAAATCGCTGTCAATACACTGTGTGAAAAAGCCTGACCAGAATAGGAAGGCAGTTATAAAGAAAAGAATTATTAAACTGCGTCGTCCGGAGATTCCCGAACCTATTAGCATGGACGGTGCTACTAAAATAGACCGTGGATTGTTTGATAAAGTTTTACACCAAGCTTCATGCTCAGCCTTAGTCAAAGATACTAAGACAGAAGAAGCCATGCGAATCAATCAAGTTCATTTTTACTCTGATAAAGGGTACGTAGTATCTAACGCGAGGTATTACGGTAGTATAGTATACGCAGATCTTGGAATAGATCTGTCAATCGTTAGTTCGGATATTCCAATTATTAGAGCGTTTTGTTCTAGGTGCGATTCGGAGTATATCTATCTAACATATGATGATAAACGTATGAATATCATTGATGGTGGTACAATGTCGGTGTTATCAATAAGCAGGATTTCGACTAAAAGACCCGAGGTCACACTGTTGGACCCATCGTTGTTTACTACTACAGTTGTAGCGGATCGGGAGTTGTTGACTAAAAACGTTGAGTGGGCAGTATCCGTTATTGATGATACTGAACGCGTTAATATCAACGTTGTCAATAATAATATGAAGTTCGTTTATAAAGGGAACGAGCTTGCCAACTTCCCAGTAGTGTCTGATGGCGGTAGCGTTGATGCTGACTATCCCATAAGGTATATGTCGTCGATGCTAAGATTTGTTGATGGGGAGGTCGTGTTAAGATTTGGTCATAAATTAATGCCTACAGTAATGGAAATATCTCAGAAAGATCCTAAAGTTAAATTCAGTCATTATTTGCAGAGTATGAGGAAATACTAATGGACGTGATTACTAGGCTTGACGCTCTCGACGAATCTGTTAAGCGGTTAAAAGCTTATCGTGATGTTATTTCTAGTCAAATATTAGACAAGGAAGCAGAGATCGTCGAATCTAAAACTTCCAGCATGCTGCACCAGAAAAGCTCAGAGGTTTTTAAAGGGTGGCTAGAAGACTTGTTGACTAACAACGTTGAGTCTATCGCTAAGTTGGTTAGTAGCGGATTGAAGTATATCATCGATGACCAGGAGTTGGTTTTTAAGATAAAACAAGAAATGAAGTATAATAAGCTGTCAATGTGCTTTGCTGTTGAGAGTGACGGTATGGATGGGGATCCATCACACTCATTCGGAGGTGGGGCCATATCGGTTATATCACTCATCTTGCGGTTAGCAGTTATGTCTCGTATGAAGATGGGCAACTTATTGCTGTTGGATGAATCCATGGACGCTTTACATAGCAGCTATGTTCCTGCAGCTGTGGGATTTATGAAGCAGCTTTCTGAGCGGACCGGTATTAATATTTTGATGGTTACCCACAACGACGATTTTGCTGTACATGCACATACAGCTTATGAAGGTAAAAAAGACGGCCATCTGAAGTTATATAAGAGATCGGTTTAACCCGTGAAGACTGAGCAGGAAGTTTTAGGACGGCTAAAAAAGTTACGTATTAGGTATACTAAAAAATATGTAGATTCTACCCAGAAAAGGTGTTTTCTGAATTGCCGTTTTAACCATGAACAGGTAATGCCACTTGTCAAGAATGACACTGTTGAATATGAAATTACGCCGAGGTGCGTTTCTACCGTTGTTATAATTGATAGTAATAATAGCAAGGCGTGTTATTGCACGTATGGCGTTCAGAAAGACGAGCACGGTGCTGTCGTTATTGATTTTGATAAATGGAATGGAAAAATTTGCGATAGAGACGAGATTGCAGAACAATGCGAGTGGTTTGTTCCCGTAATGACGAATGACGTTGCTGAAGCTGAGTTCAATGTGCTTTTAGAAGATGATAAATGGGTGTACGAAAACCATAAGGATATAGCAGCGTTACAATGGGTGCTTGGCGACAGAGTTCATAAGCATCGGTTGTCACTGTGGGATAGATTTTGGCTGTGGGTAAAGCTAAGGTTTACTAAGCCAGAGCCAGCCAGGCAACTCCCGATTTCAAATATGCCCGGAGATATGTGGGATGATTCTTTATAGGATACTGGACCGTGACATTCATAAGATGAAGACGGGTGGCGCTATCCCATTAATGCTTGAGACATCGGCGCTCCCAGAGTTTGTACCTGCTATTGTTAGCGGATCGCGGGGCCAGTTTTTGGTAGTTGAGAGGCTGGCTGATGGTAACAAACTAAGATCTGGTATATTTGTCTATGATTCGGAGAAAATAGACGATGTTATTCCTCATATGTTTTCTGTTGCATACGAGTTGTCTGTTTCTCGTGAATGGCAAAACGTAGTAACTGGTAGAGCTTCCATAAAGCGCGCCTTCGATTATGTTGCTGATCAGTTTCAAGGTCAACCTCACGTTTGCTTGATTCCCGACTCTTGGGACTCGACTAAAATCAGAAAAACCTTTGGCGTTAAGAATCTTAGTCATAACGATTTGAAATATGAGAAACACTGTCGCTTAATGTATGCGAAGGTTCCATTTCCAATATTTTTATCTAGACCTGATATGGTTGGTATGCATACGCAGTTTGTTGGTACTGGGAAATCTTCTATTATATTACATAATGTTATGAGGGGCATGTCGTTTTGCCCGGATTGCGGTGATGAAAGTGAGTTTTGTTGACCATTTTGTTAACTGGGCCCATGATAATTTACTGGAACGTGATGAAGCGTGTGAGTATCTCCTTGGTAGAGGAGTTTCACGTGAGCAATGGGACAAGCATAAGATAGGGTATGTTGCTGGAGACTTTGAAGTCGATCCGTATGCAGACCCGGGTCATAGCGAGATTTGTCATAATCGCAAGAAGAAGCAGTTATGGTGCGATAGCTGTAGATACAGATTATGGTCTTCTGTGTGGGAGGGAGAAGAGGGTGAGTATAAAAAACAGATTGTTGGTAGGAGAATACGTGACGGTGTTGTTTTACCACTTACTGATTTTACCGGAAATTGTGTTGGGTTTCAAGTTAGATTGTTGAAGGAGAAATCATACAATACATTTACTATCAATAGGAGGCCCCATGGATATTTTTTCGGGATTGGTCCGAATATTAGTAGTATATGGTCGAAAAAAGTCGTCTGGGTTACTGAGGGCCCCTTTGATCAGCTTATAATTGAAAGGCTTGTTGACAAAGCGGCAATTGCGTTGACTACTAATGTGCCTGGTGTTGGCCAGACCAGGTTTTTGCGCAGGTTTGTTAGCACCGTTTATGTTTGTCTCGATCTAGATAAAGCTGGTAGAGACGGTGTGGCATCTTTGACTCAGCGTTTGAACGACGTTGTATATGTTAATAATATTAAATACCCGAAGATGCGGCCTAGTGACAAAGATGTTGGGGATTTATGGCGCCGGGTCGGCGATGTCAAGTTTAGAGAGTATTTTAGTGGGATCATGGTATGACTCCGTGACACGGATGGGAAATGCTGGGGTTAGACGAATGCCGGCTTGTCGATGCCATAAACATAGC
>Ga0180438_10002088_pt1 | contig 33684 bp, 31 predicted proteins | sample SS_ome_12_FD_132455 | JGI IMG/M metagenome (GOLD analysis project Ga0180438, IMG submission 132455) | Hypersaline lake sediment archaeal communities from the Salton Sea, California, USA - SS_3_D_2 metaG | ecosystem: Environmental > Aquatic > Non-marine Saline and Alkaline > Hypersaline >... | reverse complement strand
TACGCCGGATGCATTCTGCAAATCGACAACCTGAGACACGGATGGTACGGCGAGGGCGACGACATGATCTTCATCGACGGCGAAAAGTGGCCTCCTTCGCTCCACGGCACGGGCACCGAGGAAATCTTCGGCGGCGGCGCTTGCCCCAACGAGCCCTTCTTCACCGCCTACTGCGGCTTCCATTTGGTCGAGAACCCCGACTTCTTCGGCCAGAACGCAATGTACAAGTTCTTCATCAACGACCCCGTGCGGTTTCAGCAGTCCATTCGCGTGACCATCGAGCACGGCCACGCCAACAATCTCGGCAACGATTACACATCGGTCGCCTATTGGTATCAGAAGGAGCCGCACGCAGCGTTCGCGCCCCTGCCGTCAGCCGAGGCGCGCTTGCCTCGAATGCCGGATGAAATACGGGAGATCATGGACCGGGGCAACGAATCCGCCGTCGAATACACAGCGCTGGAACGCAACCCAGCCCTTCCTCCGGCGGATCGCTGGGCGCTGCGGACCCTGTATTTCAAGACCAAACGCTCCGTCTACAATCGCGACGTCAACGCCGTCGTCGAAAACGCCAAGGTGTACTTCGAAGCAGGCGAGGCCCTTCGCAAGAAGGTGTGATTCGACCGCATCAAGACTGATGAGAACGCTTGACAAGATTCACACTCAGGTGATACATGCTTTGGCCGGACGCGGAACCTGTTCGACTTAGGAGAGGGGCAGCACGATGAATCAATACGTGGTGACGCCGGCCTCCGGCAAGCGCCTGATCGGCAAAGCTCTCGTTTCCCATCCCGCCGTGTCGTCAGCCCTCGAGTCCGGATCGATCGTGATCGTCGCCGGCACTACAAACGGCTACGTGGCGGAAGAAATCCTAGCATCCATAGGCCAGGCGCAGGGCTTCGACCGGAGCAGGTTCTTCCGCGGCGTTACCCTTCCTCCTTCTCAACCGAGGACCAACACTGGGCGACTTCCGGACGAGAGCGAGTTCCCCGGCGACGTGATCATCACTAACGGCGTCTGGCAGAAAGGGAAAACCATCTTCGACGTCGTCGTCGACCTGAAGGAAGGCGACGTCATCCTCAAGGGCGCGAACACGCTCGACCTCTCTCGCAAGCGCGCCGCAATCCTCATAGGGCATCCCAAAGCCGGAACAATCGGCGTGGCACTGCAAGCCGTCGCCGGACGGCGCGTCCGGCTCATCCTGCCCGTCGGACTTGAGAAGCGTATCTCCGGAGACTTGGACGCACTCGCTACGCAGTCAAACGTTCCAGGTGCACAGGGACCGCGCCTTCTGCCCGTGCCCGGTGAGGTCTTCACAGAGATTGACGCTATTGCACTTCTGACCGGTGCAGTTGCCGAGCTTATTGCGGGCGGCGGCGTCTGCGGAGCAGAGGGCAGCGTCTGGCTCGCCGTCAGCGGAAACGCCAAACAGACGGACACCGCCGACTCCCTAATCAAATCCGTTGCCTCCGAGCCCCTCTTTCGTACTTAGAATGGAGACCCGCATTGTTCACCGAGACCCATGAACTCGCGGCGCGCACGGCCGCCCGTCTAGCCCCGGAACCCTTCCCCAGCAATTGGGACAAGTGCCGCGGTGCTGCCCATCCCGACCACATGGTAGAGCAGCCCTTGGGGCACGAAAACGCTCGTCTCGCCGGCTTGCTCTATACTCTCGAGGCAATACGCTATCTGCGCGAACGTCAGACAAACAAAGCCATGATGACGGCTTCGGCACGCACCCACTACATCGGCGACAGCGCCTGCATCTCTCACGCGAAAGTGTGGAGTCCTCGCAAGCAGGACGACGTCCTTCGCCCCGGGCGTCCGGCCTCCGGAGTGTTCGGGTTTCTGCCTGCCAGGTATCAGGACTACTGGCTCCCCTTTGACCCGTTCATTCCCGAAAGGCATTACGCTCCTCTGCTTATTGACGAGCCTCCCATTTTCGCCGACCGGTGGAAAGCCCTCGAGGATATCGACAACCGCCAGAGCATCCACGCTTTCTTCGACCGCGTATCCTGCCGTCCATGGCATCCTGACGGTTTCCCCGCGGAAGGCATTTCCCAAGCGGAGAACTGGTCGGCTTATGATCGAGAGTTCTACGTCCGATGGCGCGCCCAGTGTATAGCTCTGGACATTCTTGACCGGCAGACCGCTGTGGACAGAACGAAGCCATTGCGCTTCGCTCCCGAGCCGCAGTTCAAGGTGGCGATGGACGAGGAAATGCGCAATGTGATTAGTGCCATGATCGCCTACTACCGCTACCTGACGGTTGCCGGAGACACACGATTGCAGGGCGACGTCATGGATATATTCCCCTCAACCGATCCACTTCGCCTGATGTCCCAGCGGAACCCCAGAATCCGCATCGGCAAGCGTGCACCGTGGCCGCTCAAGCGCGCGGCGTATCTTCTTGCCATGGAGCTGGTCCGGGCGAAGTACCGGTACCACGGCCGCTACGACGATGAATTCGCCGCCGACTTGCGCAAAGAAGCTGATGCTTTGTTCGATACCGTTGAATTGCCGGAGAAGGAATCATCGCAACGGTTGGTGGTCTCTTGGAAGGAAAACTCAGAGGAGATCAAAACGTCGGCATCTCTCCCGTTAGCGGGCAACGTTATCGCGATTCAACGCGGGAAGCAAAGCGCCGGCCGCATCATTCTCCACGGCACGGACCTACAGTCAACAATTCACCTGATCGACTACCTGCTCGACCTGACCTACGCCCCGCTGAATGGTCGCACGCCCGTGGAAGTGCTGCTGACGGTGTTCAAGCGAGAATGGGCCGGCACGGCGTTCCTTGAAGAACTGCGCAAGGTTCCCGACGCGGAGATTTTCGACCATCCCGAGCTGCTTCGTCCGAAGAACATCCATGCCGACGACGCAGAAGAGTGGACTGACAAAGTCCACTGGTTGGTTTGGCCGAACGTGGAGGGCGAATCGAGCCTCGCGGGCCCGCTGCCCACCATCTGGAACCTGTTTCTGCTGGACTTGCCTTCCCCCGACGGGAAAACATTGGATTTGACCAGATAACTTCGCTACATAGAGCCCGGAACCTGTACCTCCCCGAATATCTCCGCGAAGAAATCCTTCATCGCTTCCCACGAGCGCCTGTCCGCCTTTGCGTTGTAGGCCGACCCGGCCGTCGGGTCGTCACCCGAATCAGGATTGGTGAAAGCGTGCACCGCCCCACCGTAAGACACCGTCTGCCAATCCACGCCCGCGTTCCGCATCTCCTCCTGGAACGCAATGACCTGCTCCATCGGGACATGCGGATCGTCCGCCCCGTGGCACACGAGCACTTTCGCCTTCATGTTCTTCGCATCTTCCGGATCCGCCGTGCCCAGGCTCCCGTGAAAGCTCACCACCCCGGCAATCTCCGCGCCGTCCCGCGCCAGCTCCAGCGCCACACCTCCGCCAAAGCAATACCCGATCGCCGCGACCCGTTTCGAATCGCACAGCGGCCGCTCCCTCAGCACTTCCAGTCCCGCTCTCGCTCTGTCGCGCATCAACCTCAGGCCCTTCCGCACCCCACCCGCCAACGCGCTCGCCTCGCCGCGGTCCTTCGCCACCTTCCCCGCGCCGTACATATCTGCCGCAAAGGCCACGTACCCCAGCCTCGCCAATTGCTCCGCGCGCCTTTTCGCATACGCATTCAGCCCCCACCACTCATGTACCACCAACACGCCGGGGCGTTTTCCCGTGACTGCGTCGTCGTACGCCGCGTATCCCTTCAGCACGACTTCGCCGTACTTATACTCCACTGTCTCCGTCGCGACTTCCGCATGCGCGCCAAGCGCAAACACGGCCACCAGCACGAACGCCATATACCTCATCGCCCTTCCTCCTACTGCGCCGCACAGCGCCTCTATCAGCTACCCATAAGTCCATTCTATCCCATGCCCCAACATGTCAAGCCCCACAGCCTCTACCTTCCCTCTCCCCTGCCGCTAACGATTCAGGAGAAACCCGTGACCGCACTTCCTGGCACCCGTGTCCTTGACACCAGCCCAGATCCGAACTACGTTGGATCTTCACGTGAAGTGCCGACAGGCGTCCGTTTCCGGATGCCGGAAATGTCTCATTTTGCCGAAGACACGGAGTGGATATGCTTATGAATCGCCGTCGATTCCTCCAGTTGGGGGCAATTGGAGCAGCAGGAGCGTCGCTGGGCGCTTGCGCTAATGCCACACGCTCCGCGACCTCGCCTGCCCCCCAAGACCGGGGCTCACGCCCCAACTTCATCGTCATCATTACCGACGACCAGGGGTATCAGGACGTCGGTTGCTACGGATCGCCGGATATACGCACCCCGAACCTCGACCGCATGGCCGCCGAGGGCGTCCGCTTCACCGATTTCTACGTCGCCGCTCCCCTCTGCTCGCCCTCTCGCGCCGCCCTCATGACAGGTTGCTATCCTCAGCGTGTCAGCATCACCAGCGTCCTCCATCCTCATTCGAAGATCGGTCTTAACCCCGGCGAGATCACCATCGCGGACATGCTCAAGACGCGCGGCTACGCCACGGCCTGCATCGGCAAGTGGCACCTGGGCCATCTGCCGCCGTTCTTCCCGACCCGCCAGGGCTTCGACTACTACTTCGGCCTCCTTTACAGCAACGACATGTTTGTGAACCGTGACACAAATGAGAGAGGCATTCCGCTGATGCGCGGCGAGGAAGTGATCGAAAACCCCGTGGTCCAGGAGACGCTCACTCCGCGCTATACCGAAGAGGCCGTCCGGTTCATCACCGACAACAAGGATCGACCCTTCTTCCTCTATGTGCCGCACACTGCCCCGCACGTTCCGCTCCACGTCTCCCAGCGCTTCGCCGGCCGCTCGAAACGCGGAACCTACGGCGACGTCATCGAGGAGATCGACTGGAGCACGGGCGAAATTCTCAACGCACTCAAGCGTCTGGGCCTCGACCAGAACACTCTTGTGACCTTCACGTCGGATAACGGGCCTTGGCTCGCCAAGGGAAAAGACGGAGGCTCCGCTCTGCCCCTGCGCGACGGCAAGGGCACCGCCTGGGAAGGAGGGATGCGCGTCCCGGCAATCATGCGCTGGCCGGGCCGAATCCCATCAGGGTCGCTCTGCAAAGAAATGGCCCTAACCATCGACCTCCTTCCCACACTCGCAGGTCTCGCGGGAGTGGAACCGCCCTCCGATCGCATCATCGACGGCAAAGACATCTGGCCCCTCATCTCCTCCATGCCGCACGCAAAAACCCCGCACGAGGCGTTCTTCTACTACGAGGGCGCAGGCCTCTGCGCCGTCCGCTCAGGAAAGTGGAAATTGATCATTCCGCGCAAGAGAACCCAGCGCAGATCTGACGGATCCGCCAAAGAGACCGACGTGCCCCTCTCCCTCTACGACCTCAACGTGGACATCAGCGAGACAAACGACGTTTCCGCCAACCATCCCGCCGTGGTCAAGCGTCTCCTCGACCTTGCCGAACGATGCAGGGACGACATCGGCGACTCCTTGCAGCAGCGCGAAGGCAAAAACGTACGCCCCCCTGGGACGTCTGAGGGATGAGCAAATCCTCCCGGACCAACCCTGATCGCCTCACCTCCACCAACCCCCACCCTTCCTCTCGTGCTTGAAGTTTCGGAGGCCATTGTCTACGATTGGCGTAGCGGTCGAGCCAAGTCTCGGCCCTGCCTGGGCGGACAGCTCTTACATGGAGGGCAGAGCTAGACACTATGCGCGCCGACGTCCGAGAGCGCTTCTATCGAACGTTCACATACCAGGATGTGGACCGGGTTCCCGACATCGAGTTCGGCTACTGGCCGCAGACCATTCGCCGCTGGCTGGGTGAGGGGCTGCCCCTTGAGCTTACCCCCGGTGAGACAAACCAGATGTTTCTAAGGAAGCTTGATGACTTCTTCGGATTTGAGCACGAGGGATTCTTCATTCCCGTCATCATGCAGATGAATCCGGAATTTCAAGAAGAAGTGATCGAGCGCAAGGAATCCTCCGTGGTCATGATTGGAACAGATGGCGTCCTCGCGGAGCGATACCTCGACGACTCCCCCAACAGTTCCATACCTCATTTCATCGAGTTTCCCGTTACCACCCCGGATGACTGGGCACGAATGAAGGAACGCTATCGACTCGACGACCCCATCCGCCGCGCGCCTGAAGATAGGATCTCCGCCGCCAGGCACGCGCAGAAGAATGGCAAATGCATAATCGTGCGCCTGTCCGGTTTCTACGGCCGCCTCCGCGGCTGGATGGGCATCGAGAACCTCTCCTACGCCTTCTACGATTATCCCGAGATGATCCACGACATGGTCAGCCACTGGTCAGAGCTTGCAGCGCGCCAGATAGAACAGTTGCCCCCCGACATCGTGATCGATCAGGTGAACTGGTGGGAAGATATGGCCAGCAAGAACGGCCCCTTGGTAAGCCCCCGCGTCTTCAGCGAATTCCTCCAGCCCGGCTATCATCGCGTGATGACTGCCGCCAAAAAACGTGGCTGCGCCGTCAGCGTCGTGGACTCCGACGGCAACCCCCATGACATCGTACAGAACTGGCTCGAAGAGGGCGTGAATGTCATGTTCCCGCTCGAGGTGGCTGCCGGCGTTGACCCGTACGCATGGCGGGAGGAGTTCGGCATGGACCTGCGTCTGCGCGGCGGCATCGCCAAACACTCACTCGCACGGGGAAGCGCCGCTATCGACAAGGAACTTGAACGCATCCGCCCTCTCCTCGACCAGGGAGGCTATATCCCGCACTTGGACCACCTGGCCCCGCCTGATATCCCATACAACAGCTACTGCGAGTACTTGGAGAAGAAGCGTAAACTGATCGGCAGATAAGCTCTCTCGTCAGCCGCTGCCCCCATCCCGTCCTTGTTGCTGCGCTTGAAATTGCTGGGCAGGGCATTGAGTGATAGACTACGATCCAGAACAAGGCTCCGGCAGCACGTCAGTTATTCATCACCAGAGGCCAGGAGATCGATCATGAACCGTTTGCCCTTCTTGATTCTTCTTGCGGCGCTGCTAATCATCTCCGGCTGTTCGCTGTTTGCGACGGTGCGTGAGTCACAGCTGAAAGCGCACAAGGACTACGTCGAGTCATTCGGCGGCTTGGACATGGAGATGGTCTGGATTCCTGGCGGAACATTTCGAATGGGCTCGTATCTGACTGCAGAACAGGTGGCGGCCCGATATGGGGGACCGGTCAATCAGTCCGGCGACGAATACCCGCTGCATGCAGTTACGCTCGACGGGTTTTGGATGGGCAAATACGAGGTGACCAACAGACAATTTCGGTGCTGGGCTCCGAAGCACTCGAGCGTCGGATGGTCGGCACTCAGCGACTTCTCGCTTGATGGCGACCAACAACCCGTCGTGCGCGTCTCATTAGAGGAGGCAAAGCGCTTCTGCCGTTGGCTCTCAAACGGCACGAACCGGCGCTACAGTATTCCTACCGAAGCCCAGTGGGAATACGCTTGCCGTGGCAACACGCAATGCGTCCGTTATTGGGGAGACGACGATGAGGTGATGGGATACTACGCAAATGTGGGGGACCAAACCATTAAACCCTTTCTTGCCCCACTTCTTGAAGGGAGAGAGGAATACGAGGGATGGGATGTTGTCCCGACAAATGACGGCTATGTGGTCGCGGCCCCGGTCGGGAGCTTCCAGGCTAATCCGTTCGGTCTGTACGACATGATCGGAAACGTTTGGGAATGGTGTTTGGACGCCTATGACCCAGATTTCTATAGCCGGAGCCCTGAGACTAATCCCGTGAATATGGTGCACACCGAAGCAGCTAAGGCCAGGGACCAGTATGGGAGAGAACAATTTCCCACCCGCGGCGGGTCATGGATGAACATCTCGTTCTGCCAGCGCGCGGCTATTAGGATGGAGACGTACGACCACCAGCCGCCGGAGGTCGGGTTTCGCGTTGTGCGAATCCCGTAGTTGCAGAGACGACTTCAAAAAGCAACCCCTGTGACCTGACACAGGCGCCGACAGAAGTCCTGTCCAACCCGACGACTCGGCGCCCTGCGGTGCGTCTCACTCATCGTTCTTGTTGCTGTGCTTGAAGTTGCCGCAATACTCGCGTACGATCTCCGTCGGCGGCTCACGTGACCCCCGCCCTCCTCGACTCTGAAACCTGTGCGAAGTTGGGAATCCTTCTTCGTGGCAGGACCCAACGTCGTTTTCATCCTCGCTGCCGTACTTGGAGGCGGCGAGATAGGCTTGCACGATCTCTGGCAGAGACCTGACCGGATACAAAGCTGGCGTCCCGGATGGGGCCCCGGCACCCACGACGGTTGGGGGGCAGGAATGCGATGGCGTCAACGATTTCGCTTGTCGACACAGAGTTTCCCTCGTGCCTTGTTGGCGAACGGCAACAAACCTGGGCGGTTGCCACTGCCGCAGACCCGGATGGGGTGAGCGGCGCGAACAATGTGTTCGCCAATGACGCCGCATCCGGAGGAACAGTCCGGCTCATGGTCGAACCCGGCCGCTACAGTCCCCCGGCAGCGGCGGTGAGCGGCGACCGGCTCTGCGTCGCTGTGGCAAGTTGGCAAGAAGACACCAGCCGGATCTTGCTCATTTCCCGTGATCCGCGCGGCACTTCCAACTGGGGGCAACTGACTGAGCCCGGCCGTCACGAGAATCCCGCAATCTGCATTCACCGTGACCGGACAATCGTGGCCTGGGAAACACGATACGCGAAGACAAGCGCGCTCGCCGTCGTTGATGCTAGTGCAGAGCGCGTGCGCCCAATCCACATCCCAGTAATTCCGGGTCGCTGCTACCGTCCCGTCCTGGCGTCCAATGGCGAGGCCCTGTTCCTGTTCTTCGAGCAGTTCCACGAAGGGCGTTACCGCCTGAAATGTTGCGCGGCGCCCGATCTCGCCCAGGGGTTCGGCGAGGCGTTGGACATCGGCTTCGCTCACGGTAACGATATGTCGCCGACTGTGGCTGTTGACGACAACTCTATCCTGGTGGCCTGGGAGAACAGTGTTCCGCTCCGGCGCGGCTGGACGCACGCTGCCCAAAAAACAGACATCACGATGCCTGGCTTTGGCCATGGTTGGCGCGTCGAAACGAAGATGGGACTTCGTAGGGTACGCCAGACGGACGGTGCCGTCGTAGTCGAAGACTCCCCTGCTATCTATGCTCCGATGATGGAACTCGGAACAAACGCGTCAGCCGGTTGCCCCACGATCATCGCGCTGGGTGATCATAAACTGGCGGTGGCTTACCTTACGCTAGACGGGAAACGTTGGCGTGTGGAGGCCAAGCAGTGGACCGGCGACAAGTGGTGCAGTCTCAAGCTCCCGCCGGCGTTCCTCGACCGCCGCGTGTCTCCGGCGGTTATCTTGGATGACGCCGCCGGACAACTCATCGTCCACGGATTGTCCGAAGGGGGCCTCCCTGTCCACGTCCGCGCTTCGTTGAGGGCTAACGTTGGCAGAATGGTGTGGAATTCGCAGCGAAAGCCGCGTCCCCGAGCGGAGCGGGCTCGCCTGCCGCACGCCGCCCCAACGAGGGAGGTCGTGCACGACGGGAAATCGCTGAAACTGCTCTGGGGTGATCTGCACATGCACACCAACCTGTCGGGGTGCAGCCTCAACACCTTCTTCCACTGCACTGAGCCGGAGGAAAAGTATCGCTTCTGCCGCGACGTCGCCAGGCTTGACTTCGCCATGATAACAGACCACGCGGAATCAATGAGTCCCATGAAGTGGCGTCGCAGCGTCGAGGCCGCGGACCGCAATTACGAGCCCGGCCACTTCGTGTCCTTTGTGGGCTACGAGTGGACGGCGAACGGATGGGACGAGCGCCCCGTGTACGGTCACTACAATGTGCTCTTCCGCGATCATGGTCCGCTGCTGAGCAGCAGGGAGCCCGATAGCGATACGCCCGCGCGTCTGTGGGCGCAGCTCGCCAAGGGGGACGCGTTGACGATTCCCCATCATCCCGGCGCCCCTGGATTTCCCGTCGATTGGAGCTTCCACAATCCCGATTTCGTTCCGTTGGTGGAGATCTTCCAGGTTCGAGGCTCATATGAGTACGCCAACTGCCCAATGGGGCCGCAGGCGTATGGCCGCACACTTGCGGGAGGGCCGACCGTTGCCGAAGCCTGCGTCCGACCAGCCCTCAACAGAGGCTACCGCCTCGGGTTTACTTCCGGCGGCGAGCACGAGGGCGTCGGCGTGACGGCTGTCTACGCTGAAGAACTTACCCGCGGCGCCATCTTCGACGCCCTGCGCAGGCGTCATGTTTACGGCACAACCGGCGACCGGATCTTCATTGACTTTCGAGTCAACGGCGAGCTCATTGGCGGAGAGATACCGGCCTCCTCGTTGCCCAACAAGATCGAGATCCATGTGCACGGCACATCGGACCTCGCGTCCATCACACTCGTTCGCGACGGTGAAGAGGTGCAGAGGTGGTTGCATCTCGGCGATGCCGTCAACATCGAGTGGACCGATGACGAAGCCAACGTTGCTTACTACTACGCGGTTATCCACCAGACGAATGGCGAGATGGCATGGACGAGCCCGGTGTTCGTTGGCTGAGCACGTTCTTGCCTCCGGGCACCTCTATCCCTCTTGCGCCTCCTAGATTTACGTCACTTGTCCGGGTCTCCCCCATCCCTTGCCCTTGCCGCTGTGCTTGAAGTTGCCGTCATACTCGCGTACCATCTCCGTCGGCGGCTCACGCGAGCCCGGCTGCCCTCGAATCTGAGACCTGTGCAAAGCTAGGAGTCCTTCTCGTGGCAAAACCCAACATCGTTTTCATCCTCGCTGACGACATGGGATACGGCGACGTCGGCAAGTTCGGCAATCCCGCCGTCGACACACCGGCCTTGGACTCGATCGCGTCCAATGGCCTTCGGCTCATGCAGCACTACGCCGGCTCGCCTGTCTGTGCCCCGTCGCGCGCGGCCCTCATGACCGGACGTTATCCGCACCGCACCGGCGCAATCGACACCTTCGAGGGGCGCGGCCTCGACCGCCTCGCCCTTCGCGAGACAACCGTCGCCGACCTCCTCAAGGCCAACGGCTACGCCACCGGTCTGTTCGGCAAGTGGCACCTTGGAGCCCTGGACCCGCGCTACCATCCCAATCGCCGCGGCTTCGACGAGTTCGCCGGCTTTCGCGGCGGATGGTCCGACTACTACCGATGGCGCCTCGACTGTAACGAAACCTTCCGCAAGGCCGACGGTCGATACCTGACCGACGTATTCACCGAGGAGGCCGTCCAGTTCATCGAACGCCACCGCAACGAGCCGTTCTTCCTCCACGTGACATACAACGCTCCCCACTTCCCCTTTCAGGTTGTTGAAGAGGACGCCGACTCCTTCCGCGAATCCGGTCAACTTGACGAAGGCGTCTATCTGATCTACGCCATGAACCGCCGCTTGGACAAAGGCGTCGCCCGGATCATGGAAACCCTCCGTCTCCACAGCCTCGAAGACAACACGCTCGTAGTCTTCACCAGCGATAACGGCCCGCACTTAGGAACAACCAAGGACGGTCTGAACATCCGCCGCTTCAATGGCGGCTTTGCCGGCGGCAAGGGCTTCGTTTACGAAGGCGGAATTCGCGTCCCTGCCGTGCTGCAATGGCCCGCGGGCCTTCCGGGACGGGACCGCGCTAGCAGCGACCTGATCCATTTCACGGACTGGTTACCTACTCTGCTCGCGGTCGCGGGAATCGACCGACCCAAGAACCTGCACCTGGACGGAATGAATGTCTTGCCCGTCTTGCGGGGTGAAAGTCATGAGACCAACCAGCGCCGCTTCTGGCAGTGGAATCGCTACGTGCCCGTGGCCTCCTCGAACGCATCCATGCGCGACGGCCCGTGGAAAATCATCCGCCCACGCATCGCCGAGAGCATGAAGCTCGACGCAAGCGAAGCGGAATTCGATTCGCGCCTGAAATACGACCCGGATAGCATCTCGGACATTCGTCGCGACCCGTTCCCCGAGCGCCATATACCCGATCCGCCGCCTCCCCTCCTCTTCAACGTCGAAGAAGACCCCTTCGAGCAGAACGATCTCGCGAGCCAGGAGCCCGACATCGTCTCCCGCATGCAGCGGGAACTGGACACCTGGTTCGAAGAGGTTGAGGCGGAACGACTGTCCATTCACGACTGAAACCTCGAGAGCGCGTAATTTCGTGAAAGGAGAAGCGGCAATGAACTTGGTCTTCGCAGCCATTCTTGCGGTCGCTCTTCTGGCACAGCAAGCAGAAGAAGCCAAACCCCCCGCCCCCGCTGCCTCCGCTACCCGTGTGGAAGCCGTCCGACCGCAGCAACCGGACTACGCAACCGATTCCGACCACTACGGCGAGCATCCTTCCCAAGTCATCTACGTCAACTATTACCCCGATGGCCCGGCAAGACCCGCCATGATCTACATCCACAGCGGCGGGTTCAACTCCGGCCCCCTCAAACAGCAGCCGAAGACTCCCCAGAAATACCTCGACCTCGGCCTCGCCTTCGTCGTCGTCGCCCACCGCACCGTGAACGAATTCCAACATCCCGCCCAGATCAACGACGTCACCAACGCGGTCAAATTCATCAAAAAGAACGCGGGCAGATGGAACATCGATCCCGACCGCCTCGCCGTAACCGGCCGCTCCGCAGGCGGTCACCTGTCGATGTGGATCGGCTTCCGTCCGGACACACCCGACCTCGCCTGTGTCGTCGAGCGAATCGGTCCGACTGATTTCCATCCCGAGTTCACAAATACAATCAATCCGAATCTCTTCAAGAATGAATTGTTCGATAGGCTGTTCGGCGAAGAGGTTAAGGATCGTGACACGGAGGTGGTGGAGAAGTACGCCACGCTCTTCTCCCCGGTCACGTACATGACGCCGGACGACCCGCCGACGTTATTCATCGCGTTCCGGACTCCTCCGCCGGACCAAGACCCCCCGCCTCCAAGCTACGGCGTGCACCACCACCGCTTTGCCGAGCACGGCTACGAACGATACAAAGCGATCGGCGGCGTCGCGGAACTCTTCATCGGCGAACCAGGGGGGCCCGACAGAGAGAAGAGCGACGAAGTGGAGAAGGCGTTCCTCCGCAAATACCTCCTCGGACAGAAAACGACCGGCTCGGACACCAAACCCGAAGGCAGCCCCCCGCGCGAGAGACACGCCCCCGCTCCTCGGTAAGCACTCCCCTGAGAACCTGACAACCCGAAAGCAAATGGACGAAGCCATGAATCGAAGACAATTTCTGAAACGGTCGGCGATAACCGCCGGGATGGCGGCTTTTCCTCTTTCATTCTCCCGATGGGGAGCGGCGCAGTCGGAGATCTCGGCAAAACCTCGCCCAAACGTCTTGCTCATCATCACCGACGACCAGCGCTGGGACACGATGAGCTGCATGGGGAATGCAATTCTCAAAACTCCCGCCTTGGACCGCCTCGCAGCCGGGGGCGTCCTCTTCCGGAACAGCTTCGTCACCACGTCCACCTGCGCCCCCAGCCGCGCGTCCATCATGACAGGGAAGTACGTCCACACTAACGGCGTCTGGTCCATCGGAAAGCCCATCCCTCAAGACCAGCGCACCATCTTCGAGATACTTCAAGGCAACGGCTATTACACCGGACACGTGGGCAAGTGGCACATGACGCCCGTCAGACGCGGCTTCGTCCCCGAAGAGCACCGTCGCGGAATCGCCGACTGGCGCGGCATCGGCGCTTTCATGCCCTACATCCACGACGACGGCCAGCACCATATCGAGTGGGAAACCGAACAGGTGCTCGACTTCCTGAACACCCGACCGAAGGACCGCCCCTTCGTCCTTACCGTAGGAATCCAGGCTCCCCACAGCCCTCACATCCCTAAGCCCAAACACGAGCACCTGTTCGAGGACGTCACAATTCCCCCTCCGCCCTTCGCGCAGGAAGGGTTCGATCGGGTCCCCGACCCCGTGAAGAATTCCGGCGGAAGAGCGGCGTGGAATAAGCACATCCCCACTCACGAACTCTACCAGGAGTACGTCAAGAACTACTACCGGCAGATCGTCGGTGTCGACGAAGCCGTCGGCCGCATCCTCGACGCCCTCGACCGGCAGGAACTGACCGACAGCACCCTAGTCATATTTATCTCCGACAACGGCTACTTTCTCGGCGAGCATGGACTTGCCGAGAAGTGGTTCCCATACGAAGAAGGACTCCGTGTCCCCCTCATCATCAGATATCCGCCCATAACGGATGCGCGAAAAGGCAGCGTCGTTGACGCTCAGGCGCTCAACATCGACATCGCGCCCACGATCCTCCAGACCGTCGGGCTCGACGTCCCCTCAGACGTCCAGGGAATGAGCCTCGTGCCCCTCCTGGCATCCAGCGAGGAGGACGTGCACTGGCGCACCTCCTGGCTCTACGAATACGCCTGCCCGTCCGGCGTTCCGCCCGTCGAGGCCGTCCGCACTCAGCGCTGGAAGTACATCATCTACATGGGAGCCGACAGCAGCGTAGAGGAGCTCTTCGACCTCGAACGCGACCCCCGCGAGATTAACGACTTGTCGCAATCACCCGACCACAGGGATGTGCTTGACCGCATGCGAGCGGAGCACGCAAAGCTTCGGAGGGAAACCGACTACGACTTCTGGGGCACGCACCCCAAAAACACCAATCCCCTGTGGAAGGAGTGGCAGAACCAGAGAAAGGCAAGGAAAAAGGTCCCACGCACTGGCGAGGATTCTGCCGAAGAGCCAGCCAAGTAAACAACAGCCCTCTGCAGCATCACAACGCCATCACAGGCAGCGTGAAGTTGCACGAGCCCACCGGACGCTCGCCAGACTCCACCGCCTTCAGGTACGGCTCCAGCACCCCTTCCCGCAACTCGCACGCCATCGCCGCCTCGCTTACCTTCACTTCCGCCTTCGACCATTCCTTCTCCAGCACGTTCCGCGCCAGCCACCCCGAAGGGTGATGGTCCACCGACTCCGGCTTGATCGTCGCTATCACGTCTCGCGCCAGCGCAGGATCGTCGGCAAGCAGCTTGCTGCATTTCCCCTTGCCGACCGGCGCCGCCGTATACGCCGCGCGTCGCCCGTCCTTCGTCCACCACATGACCGAATTGACGCACGGGATCCTCCACTCGCTCAGCCCCGTTCCCCACAGCCACCCGAAATCCACATCTGCCAACTCTGCCGCCTGCCTCTCGACCAACCACGGGATGTCCGCAGGACGAACCGGCATTATCCGAAACTCCTGCCCCGGCTCCGGCAGCTTGTCCTTCTCAATCGTGACCTTCGCGAATCCGAAACACGCCCGGTACCCGTGCCTCGGGTAGTACGACGGGTGTCCGCACAGGAACGCGAGCGCAAACCCCTCCCGCTTTCCCAGCTCGTGCCCGCGGCGGATCAACTCTCCTCCGATGCCGCTTCGCTGCCGTTTCGGCACGACCGCTATCGGCGCGAGAACTAGCGCAGACACCGTCTCACCCATCAGCCGTATCCTCGCCGGGCTGAACAGCACATGCCCCACCATCTCATCCCCGTCCCACGCCGTTATCGAATACCGCCGGTCGAACCCCAGATAGTAACTCCGCGTCATTCGCACCAGATCCGCTTCGCCCATTTGCCTGAACGCGCTGCAATTCACCAGGTCGATCGCGTCCTCGTCTCCCGGCATCTCACTTCGCAGCCGAATGCTCACTCGACGCTTCTCCCTTCTTGGACAGCCTGATGATTCGCACTCGTGGTGCCCCCGCCATGAGGATGGAGCCTCCCCGAGTGCGGACATGATTGCCTTCGCCCGTCGCTCCGGGAGCGCCAACGAACTCCCACCCCAAGGAGCCTAGCGCCCCTTCATCCGAACGCGCCGCACCGCCCCTTCTTCTACACTCCCAAAGCCTTCGCCGCAGCCGCAGCGTCTTTGTTCTCGACGACCACGAGCGTCTGATACCGGCCCCCGCTCACCAGCGCGGCGCACGCCAGCAGATTGATGTTCCCCAGCGGCTTCAGCGCCGCAGCGCCCGCGCCAACTCTGTCATCTCCCTCCAGCAGAAAGCCCGCGCACTCCTCCACCGGCTGTCCGCCGGCCGAAGCCACCTGCCGGCCTATGGTCTCATCCTTCGGAACGGCGAAGAGCACCGCCTCCCCACCTTCGCAGCCCGCCGCGCACGCGGCCTCCAGGTCCAACCCGAAATTCGACCCCTGCTCCAGCATGTTCGCCAGAACCCCGGGCGTATCCTGTATCTTCAGCTTGAACACAACCACCTGCTTGGCCATAACTCAGCCCTCCCTTCCGCTAACGTGTACCAATAGCTCCTTATCTTACAACTCCATCTTCCATCTATATTCTGCCGCGCGCAAGCAGCCCGGCTCATGCCCGGCCGGGATCGCTCAGCCCATTCCACGCACCATTCAACCACACCCCCGCCTCACCCGCAACCCAAACCCCCTGCCACCCTACGCGCTCGGCGGCAGCTCCACGAAGCCGCACCCTCTACGAGGCAACGTTGAGAATCAGCCAGCACATGTAGAACATGCCGCCCGCCACCCCTAGCAGTATCAGCATCCCAAGGACCAATGAGACACCCACGAGGGTCCTTCTGCTTCTCTTCTCCATATATCGCACGTTGCGGACGAGGAACACGCCAGCCCTGTAGCAGAGGTAAAGCGCCCCGCCCCCGAACAGCAAATAGCCGAGCTCCGGTGGAATCATCGCTACCTTCCCCCACCAACCCACGACTCAAGCAGAGGCGGAGGCCCTACGCAACAGAAGCAGCGCGTCGGCGCAACTCCGAACCGCCACTATCCCTCCCACAAGAGCCACCGCTGCCGACGGAATGGGATTGACGAAGGAAAGCCAGAACCACTCGCTGAGCAGAAACGCCCCCGCGCACACGCCAAGAGCACCTTCCAGTATTCCCGCTCGCCGCCGCCCGCCCAGACCTGCCCATGCCCACACGCACCTGTACGCACCTCCTGCAACGAACAAAAACGCCAAAGCCGCATCTGTTCCCCGAATCAACTGATAGAAAACGTTCGTGTTCCCCCTTGTGAGGACAAGGCTCCTCATCAATACATGACCCAACAGCCACAGCAGGCCCAGAGCCACGATAGCCGCTCCGAACGCTTTCAGATACGTGCGCTCGAAAGCCGTCACCGGCAGACGCGCAGACGCCCCTCGCTGCCCCTCCCGCCACAACAGCGCTCCCACCACGAACATCACCCCAGCCGCCGCGATAGGCATCATAAAGGACATGATCATGTACCCGCCGTACGGTTCCAGCACCATCTCTCGCACCCAAGCGTTCTCGTGGAACAGCACCATCGCGAACCCCAGAAGCTGGGACCCGCTCCAGAACACCACTGCCACCCCGCCCCATCGGCTCAGTCCGACCGTGAACGGCCTTGCACCGTCTTCATCCACAGCTTCTCTCCTTACAACGCCCGCCGCTCTCTCACCCTCTCCCCAGCCAGGCCGCTCAGCCCTTGGCCTTTCCGCTGGGTGTGTAAATCAGCGGCTTAAGGATGATCAGCATACCGATAACGACCAGCGCAATGGGGAGAAGATACGGGACACTCAGGCCAAGCAGACCGGCCACTCCAAGCGCCAACGCAACTACGCCCAGGATCATGCTAGTCTTGCTCACCCTGATGCCCGCCAATGACCGCACGCCGTTGAGCGCCAGCAGGATCACGCCCGCGCCTATCATCCACGTACCCTCCGGCACCCGCTCCTCCGGAAACATCCACATGCCGCCGATCATGATCAGGAACAGCGCCCATCCGACTGACTCGAGCCGCTTATTCAACGCACCCTTACGCGCATCTTGCTCGTTCGCAGATCGGTCATCCTCCATAAGCATCTCCCTCCAACACGACGTCGCTTTCGCCCCTACCCGAACTCGCACCAGCAATTCTCCACGCACCTGCCCGCGATTCAAGCACTTTCACGAAAAACCTGGCTCCCCCTTGCGTGCCGAATGCCCATGCCGCACAATGCCCGCAGTCATCGGAAATCGGGCCTTGTTGACACCGCAGCCCCGGCGCTTCGCAGTCGCGGGACAGGTGAAATGGGCGTAGGCAGGCTCATCGCGGCAGGCATAGTCATCATAGCGTGGGCTCTCGCCGTGGCGCTCTGTCCCTACTACTTCCCCGAGTACGACGCCTTCGTCTGGAGGGTCGGCGGCCTCGCAGTCCTAGGCGCCCTCATCCTCATCTTCTACGAACATCCCAACCAGCTCTTCAAGTAGCCCCGCATCAGCACGGCTACCACACCCCGCTCCGCACTCAGAAGCACCCCAGCACCAGCTCCTTCGTGAGCCTCACCCCCTCGTGCTGGTCGCCCTTCCCTTCAAACTCTATCGAGTACGGCCCCTCGTAGCCGCTCTCCCGCACTATCCGAATGCAGCGCTCGACATCGAACGAAGGATGTCCCCCCTTTTCGTCGAAGTCGTATGTCTTGACGTGAACGTGCCGCGCGTACGGCATCAGCGCCTCCAGACCCACATATCTGACCTCGTCGGGGAAATTCCCGAAGTCGGGGCAGGTCCCCACATTCGGATGACCCAGCTCCTCGACGAATCTCACCACCAACTCAGGATCTGATGAGATGCCTCCGTGGTTCTCGATGAGCAGCCCCATCCCCAGCCCCTCGCACTTCTCAGCCAGCCGCCGAAAAGACGCAACCGCTATCCCGACCGATTCGTCGTCCGCCCGCGCCGACTTCCCGACGTTCACGCGAACGTTCCTCGCCCCCAACCCCGCCGCCTTCTCTATCCAGCCCTCTATGATCGTCAGGTCCCTTTCCCTCGACTCTTCGTCCGCCTGCGAAACGTCTCCCACGTCGATGGGAAAATTGTAGTGCGTGCACCCCAAGGACACTATTGCGTCGCGCAGCCGATCCAGTTCCCCTTCCGATGCCTCCCTGAGATGGGCCTCACATATCTCGACGCCCTTGATCCCAAATTCCTCCACGACCACCTTTGGGAAATCCTGGGCAGCAAAGTCTCGATTGATGTGCGACCGCAGGCTCCACGAGCAAACACACAGTTCCGGCATCAAGCTCTTCCTCCTCTCTCGCGCATCCACAAGGCGCTCCGATCTTCGCAGTCTCGCCGGCAATTCTCCCCGTCACCCCTCGACCAGTCAAGTTCGCCTACCCCCCGAGTTGACACACACTCCAGCACTCTGTTTAAATGACACCGCCTCAAGACAGGCAATTTGCTCACAAGACACCCGACAATCCCCTGCAACAGGAGACATTGCCATGAGCGACAAGAACCCAACAGTTGTCTTCCCCGAGTCGCGCAAGGTGGTTCTCGAGGACCGACCCATGCCTCACCCAGAAGATGGCGAGATGCTCATCCGCACCCAGTGCACCCTCGTCAGCACCGGAACCGAACTCACCATCCTCACCGGCGAATATGGCGGAAGCTCGGCCTGGGCTCGCTATGGCAAGTACCCTTTCACCCCCGGCTATAACAATGTGGGCGAGGTCATTGAACCAGGCCCCGGCGTTGACAAGCAATGGATCGGCAAACGCGTGGCCTCGTACGCCCCCCACGCCGCCTTCGTCCTGGGTTCTCCGGATGGCGTCCGCCCTGTCCCCGACACCCTCCCGTCCGAAGAAGCCGCCTTCTTCACCATCGCCGAGATCGTAATGAACGGCGTCCGCCGCGGCAACGTAACATGGGGCGAAGCAGTCGCGGTCTACGGCCTCGGACTTCTCGGCCAGCTCGTCGTCCGCTTCTGTCAGATAGCCGGCGCTCGACCGGTTATCGGGATCGACGTAGCCCCTACCCGCATCGCCCTCCTGCCGACAGCGCCCGGCATCGTCGGCGTGAACCCCGAAGCCGAGGACCTCGGCCCACGCGTTAATGAACTGACCCGCGACCATCTTCTCGACGTGGTCTTCGAAGTCACCGGAAGGCCCGACATCATCCCCGACGAATTCACTCATCTTCGCAGGCTTGGCCGTCTCGTCGTCTTGAGCAGCCCGCGCGGCAGCGTTCCCTTTGATTTCCACGACCTATGCAACAGTCCCAGCTACACCATCATCGGCGCCCACAACGCATCCCATCCCCCGACCTCAACACCCCTCACCCCCTGGAGCAAACCACGCCACGCAGAGCTCTTCTTCGATCTCGTTCTCACCGGCGAGTTGGACGTCAAGCACCTCATCACCCACCGCATCCCACACACCGACGCCCCGCAGCTCTACCAGATGCTCCTCCAAGACCGCTCCCAGGCAATGGGCGTCATAATCCACTGGCCCAAGGCATAGGACTTCGCGCCAGACCCGTTCCCAGCCCGCTACACCCTTTGCTGCGCGTCACAATCGCTGTACGATTGGCCCTGACAAACCGGCTTGCGCCATCTCGATCCGCCGTCACACATCAGGGAATGCAACAATGCCACTCCGAATCTGCACGCACCCGTGGGAATTCGCCGTGAGCCCCTTTCGCATCGCAGGCCCCCTCTACTACGTCGGGAACAAGTTCGTCTCGTCGCACCTTATAGACGCAGGCGAAACCCTCATTCTCATCGACACCGGCTTCCCCCAGACGACCTACCTGCTCCTCGATTCCATCCGCCGGTTGGGTTTCGACCCCGCCAAGGTCGGCCACATCTTTCATTGCCACGGGCACTACGACCACTTCGGCGGCACTCGGGCCATCGTCGAACTCACCGGCGCAACCACCTACCTCGGCGCAGACGATGTGGAAATTCTCGAAAGCAGACCCGAACTCTCCGGCGCTCCCCAATGCGGGATGGAGTTCTACGAAGTCTTCGAGGTCAACGTCCCACTCCGCGGAGGCGAGGTCATCACCGTTGGCAACACCGCAATAGAATGCGTCTCCATCCCGGGCCACACCGCCGGCTCCATCGCCTACTTCTTCAGCATCGAGGAACGCGGCCGGAGCCACACCGTCGGCATACACGGCGGCACTGGCCTCAACACGCTCACGGGTGAATATCTCGCCGCGCACAATTTGCCCGAGACCAGAAGAGCCGATTACCTCGCATCTCTGCAAAAGCTGAGACAGAGGTCCCCGGACATCACCCTCGGCGCCCATCCCTTCACCAACGACACCTTCGGCAAGAGGGACGCCATGACGGATCAGAAGAACCCCTTCATCGACCCTCACGCCTGGCCCGCCCTCATCAAACGCCTCGAGAAATCATTCAACACCCAGCTCAGCCCGATGTGATCCCCCCAACTCGCCTCAAACGAATCTCAGCCTCTCCCCCGACGATTCAAGCGCTTCGAGGAAATCTGTAAGAAACTCTTGCGCCACCCCTCGCGACTCCTCACAATGCTTATGCAGATCGAGACGGAGCGCTCTCAAATGAAGCGTGACACGGCAAGGCCGATTCTGATCTCGCTGGTTGCACTGCTCTCGATGCCCGCCTTCGCGGCGCTCTTCGTCCTCCCCGTCAAGTACCCGTCCTTCAAGCCCGTTTACCTCGCCGCCGTCGGCGTCGGCGGAGCCGCCATCATCCTCATGAACCTACGTCGCGCCAGATGCTGGGAGAAGGCCATTCTCGGAACCGGCATACTCCTTCTCGCCGCCGCTCTCACCCTCCTACTTCCCGACAGACAAAGCACCGTCGCGCGCGTTCTTCTCATCTTCGGCATCATCTGCCTTCCGATCGCCACCGTCATCGACTGCCTCAAGCGAAACCCCCAGACCCCCTCCAAATCCCCCTGACCCACCCGCCCCCAACCCTCTTCTGATACAATTCCCAAAGCCTAGGACACCGCATGTCGCTGAACCGGACGTGAAGCAAATGCACGAATCACCCGAACCCATCCTCCGACCCGTAACCGTCTCCGACCTCGACCTCGCCTATCGCATCAAGAAGGCGGCGTTCAAGCACCACGTCGATCAGGTGTGGGGTTGGGACGAAGACTACCAGCAGCAGCGCCACGCTCAAGACTTCCGTCCGTCCACCACCCGGATCATCACCTACCTCGGCACCGACGTCGGCTGGTTCGACCTTCGCAAGCACTGGCGCGGACTCTTCCTCGCCGCCATCTACATCTTGCCCGAGTACCAGTGCAAGGGCATCGGCTCATCCATCCTCCAGCAACTGCTTCTCGAAGCCAGAACCAAGAAGGTTCCCCTCGCACTCGGCGTCCTCAAAGTCAACACCCGCGCCAGGAAGCTCTACGAAAAATTCGGATTCCAGGTAGAATCAGAAACCGATACCCATTACATGATGAAGGCATCTCCCCACTCCACAACGAGCAAACCATGAAAGACCTGACCCAGAAGACACACGCACTCCTCGCCTCCGGGCGCGATTACTGGAGCGACGCCGTCGCCGACCTGCATCCGCTCGATCCCAACGCTCTGCTCCCCGGCTCCCGTACGCTTCCCGACTTTCCCGCCGCGCGCGAGTTCGTCCCCGCCGGACGCACCGCATACGAGCACCTCTTCGCCATCCTGCGCGCCGAGGAGAGCGATTCGCTCACGTTCAAGAACGCCCTCTTCCTCCTCATGTACTTCGACAGCCTCTTCGTTTACAGAGCCCTCAAGGAAATCTACAAAGACTCCGCACAGCCTCAGCGCAAATGGCTTGACGCCGCCTGCCGCAAGACCCTCATTCGCTGCGTCGAATATCCCGAATCCGGTCACGAAGCACTCACCAGGGAAATTCCCAGGAACACCTACCCCCGCCGCCTCGCCACAACACCCATGCTCGTCGCCCTCGCCGCGGAACTTCAGCGCGACACCGGCCGCAAGACTGTGATAAGGGACATGGCCGTCGCCGACGCCGTCACTTCTCTCGACGTTGCCGAGGCCGCCGCGCAGCAAGGCATACCCGTATCGATCACCGCCACCGACATCCAACTGTACCTGTACTTCGCCAAACTCGGCGACGACCGGGCCGTATCGACCGGCAACAGAACCGTGACCCAGTACGAGATCGACGGCCGCACCTACGGCACCAGACACGACGATGTCCCACCTTCCCACCTTATACGAAAAAAGCAACTCGACGAGACTTTGGCCTCCCCCGCAGCCGATCGAATCAACATGCTCGCCCCCGAGGTCGAGCTCGCCGAAGCGTCCGGCCGTTACGACATCTCCTTCAAGGAGGAGGACGCTTCCCATCCCGACCCCGACATCTCCGGAGCGCACATCATCAGGGTCGCCAACCTTTTCGTCGAAAGAACCCCCGAGCACAGAGGCTACTTCTACCGAGCGGACATGGTCCAAGCCATCGCCCAGTTGGGAATCCCCGTCAAGGATGGCGCTTACCTCTTCGTCGACAGCTTCATCCAGAAGCTCGAGAGAGTCGGCAAGTGGAGAAAGGACGCCTCCTCGTCAAGATGGATTCGCCTCCCCACTCCCACCGAAATCCCCGAAGTCCTCAACGGCATCGCCGACATCGACATCCCGAAGGGGACCTCAACAGGTTAGCGAATCTGCTCAGAAAGGAGCGCAGGTGGCGCGCCTGGAAACGCGGCCGGCCCAGGCTTGGCCAAGCTTACACACAAACGTCCTAGCCCGTGAGCGAAAGACCAGAAGCGAGGCAAGCGCTCAACCATGGAGGCACGCACATGTCTCTTGACTACATCGTCCGCCAGGCCAGCGTATCCGACGCCGGTCCCATCGCCGCGCTGTCCGCCCAGCTCGGCTATCCGAACACGACTGACAACCTCCAACCCCGCCTGACTTCACTTCTCTCCAGGGACGACAACGCCATCTTCATCGCGGAGACGGTCGCCTCAGAAGTCATGGCGTGGATTCACGTCATGCCGAGACTGCTGCTGATCTCCGACCCAATAGCCGAGATCGGCGGCCTCGTCGTGGACGAAAATCGCCGCCGATGCGGCGTCGGCAGCGCCCTCATCGGTGTCGCCGAACGCTGGGCCGCCTCCAAAGGCTACGAAGCAGTCATCGTCCGCAGCAATGCCGTGCGCTCCGATGCGCACAGCTTCTACCAGGCGCTGGACTACGAGAACATCAGGACCCAGAAAGTCTTCACCAAACCACTGACACCTTGACCCATCCCCGCAGCCTTGCCGTCACTTTGGTGGAGCTCCCTCAAGTTGGTGCTCCCACCCCGGTCCCAAGCCCCCATAACGCCGTCACCCGTAAGGACCAGCCTCTCAGGCCCGCTCACTTCCCCGCAGCCACCCCACCGGCATTGTTACCAGTAGGTTACGTCTTGGTTTCCCTCGGAACTCTTGACGAGTTCGTGCGTATACGTTTGCAGAACTAGCAGAAAGGAAAAGGACCATGCAGCAACTTTACGAACTGGGAAAGCAAATTGACATCGCTCTTTCCTCCGGCGAGGGCGCGCGCATCGTCTGCTCCGACAACGCGTTCGGGCTCGACGAAATTCTCATCGGCTGGGTTCCTGCCTCCGGGCTGGCGGCCGATCAGTTGACCGTACACTTGATGCTCGACAACCGAGAGGGCGTCAGAGCCACAACCGCGCTGCGTGAATTGAAAGGCTGCTTCTTGCAGGTCGGCTGTTCCTCAGCCGCCGCCGTCGTATCCTGGAACGTCGAGGGCGATAAGGCACTGATACGCTTCTGCGTAGCCATAGACATCAACGAAGTCAAGCGCGGCTACAGGGAGCTGCTAAGTAGGGGACATTTCGCGTGCCGGCTCAGAGACCGGAGTGCATTGACAGCCCCGCCCGCCACGACCTCCTGGAAGCGGGTCACCATCCCCGCGTAATCCCCGCAAGCAACGTCCCTAGAAACGCAGCGCGCAGCCCGCAAGCGGCCCGCTCATCACCGCGTCGAACTCAAACCGGCTCGCCCCGCTGCCTTCGTCGTAGTCAACGTCCAGCACCCGGTAGCCGAGCCACACGGTCGCCCGTTCCATGAACCTCCAGCCCAGAAGTGTCGTAACGTTCCACGTCAGATCAGAACCCGCGCCGAACCCTCCGATATCCCCCTCAACAAGGATCGAGAGCCCCGCCATCGGGTCTGCTGCCACAAAACGCACACCAACGATTGGATCGATCCATTCCTCGCCCCCTTGCGCGTCCGGGCTCGCGGGGAAATCTATCTTGCTCTCGATGTCCCAGTACCGGCCTCCCACAAGCAGGTCAACCGTTGCCACTTCCACTTCAAACTCTTCGATCGGACCTATGCCCACACGGTAGTACCCGCCGAACTCCACGAACATGCATTCCGTATCGATACCCACGCCGACCGGGCCGACGTTCCCGTCAGTCGAGAGGTTCACGTAAGTCGGGTCGACAAAGAACCCCACTCTTCCCCTTCGCACCTCCAGGCGCAGCCGTCCTGCCACGTCGAGGTTGTCAAGTATGTCCTCGAAGTCCACATCGGCGGATGCCTCAGTCCCCTCGATGGTCACATCACCGCTCATGCCCACCGTCCACACATACGGGGCGACGATGACTTCCCATTCATCATCGTCCAATGTGCCGCCCTGGCCGTACGCGACAGAGCACAGCGCCCCAAGCGCCAACACGCACAATCCCGCTGCCAGTGCCTGTTTGATTCTCATCTGCTGCCACCTCCTCGTTCCCGGTTCCCTCGACTTACCTGAGCGCAACACGATTCCGTCCGCGCCGTCTCGATTTCCGCCGATGATTCTCCCCACCATCTCTTCCAGTTTCAAGCATCATTTGACATCATTTGCGGGCTCGCGGATTTGGGTGAAGTTGGTCAGTAGGGGGCACGACTTCAAAGCTCTCTAAATCACGCCTTCAAACACCGCCAGCGCTTTTCTCAGTTGCTTCTCCACTTCCAGCCGATGCTCTTCCTGCCGGAATCCCTTGTCCGTCTTGTTCCACTCTATCCGATGTTGAATCCATCTGGCGTAATAGGCCGCGTCCTCCGAGCTGTCCAGCGGATGCCCGGGAACCGTGACGTAGATCGGGCTCGTGTGAGCAAATTTGATCGGATAGTCCTCCGCCCAGAAAACGCGCGCGATGATCCACCCCGAGCCCGCGATGGGCAACTCCAGTTCCTCCCGAATGGAATCCTCCCCCTCGCTTGCCTCGACCGTCTTGATCACATCCCCGTTGAAGACAACCTCCAACTTACCAAGCGGCTTGTTAAAGATGGCCTCAACCCGGGCTTGAATCGCCCCCGGCTCGTCCAGTTGAATCTCTTCCCCCGGCCCTGTTCCATCCGCCTCGAAGAACAGCATCGGCCCGTTGGTGGCAAAGCTGCGGCCCGCCTTGAGTCCCTCGAAGTACTTCTCGTAGGACAATGCCCCGTCCATTTTCACGTAGAGGCGGTTTCCTCCAACCGGATTTGGCTTGACGGGAGCCGCACTGCCGGCGCTCACTGGCAGCCGGAACCCGCAATTGAGCAATCGGTAATACTTGCCGAAGATCATGTTCGCCGTACCCCACGGCGTGTGACCGTACAGCTGGAGATCGTCGGCGTTGCCGTAGTGCTTCACTCTCTTCATGGTGTAATCGTACCCAAAGAAGTTGCACGCCACCCCAACGGCATCCACCATACCCAGCGCTGCCGCAACCGGAGCGTCGTAGAAGCACGCGCTATGCAGCGCCACTACCCCTCCCTGATCCCGGGCCAGGCGCATGTATTCGATATTCGTGGGGTAGCTTGGTGTCGGTGCGTCGAGGTGAATCTGCTTTCTCAAACCCAGCAAGTACACGGGCCCGCCGTACTCGGTTATCGGGAACCTCTCGATCTCTTCGTCATTGATGCTGTACACATAGTCTTGGTCGATCCTGCGGATGGGGTCGATTTCGGGGGAGTCGGACCTTTCGTCCCCCTCCGCAACCCAAGCAACCAGGCAGGTCCCTACGTTAAGGTCCGCCGCTAGAATTTGGTCATGCACAACTTCGGGCGGATAATGAATGTGCATCTCGCCCGAGCGCCAGCCTCGTTCCGCCATATTTATCCAACGCCTTAGCTCGTAGCTCCTGACTACCGTTTCCCCCGAGTTGACTTCGAAGGCGTCGCGGATTGGCTCGTACTCCAATCCACGCTCAATGAGCAACGTCGTCTCGCCTGTCGGAACATCTAGGCGAAGTGTTCCAGGAATGACGTACCACCAGCCGCCCCCAACGGGAAACGGCTTCTGCCCTTCGACCGTGCACCCGTCTTTCCCCAAGGCCCCGTTCACCAGACAACGCGCGTAAACCAAGTTGCCCGTCGCCGCATCTGTCAAGGAGATCTCCAGCACCGCATCTTGCGTTTCTGCAAGCGACGTGACAGACCATAGACAGACAGACGAGGCCAACGCGACAGCTAATCCGCGGCTTCTCATGAGGGATGCCCTTTCTGACCGATCTCGATTTGCGCGCCCTGGGTTGGCCCGATCCGGCTCAACAGAACATTATACCCGTCCCCGCCCCACTCATCGCCCCTTCTATGTCAGAAGTTGTCAGGGATTGGGCCGCGGGAATAGCGGAGATCAACGGGCACAAACGCCCGGTCACCGGATCGCGAAAACGTAGTCGCCCTCAGTGATTCCACCGTCCATCCTAACCCTTTCCTCCCCCAGATTGTCCACCATGTCCGGCCCGACGCTGTAAACCGTGGCCCCCTCGCCCGTCCTCACATACTTGAACGCTTCCCCGCTGAACGGATCCTCGGGCAGCGCGGGAAGGTATCCCGGAACCAGCTCACCCAGACTTCCGGGGAATGTCACGGTCTGCAACTGATACAGCTTCAGTCCCGCCAGAATCTGGTATCCGCTCACCTGCGCCCGAGCCCGATACATGCTCTGGACCAGCCTCCTGCGCGAATCCCACTCACTCTTCGGTATCCCACCGAGCACCGCGTCGTACGGTATGTCCCTTTCGGTAGCGGCCATGAACTCCGCGTACGGAAGCTCAGCAGCCTCCGCTAGCGGCATGAGGATCCCCCGCAGCCGTTCCATCTGCTGGCGAAGCTCCTCCTCCGGCAGCTCCGAAAGCCGCAGCCACGCGTCATCCCCGAATTCCCTTGCCACTTGCCGTGCCGCCTCCGGGTCGGCAAGATCCCTTGTGATCAGCTCTATGTCTCGACGGATAACACCCGAACTTCCGAGCTCCTCCTCTCTGATTCGGCCCAAGCGCTCGATAACGTACGCGCAAGCATCTGCGTCCCGCACTTCAGGAAAACATGCCCCCAGCGCTCCGCCCCCAATGGCTGCGATCGCCACACCCACCAGATTCTCTATGATGATCGTCTCGCTCCTCACACTCATTCCCATCTTCAGCGCGGCAAGGGAGTCATCAAGCGCGGATTCCATGTCCCCCTCTGCCTGAAACACCTTCGCCTCCCACCCAAGCAGTCTCGCCAACTCGCGGAACTTCGCAAGATACGGCAACGTCGTCTCAGCCCCCACGATCGGCGGCGACTGGTAGTATTCCGCCTCTTCGATGCCCGCTTTCAGCAACTCCAGCGCCTGAGCATTCGCGGCCAGGTATTCCTCGACCATCGCCACCTTCGCCGGGTCCTTCCACCACTCCTCTTTACTGTGGAGAAACTCCTCAAGCTGCTCGAAGCGCGGGTCCGACGTCGGGACCAGAAAAGCGGCCGCCAGCACGTACAGATTGAAGCGTTCTTCGGATCTTCGAGGAACGACGGCGCAATCCTGTCCATCCAGCCCGGGCTCCACTTCCCCACTTCCCCCATGAGCCATTCGGCATCGAGCTTCTCGGCTGTCTCCGCAGACCCGCTCTTCCACTCACCCCCTTTTGAGGCCTCAAATCCGTCTCCCTCAATGCCCTCCTCGCCACCCGTTGACACGACCTCACTTGGTGATTCTCCGGAGACTCCTCGCGCACCCTCTCCCAATTGGCCGCGCACGTGCCGCGTCACCACGTAGCCCGTACCTCCCGCTGCCAGAATGATCAGCGTCGCAACCGTCGCTGCAACCATCACCTTCTTGCTCATGATTTCTGCTCCTCCCGAGAGAGCCCTCGGCGCGCGTCCAGCCGCCTTCTGCGCGAGTTCCCGCAACGCTTCTTGTAGCCCAAGCCGCGTCACGTTCAGGCCCAGCTTGCCGCATATCGAGCCCACCGGTATAGCCGCAAGCGTCCGCTTCGCGAACCCACTATCAGGCGCTGCCAGCGGCAGCTCTCTTTCAATCTCCGCCGCAACGGACTCCCGCAGCCTCAGCTTCGCGCGCGCCACCCGCTTCTGCACCGCATCTTCGCTGATGCCCAGCCTCTTCGCCGCTTCGGCCTGCGATTGATCCTCGAAATAGTAGAGCACCAGCGCCTCCCGAAGCCTCTCCGGCAGCTTCCCGATCGCCTCCTTCAGTAGCGCTCGGGTCTCCCTCCCCTCCAGAACCTCGACAGGCGTCGCGCCCCCGCCCGATGCGGGACCTCTTCGCAATCTCGCCTTCAACGCACGTCTGTACATCTCCGACCGCTGCCACTGCGAGCACAGCCTGTGAGTAGTTGACCGTATCCACGAACCAAACCTCGACCCGGTTCGAAGCTTCGACAGATTCTCCAGGCCCGCCAAAAAGGCATCTTGCGCAATGTCCTGTGCGCTCTCCGCCTCGCGTATGCGGCTGTACGCTATCGCGCACACTACCTTCTGGTAGCGTCTCACAAGCGCACCAAAGGCCTCTCGCTCACCATCCTTCGCGCGCGCCACCAGGACCGCATCCGATTCCCGAATCTCGCTCTCCATTCTCCGCCCTCGGCCATCTTCCACCTAATATGGTTGCACGACCACCCCTCACCCGACAAGGGAAGTAACAAGAACCTTTGGACCCGTGACTTGCACCTCGATCGCCCCCCGCTATATCCTACCCACCGAACGGAGGGGACCAGTGATAGAAGACTTGTACCACGAAGCTACGCTACAAAAGCGCGAGCGGGGGCCCGAGTCGTGTGAGACCGCAAGTTTCCGCCTGCAGTTCACATGTCCAATCGCACCTTCGCCTCCTTCTCCTCAAAAGGCACATCTAGAAACTCCGCTATCTCCTCCCCGAGTCTCCGGCCAAGAAGACGGTCTCGCTCCCAGCATATGCTCACGACCTGCTCGTTCGAACCTTCCACCAGCACGTTGAAGCTTCTACTATCGGAGCCGATCGCTTTGTACCCGATCATGCTCACCCTCTCGAAGTCCTCAAGCGCATGCCCCGTCGCCCGGATGCAGAAGGGCATCGTGTAGCGAACCTCCAGCGTCCCAAGTGTCTTGTCAAGAACGAATCGTTTCCTGAAGAAGACAAGGAGATTCCCCACGAGCAAGAGTCCCACGGCGAGAACGATGGCCGCAGGGAGGGGCAGCGGAGGGTCCCCGATTGGTCTCCCCATGGCGGCAACTAACACTATGACACCCAGCATCAGCCAGAACATCGCGGCAAATAGGTATGCGAGACATCCCACCATGATAAAGAGTATTCTGACGCCTGCGCCCCCGGTCTGCCCCGCGCCCAACCGCGCCAAATCAAACGCGATCTCAAGCCGATTCGCATCCTTCATCCCCGCCTCCTCTGATAGGAACCCCAATCGCCGCCGCGGCCATGACACTCAGCGCATGCCCGCACACCGCTACCAGCTCGGCGCAACCTACACCCCCGGCTCCAGCCCAACCGCCACCCGAAGCGCATTCACGACGTCCGAGATGTCCACTGTGCCGGTGACGTTGAAGTCCCCTGCCTCTTCCTGTTCGGCCGTGAACGTGTCAAGTCCGACCACCCGCCGCAGCATAAGCACCACGTCGCCGATCCCAACGCTGTTCCCGTCGACGTCCATCGATGTGGCGGGGCCTACCACTCCTGCTCCCCTCTCCGTTATGTGCACCGTCGCTAGGTCAAAGGCGGAATGCCCCTCGACCGACACGTAGATCGTGTCCACAACGTCATCCCCGTCCGACCCCACCGGACCTGCCTGGTAGAGCCCCGTGTCGGCCACTATGCTTCCGGATGACTCGTTGTTCGTGAACGACCAGACCTCAGCCCCGCCAAACGGCGTGGTGAAGTGGAGATATTCGCCGATGGAAACGACGGGCGTCTGCGGCCTGATGCTCCACGAAATGTTGATGTAGAAGACGCTCCCGATGGTAGTCGACGTGTAATAAGAGGCAGAGCCCGACTCCCCCCCGCCCGACGCGGGAAAGCCGAACTGCCCTATGTAGTTCTCGCTCGACGCCGGCCATGCCGCCGGCGACGCGAGCGCCAGCACGGCAACCAACGCCGCCAGCTTGGCTCTACAAGTTCTCACGATCATCACCCCTTTCCCCGGCGTAAGGCGCTGCCGGTTCGGGTCTCACGTGCGATGCCTCCGGTTCGTCTTCCAGGCCAGACCTCCGATCGCGAATGACCTGATAGTTCTCGTACCCTTTGCGCACGCCCTGGACCAGATAGTCAAACCGGCCGCCTTTCCCCGAAGCCTCGCGTACCGCCAGCCTCCCTGGGCTCTTCTCCGCGACGTATAGCTGCAGCCACTCCCCAACCGGCGCCAGGCTCACCGTTAGCCCCTCCGGAGATGTGACCAGCCCGAAGTGTTCGGGCAGCCAGATGACGGCCTCTCCCTCAACCAGCTCAGCCGTGCCCCTTATGTATGTCCCAGCTTCAGGCCCCTCCACGGCCGTGTACACGATCTCCTTAGAGGCATCCTCCGGGTGCGGAATCACGAAAGGTTTCGTCCCGCTGCACGAGAGGTCGCCCTCCACGTAGACCCCGCGCCCACCCGAGAAATAGCCGGCATAGCCGTTAGCCGAGGCAACTTCGGCTTTCACACCGTACGTTGTCCCACCCGTTGAGCCGCACCAACCATAAACCGCTCTGCCCGAACTGCTGTCGTTCATGAACAACCCGCCATATGTCACGCCGGAACTCGCCGTAGCAGTGCCCCCGACGGCCTTGTACGGGGAGACGCCGAATACCCCGCCTCCGCTGCTGGCGCTGCTGCCTGTGAAATAGCCACCGTAGGATGAGCCGCTCGTGCTGGTTGCAGTCCCCTCGACCCCATGTCCCGATGTGCTCGCGCACTGGAAGAACCCGCCATGGGCCGCCCCACTGGGTGCAGTGGAAATACCACGAACGCCTATGTACGGTGCTTCGCCGTGCGCCCCGACGCCCGAGGCGCTGGCCGCCGAAAAGAGACCGCCGTACGTGCTTCCGCTCGACGCGATGGCGTGACCGTACACGCCCCTTCCGGATGTACTGTTGGACTGGAATTGGCCCCCGTACGTTAGTCCGCTGGAAGACGGCACAAAGCCGACAGCCCCGCTGCCAGTAATGCTGTCGGACACAAAATAGCCGCCGTAGTTCAGCCCTGTGCCGGAGGATGCATAACCTTGCACGCCGGTTCCCGAGCTGCTATCAGTCCGGAAGGAACCCCCTTTGGTCCCGCTCGTGGCGTCCGTCGCAAGCCCGTACACGCCCACGCCTGCTGCCCCGTCGCTTTGGAAGTACCCGCCGTAGCCCGCAACGTCGGTCTTCCAGGCAAGGCCGTAGACCGCCTTGTCCTGGGCAGCGAAGTAACCTCCGTAGTCCACCCCGAGCCCCCCAACCCCCACTGACTCACCCTCACCCGCCACCCCTGTCCCATCGGGGCTCTCACTCACGAACTGCCCGCCCACTGTGTACCCGGACAAAGCGGTGGCCCGGCCGTAGACTGCTTTCCCACCCGTGCTGGCGCTCGTGAAGTAACCACCGTAGTTCGTGCCCGTCCCCGCGCTCGCGCTCCCCGAGATTGCCGCCCCCGATGTGTGGCTCGTCGTCACGGTCAAACCGTATTGGTCCGACCCGCTCCAGTCCTGCCCTAGGTGACTATGCGTTGACGCAGCAAAGTCCGAAGCCGGATGCCCTTCCAACAAATCTGCCTCGTCGGACCGGAACGAATACGCCACCTTCTTCAGCGGAAAACGCGGCACCATCGGGAGGTCGCTCTCCACCTTCACCTCAACCCAGTAGGCTTCGTCGAACGGAAGGCCTATCGGGTCCCCCTCACCAAGGTACACGGTGTAGAATCCGTCCTCCCCTATCTCGACGGCGTATGTCTCGTCCCACAGCGAACTCCCCCCCGTGTCCGCGTCGAAAATGCTGAATTGCATCCCCTTCGTGCCTTCAGGCACCGGTACCCCGCCTATGTCCAGCAACCTGCCCTGGAACGCTAGCTCGTCTGGCACCTCGGCCGCCGGAAGACACAAACAGACGCCAAACACGAACAGCATGAGCCAAAAGAACGTCGCACCGAACCTCCGAAACATTTGCGGCCTCCTCCTAACATTGGGACTCATGGCCTGGCAATCACCCTGCCGACGGACATCGCCGCGGCAGCAGATAGACAGCCGGAAGACCTCGACAAGAAAGGTTGGAGACGAAGGGTGGGAGGGCAAATGCTGAAGCCGGCAACCGTCCGCTGAGACCCATCAGCCACCCCCCAAGCCAGACAGGCGTCTTACGTACCCGAGGCCCCCAACCGCCTCGACGTATGCTGGAACAGCAGACAACGACGAGCTAAACAAGGGTCGCAGGACCAATTACAGACCAGTCCCGGCGGATTGTCAAGTGCCCTACCCGGCCGCGCTTCTTCTCTCCCCCCCAAGTCTCCTCCTTCCCACGCTTGAAGTCGCCGCAATGATTGCCTACGATCCCCGGCAGCGAATCGACGGAGTCATCAGGAAGCAAAAGGAGTGCGTAAATGGGCGCTGAGCAACTGGTCGTCGAAAGAGGTCCGCTGCTGGAAGCCTATCGGAAATTGGAACCTGCCACCATACAGCACAGCGATGAGCTCATGGCTGACAGGCTCCTGAACGTGGACCTGAGATTCGACTACTTCTGCACGGCAGACTTCCCCATGTAC
>Ga0180438_10002087_pt1 | contig 33699 bp, 22 predicted proteins | sample SS_ome_12_FD_132455 | JGI IMG/M metagenome (GOLD analysis project Ga0180438, IMG submission 132455) | Hypersaline lake sediment archaeal communities from the Salton Sea, California, USA - SS_3_D_2 metaG | ecosystem: Environmental > Aquatic > Non-marine Saline and Alkaline > Hypersaline >... | reverse complement strand
GCGAAAGAGATGGCCCCCTGGGAAGCCCGACTCGACCGGTCAGCAAAGCTTCCCAAATACGACATTACCATCAGGCCAAAGAGTCAACCAGCGGCGGTATTTTAGTTCCTGCCGCTCGCCTAAGGTGTTGGGTCGCATTATTCATCGGCTTGGGCGCGTTGGCAATAGGTTTGCGATTTTGGGCAGGGGTTGATTTGGGGTGGGTGGAGGCGCAGAGATCCCATTCCCCAAGTCGGCTGGGCGGCCCGAGGTGGCCGCTCCCTCACGGTCGCGGCTCGGCATCGGCTTGTTCCGGTACCGCTGTCCCATTGACGAACCTTGTGCGGCTTCCGGGGTTTTGAAATACTGAGGGATTCCAAACCTCGCGCCCCTGGCGTCGTAGCATCCCGACCGAGAGCCTATGCCGACCGCCGCCGTTGCCCGCACCCACGCCGATATCTCCTCAATACTCGAGCAGCGAATTCTGATCCTCGATGGCGCCATGGGCACGCTGGTGCAGGCGCTGCGGCTGACGGAGGCCGACGTGCGGGGCGAGCGGTTCTCCGACCTCGACATCGGGGTGAAGAATTTCACCGATGTGCTGTGCCTGACGCGGCCGGATGATATCGTCGAGATTCACAAGCAGTTCTTGAGGGCTGGCGCCGACATCATCGAGACCAACAGCTTCGGCGCCAGCCGCCTGGGCTGTGAGGAATTCGGTCTTGGCGCCGTCACCCGCGAACTGAACGTCGCCGCGGCGGCGTGTGGGCGGCGGGCGGTCGATGAGATCATTGCGGAGGACCCGTCACGTCCGCGGTTCGTCGCCGGCTCCATCGGGCCGACCACCAAGACGGCCTCGGTTTCCCCCAAGGTCGAAGACCCCGGTTACCGCGGCGTCACGTTCGATCAATTGGTCGATTCCTATTACGAGCAAATCGAGGGCCTGGTCGAGGGCGGGGCCGATCTGCTCTTTCCCGAGACCTCCTTCGACACGCTCAATCTCAAGGCGGCATTGTTCGCCATTGACAAGTTCTTTGAAGAGACGGGGGAGCGCCTGCCGGTGATGGCGTCGGTCACGATCACCGACGCCAGTGGCCGCACATTATCCGGCCAAACGGTCGAAGCCTTCTGGAACTCGATCTCGCACTTCCCGCTCCTCTCGGTCGGCATCAACTGCGCGCTCGGCCCGGAGACGATGCGGCCGTATGTCGAGGAGCTGTCGGCTATCGCGCCCGTCTATATCAGTCTGCATCCCAACGCGGGCCTGCCGAACGAATTCGGCGGGTATGATGAATCGCCCGAAGAGATGGCCGGCGTTCTCCGCGAGTTTGCCGAGGAAGGCTGGCTGAACATCGTCGGGGGTTGCTGCGGAACCACGCCCGAGCACATTCACGCCATCGCTCAGGCGGTTCGCGACGTGTCGCCCCGCAAGAAGGCCCACCCGCCGCGGTACACGCGGCTTTCCGGGCAGGAGCCGCTCACGCTGCGGCCGGAAAACCCGTTCACCATGATCGGCGAGCGGACCAACGTGACCGGCTCGAAGCGGTTTGCCCGGCTCATTCGCGAGAACAACTACGAAGACGCGGTGGAAGTCGCCCGGCAGCAGGTAGAAGGCGGGGCCAGCGTGATCGACGTGAACATGGACGATGCCCTGCTCGAGGGCGAAGCGGCGATGACGCGTTTCCTCAATCTGATCGCCGCCGAGCCCGATATCTCCCGCGTGCCGGTAATGATCGATTCCTCGAGGTGGTCGGTCATCGAGGCGGGATTGAAATGCGTGCAGGGCAAGTCGGTCGTCAATTCGATCAGTTTGAAGGAAGGCGAAAAGGACTTCCTCGCCAAGGCCCGGCTGTGCCGCCGCTACGGGGCGGTGGTGGTGGTAATGGCCTTTGACGAACAGGGACAGGCGACCGAGACCGACGACAAGGTCCGCATCTGCGAGCGGGCCTACCGCTTGCTGACGGAAGAGGTCCGCTTTCCGCCCGAGGACATCATCTTCGACCCCAACGTCCTGACGGTCGGCACCGGCATCGAGGAACACAATAACTACGCGGTCAACGTCATCGAGGCCACGCGGATTATCAAGGACCGTTGCCCCGGGGCGAAGGTGAGCGGCGGCGTGAGCAACATCTCGTTCTCCTTCCGCGGCAACGACGCTGTGCGGGAGGCGATGCACGCGGCGTTTCTCTATCATGCCATTCACGCCGGACTGGATATGGGGATTGTCAACGCCGGGCAGCTTGCCGTTTACGAAGAAATCCCCAAGGACTTGCTCGAACATGTGGAAGACGTCTTGCTGAATCGCCGGCCCGACGCCACCGACCGGCTGCTGGCCTTCGCCGAGACCGTAAAGGACGGGGGCAAGCAAGGCGGCGGGGCCGACCTGGCGTGGCGGGACGACACGGTGGAAGGCCGGCTGTCGCACTCGCTGATCAAAGGGATCGACAAGTTCATCATCGAAGACCTGGAAGAGGCCCGACAAAAATACTCGCCGACGCTGCGAATCATCGAAGGCCCGCTGATGGACGGCATGAACGTCGTCGGCGATCTTTTCGGCGACGGCCGGATGTTCCTGCCGCAGGTGGTCAAAAGCGCCCGCGTGATGAAGAAGGCGGTGGCGTACCTGATGCCGTTTATGGAGGCGGAAAAGGCCGCCGCCGGCGAGGCCGCCCGCAGCAGCCGCGGCAAAGTGCTCATGGCCACCGTCAAGGGCGATGTGCACGACATCGGCAAGAACATCGTGGGCGTGGTCCTCGGCTGCAATAATTTCGAAGTCATCGACCTGGGCGTGATGGTTCCCGCGGAAAAGATATTGGCGGCGGCCGAGGAGCACGGCGTGGATATCGTCGGGCTCTCGGGCCTGATCACGCCGAGCCTGGATGAAATGGCCCACGTGGCCCACGAGATGAAGCGGCTGAACGTGAACCAGCCGCTGCTCATCGGCGGCGCCACCACCAGCGCCAAGCACACGGCGGTCAGGATCGCGCCGCAATACGACAAGCCGGTGGTGCACGTGATCGACGCCTCGCGAAGCGTCGGCGTGGTCGAAAATTTGCTGAGCAAAGACGCCCGAGCGAAGTTCGTGGCCGATAACGAAGCCAAACATCAGCAACTCGTGGCTTCGTACCAGCAGCGGAACCTCAAGCTGGTTCCGTATGCGGAGGCGCTGTCCAAACGTTTTCGCACCGACTGGCAGAGCGTGCGAATCGACACACCGGCGTTCACCGGGCTGCGGGCGATGGATGACGTCAATCTACGACAGGTAAGCGAGCTGATCGATTGGTCGCCGTTCTTTCTTTCCTGGGAATTGAAAGGGAAATACCCGCGGATTCTGGAGGATGCGAGGCTCGGCGAAGCGGCCCGCACACTGTTCGAGGACGGCACGAAATTGCTCGACCGCATCCTCCGCGAAAAGCTGCTGCGGGGCGCCGCGGTGTACGGCTTTTGGCCCGCGGCGTCGGATGGCGACGATGTGATCCTGTACACGGACGAGAGCCGTGGCGAGGAACTCACCCGCTTCCACATGCTGCGGCAGCAGTGGGAACGCAAAGGGCAAAAGGACTTCCGCAGCCTGGCCGATTACGTGGCGCCGCTCGAAAGCGGCCGCGAGGATTACGCTGGCGCCTTTTGCGTAACGGCCGGCATCGGCTGCGACACGCTGGCCGCCCAGTTCCAAGAAAAACTCGATGACTACAACAGCATCATGGCCAAGGCACTGGCCGACCGCCTCGCCGAAGCGATGGCGGAGTGGTTGCATGCCCGCGCCCGCCGCGACTGGGGCTACGGGCAAGAGGAATCGCTGAATAGCGACGACCTCATCGCCGAGCGATACCGCGGCATCCGCCCGGCACACGGCTACCCCGCCTGCCCGGACCACACCGAGAAAGCGACGCTCTTCGAGTTGCTCAAGGCCACGGAGCACACCGGCGTGCATCTGACGGAGTCGTTCGCGATGGACCCGGCCGCCAGCGTCAGCGGCCTCTACTTCGCCCACCCGGCCGCCCGCTACTTCGCCGTCGACCGCATCACCCGCGACCAGGCCCAGGACTACGCCCGGCGGAAAGGAATGACGCTGCGACAAGTCGAACGCTGGCTCTCGCCGAACTTGGGCTATGATCCGGATTGATCGAAGGCAGCAGGCCGGGCTCGGCGTAACCTACGTCTGCTGGGAGGAAAAGGGGTCAGGACTTCTCGCTCACTGAGCCACGACCGTGAGGGAGTGGCCCAAGCAGGGTTGACGGGCGCGGGGCCGCTTCCTGACGGGCGCGGCTCGGCGTGGGACCGACTGAAGCAAAGAAGACCTGACCGCTTTTCTCGCCTGCCCTTTTCTCGCCCCAGGCAGCTTCGCCTCTTGCGCGGTTTGCCTTTGCCTTCGTCAACGCTACGGCGACTCGCTCGGCAAATCCTGCAACTGCACCGTGATCGTCATTGCACGTTCTTCTTTGGTGCGGGGGTTGCGGATGATTGCCAGTTCGACGAGATCACCCACCTTGTGTTCTTCCAGCACTTCGAACAGATCGTTCAGGGTGCTCACTTTTTGGCCGGCGGCGGAGATGATGATGTCGCCCAGGACGATGGCGCCGTCTTTGTCGATGATCGTCGGGCGGATGCCGGCTTTTTCGGCGGCGCTACCGGGGAAGACGCGGAGCACGAGCACGCCGTCAATTCCCGTTTGCCGGGCCACCTGGATACCCAGCCCCGGTCGCTTGATCTTGCCGCCGCGGATAAGTTGCGGAACGACGCGGTTGACTTCGTCCACGGGAATGGCGAACCCGATGCCGGCGTTTTCGCCGCTGCGGCTGTAGATGGCGGTGTTCACGCCAATGAGCCGGCCGGCGCTGTCGAGCAGCGGCCCGCCGGAGTTGCCGGGGTTGATCTCGGCGTCGGTTTGAATGACGTCCGAAATGACTCGGTTGCGCGGCTTGATTTCCCGCCCCAGGGCCGAGATGATGCCGGCGGTCATCGTTTGATCGAGCCCAAAGGGGCTGCCGATGGCGAATACCTTTTGGCCGACCTTCAAGTCGGCGGAGCTGCCCACAGGGATGGGGGCGAGCCGTTCCTTTTCGGCTTCGATCTTCAGCACCGCAATGTCTTTCTCCGGCGCGACTCCGACCAGCAGGGCCGGCCAGGACGATTGATCCGCCAGCCGCACCGTCGCCTTATTCGCGTTTTCGATCACGTGAAAGTTGGTGACGATATGGCCGTCTCCATCCCAGATAAACCCCGACCCGGCCCCGCGGGGAACTTCCAGCGGGTTGAAGTTGAAGCGGTCGCGGGCGATCTGCGAGGTGGTGATGTGCACGACCGACGGCGAGCAGCTCTCGTAGATATCGATGGTGGCCTGCTCGTCCGCCGCGAGGTCGCCGCGGGCCGCCACCGGCCGGGCCTGGGCGTCGGGGTCTCGCAGGGGGGCGTTGGGATTGCCGCCCGAGAAGACGTAGCGGTACAGAATCGTGCCGCCGAGCACGAACGCCATCACCAAAAGCAGAAAGAAAGCGGGAGAAGGCCCGGACCGCTCCTCCCGTGGCGCCGGCGCCGGCCCGTAACTGTTGGGATCGTAACTCATACAGCGCCGAATGGAAAAAGCTGCCCCCCAAGGATTTGAACCTTGACTAACTGATCCAGAGTCAGTCGTGCTGCCATTACACTAGGGGGCAAGGGGTGAAATCCGAAGCACGAAGCTCGAAATCCGAAACCTAGCCGAAATCCAAGCATTCGAACCGGGAGGTCCCAGGGGGTCGGGAGTCTTTTTCGGTCGACGTCTTGTCAACCGGCGCGCCGCGTCGACCGAAAAAGACTCCCGACCCCTTCCCTCCCCAACCGTACACCTCATGTAACGTAGCCTTGCCGGGGGAGCGCGGTCAAGTCTGGCTCCGGCAGGTTCGTTGACGCTCTGCCGGGCGCGTCATTAGAATCGGGAATCCTCCGCCTCTTTTCGAGGGTATCTCCCTAGGACCCTCACCGCGGGCGCGAGTTCGGTTGTTTTCCATTTGTCGCCAGCGTTCCGTTCAGTCATGGCCAATCTTGTCGCCGAATCCGGGTCCTTTCGCGGACTGCGGTATGAACTCGAGGGGCCGGCCGCGGTGCTGGGCCGGCATCCACACTGCGACGTGGTGATCGACATCGGGGCGGTCAGCCGCCGCCACGCTCAGATCGACCGCATCGGCGACGCCTGGTTTATCCAGGACCTCGGCAGCCGCAACGGCACTTACGTCAACGAGCGGCAACTCACGCAACGGCGGCGATTGGCCGAGGGGGACGCGATCCGCATTTGCGACGTCGTCTACACGTTCCATGACCAAGAGCCGTCTTCACTGCTTTCGGCGCCGCCGGGGTCGGCCGGCCAGCAGGACGACGGCAGCACCGTGGCGGCCCTCTTGACCGATGAGGGATCGGAAACCGGCAGCACGGTCATGTCGCGACTCGACGTCTCCAAGAGCGCCGGCGGCATCCGCATGTCGAGCAGTCCCGAGGTCAAGCTGCGGGCCCTGCTCGAGATCACGCAGGCCCTGGGAAAGGCCCTGTCGCTCGACGAGGTGTTGCCCAACGTCCTGGGCAGCTTGTTCACGATCTTTATGCAGGCCGACCGCGGGCTGATCGTGCTCAAAAAACCGGACGGCTCGCTGTCCCCACGGTGGAGCAAGCACCGCCGGGAGAGCGACGAAGATACGATTCGCATCAGCCGCACGGTAATCAACCAGGTGATCGAGTCGAAGGAGGCGATTCTCTCGGCCGACCCCTCCAGCGACACCCGCTTCGACATGAGCGAAAGCCTGATGGACCTGCGGGTGCGGTCGATCATGTGCGCCCCGCTGGTGGACGCCGACGGGAAGGCGTTCGGCGTGCTTCAGATCGACACGCTCGACAGCCGCAACCGTTTTCAGGAAGACGACCTGGAGGTGCTGGTGAGCGTGGCGGCCCAGGCCGGCATTGCGATCAACAACGCGCAGCTCCACGAGAACGCGCTGGCCCAGCGGGAACTCGATCGCGATCTGGTCCTGGCCAGGCAAGTGCAAAAGGGCTTTTTGCCGGAGCGGCCGCCCCGCATCGCCGGTTACGAGTTCTTCAACTATTACCAGGCGGCCAATTTCATCGGGGGCGACTACTTCGACTATGTCACGCTGCCCGACGGACGCGTGGCGGTGATCGTGGCCGACGTCGTCGGCCACGGCGTGGCGGCGGCGCTGCTGATGGCCAAGTTCTCGGCCGACGTGCGGTTCTGTCTGGCCAGCGAGTTGCACCCGGCGTCGGCCGTGACGGAACTGAACCGCCGTTTTTCCAAGAGCATCCTCGAAGACCGCTTCGTCACCTTCGTCATGGCCGTCATTCATCCCGAGACGCATGAAGTGACGATTGTCAACGCCGGGCACATGGGACCGATGTGGCGCAGCGGCGACGGCCGCGTCCGTGTGCTGGGTGAAGAGGTTACGGGGCTGCCGCTGGGAATCCTGGACGATTACGAGTACGAGCAGGTTTCCACGTCGCTGGGCCTGGGAGAGTCGATGGCCTTGTACACCGACGGCATCAACGAGGCCTCGAACCCCCGCGGCGAACTCTACACCATCGACCGCGTCCGCCAGCGGGTCGCGGCCGCCCGCCACGGGGCCCGCACCCTGGGCGAGGCGATCATCCGCGACGTCCGCGACTTCATCGAGGGCGAACCCCAGGGCGACGACATGTGCCTGGTCTGCGTGAGCCGATCCAGCAGCATGGACGACACCAGCACCGACCAGGCGATGATCGACCTGAGCGAACCCGTGCGGGAACGGCCGGGCGCCACGACGATCTACTAGATCCAACGCAGGTTCGGGGCGAATGTCGAAATCCGAAATCCGAAACAAATTCGAAATTCAAAATCAGAATGTTCGAAACGACCGAGGGCGGGACCCGTTCCGCTTATGTTGTGATTACGGGGGTGGTTCGTCGGACGAAACCTGCCTTGTTCGTCACAGTTCCACCATCCACACATTCCGAAACGCCACCGGATTGCCGTGCCATTGAAGGCGCAGGGGTCGGGCGTCGGGGCCCTCGGGGCGGCCGTTGCCGGTCTTGCGGGTCAGTTCCACCCAGCTTTGCACGTTCACGCCGTTGTGCTTGACCGTGATCCGGGCGTTTTTCACCTTTTTCCCCGAGGCGTCGAAGACGGGCGAACGAAAGAGGATGTCGTACGTTTGCCACTGCATCGGCGGAAAGGCCATGTTCACATCCGGCGCCCGGTAACGGTAGACGGCCCCGCAATCGCCCGAGCCTGCCAAAAGGCCGAACGAATCCAGAATTTGCACCTCGTACCGTTCCTGGATGTAAACGCCGCTATTGCCGCGGCCCTGGGAGGACTTCGTCGGCAGATAAGGGGTACGGAATTCCAGGTGCAAAATGAAGTCCTTCACCGGCGCTCTCGTCATCACTTCGGGCAGCAGCAAGTCACCGTCGATCCAGCGGGCCTGCGCGAAGGCTTCGAGGCCCGTTCCATCAAACAGCACGGTTGCGTTGGCGGGTGGGCGGCGGCCGAGCGTGGGGCTGACCCGGCGGGTCTGTGTCAGCAGTCCGATCAACTGGTCGGCCGAGTTCCTCAGTTCCGCCACGCCGCCGCTAATCTCGATGCGATAGCGCTGGGGATCGCCGGCGGAAAGGAGGAGCCGGCCTTCCCCCAGTTCGCCATGCAGTTCGAAGGTGTCGCGCCTATTGAACCCGGCGCCGGGCAACCCGCCGCGGAATTGCCGGGCCTGGAACTTGCCGTCGCCCCGAGCCACCACCTGTAAGCCGGCGGCCTGGCATCCGAGGCCGGGGGTGTTTGTCTTGCCGACGTACTCGCCCTGGTAGGCGTAATCCTCGTCCAACACAGGCGTCGTCGGTTCGGGCCTTGGGGGAGCCTTCGGCGGTGGCGGCGGCGGCGCCGGCGCGATCGGCGGCGGTGGCGGCGGCGGCGCCGGCGCGATCGGCGGCGGTGGCGGCGGCGGCGCCGGCGCGATCGGCGGCGGTGGCGGCTCTGGAGGGGTGGGGAGTTGGTCGCCCGCCGGCGACGCGATCGGCGGCGGGGGAAGCGCCGGTCCTTCCGTCACCGTGTCCGAGGGGCTCGGCGCCGATTCCGGGTCGGGCGGCAATAGCGGCGGGCCGGGAACATTGGCCTCGTCCGCTTGGGACACACCGGCAATCCCACCAATTCCGTGATAGACAACCAGCGATAACGCAACAGCCAATACCCGCAACATGGCAAACTCCCAGGCGACTTTCGACGAACTTCAGACAGGCCATTTCAGGGCCTACCAGTTTGCTTGCGGGCGAGACCCAATTCAAGAAGGACGGGCGAACGGCCCCGTCAGTGCAGGTGCTTCTGCCGCATCTCTCGCAGCGTTTTCAACCACGGTTTGGCGGCGCCGGCGGCGGTGAACAGGCCGGCGTGGGCGTGGCTCGCCTGGGGGTCATCCTGCAGCCGTCGCCAAAAGACGCCGCGGACCGCTTGTTTGGCCAGCAAGATGTGCAGATACTGCTCCACCAACTCCACGAGCGGCCCATTGTTCTCGGCGGAAAGGTACACGATCAACGGCAACCCCAACAGCGACCAGCGGTCGATCTGCTGGGAGAGTTCCACGGGATCCCGGGGCAGCGTACAGCCGGCGTTGTGTCCCAGGTTGATTTCCAGGCCGATCGCGGAGAGCCCGACCTCGGCCCGGATCAGGGCGTCGGCGTAGTGCAGCGGCGAGAGGTCCAGGGCCTGCCGCCCGAGATATTCCGCCCAGGGCTGGTCGAAGCTGACGACCAGGGGCGTTTGGGGGTCGGCCCTGCGGGCTACGTCGATCGCGGCCACGCATAGCCGCAGCCGCTCTTCTTCTCCCAGGGAAAGGGCGTCGTCGGTGTTCAGCCCCGCGGCGACGTGCCACAACACGACCTGGCCCCGGTAGCGATTGACCACCTGGAGCGTGTACTGCTCGACGTACGACTGCACCGCCTCGAAATCTTCCTCCCACAGGTACAGCCAGTCGGGCGTGCCACGGCGGTCGAGGTGGATGATCGGACCGACGCACGGCCGAAGCTTATGGCCGGCGGCCCAGCGGGCCTGCTGGTCGGGGACGGTCCAGTCGCAGCGGCCGGCGTCGCGCTCCACGGCCATCCACCGCGGCGAGAGGGCCACCGTGTTCACGGCCGGCGCCAACGCGGCATAGAGCTTTCGGTTGAGTGTGGCGTCGTCCAACTGGGCGCCCCACAGCGTGCCAAGCCTGGTCGCCTGATCGTGCCGCAGGCGAATCGCTTGCTGGCTGTAGTTTTCGGCCAGGTGACTTAAGGCCGCGACCGCGTGCCGAATCGCTTCCTGGGAGGCCCGTTCGGCGCCGTCTGGTTGCTTGACGGCCGCCAGCGCCGCTACGAAGGCGTGCACGGCGGCGTCGGCGCTATCCCGGGTGTGCGGGCCGGTGTGAAGTCCGAGCGACTCCCACGTCGCCCGTTGATTGCGGAAGCGGTTGAGCGTGCCGCGGGCCAGTTCGATGGCCAGATGGTACGGCTCGTCGCGGGTCATCAGGCTGGCGGTGCAAAGGGCGACCTGGCCGCCGCCGTCCACGCGCCAGGGAATAAAGACGGCGCCCGTGTCGTCGATCTCGCGCCGCAGCGTCAGCACACCGTCGTTAAGCGTGTTGCGACTTCGCCAGGGAATGCCTTCCAAACCGGCGACATAGGCCAGGTCAACGGCGTTGGCCCCCAGCCGCTGGGGATCCGCCACGAGAAAGCGATGGACGAAAGGCACGGACACGCAAAGGGCGGTTTTGAAGACGCGTTGAAGACAGGCACACAGAGGCGGCGAACGAGCCGAATCCACCGGCAAACGCCCCGCCACCCCCAGGGACGACGTGCGTTCGCTCATTGTGTAAATTAGTCGAATCGTTCGGCTTCAGCAACAAGTCGCCCGACAGACGCTCAACCACGAGGAAGCAAAATGCCACACGACGCCGTTCAAGAAACCCGTCTCCCCGGCCTTCTCCGCCGACAGGGCAAGGTCCGCGATATCTACGATCTCGGCGACCGGTTGCTGTTAGTCAGCTCCGACCGCATCAGCGCGTTCGATTGGGTTTTGCCGACGCCGATCCCGGACAAAGGCCGGGCTCTGACCCGATTGGCGGCGTTTTGGTTCGACCGGCTGGGTGTGGAGCATCACCTTCTTTCGACCGACGTCGCGGAGATCCCCGAGATTCCGCCGGAGAGCCGTGAAACCTTTGCCGGCCGGACCATGTTGGTCCGCAAGACGCAGGTGGTGCCCATTGAGTGCGTGGTCCGGGGCTACCTCGCCGGCTCCGGTTGGCGGGAATACCAGGAGACGCAGGCGGTGTGCGGCGTGCCACTGCCTGCCGGGTTGGTCGAGAGCGACCGCCTTCCCGAGCCGATCTTTACCCCCGCCACCAAGGCCGAAGAAGGCCACGACGAAAACATCTCCTTTGAGCGGATGGCCGAACTGGTGGGGGCGGACCTGGCGCAGGACCTGAAGCGGCGGAGCCTGGAGTTGTATCGGAAAGGCGCGTCGGCGGCCGAGGCGCGGGGCCTGATCATCGCCGACACGAAGTTCGAATGGGGACGTTTGGACGGGAAACTGCTGCTCATTGACGAAGTCTTCACGTCCGACAGCTCCCGCTTCTGGCCCGCCGACGCATATCACCCCGGCGGCCCGCAGCCCTCGTTCGACAAGCAGTTCGTCCGCGACTGGCTCTCAACCACCGACTGGGACAAAAACAGCCCTCCCCCTCCGCTGCCACCGGAGATCGTGGAACAAACCCGCGACAAATACATCGAAGCGTACGAGCGGCTTACCGGGGAGGCGTTTGCAGGTCGGTAATCAGCACCTCGTCGATCACGCGGCGATTGATCGCATGGTTGACCGTCTCCTGGATTCGCCGCTTCAGATCGGTCAGCTCCGGGTCCTCGAAGTCGGCGTCACGAGATTTTCGCAGCAGTTCCTCCACTGCCTGTTCCACCTTGCGGCAGTGCAGCTTGAGCAGCGCCTTGGCGGGCTCCTGGACTTCAGGCAGCAGGCTCACGGCCAACTGGAATTCGATCCGCTCGTAGGCGGTTTCGGTCGGGTCGCCCACGTAAGTGAACCCGCCCAGTTCCACTTCCCGCAGCAGTTTGCTCTCATCGCCGGACAGGCTCATCCAAACCATCCCCGTCGCGGCGGCGTTGACGGCGAACAGGCTTAGCACGACACCGATGAGCCATCGCACCGAGACCATCATCGGCCCCGACTTGGCGGGTTGGGCGGTCGTTTCCAATGCGTCGTCCGGCGAAACGTTCTCAGCGGCCACGGCAGCGGCTCCTTCAGCAGTGATCTCGTTGAACCGCAGGCCGCACGCGCCGCGGTTTTCCGGGTTTGGCGCCCCGTCGCCTGCGGCTCGGGGTTAAACGAACGGGCGACCCAACAAAGGGCGCCTCGGGGAAAGGTCCCCCAAGAAAAATAGCACACGCCAAGAGAGAAACGCCGGCCGCCGGGCCCGAAGCCCACAGCCACGACCCACGGCAAATAAAAAAAGGGGCCTTCGACGTGCCAAGAACCGCTTGGCACGGTTGAGAAGCCAGGGGCAAGTCAACTTCCCAACAAAACGCGTCGAAGGCCCCGCGGGCCAGCTTCTTAAGGGCGGATCGGCTTGTTACACCCTTTCCGCACGGAAATATTGATAGCAGTTTGCGTACCGATTCTAGCGATTCGTTTGCCTGTACGGGGAGGATCGCCATAACCTGCTTTATTGAAACGCTTTACAGTGCGACAGATGCGCGGGCTTCGCGATGTCTCAATCTGCGAAAGCCGACGAACCTGCTCTCTTTTGCTCTACCAGGCATTATTGAACTGTTCAATTCTGCAACACCCAGGTGGCGCCCCTCGGTTTTCTCATTGTGAGACGGGTTGGCCGCTGTTACCAGACGTGGGCGATCCGTTAGAATCGTTACCGCGTACCGAAGGCGGCGAACCTACGCTGAAAGAACCCAATAAGGCCTTAATGGCCGTTTCGCGGCCCAACCCATGCAGCGGCAACGAGTTATGCCCAACCTGCCAGCCCAGATCGACGGCGTCTTGTGCGGCGGGCGCCAGCCGCTGGTCGTGATTGCCGGCCCGTGCGTGCTGGAAAATGAATCCCTGGCAATGGAGATTGCCGGCGTGTTGGCGCGGACGTGCGAACGATGGTCGCTGCCACTGATCTTCAAGGCCTCCTTCGACAAGGCGAATCGCACCAGTATCGACGGATTTCGCGGTCCCGGTGTGCACGAAGGTCTCCAAATTTTGGAGCGGGTCTCGCAGAAGATCGGGTCCCCGGTCACCACCGACATCCACGAATCGCACCAGGCCCCGGTAGCGGCCGAGGTGTGCCAACTCTTGCAGATTCCCGCGTTTCTGGCACGGCAGACCGACTTGCTTGTGGCCGCCGCCCGGACGGGCCGGGCCGTGAACGTGAAAAAGGGCCAATTCATGGCGCCGGGCGACATGGCGAACGTCGTGGGCAAACTGACGGCGGCCGGCTGCGAAAACGTCCTGCTCACCGAGCGGGGGACGTTTTTCGGGTACGGCCGGTTAGTCAACGACATGCGGTCGCTCGTCGAAATGCGGCGGCTGGCGCCCGTCTGCTTCGACGCGACGCACAGCGTGCAGGAACCCGGCGCCCTGGGCGGCGCGACCGGCGGACGGCGGGAGTTCGTCCGCCCGCTGGCGCGGGCGGCCGTGGCGGTGGGCATCGACGCGATCTTCTTCGAGACGCACCCCCGCCCCGAGGAGGCGCCCAGCGACGGGTCCAATATGCTGCCGCTAACGGACGTGCCGGAGTTCCTCGCCGACCTCGTGCGTATCCGCGAGGCGACGACGACGTAATACAAGTTCGAAGCGCGAGCAAGTGAGTGAATCCGCGGCGAACCAACCCAATGCGAATCCCCTCGACCGACAACCGTGTCCCGCCAATGCGCCTGGCGCCCTGGGCCCTGCTCGGGCTCCTGCCGTTTTTCACCGGTTGCCCGTCCAACGACCTGGATAGCAAGTATCAGCAACTCACCGACACCGTGGTCCAGGATGCCGACCAGGACCATCTCGGCCAGGCGATCGACCTTTTGGCCCGTGGCGACGAGGTGGGCTCGCGGCAGGTCAATGAGCGGGTCCTGTTCGATCTGAACGAATGGCTCGCCAAGGAGAAAGAAGACCCCTCGTGGGTAGCCGATCCGCTGTTTGCCCGCTTGCCGGCCGAGTACGCGGTCCCTGGCCAGGGCCAGGACTTGAGTGAACTGCAATTCAACCTGCTGGACGTTGGGGCCCTGCGGGAAGCCATCTGGCTGCGGGACCGGGCCACGGCGCTCGCCCGGTCGGCGCGGGATGAAGACCATCTGCGACGGACGCTTGGGCCGGATCGCGTCCAATGGTTGAATGCCACCGAGGGCCGCTACGGCCCCGACGCCGCGGACCACTTGCGGTTCGCGTGCCTCGCATTCGACTGGGTCGTCCGCAACCTGCCGCTGGACCCGCCGCCCGCTGCGGCGGCGCCTGGGGTTGCGGATGAGAAGACCGCGTTTCCCCGTCCCGGCGCCCGTTACTTCGCGTTCGAAAACCTGCTATACGGCCACGCGGACGCGTTGGAGCGGGCCAAGGTTTTCGTCCGACTATTGCGGCAGCGGAGCATCGACGCGGTGTGCCTCTATCCCGACGAGGCCCCTACCGGCGTGGCCTGGCCAGTGGCGGTCGTGCTCCGCACGAAAACGCCGGGCGCCGCGAACTCGACCCTGGAACTGTTCGTATTCGACACCGTGCTGGGTCTGCCGATCCCGGCTGCGGACGCCAACGAACCGGCGAGCGACGAAAACGATCCGGAGGCAAGCCGGGCGGCGTATCCCGGGATCGCGACCCTGGCTGAATTCGTCGCTGATGGCGTGCCTGACAAGCTGGCCGCCGCCGCAGGTGTCGAGTATCCGCTTTCCGCCGAACAGCGCGGCCGGCTGGTCGCTTGGATCGACGCCCCGCGGTCGAGCCTCACGCAGCGGATGCGGCTGGTCGAACGGTCGCTGGCCGGCGAACGCCGCGTCCGCCTCACAACCACGCCCAGCCGGCTGGCGAAAGAACTCCGGAGCATGGCGGATGCGCAAGCGAGCCCGTCCGGCGCGGGTCCGCCGATTCGCGACGTCCGCCTTTGGCCCGCTGAGTATGCCACGCTCGGCTTCCGTATCCGGCTCGAACAAATCCGCAACGAGTGGCAAGCCGCCAGGGCCGATGGCGAGACGCTTATCCAAAACCGGCTGGAAGAACAGCACGACACCGACTTCGCCGAGCGGCTGGAAGTCGAGCAGCGGTTGTTCCACCCGGCGTCGCCGCTGGCCCGCGGCCGCGTGATGCACCTGCGAGGGCGCCTCGATGAAACGCTGGAGCTGCCTGGCGCCAGGGCCCTGTACGTCGAATCCCGCCCACCGGCGCGGGACATCGACGAATTGCGGACGAATCAGGACTTGATCGACAAGCGGATCCGGGCCGGGCTGCTTCCCAAGGACCGCAAAGACCGGCTGCAATTCCTGGAACAACTGGAGTTCGGCAAGGCGACCGCCACGTTCTGGCTTGGGCTTTTGGCGTACGAAACGGGGAACTACAAGGTTGCGGCCGATTTCTTCGGCGACCGCCTGCTTAAGGCCAACGAACCTGAACCGGACCCGCAAGCCAACCAGCCCGGCGCCCCGTCGGCGAGGGCTGAAGAACGCTGGATGGCCGGCGCCCGCTACAACCTGGCCCGCTGCTACGAGGCGGAGAGCTACCCGGCCGAATTGCCAACGGCGGACCCGGCGGAACTCCAAACCCGCGCCGCCAATCTGTTGCGTCAAACCACGGGCCCTCAGGAAAGGGGAAATCGGCTGCGGGCGGAGCTTTTACCCCTGGCCGACCCACCCGGCGCGTGAGCGAGCGATCTCCTGTCGTACACGGGCTTTCGGCAGATTGGTGTAGACGTCGCTAACCTCTGTGTCCTAAACTGGCTCCGTCAAAATCGTGGCGCTATGCTCCTATCCAACCGCCCTTGCGGCGAGGGACTTGGGAGGACAGCGCATTTGCCTTACCCAGCGCACACACGGAGGTGTGCCATGCCCGCCGCGATCCGTTTCTTACACGCGGCCGATTTGCATCTCGAAGGCGCCTTTCGTGGCCTGGCCGACGCCCCCACGGCGGTCCGAGACCGCTTGCTGGAAGCTCCCTTTCTGGCCGCGCAGCGGGTGTTCGAGACCGCCCTCGCGGAGAATGTCGATTTCGTGCTTCTGTGCGGTGACGTGCTGCGGCCGCGCGACGCCGGCCCACGGGCCCTCAAACTTCTGCAAAAACACTTCGACCGGCTCGGCGCCGCGGGCGTGCGAATCTTCTGGGTCGGCGGGGCGGTCGATCCGCCGGGTTCGTGGCCCGAGACGCTGCCGCTTCCCGAGCATGTCACCGTGCTGCCGGGCGAGCGCGTGGGCGTGGAAAGTTTTTCGACCCGCGAGGGCGGCTTCGTGCGGCTGATCGGCAGAAGCGGCGACGGCCAACCGGTGAAGCGGGAAGCGTTCGAGCGGATGGCCGGAAAGCCCGGCGGGAAGGGGGATGAAGCGATCATCGTGGCCGCCCACGGTCCGTTGGCCAGCGACCCCCCGCCGGAGACGCACATCGCGTATTGGGCCCTCGGCGGCGCCCACCGGCGCGCCACGCCGGTTCGCGGGCGGGTCGCCGTGCACGACAGCGGAACCACCCAGGCCCGCTCGTTCGCCGAAACCGGCCAGCACGGCGTGACACTGGTTACGCTCGACGGAGTGAGCAAGCCGCAACTCAAGTTCCTCCCGGTGGACGACGTCCGCGTCTTCGGCGAGACGTTGGAGCTGGCGCCGACGCTGACCCGGCGGGAACTGCGGCGGCACATCGACGACCGCATGAGCGCGCAGGCGGCGACGGCCGGCAATCGGCTGTGCGTGGCGCGGTGGCGGCTCTCGGCGTCGCCCGACCTCGCCCCTGCGCTGCGGCGGCATCACCTGACCGATCAATTGCTGACGGAACTTCGGCAAGCGTTCAATCGCGGAGATACGAAGGTGTGGACGGCCGAAGTCGCCCTGCACGCCCCCAGGCAAATGCCGGCCGATTGGCGCGAGGAAGACAGTTTTCGCGGCGACTTTTTGCGCTCGATGGCGGAGCGGAAGCTGAGTGAACTCTTGGCGGGACGCCGCGGTCTGATCGCCGCGGAGGCCGAATCGGACCAGACCGAATCCGCCAGCGCGGCGGAAGGCGACGAATTCGCCCATCTGCCCGCGGACGTGCGGCGGCTCATTCAGCGGCGAATGTCCTCCCACCCCCGCGATCTGAAACGCAATGCCGCGTTGCTCGGAGCGGACCTCCTTTCCGGCGACGCCGACTACTCGCATGCGGCGCCCCTGACACATGCGACCGGCTACCAGGAGGCCGCATCGTGAAACTCGACAGGCTCAACATCCGCGGCTTCGGCGTGTGGCGCGACTTCGCGCTCGAGGACATCTCGGGCGAGGCCGAGATCATCTACGGCGAAAACGAAGCCGGCAAAACCACGCTGCTCGAATTCGTCCGCGCGGTGCTGTACGGGCTCTCACCCGCGCGAGAAAAATACCTGCCGCCCGTCTCCGGCGGCCGGCCCGGCGGCGAGTTGACGGTCAATGTGTCCGGCGGCCGCTACGAGGTGTGCCGGTACTTCGAAGGCCCGGTGAGCCGGGCGGAGATCCGTTCGCAGGAAGGCGCGGTCCGCCGCCTCACGTGGGACACGCTGCTGGGCGACATCGACGAGGCGACCTTCAACAACGTCTTCGCCGTCGGCCTTCGCGAGTTGCAGGAACTTGCCACGCTCAACGACACCGAAGCCGGCGCCCTGCTCTACAACCTGGCGAGCGGTTTCGACCGCGTGTCGCTTGTCGATGTTTCCCGTAACTTGCAGCGAATGAAGGCGGACCTGGTCGGGACGAAAGAAAAACCCGGCAAACTCGGCCGGCTCTCCGAACGCCGCGACGAGCTGAAGGAAGAACTCCGCATCCTTTCACTGGCCAGCGAGGAATGGCTGCGGCTGGCCGGGCAACACGCGGCCGTGGAGCGGGAGATCGAGAAGCTCGAGCGGGACAGCCGAGCGTACGAGACCGAAAGCCGCCGGCTCGACCTGGCCCGAGCGATCCTGCCGCGATGGCAAGAACGCGAGAAGACGCGGAAGCGGCTGACGGAACTGGCCACCACTCCCGACGTGCCGGCGGGCGCGGTCGCCCGGCTGACGGAAATCAACGAGCAGATCGACGGGATCAAGCAAACCATCGCCGGGCAGGATGCGGAGATGTCCGAGCTGACCCGGCAGGCCAAAGCGATTCCGCTCAATGAAAAACTCTGGCGCGAGACGCCGAGGATCGAAGCGCTCGCCGATCAACGGGGCTGGTTCGCAACCCTGGCGGAACAAGCGGAGACCGCCGAGCACGAAGCCCGCCGCCTGGAAGCGGAACTGGCCCAGCGGAAAAACCGGTCGGGCGTGACGGCCACTCCCGAGAAGCTCGGCGCCCTCCGCGGCCCGCTCCGGGAATACAAAGAGACCGGCGCCGAGGTGAAGCGGCTGCGGCGGCGTCTGGCCGAGAGCGAACGGGAGGAAGCGGCGCAACGGCAAGCGGCCGCCGACTCGCTCGCCGAGCAGGAAACCGACGACCTGAATGAGGCGCTGAAGAGAGCCGGCCAGCGGGTCAGCCTGCTCCGCCGCCGGGCCAAGTGCGAAGACCGCCTGGCGGAACTCGAGGAACAGGCTGCCGGCCTCCGCGAGGAAGGACAATCGCTGGTCGAGCGGGTCATCGCTCCGCCGTGGGTGCTGCTGGCGCTGGGCATCTTCTTCTCCTGCTCGGCGGTGCTGCTGGGCATGGGCGGTTTTTCCTTCATCCTGGCCCTGGCCGGAAGCTGGGACCTGGCCACGCAGGGCATCTTCCTGATGTTGCTGGGCTTCGTGGGCATCGTCGGCACGTATCTGCTGCGGCAAGGCTACGAACGCCAGGCGGCCCGCCAACTCGACGAAGTGAGCGAGCAACTCCGATTGGCGGAGGCGGACGTCGATGACGCGGAAGAAGAACTCCACGCCATCGAGTCCCGGCTCCCCTACAGCAGCCAGCCGCTCGACGAGCAATTGGCCGGCGCCCAGAAGGAACTCGAAGAACTCGAACAACTCGTCCCGCTCGAAACGCAGCGGCAGGCGACGCAGAGCAACTCGCATCAAATCCGGCAGGAAGCCGCCGCCGCGACCCGCCGAATGAAGGCCGCCCAGGAAAAGTGGCGGGCCCAACTGCGGGCCCTCGGGCTCTCGCCGCGCATGCGGCCGAGCCAGGCGGTCAAACTGATCCGCTCGGCCGAGAAGATGAGCGAGCTGACCCGCCGCGCAAAATCGCTGAGGGAGGAGGCGGACGACCGCCGGGGGCAGATCACCGCCCTGGCCGACCGCGTGCGGAACACAGCCACCGGCGTGGGGGTGGAAATCCTCGACATTGAGGACGCCCAGCCGCTGGTTATCATCGACCGCCTGCTCGAGGCCATCGCCGCAAACGAAGCGTCCAGCCAAGAGCGCGAGCGGCTGCGGGAAGAGATCGCCGCGATCCGCAAACGCCGCTCCACCGAACGGAAAAAGCTCAAACAGTCGCTGATCCGCAAGAAGCAAACGCTCAAGTCGGCCAAAGTCGCCAGCGAAGCGGAACTGAGCCACCGCCTGGCCCTGCACGAAGAGGCCGGCCGGCTCCGCACGAGCGAAGAAGAGCTGACGCTGGAATTCCTGTCGGCAATTGACGACGTGTGCAGCGAGGACGAAATCGAACAGATTCTCCACGGTCACGACGAAGCCGAACTGGATGCCCGTTACGATGCCGTGCTGGCCGACTTCGACCGCGTGCATAGCCGCCTGAAATCGCTGTACGAGCGCCGCGGCGGGGCCTCGCAGCAGATGAAAACCATGGTCGAGGGCAAGCGGTTGCAGGAAGCGCAGTTCGAGCTGGCCTGCATCACCCGGCAGCTTACGGACGCCGTCGACGAACTGCTCACCATCGACACCGCCCTGGCCGGGCTGCATCGCGTCAAATCGCTTTACGAAACCAGCCGCCAGCCGGCCACGCTCATGCGGGCATCCGAGTTTCTGGCAATGCTTACCCGCGGCCGCTATCTGCGGGTGTGGACGCCGCTGACGGAAGAGACGGTTCGCGTGGAGGACGCCAAGGGGCAGTCGCTGCCCGTCGATGTCCTCAGCACCGGGGCCCGCGAACAGGTCTTCCTGGCCCTGCGGCTTGCGCTCATCGAGAACTACGCAGAGCGGGGTGTGCGACTGCCGGTCATTCTTGATGATGTGCTGGTAAATTTTGACGAAATTCGCGCAAAATCCGCGATCGAAACGCTTTGCGAATTCGCCAAAAGCGGCCACCAATTGCTGTTTTACACCTGCCATCTGCGGCTGGCCGAGATGTTCCGCGAGCGCGGCGTAAACGTCCGCAGACTACCCGCCCGCGGCGGAACCAAGGCACAGACACTCAGAGCCGAAAGCGTAAGCAACAGCCAGGAAACCCGCCTCGCAAGCAAGGGCCCGTCGTCCAAGACCCTGATCGCCGGCTACCGCCGCGCCTTTGCGGCGAAACGCCAATGGCTCGCCGCCTGGTGGCCCGCGGCGTCTTACGTGAAGCCGCGACCGAAACGCAAGTCGCCGCCGCCCGAGCCGCGGCCCACTCCCCCCGTTCCACAACCGGATCGCACGCCCGAGCCGACGCCGATTCCCGAAGACACCTGGTTCGACCTGGAACGCATCGCCGGCGTGTCCAGCTCGGGCAACGGGCACGCGGGGCGCCATTTCACGGCAGATTCATCGGCGAAGTGGACGCCGCCGACAGCGCCGATCCATGTCCGATCTCAACCGAGCGAACGGGATTCATCCAGAGACGGAATTGCCGAAGACGCCTGGAGCAGCAAGGGAGAACTGGTTCGCACCGCGTGATGACACGCCCAGCAGGCCGCTCCAACCCGAGCCGCGCCCGTCAGGAAGCGGCCCACGCGCCCGTCAACCCTGCTGCGGGCCACTCCCTCACGGTCGTGGCTCCGTTCCTCACAGGGCGCGTCTTATGCCGCGCCGTGGTCAGGCAGCTAATCGTCCTCACCAGTAAACACGCCGGTAGTGTGGCGGAACCCACACCGGGCGGCCGTACATCACTTCCCAGTGGCCCGGCACAAACACCAGCCGGGCCGGCGTATTGTAAATGGGGCCGTAATGGTCGGGGGTGAAGTAGCCGGCGCCGTACACGGGCTGCCGGAAGGTGAAGGTGGGGGCCACGTAGCGGGCCGCCGCGGCCTCCCGGGCCTTGCGGGCTTTGTACTGGTCCGCCGTCTCGGTCCGGCTGATCCAGTTCCCCTCTCCCCGCCGGTCCGCCGAGGCCGGTTCGGACATCACCAAAAACCCGCCCAGAACCACGGCGGTCAACGTTCCCAACATCCATTTTCGCGACATCTCTCTCACTCCCGTGTGCGGTGAATCGGTTCAACTTGCCTCGAGGGATCGTAATGAACGCAACTCCTGTGCCGTCAAAGTGATTGAGCGACACAACATATTGCTACACCGTGGTTTAGAGCGAACCAATGTCGCGGGAAAGCGGCGCGAAAGGAGGCAGAGCGCCATCTTCTTGAGCACATGGCCAAATCAAATCGAGACACTCCCACCGTAAACCCAAGGGCATCCGTGACCGGCGGCGGCGGGACGGTCCTGGCCCGCCGCTTTCCGGTCAAGTTTCGCTTCAGACCCGGCCGATTCTTACCGTTAACCGGGCGGTCTCTTTGCGCGGGTCGCCGGATGGCCGCCGAGCGGCTTCGCCGCGAGTTCGCCCTATTTTCCGCAAATCGCCTCCGGCAGGGGTCTTTTCTCGATGTACGAATCGTTTTTCGGCTTGTCGCGTCGTCCTTTTCCCGCTGCGCCCGACGTCGATCTGTATTTTCCGTCGGCCTCGGCGGAGGCGGCCCGGGAGGCCCTGGCCCGCTGCGTCTCGCGAGGAGACGGACCGGCCGTGCTCATCGGCGGCGCCGGCCTGGGCAAGTCGCTGCTCTTGAGCGCGCTCGCGCGGTCATTTACCGAGACCATGTCGGTCGCTACCCTTCGTGGCGGACGGCTTTGCAGCCGGCGGGCCTTGTTGCAGGCGATACTGTTCGATCTCGACCTGCCCTACCGCGATCTGCACGAGGGCGACCTGCGGCTCTCGCTCGTCGATCACGTCATCGGTAGCGAGGGCTGCCGCCGGGGACTGCTGCTGCTCGTCGATGAGGCCCACACGCTCCCGCTGCGGCTACTCGACGAACTGCGGATGATCACCAATATTGTGCAGGATGCCAGTCCGCGGGTGCGGCTGGTATTGACCGGCGACGCCATGCTGGAAGAGCGATTGGGAAGCCCGAAATTGCAGTCGCTCAACCAACGGGTAGCCGCCCGGGTGTACCTCGAACCCCTCTCCCACGACGAGACCTGCCGATACGTGCGGTCGCAGCTTTCCACCGCGGCCAACGGCGGCGACGCCGTGGGGGCATTCGAGGACGCGGCGCTAACCGCGATCCACATCGCGACTGACGGCATCCCCCGGTTGATCAACCAGTTGGCCGACCACGCGCTGCTGATGGCTTCTATCGGACAGCGGCGAAGCATTGACGCGGCGGGTGTGGAAGAGGCCTGGGCCGACCTTCAGCAACTGCCGCGGCCCTGGCCGCACGAGCAACACGGCGTGGGCGCCGAGCCGCCGATGACGATTGAATTCGGCGTGCTGGATGAACCGCCGTCGGTTTCCAACGCATTCGAAGAACCCGCGTTCGCGGAGGAAATCACCGGAAAGGAAGTTCCGGAAGTAGAGGTCGCGGCCTGGACCGACGAACCGATCGTGGCGGCTTCCGAGCACGGGCCGGACGCATTCGCCTCCGCCGTCGGCGACATCGAATTACCGCGCATCGAGAACGAACCGCCGACCGCCGAGGAACCGCCGCTTGGCGGGGAACCACATCCGACAAAACCGCAGGCCGCACGGGCCCGGCTGCCCGAAGAGGTTCCCTTCGACAATCCCTTCGACGAGCCATTCGAAGAGGAGGAGGTAATCGACCGGGTCGAGCGGATGATGGCGGCGCTGCCGTGGGGTCCGACGTTAGCCCACCCCGGTTCTTCTGCTCTGGAAGAGGGAGAATCGCGGCACGGCCCGATTTCCGCTTCCGAAACGGTCAGCGAGGAGATGGTCGGCCCGCAGCGGCCCCGGCTGAGCGTCGTTGCCGACGAGGCCGAGGAGGAATTGGCGGATGTGGCGGAACTCACGCCCGCCCGCTGGCCCATCGAGCGTGGGGAAACTGTGGACGTCGTGCGGCCGCCCGCCGCCGAATCGGACGAGACGTCGAAGGAAAACGAAAGTTTGCCGGCGTCGCCGGAGCGTGTGGAGGCGGAGCAAGCGGCGAGCGAGCGAAACGCCGCGCATCACCACGGTGCGGAGGAACTCCCGGCCGACGACGGCGATACTGTCCCGGCCCTGCCCCGCCGCCGCGGTCCCACCGGCGGCGACCGCGATCTGCTGGTGGTCGAAGAATCCCCCGAAACCGCCGCCACGCCCCAGCAGCAATCGTACCGGGATCTGTTCGTTGCGCTGCAAACGCGGGAAGCGTGAGCATCGCGGCCACCGTTCGCCCCCGGGTGGCATGCCCTGAGCCCTTTAGGGCGGTGGGCGTGCGAAGCGGCGTACACGTTTCCACGCCCATCGCTCCCCCGGCGGCTCGATGCAAACTCGCTCGAAATACTGACCAGCGCGCGACCGCGACGATGACCCCGGTGGGTCCGCTTTGGGCGTGCCACCCATCAATGTGCATGTTCAAGACCACCACGCAGTGATTGAAAATGCGTTCAGCCGTCATTGGAACCCCGACGGTTTCACCTTGCCGCCGACCTTCTACCGGCGATATGTTGGTCAAGTAAAGGGAGAGGATTCCTTTCCCCACCTGGAGGAGCCCTGACCCGCGTTTGCGCGCGATTCCTTCGTTTTCGGGACTTGGCCATGAACGCCCGCCGTTACGCGATATTATTGGTCTTCGGCGCCCTGCCGCTGGCGCCGTATATCACCTCGATCTTCGCCGCCCCAGAACAAGCGGAAGACAACCCCAGCGCCCGCATCGAGCGGCTGATCGCCGACCTGGGCGGTGAGGACTTCACCACCCGGCAGGCCGCCCAAAAGAAGCTCGCGGGCATCGGGCTGGCGGCGTTCGACCAGCTTCACGCCGCCCAGTCGCACGCCAACCTGGAGATCGCCTGGCGGGCCCGGTATCTCGTCCGCAGCATGAAGATTCCGTACGAGCAGCCGGGCGATTGCGAGGTGGTCGCCAGTATCCTGCGCGATTACGGGTCGGTTTCGCCGGCGGAGCGGGAGAGCCGGATTGAACGGCTCGCCCAGCTCGACGATCTGGAAGGGGTGGATGCCCTCACGCGGATCGTGCGGTTCGAGATGTCGATGCGGCTTTCGAAAATGGCGGTGCTCCACCTGATCAACACGGTCTCGATCGACGACGGCGCCGAGGCGAATCGGCTTCACGGGAAGCTGCTGGCGGGCCTGGCCGGCTCCCAACGGGCCAGCGCTGCGTGGCTCCGCATCTATGCCGACACGCTGCTGAGGCCGCGGGAGAACCTCCTGCGCTGGTCGCGCCTCATCGCTCAGGAGCACCAGCAGTTGGAGCAAAGCCCCGGCAAGAGCAGTGTCGAGATCATGCGGGGCCTTCTCCGTTACTACGCCGGGCTGTTGCGGGCCAACGGCAAGGCGGCCGAGGCCGACACCGCGCTGTACCGCTGGGTGACCTATGGCCAGCGGAATACGCCGCAGATTATCGAGGCGATTGATTATGTCAGCTTTCGCGCCGCCTGGAGCGTGCTCGACCAGCTTGCCGAGGAATACGCCGAGACGATCCGGACGTCGGCGGAAGTGAAGTACGTGCTGGCCGAGGCCTACCGTGAGAAGGGCGACGCCGCGGCGGCCGAGCGGCTGGCGCAGGAGGCGTTCGCCATCGACGGTGACAACGGCCGCGAGCATGCCCGGCTGGGCACGCTGTTGCAGAAACGCGGCCTGACGGCGTGGGCCCAGCGGGAATATCGTCACGTACTCGAACAGGGCCCCGCCGGCGCCGCCCCCTACGTCGAAGCGGCTTTGAATCTCTCCGAGATGCTGCACGACACCGACGACGACAAGGCCGCCGCCCGAACGCTGGCCGAGTTGATCCAGCAGATGGAAATCGATCCGAACGTCACCCAGCTTGCACGGCAGCGACGGGAACCGGCGTTCATCCCCGCCCGGCGGCATTACTTCCTGTCCCTGCACTACGCGAAGACGGGCGAGACGGACAAGCAGAAAGAGGCCCTGATCGAAGCCACGCAACTCCATCCCGACGACCCCGACTTGCTGATCGCCCGTTGGAGATTTTCCGTCGCCGGTGAGGCGTTCCAACAAGAGACCGACCAACTGATCGAGGCTGCGACCGGCAAGTCGTTGGCCCTGATCCGGCGGGCCGAGGTCTTTCTCAAAGCGGCCCGCAACGCCCGCGACGGCGACCGGCAGGAGGCGCTGCAATACTACTACGCCCAGGCCCTCAACGAATACGCCTGGCTGGTCGGCAACACCAAGGGGGACATCGACCAGGCGATCGAGTACAGCAAGAAGTCGCTGGAACTCAAACCCAACACCGGCGGCTTCTACGACACGCTGGCCCATTGCTACGTGAGAAAGGGCGATCTCGAGGCGGCCGTCAAGGCCCAGCGCAAAGCCGCGGAGCTGGAACCGCACTCCGGAATCATCGCCCGCAAACTCGCGGAGTTCGAGGAGTTGCTGAGGAAGGAAACCCGCAGTGTAAGCAAGGGAGCACTCCGTTTCACTCGAAGCCGAAGGTGAAGGCGAAGGGAACCGACGCGCCGAGGGTCTACGGCGCCTTCTGACCGCGCCTCCTGCGGCTTGCGGTTAAACGACTTTCAGACGATGAACCTCGACGACGACCTCTGCCTCTGTTTCCACGTCTCCCGGCGGAAGGTCGAGCATTTTCTCCGCGTCGAGCGGCCGCGGCGGGCCAGTCAGCTCAGCGAATGCGGCGGGGCCGGCACGGGCTGCGGGTGGTGCGTACCGTACCTCAAGCGGCTCTTCAACGAGGCGCAAGGCGACCCATCGAACGGCGCGGGCAACATCCTGCCTGCAGCCGAAGAATACACCGCCATGAGAAAGCGATACCTCGACAAGGGCCAGCGCCGCTGAGGCCCCGAGCCGCGAGATCAACGCCCGCCACAAATCGACACTGAGCCACGACCGTGAGGGAGTGGCCGCAGCAGGGTTAACGACGGGGGGCCGCTTCCTTACGGGCGCGGCTCGGCTCGGGAACCACGACGAGCACGACGAGCACGACGTACAACCTTCGCGGTTATCGCGGCTTCCCGACATCAGGCGAGACGCGTCTTCTGAAGAAATCCGCGTTCATCTGCGTCCATCCGTGGTTCCTTTGGGTCGCCGCCAAAGATCTCGCTGGGTCAAATCTCCGTGAACAGTATCCGCGTGAGCTGGTAGAACACCGGGGCCGCAAAGCAGATCGTGTCCATCCGGTCGAGCACGCCCGGGTGGCCCTCGACCAGGGTGCCGTAGTCGGTCACGCCGCGGTCGCGTTTGATGGCCGACATGGTCAGGCTGCCGCCGAAACCCATCAGGGCGATGACCACGGCCATCAGGGCGCTTTGCCAGAAGTCAAAGGGCGTGACCCAGAACAAGGCAGCGCCGGCGATGGCGGAACACGCAAGGTTGCCACCCAGCCCTTCCCACGTTTTGCTGGCGCTGATGTCTTCCGCCGCCACCCGCTGGCCGATCAGGTGGTCCCACACCATTTGAAAGACTTCGCTAAGCTGCGCGATGACAACGAAGTAAAACAGCAGACCCGCCGTCGAGCCCTTCCAGTCGATCCAGTCATCCAGATAAAGCAAAGCCGGCACGAAGCTCAGCGAATAAACGCACACCAGCACCGCCGCTTGGATCTTCGCCGTCCGTTCGAGAAACCGCTTGTGGTCGCCGGCCAGGGCAATCCGGGCCGGAATAAACGGCAATGCGAATACGGGGATCATGATGCTGTAGAAGAAGTAGAACTGGGATCCCAATCCCACCAACACGAATTGAAGGGGCGTGATCAGAAAGAAAACCCAGAACAGGGCCCGGTGATCGCCAAGCCGCGTCGGCGTGAGCGTGATGAATTCCCGCAGGGCCCAAAAGCCGAGCAAGCCGAAGAGCGTGGTCGTGGCCCATTTGCCGGGAATGATGAAGGCGGCCAGCAGCGTGGCCGACATCAGCCACCAGGCCCGCACCCGGCGATGGAACGAGGCCAGGACCGCGGGATTGACGGAGCTATCCGGCTGCCGGCGCAGAATGTGCCCCACTGCGAACGCAATGGCCAGCGACCCGAGCACGACCGAAAGGAGAATGATGGTCGGCGTGTTGAGTTTGCGGACGCCACCCGAGGTGGCTTCGAGGTCGGCAAGAAACGGCCCGCTGCCGGCGAGAAAAGGGGCAAGGTCCATGGGGAGCCCGAATTTCGAGTTTCGTGCTTCGAGTTTCTCTCCTACATTCCCTTCAACTTGATCAGCGCCTCCCGCGCCCGGCGGCTGAAGTCTTCCTTCCGCTCCTTCCGCTCGAACCACAGCGGCGGGCCGAATTTGGCACACGAAAGAAACGGCACCGGCAGAAACTCGCCCCGCGGCAACACGCGGTTGAAGTTCTCCATGTATACCGGAATCAATTCCAGGTCCGGCCGCTTCTTGGCGAGATAATAAAGCCCGCTCTTAAACGGCTGGATTTCGCCGGAGCTGTTGCGGGTCCCCTCGGGAAAAACAATAAGCGAATAGGTCTGCCCGATCTCCCGAATCATCTGATCGACGGGGCTGCGATGCACCTTGATCTTCGTGCGGTCGATCAGCAGCGTATTGAAGGAGCGGGCGACCGCCCGCCGCAGCGGCCCTTTCGTCCAGTAATCCTTGGCTGCCACGGCCCGTGTAATCAGCCGCACCTCCCGCGGCAACAGCGCCCAGATGACCAGGGCGTCCACGTGGCTGGTGTGGTTGGCGAAGTAGACCCGCTGGCAGGTATCGGGCTGGCAGTCGATCCACTTGGCGCTGGCCCCGCTTAGAATGCGGGCCAGCGTCGCCAGGCCGGGGGCCAGCAGGTTGAAGCGCGGGCGCGGACGCTCCTCGGCTTGCGGCAATCGCAGCGGAATGTCCATGGAAAGCCCGTCGAGAGCACGACGTCTCCTCGAACCGCGGCGGCGGCCTGGAGCATCATTTTGGAACTTCAAATGGATATTGCACTCGAAACACCGCCTGCTCGTCAATGGGTTGCTCACGATCCCTTTGGTTGCGGCCGGGCTGTGGCGTGGTAAATTAGGCTGAGACAATTCTCTTGACGGGCGCCGCCATGTTTCACCACCACACTTGGTTTGCTTTCGCGTTCGTTTTCTTTTTCTCGGCGCCGGCCGGTCTATTTGCCGCGCCGGGCGAGACCGCCGAGCGACCGGCGAAACGTTCGCTGTTGATCGTGGACGGGATGAACAACCACGACTGGCCGCGGGCCACGAAGATCCTCAAGGGCATCCTGCAGGGCGGCGGGCGGTTCAACGTCGACGTCTCGACCAGCCCCACCGCCGACGCCCCGTTCAGGGCCTGGCAGCAATGGCGACCGCCATTCGCCCGGTACGACGTCGTCCTGAGCAACTTCAACGGCGGCCACACCCCCGGCAGTGTGCACTGGCAACCGGAGGTGGAGCGGGCCCTCGAGGACTACGTTCGCGGCGGCGGCGGCCTGGTCATTTATCATTCCGCCAACAATGCGTTTCCCGATTGGCCCGCCTACAACGAAATGATCGGCCTGGGATGGCGAAACCCGGATTTCGGTCCCGGTCTGATCGTCGGTTCTGACGAAAAGGTGATCGAAATTCCCCAGGGCAGCGGCCGTGGTCCCGGTCACGGGCCGGAGCATGATTTCCAGGTCACCACGCTCAGCGGCGATCATCCGATCACCAGGGGACTGCCGAAGATGTGGATGCACCCGCAGGAGCAGCTTTCCCACGGGCAGCGCGGGCCGGCCAAGCATTTAACGGTGCTGAGCTACGCCTTCTCGAAGGACACGGGCGACAACGAAGTCATGGAATGGGTCGTCCCCTTTGGTAAAGGGCGGGTCTACGTGACGATGTTGGGACACCTGTGGAAAAATAAGCCCGACGACGCGATGCGGTGCATCGGGTTTCAGACCACACTGATCCGTGGTTGCCAGTGGGCGGCGACCGGCAAGGCGCCGTATCCGCTTTCCAAGGACTTTCCCACGGAATCGGAAATGCGGCTGCGGGCCGACGCCGTGGTGAAGAAGCCGTCGGACCGTGTAACCGAAATTCGAAATGGAAGTGGAACGATTTTCAGCGTCCGCAGCCCCAGCGGCATCGGCAGCGCCACCATTTACGGGCCAGCGTGGCCCGAGGATGTCCGTCTGCGGCTTCACCTGAGCGCCCTGGAGGGGTTGAGTGTCAGCAACGGCTCGGTGGAACTGATGGCGTCGGTACTCAGCCACAGCGGGTACAAGCGGCTGCTGCGGGTGAGGGTCGGCGGTCGCGAACAGGCCGTGGACGCAGCCGGCCCCTACTGGACCGAGATCGGCGCTTTCGACGCGACGGGTAAGCCGGCCCAAGGCTTGCCCGAGCGAGGCGGCTATTTCGAGATGGCCCTGCCGCCGGCGTTGCTTAAAACCAACCCCAAGTCGCTGACCGTCGCCTGGATCGACGCATATCGATAGCCCGAGAGGGCGTCGAAAGGCTTTTCCAACACGATGGAGGTTGTTTCGCGACCGGCGGTCGCGGCTTTACGCCTTGTGCATCGCCGCGCAGTCGAGCAGCCGTGGGCCGTCGGCGTCGCACACGGCGTATTGCTTGGGTCCCCACATGGCCACGCCCGCGTGCGAGCCATCTTTGGCAAGAAGGAAGAATTGCAGATTGAACGTGGGGCGGCCTTGGTGGTCCCGCCGCATCTCGCCGCATTTCTCCGCGATGCGTTCGAGCGCGGCCATGCCGGCTTCCGTCGGGCTCTTGCCCTGCCGCATCAATTCCACGGCCAGGAACGACGAACAATGCTCCACGTTCAGTTCGCCGTGGCCGATGCTGCCACAGGCGCCGACGTCGTTGTCCACGTAAAGGCCGGCGCCGGGGATCGGGGAGTCGCCGACGCGGCCCGGCAGTTTGAAGGCATGGCCACTGGTGGTCGTGGCGCAAGCGAGGTCCCCCTGCTTCATCGCCGAGCAATGCACGGTGCCGCCCGTCTTGTAGAAATGTCTGGCGAACCAGGCGGCAGCGTCGAGGTCTTCGTCAGCAGGCGGCGGCAGCCAATCGTCGCGCTCGTCCCGGCTGCGGCGCCAGTAGAGCCACATCTTGCGAGCCCGCTCGGTGAGTAAGTTCTCGGGCGTGAAGCCGTGGGCGATCGCGAAATCCCGCGATCCCTCCCCGGCCAGCATCACGCGGCGGGTCGTCTGGCAAACGAGCCTCGCGACCCGCGTGGCGTGGCGGATGTCCCGCAGCGCCGCCACGGCTCCCGCGCGATGCGTCGGGCCGTCCATGACCGCGGCGTCGAGTTCGACAACGCCCTGTTCGTTCGGCAACCCGCCGTAGCCGACCGTGAGTTCGTCGGGATCATCCTCGATGATCGTCACGCCTTCGACCACGGCGTCAAGCGGCGATTCGTCGTGCTCGCTGCATCCGCGGTAAGCCCGCTCGGCAGCGGTAAGGCCGTTATGGGAGGCGATGGAGATCATGCGTCTTCCTTCGAGACTCGGATTTCGGATTTCCGAAGGCGCGCGGCGCGCGGAATCGACGCTGAAAGAATCTACAACACCAACCCCTTCTTCAAAATGATGTTGCCATACTTCGCCGTCTCGCCCGTAATCACAATCGCGAAGGCTTCCATGGCGCGATCGTAAAATTCGAAACGGTCGATCCGGGCGATCTCCGGTTCGCTGTGGCGCTTCTCGATGACCTGCCGGTACGCGGCTTCGACGCTGGGATCGAGGCTGTCGCCTTCCACCGGCGCCATCATCACCAGCGGCGTCTCGTAAGTGTCGAGCGGAAAGAGCGGCAGGATGCCGTCGAGTAGCGCCGGGATTCGCAATCCGTCGGCCCGAATGCACGGTGCCCCCAGGCTTTCCCCGGGGAAGTGGGCGTCGGCCAACACGATCTCGTCCCCGTGCCCCATGGCGGCCAAGGTGGCGAGCAAATTCGGACTGATCAGCGGTGAAATTCCTTTAAGCATGGCGGAGCCTCGCTGGGCACGTGGGCACGGGTTCAACAAGATGCGCATGATACCATCCCACGCGAATCAAGCCGAGTCGAGCGACGACCAACACGCCCGGGAGGATCCGAACCTCTGGCCTACGGATTAAGAGCGCTTCGCGGCTATCCGTTCATGGCCGGGACGACCTGGAGCTGCTGCGAACGGAACGCCGGTCGCTCGCGAAAAACCCGGCGCCGTTTTCGTAATCGTCCGTTCGTGACCATCGCAACCTCCTGTGGCTCAAGGGGTTGCGACTCCCGCCGATCCTCCCAACCAGAAGAATAGTTGTCGCTCTACACAGAGGGGCGGCCAGGATCACCTGCGCAAAAAGAAGCTCCAGAAGGAGTTGGCCGACCTCGACAAGGAAGCCCGGAAGATCGACAATCCCTTGATGGCCATCGAGCGGCGGCGGGCCGAGTTGAACGACGAGCTTGATGGATGACGACACCTGCGGCGAAGGATCGATCACGATGAACCTTACCGTTGACGAAGGAAGTCTATTTTACGATCTGTATGCGGCCCTGCTGTGCTTCGTGAACCGGAAGCTGGGCGTGTCGTCGGAGCAGTTCTCCGACTCCGCCGAGTACACCTCCACGCCGCCCGAGGCCAGGGTCGCCATTCGGGACGGCCTCTTCGAGCATCGAGAACTGATCGACGAGTTCGTCGGAGAAAACCCGGCGAAGCTGGGGGCTGACGAATTGGAGATTGTCGACGCCTGGAAACACGCTCTGCAGGGCGAGTTCTACGTCTTCCGCTATCTGAAAAAGCACACGGTCTTCCTGACCAGCGGCGGCTCGCCGAACCAAGCCTACGGCGTCCTGGGGCTGGCCGACCCGATAGAGGAAGTCGTCGGCCCTTACCTTCCGAGGCTAATAACAGCCGTCCTTCTGCCGTTCCAGGGCAAGATCATCTACGATGGCCTGATCTCCGGATACAACATCACCTTTGGCGGCGGCATCCGGAGGATGCTCAACGAGGAGTACAAACAGGCCAAGGAAGCCTTCGGCATCATTACGTCGCTTGGTGGGGAAGGTAAGCCCTTGCCCGAGAAGCAGAAGCCGAAGAAGCGGCCACGGAAGGCGATGGCCGTTTCAGATTCCCGTTCGGCAACCGCCGTGGCCAAGACGATTGCCAGCGAACTAATGGAAATGACAGACGCCTTCTGCCGGGAGTTCCTCAACGAGGAGTATGCCGAATTGTGCCGCAAGCTGGCGTCGGCCCTGGCGAGGAAACGACCGCCACCCCTCTTCCGAGGAAGGCTGGAAACCTGGGCTGCCGGTGTCGTGCGCACCATCGGCTGGGCCAACTTTCTTCACGACCCAAACCAGACCCCGCACCTAAAGCTCTACTCCATTGATGAGGCGTTCGGCATTGCGGAAAGCACCGGGGCCGCCAAGTTGAAAGAAATCCGGACCATGTTCAGGCTTCATCAATTCGACTCGAAGTGGACGCTGCCCAGCAAGATGGACGGCAATCCGATGGTCTGAACGCTGGAGGTCAACGGCTTCCCAATGGACATCCAAAACGCCCCTCGGCAACTTCAAGAAGTGGCCTTCGAGAAGGGCCTCATCCCGTATATCCCGGCAGAGCGGGCAGAAACGGACGAGGAGGAATAGCGATGAGATGGAGAAGACGGTGGGGATTGTTGAAGCGAGCGATGATCGGACACGGGTGCTGGTGCGATTCACGGCAGCAAGCCTGTCGGTGGCGAGTTTCGGCGGCACATGCTTGTACATTCAACGTGATGATCGATGGACGGCGGGCACGATCAAGCCCAGCGACAGCCAGACCGTTGCCCAGGCCAAGGCTTGGTTGGTGAAGAGGAAGTGGCGGGCATGGTGATGGAGAAAGTCGTGAGAAAGCGGAAAGAAACGAAGAAGGCTGCCCTGTGGGACTTCAAGGTGGTCGTCAAGCAGCGAGCCGAAAGGGATGGGACGGTCCTGGAGGAATACTGGCTGGGCGATGATGACTTGGAGCCTGATCCTGGCGGCCCGCTACCAATCGAGCAGCCGACCGGGATCACCACAAAGCCGCTTTCGACAACGAACCAAGGCGATTGGATAAGAATGGCGTTCGATCTGACCAGCAACGACCCTCTGCCTGATGCGAACTACCTCCGGGCGAACTTGAAGATGCCAAGCCGAATCGGCAGTTGATCGACGACTACTGCTACTGCTTCCACGGCTGGGGATGACCCCTGCGATGGACATTCGTATTTCGAATTCGGCAAACGTTTCGGTGTCAGGATTTTCGTCGAGAACGGGAATATCGGCTAACCCAAGTTCCACACTTGGGCTGATGAAATGTTTTTTGGGGAAGTTTTTTGGTTCGGAAGCGGTTGCCCGGACGCATTCATCTTGCCCGGCTTTACGGCAAACCGCCGCTTGGCGGTCGG
>Ga0180438_10002086_pt1 | contig 33703 bp, 21 predicted proteins | sample SS_ome_12_FD_132455 | JGI IMG/M metagenome (GOLD analysis project Ga0180438, IMG submission 132455) | Hypersaline lake sediment archaeal communities from the Salton Sea, California, USA - SS_3_D_2 metaG | ecosystem: Environmental > Aquatic > Non-marine Saline and Alkaline > Hypersaline >... | reverse complement strand
TACAATCGAGTTCGTGCTGTCAAAGATTGTCGGCATGCTGGGCAGTTTGCCCCGCCAACCGTGGCACACTGAGCGGTAGATTCGTTCACGCCGCTCGCCTAATCGAGTCGCATTGTATCCGAGCGACCATTCCCCCGCAGCCACAACCAAGAGGCTTTGGGCGACCGTGGCGGACCAATTGTATCCGAGCGACCATTCCCCCGCAGCCACAACTCTTTCCCGGCCGTCGCCAGTATTCGTTTTATTGTATCCGAGCGACCATTCCCCCGCAGCCACAACGTTCATCGTGCGGTTGCGAGCCAGCCGGGCATTGTATCCGAGCGACCATTCCCCCGCAGCCACAACGCGGCAGCCGCTTGATCAATGTAATAGGGGATTGTATCCGAGCGACCATTCCCCCGCAGCCACAACATGCGGTCCTGCTGCGATAACGCCGGCTCGATTGTATCCGAGCGACCATTCCCCCGCAGCCACAACCCCCCGGTTCGCGCGTATAAGCATGGTTCAATTGTATCCGAGCGACCATTCCCCCGCAGCCACAACGGTGATAATACTGATATCGTCGCGCATCATATTGTATCCGAGCGACCATTCCCCCGCAGCCACAACCCACGATCCCCCCAGTCCCCACGAGCCGATATTGTATCCGAGCGACCATTCCCCCGCAGCCACAACCTATTCCGGCGATAGATGATATAGACTATGATTGTATCCGAGCGACCATTCCCCCGCAGCCACAACACAGCACAGCCGCGACGCTCGCCAGTGCAAATTGTATCCGAGCGACCATTCCCCCGCAGCCACAACGAACCATAGCGCCCGCCCGTCGCGCGTGGTATTGTATCCGAGCGACCATTCCCCCGCAGCCACAACTTGACGCTGCGAACGTCACCATTCGTCACCATTGTATCCGAGCGACCATTCCCCCGCAGCCACAACCCCTCCGCGCGAGGGCTTCGACCAGCCGGCATTGTATCCGAGCGACCATTCCCCCGCAGCCACAACGCTGCCGGGTGATTCCGGCCGAGCTTGTAAATTGTATCCGAGCGACCATTCCCCCGCAGCCACAACGGGTGCATCGGCCATAATTGATCGACAGCGATTGTATCCGAGCGACCATTCCCCCGCAGCCACAACTGAGGGTGGAGTCTGCCCGCCGTCTTATTCATTGTATCCGAGCGACCATTCCCCCGCAGCCACAACCACTCCGCAGGAATGAAGTTCACACGCACGGATTGTATCCGAGCGACCATTCCCCCGCAGCCACAACGCCGCGGCGCGTGAACTCCTAGTGTGTCCAATTGTATCCGAGCGACCATTCCCCCGCAGCCACAACACGACGCGATGGCCAAAATCGCCGCGGCCTATTGTATCCGAGCGACCATTCCCCCGCAGCCACAACTATCCTGATGGCATATCATGGGACGAGGCGATTGTATCCGAGCGACCATTCCCCCGCAGCCACAACCGGGCATCGCTTGACTTTAGGCGCCGCGGGATTGTATCCGAGCGACCATTCCCCCGCAGCCACAACCACAACCACCACCATAGGAGAAGCGAGACCATTGTATCCGAGCGACCATTCCCCCGCAGCCACAACGTGACCTACTACACGCCGCCGGTAGCTCGAATTGTATCCGAGCGACCATTCCCCCGCAGCCACAACCTACGCGAAGAAGCTCGCCGCGAAACGACGATTGTATCCGAGCGACCATTCCCCCGCAGCCACAACGCCACTGCCGTTGTTCCTGCCACGTCTCCAATTGTATCCGAGCGACCATTCCCCCGCAGCCACAACGCCGGCAATTATGGCGGCGTAGCCGGAAATATTGTATCCGAGCGACCATTCCCCCGCAGCCACAACCCCGCGTGCGGAGAATGCCGGCCTTGTCGAATTGTATCCGAGCGACCATTCCCCCGCAGCCACAACTCTTCGTTGATAGGGTGTTATAATGGCTGCAATTGTATCCGAGCGACCATTCCCCCGCAGCCACAACCCGCAACAGCACGGCCAACGAACCGGCGAAATTGTATCCGAGCGACCATTCCCCCGCAGCCACAACGCCGCCGATAATGGCGGCGTAGCCGGAAAATTGTATCCGAGCGACCATTCCCCCGCAGCCACAACTTACCGCCGGCTACCACCGCTGACGATTGCATTGTATCCGAGCGACCATTCCCCCGCAGCCACAACAACGCGGTAGAGGTAGTCATGGATGACCGCATTGTATCCGAGCGACCATTCCCCCGCAGCCACAACGCTTCGCGTTGTGGCTGCTTTTGACTATTAATACAGGGGGTCGCGCGCCAATCCAACGTCGATTTCGCGTCCGCGCTGGCGGCAACTAGAATGGAAACCTAATGTGCCACGGTTTCCTCCTGCTCCTATTTGGGGTCTGTCGGCCCATCGTCCGACGATACTACCTGATACGCTATCATGTCAAAGCACACGCTCGAAATCTCCGCCAACCCCGTGCATCTGGCCGTGCGGTATGACCAACTGTTGCTCAAACGCGGCGGCGAGATTGCCGGGCAGGTTCCTTGCGAAGAGGTCGGCGTGCTGCTGGTCGATCATCCCCATACCACCTACACCCACGCGGCCCTCACACAACTGGCACAGTGCGGCGCCGTGGCGGTGTTGTGCGGGCCGGACCATTTGCCGGTCGCCCTCGTCATGCCGCTGGCCGATCACTGCCAGGTGGTGTGGCGTCTGGCTGATCAACTCAAAGCCAAGGCGCCGCTGAAGAAGCAGCTTTGAAAGCAGCTTGTGCAGGCGAAAATCCGCAATCAGGCCGCCAACCTCGACGAAGATTCCCCCGCCCGCCGGAAGCTCCTGCGGCTTGCCCGTCAGGTGCGATCCGGTGATACGGGAAACGCCGAGGCCCAGGCCGCCCGCATCTATTGGCAGCATTGGCTGGGGCCGGAAGAGCCCTTCCGACGCGATCCGGACGTAACCGGGCTCAACAGCTTCTTGAACTACGGCTACGCCGTAATGCGGGCGGCGGTGGGACGGGCAATCGTCGCGGCCGGTTTAACGCCCGCGGTCGGACTGTTCCATTGTTCCCGGGGCAATGCGTTTTGCCTGGCGGATGACCTGGTCGAGCCGCTGCGGCCGCTGGTCGATGAGCGCGTGAAGATGCTGAAGGAACTGGGCCACGTCGATCTTACCCAGGAGGCGAAGGCCGGCCTCTTGGACCTGTTGGCGGCGCCGATGCGGACGGCGGGGCAGGAGGGACCGCTGATGGGGCGCCTCCATTTGCTGGTCGCATCGCTGGTCAGGTGTTTCGGCGGGAGCGCAAATCGGTTGGACATTCCGCAGCGTTGCGAGCCAGGCGTCCGCGCGGCGGCCGATTGACGGCCGGGGACGCCTGCCGCCGTTCGCGGCGCCATCGGTCACGCTTTTTTGCAGCAAGCTCTACTTTTTACGTGCGGTTTCGGTATATTATGGGCGTCTTGCATTTTGCGGGGGCGCGTGGACCTGTCAGAACCGGCCGCCCCGGCCCTGCGAGGAAGCCGCATGAAGTGTCCTTACTGCCGCATCGACCAGGACCGCGTGCTCGATTCCCGGGCCAGCGACGACGGGCTTTCGATCCGCCGCCGCCGGGAGTGCCTCGGCTGCAAACGCCGCTTTACCACCTACGAGCGGCCGGCCGAGTCGCCGCTGAAGATCATCAAAAAGGGCGGCGGGCGGGAGCCGTTCGACCGCGAGAAGATCCGCCGCGGCATCCAACGGGCCTGCTGGAAACGCCCGATCAGCGACGAGCAAATCGAAACGCTCGTCACGCACATCGAGGCGGAACTGTACGACAATTTCGAGACGGAGATCGAAACCCGCTACATCGGCGAAGTCGTCTTGACGAACCTCAAGACGCTCGACCAGGTGGCGTACGTCCGCTTCGCCAGCGTCTACCGGGACTTCGAGGACATGGCCGACTTCGTCGACGAACTCGAGCCGATGCTGCTGGAGAGCCGGCGGAAGCTGGGGCAAGAGGCGTGATGGGACAATCCGAAATCCTAAGCACGAAATTCTAAACCAATTCGAAGCACGAAGGGCCAAAATCCAAAACCTCGTCCGCGACTTCCCCGAAGAAGACCAGTCGATCTACGAGGGGGTGGACGCGCCCGTCAGCCCCGAGGAGATGGAACGCCGCTTGCGGGAAGGTTCCGAACGATCGATCGAGGAAATCTTGCGCGACATGGAGGGGCGGTCGTGAACTACGAATGGCGTGCAACAGAGAAGATGACGGGTGGCACGCCCTGAGCCCGTTAGGGTGGTGGGCGTGGGAAGCGGCGTGCAGGTTTCCACGGCCATCGCTTCCGGCGCCTCGAGGCAGATTCGCTCGGCGGATTGACCAGCGCGCGACCGCGACGAGGATCCAGGCTGGTCCGCTATGGGCGCGCCACCCATGAAAAACGCAGGTGACAAGGCGGTGGCTTCTACCGGTACCGCCGGGCCACGCTTCCTCCACCACCGCGGCGGAAGGCCCGCCGCACCTCTGGGTTATTGAGAGTTACGATGCCCCAGATGCCGAAGGGCAGGGAAAACACACAGCAACCAAAGATGGGAATGCAAAGCAGGATGCATGCCAGTTTGGCCATGCCGTAGTCCTGAAGGCTCATCATCTGCATTGCCCCGTAGCAGACGGCGGCCATCACCAACAGGCAGATGCCGCCGGCGATAAAATGGGCAGCGATGATTCCATCGGCGTTTGGTCCGAGGAAATAGGCTTGCCAGTGTTCAGGTTTCGAGGCGTAAATCGCACCGCGGCCGAACATGCCCAAAGCGGAAAGCAGACCAAGCGCTCCGCAGACGGCAACGAAGATGCCGGGCAATTGCAGCTTCTTCCGCGCCGCGGCGGTTGAGACGCCTTTTCTGTGCGTTTGCCCGGCGCCGGCGGTAGGGCCGGCGTGAATACCGGGCGGGCCGCCCGTGGTGATGATCGGCGCCCCGCCACCCACGCCAACGCCACCGGTATCCTCGCGGGCAGGACCAATACTCAGCGGCGCGGCGCCCGCCGGCCCACCTGTGGGCGTTTTCCGCGGCGGCGGGGCCGTCGCCTGGGGGCCGCCGAGTTGCGGCATCTGGAACTGCCGGTTGCAGTGCGGGCAAACAACGGTTTGTCCCGCCAATTGCGGCGTGTACTGGACGGCCTTGGAGCACAGCGGACATACGACTTGTTGTGACATCCCCTCATTCGCCCTCCGAAAGAAACGCCCGCCTCTTGTTCGCAAGGGTCGCCGCGAAGGCTTTGTGTTCGTCGCTGGCGACGCCTTGCTGGGCGACCGCCAAGACCCGCTGCATGTCTCCGGCGAGCAGCGCCGCGGCGTCGAGCCAGAGCCCCGGAAACACGCCACTCTTGACAACCCCATCTTTCCCCACCGGCGCTGGCTGGTAGTGGCCTCCCACGAGTGTGAACCAATCGATGGCCGCGTCGCCTACCCGCCACACCAGATATTCAGGAATCCCCGCGCGGCGATAGACGTGCAGCTTGGCATGCAAATCAATACTCACCGACGTGTTCGAGACTTCCGCCACCAATTCGGGGCCCTCGGCGATGAATCCATCGTCCTCAAACCGCGCTCGCCCGCCGTACTCCGGCAGTAGAAGCAGCGACGCGTCGGGCTGGGGTTCGTTGTCGAGATCGAGCCGGAGCGTCGTGTTGTCGCCGACACCGACTCCCGGCGTGTTCGCCCTGAAGAAGCCAAGCCAGGTAATGAGATCGGCGTGAGGGCTGGCATGGCGTTGGTACGAAACCGGCCAGGGCATAATGTGGACGACTCCGTTGATGAGTTCGGCCTTCTTCAGATGCGGCATCGCCTCGTATCGCCGGCGGAACTCGGGCGCCGTGAGCTGGTCGCCGTTTTCCAGCGCAGGAACCTCGCCCGCCTTCGTCTTGAAGGACACGAGCGGCCCGAGGCAGACCGGTGTTTCCGTGGGAGTGGTCGCGGCCGACATGTCGCCTTCCCGTTCGCTGGGCACAGCCCTTCCTGCAACGCCTGCATTATACGCCAAAGCCCCGAGACGGTGCAGAACGGCTACCGCTTTTTCCCTGCTGCGGGATACGCCTTCCACAGCGCATCGCGCATCTGCCCGACCGTCCCGCTCAGCGCGTTGCGTTCGACGATATTCACCGTCTCGCGCGGGTCTTCCTGGTGGTCGTACAGCATTCGGCCAACCGGGTCGCCGTTGGGTCTGGTGTAAACGGAGAAGCGGTAGCGGTCGCTGCAAATGGTGTCGCCGGCGCCGTAGCGGCCCACCGCGTAGTCCTTCCACTGCGTCTGCGGATCCTTTAGCAGCGGAACCAGCGATTGCCCGGCCCGTTCCTGCTGCGGCAATGCCACGCCCGTCAGCTCGCACAGCGTGGGATACAGATCGGTGTACTCGACCAGGGCGGGCGTCGATTGGCCGCTTTTGAATCCCGGAACACGGAGGATCAGCGGAACCCGCATCGAGGTCTCGTAGCAGCAGTGTTTGCACCACAGGCCATGCTCGCCGAGGTTCCACCCGTGGTCGCCCCACAAGAGGACCATGGTGTTCTCGTCGAGCTTCAGCCGCTTCAGTTCCGCGAGCACGCGGCCGATTTGGGCGTCGGTGTAACTGACGCAGGCGTAGTAGCCGCGAATCAGCTTGAGGGCCAACTCGTCGGAGACAGGGCCCGTTCGCGGCACGTCGGCGTAGGCCCGCAGCTCCCCGAAATTGTGCAGCGAAGCCGACGGGGCCCCTTTCGGCGGTCCGTAGTTGTCGGGCAGCTTGATCGCTTCGGCGTCGTACAAGTCCCAGTATTTCTGCGGCGCCACGAACGGCAGATGCGGCTTGAAGAACCCGACCGCCAGGAAGAACGGCTGGTCCTGTCTCGCGAGTGTCCGCAATCGCGTGACCGCTTCGTCGGCGAGGCGGCCGTCGCCGTAGGCGTTGTCGGGCACGTCGGCGGCTTCGTACGGCAAGCCGCGACCGTCACGGGAGAGCCGGCCTTTCGGAAAGCTCTCCGGTAGGCGGTAATGTCCACCCACCAGGCCTTTGGGCGAGGGCCGCCACACCGGCTCGCTCCAGCCGGCGGCGCTGTCCTCGACGACGTGCAGCACTTTGCCCAGCGAAACCGTGTGATAGCCGTTGCTCTTTAGCAGGGTGTGCAGCGGGACGCACTTGGGGGCGTCTTGATCGGCCCGGCTGTAATGCGTGGTGAACCGCGTGCGATGCGGCCGAACACCGGTGAACAGGCTGGCCCGCGAGGCCCCGCACACCGGAATGTTGCAGTACGCCCGATCGAAGCGGAGGCCGCTCGCGGAGAGGGCGTCGATGTTCGGCGAGTGAATGTGCCCCGCCCCGTAGCAGGCAAGTTCCGGCCGCAGGTCGTCCACCGCCAGCATGAGGATATTCGGACGGCCGCCGTCGGAAGTATCGGCCGATCGGGCGCCCGGCGGCAGCGCGGCCATCGCAACCAAAACGAGGGCAAACGGGATCAGAATGCGGATCATGGTACGGGCCTTTCAGGAAAGAAAACAACCGTTTAGCCGTTGACGGCACGACGACAGCGAACAGCGATGGCGGAACTGCTTCGGCGCGACGACGAACGACGATGGCGGGCCGCCACCGCCACGCCATCATAATCGACGCCCGCTCGACGCGCCACCCGCCGCCGTCGTTCCGACACGTTCTTGCCGCCGTCGTTCCGACGGCGGCTAAACGGTGTCAGCTAAACGGTGTCGGTTGACGGGCTCACGCCGCCTCCGACTCGCGGTGGACGGCGGCCTGCGAGATGTGGCCGTCGTCGCTGACGTCTTCAAACTGCACGCTCACCCGCTTCGAGACGCCCGACTCCTGCATGGTCACGCCGTAGAGCGTGTTGGCGGCGGTCATCGTCTTCTTGCTGTGGGTGACGATGATGAACTTGCTCCAGGCCAAAAACTCCCGCAGCACCGAGACGAAGCGGTCGATATTCGCCTCATCCAGCGGGCCGTCCACTTCATCCAGCACGCAAAACGGGCTGGGGCGGAATTGGAAAATGGCGAGCAAGAGGCTCACGGCCGTAAGGGCTTTTTCACCGCCGGAGAGCAGCGCGATATTGAGCGAGTGTTTGCCGGGGGGCGTGGCGATGATCTCGACGCCCGACTCGAGCACGTCGTCTTCGTCGTCGAGCACGATGTCGGCCTTGCCGCCGCCAAAAACCTTGCGAAACAGATTTTGAAAATTCTCGCGAATGACGGCCAGGGTTTCCAAAAAAATCCGCTTACTGTCGCCGTTGATGCGGTGGATGATCCGTTCCAGCGACTCCTTGGCCTTGGTCAGGTCTTCGAATTGGCCAGCAAGGGCGGCGTAGCGTTCTTCCAGGCCCTCGATTTCTTCCAGGGCTTCGAGATTGACCGCCCCGATGTTGGTAAGCTTGCGGCGGAGCGACGCGATTTCCTCTTCCACCTCGGCCCGCTGCCGCTCATCCTCCGTCGCCTGCTCGGCGAGTTGGCTGATTTCGACGCCGTAGTCGTCGCGGATGCGGTCGGCCAGGGCGGTCAGCTCGGTGCGGGCCTGCGAGGCGGCCAGGTCCGCGCGATGCCGCTGCTCCTCCAACGTGTGCAGTTCCTGGCGGAGTTTTTGGACCTGCCGGCCGCCGGCCGCCCGTTCGGCGGCGAGTTCTTTGCGGCGGGCGATGAGCCGGCGGCCTTGAACGGTGAGAGCGTCTTTGGCGAGATACAACTCGGCGAGCGCCGCGGTGGCCGCGAGGCGGTCCCGCTGGCAGCGGCGGACCTTGGCGGCGGTCTTCGCAAGCAGCGACTCGGCGTCGGCCAGGGCGGCGGCCCGTTCCTGCTGGTTCTGCTTCAGTTGCCGCCGCGCGGCCTCCGCGCTGGCGAGGCGTTCTTCGATCTTCGCGACGGCGATTTGGTGGTCGCTGCGGTCGCGGTCGGCCTGCTCGCGGTCCTTTTCCAGTTCTGCCAGGCGACGCGTCGCGTCGTCGCCCGCCGCTTCCAGTTCGCCCAATTCTTCATCCAGCGATGTAAGCGACTGCCGGGCCCCGGCCGTGCGGCGGGACAGCGTTTCGTGCTCCTGTTCGGCGGAGGCAAGCTGCGCCTGAAGGGCGACGCGTTGTTCGGCGAGTTGCCCCTGCTGGGCCGTGGCCGCATTGGTTTGGGCGGTCAATTCGCTGTGGCGATTGGCGAGCCGGGCGACCGATTCGCGGGCGGCGTTGCGCTCCTGGCGGGCGGCGGCGTGGGCCTTTTCGTGCTCGACGATATCGGCTTCGCAGGCGTCGATCTCGGCCTGCAGTTCCTCGCGGCGGCGCTGCGATTGGGCGAGTTCGCTGCGGCGGGAGACAAGGCCGATCGACCGCGACATCCGCCCCACGACCACGCCCCCATCCGGCTCGACCACGTTGGCGTCGAGCGTGACGAAGCGAAGGCCCGGCGCCGTGCGGCGAAGCTCGCGGGCGATCGCCAGGGATTCGACAATCCACACGTTCGAGAGGAGCCGACGCATCAGCGGCCGCAATTCCGGGGCGCAAACCACCAGATCGTCGGCCCGGGCGATGATGCCGGGGCGGCGCCGGAAGGAGTTCTCTTCCGTCGATTCATCCGAGTCCCTTACCGCTTCACCCTCGCCCCTGGCCCCTCTCCCTGAGGGAGAGGGGGATTCGTCGGCGCCGCCTTCGACACATTCTCCGTCCATGGCGACGAAGCCGACGCGGCCTTCCAGTTCCAGGGCCCCGTTCATCAGGCGGGTGAGCAGGCGGCGGCCGCTGACGACCAGCCATTGCGTCCGCTCGCCAAGGGCGGCGTCGAGCAGGGGGGCCGATTCGATTTCCGCCTCGATGGTGTCGGCCACCATCCCGCGGATTTCTCCCCAGGGGCCGTACGGTTCGCGGCGCTTGCGTTCCAGGGCCTGCCGCACACCGGGGTTGATCCCTTCGAGCCGGGCTTCGAGTTCCGCCAATAATCGCTCTCGCTCGGCCAGCGATTGCCGGCGGGCCTCCAATTCCGACCGCCGCCGCTGCGATTGTTTGAGTTGTGCGAGGGCGGATTCGACGGCGGATTCGCACGCCGCCAGCGCCTCTTCGGATTCGGCCCGCTCGGCGATGAGTTTCTGCTGCGACTCGGCCAGGCTCGCGAGTTGATCCTCCAATCGCCCCAGCGACGCCTGCAAGTTGTTCAATTGCGTGGTGGCCCGGCGGCGGTCGTTCTCCGCGGCGGCGGCCTGCGTGGCCAGGACGCTCAGTTCGTTGCTCAGCGTGTTGCGGGAGCGGATGCGGTCGGCGTAGGCGGAGCGGCGCTCGGCGTCGGCGGCGCGGACTTCCGTTTGCTTCGCCGCGAGGGTCGTGACTCGCTGCGTCAGCTCGCCGAGTTCCGCTTGCCGGCGGGCAAGCGCCTCGCGGATTCCGGCGATCGACCGTTCGCTTTCGGCCAGTTGGGCGGTCGTGTCGGCGCCGCGGGTCTTGAGTTGCCGCACCTGCCGGCGGCGGGCGGCGAGTTCTTCTTCCGCCTCTTGCTGCGAAGACGCGGCGAAGGCGGCGGCCGATTCCACGCCGGCGATCCGTTCGCGATTGCTGGCCATCTCGCCTTCGCAGTCGCGGATCCGCTGGGCGGCTTCGTCCACAGCGCCGTCCAGCCGAGCGATATGCTCTTCCAGGGACGTCAGATCATGCGTCGCCTGCGACTCGGCGTCGGCCAGCCGTTTCAGTTCGCCGTCGTGAATCGCCAGCGTTTCGCTCAGCCGGCGGTAATCGACCTGGGCCGACTGCGTGCGGAGTTCCTGCAAACGGTCGTTGTACTCCTGATATCGCCGAGCCTTGGCGGCCTGGCTGCGGATGGTCCGCAACCGGCCATCCACTTCATCGACAATGTCGGACAGCCGCAGGAGATTCTGCTCGACCCGGGCCAGCCGCCGCTGGGCTTCGACCTTTTTGGCCTTGAAGCGGCTGATGCCGGCCGCTTCTTCGAAGATCGCCCGCCGCTCCTTGGCGGAGGCGACCAGCAGCGTATCGACCTTGCCCTGCTCGATAAGGCTATAGGCGTCGCCCCCCACGCCGGTGCCGCGGAACAGGTCTTTGATGTCCTTGAGCCGGCACGCCTGGCCGTTGACCAGGTATTCCCCTTCGCCGCTGCGATAGACGCGGCGGGTGACGTGGACCTCGGCGCCGTCCAGCGGCAGTTGCCCCTGGCTGTTGTCGAAGATCATCGTCGCCTCGGCCGTGTTCATCGGCTTGCGGGCGGCCGAGGCCCCGCCCTTGAAGATGACGTCCGCCATCTCCTTGCCGCGGAGGCTCTTGGCCGACTGCTCGCCGAGAACCCACTTCATCGCGTCCACGACGTTCGACTTGCCCGAGCCGTTGGGCCCGACGATGACGGTGATGCCCTCGGGGAACTCGAACCGCGTGCGATCGGCGAAGCTCTTAAAGCCGTAGAGTTCGAGGGCTTTGAGCATGGGCGAGCGGGGGAAAAACGGCGGAAGCGCGAACAAGCCGCTGGCGGCGAAGCCCTGTATTATACCAGGATCACTCCCGTCCTCGATAATACTCGCGGCCGGCCCACGGGGTGGCGCCTACGGCGATGCGGCAGTCGATGGCGCCCTCGGCCTTGGCCTGTTTGACCACACCCAGCGCCTGCGCGTAGGAGCCCCCCGCCTGAGCCACCGCGTGAATCAGGTCCGGGACGTTGGCGTCGGCCAGGGCGACGCGGTCGGTCCCGCCCGATACGTGGTGGGCGACCCGAATGCGACCCTCGTCCGTGGTGGTAAGCGTTATTTCGTGGCCGATCAGCAGCATCAGCGGCAGGCGAATCCGCGGCGCCTCGCCGAAGACGACGATCTCCGGCCGATCGTAGCGGCTGAAATGGATCAGCGGCGGCGTGGGCGACGGCACGCGATGCAGCGAGTACAGCCCCTCGTCGCCGAGCTTCTCGCCGATCATCATCGGCAAATCGGGGCTGCGGTCGCGGAGGGCCCGGAAGGCCCCATATCGCGTTTCCGCGCTGTCGGAATGCAGCAGGCGTTCGAGCTGATCGTACGCGGCGCCGTGATCCATCGAGGCCAGCGCGATCAGGGCGTGATAGCGGAAGGCGGGTTCGCCGGCGGCCGCCTCCCGGAGCACGGGGGCCGCCGCGGCCTCGTCGAGGTACGCCAGCGCCTCGGCCACATAAAAGCGTATTTCGGGGTTGTCGCTGGCCAGGCCCCGCTTCAGCGAGTCCACCCCTTCTCTGCCGATCGCTTCGAGTTCCAGGGCCGCCGCACGGGCGGTGTCGGGGCGCTTGAGTTCTTCCTCCAGTTTCAGGATGCGATCGGCCCGCCGCGAGTCCGATTCGCCCACCGCGACGGCCCGCACCGCCGCCATGAACCGCACCACGTTATGCTCGTAGCGGCGGGGCAGGGCGATCTCGATGAAGTCGTCCCGTTTCGGCGTGGCGACGCCGCGCTTGGCGCCCTGATCAAAGACGTGAAACCGGCCGTTGATCGCCCCGGCGATCCGCGAACTGATGACCACCGAGCTTTTCTCGTCGAAGATCGACAGCCCCAGCGGCCGCGTCTGATTGACGACCGCCCCGCCCAAAACGCGGGCCCGGGTTTTCAACACGGGGTCGGCGTTTTGGTCATCGACGAACGCGCTGTCGCACACCAGGGGGCCGGCGGCGACCGCCAGCACGTGGCCACGACGGAGCTGATTGCCCAGCACCGCGATTTCCTGCAAGTGGCTCGCCATCAGCCAACCGCCTTCCAGACTCGTCGTCTTGCTCCGTGAACGGGTGCGGACTTCGACGTCCACGCGGTCTCCTTCCTTCACCCCCGGCGGAATCAGGACGCGGCACAACACGAGGCTGGTGCCGGGGTCCGCCAACACGCGGTTGGGCTGATCGACGTCGCGGCGCCGCATCTCGCCGATGAGCACGTCCCGCTGCGAGGAGGGATCGGGGTCGCTGCCCGTCCCGGCCAGACTGCTCACCAGGCTCACGCTTTCCGCCTTCATGTACCGCACGCCCCAGGGGCCCGCGTAGTCGGAGACGAACTTCGTGGCTTTCGGCTTGTCGGCCACCACTTCCGTATCGACAAGGTCCGACAGCTCTTTCTCCGGCTTGCCCATCAGGTACGAGAACAGGCAGCCGGGCAATACCAGCAACCCCGCCGCGAACGCGAGCAGCGACAGCGCCCCACAAAGCCGCGACCGCCGGTTGCGGAAACCCGACCGGCCTTCGGGAGGGGCGCTACAGAAAAATCGCGTGCGTTTCATACCCAACGCCCTAAGACAAGATTGAAAACGGCCATCCTGCCGGCGCACACCAACAGAGGGCCCGCGCAGGATACGGCGATGCGGACGTTAGCCGCGAAAGCCCGCGGGGGTCAAGGGCGAAAACAACTGCGCGGCTCGACGGCTGGTAGCCACGCAGCCTCACGCCTACGACGCAATCAGCCTCTCAAACCGCTCGTAGGCCTCGTCGTACGGCTCCGGGTTGTCGGGCGTGTATTCCTGCACGGGGAAGCTGTTGCGGATGATTTGGCGGGCTTCCGCGATATTGGCGACTTCGCCGGAGGCGATGACCTGCATCATCAGGTTGCCGATGGCGGTCGCCTCGACCGGGCCGGCGACCACCCGGCGGCGGCAGGCGTCGGCGGCCATCTGGCACAGGGCCGTGTTCTGCACGCCGCCGCCCATGATGTGGATCGTCTCGATGGTCGAACCGGTGAGCGTCTCCACCATGTTCAGCACGCTGCGATACCGCAGGGCGAGGCTTTCCAGGCAGCAGCGGACGAAGGCCCCCTCGCTTTCCGGGCCGGGCTGCGTGGTAATCTTGCAGTATTCGGCGATGGCCCCCGGCATGTCCTTGGGCGCGGTGAAGATGGCGGCGTCGGGATTGACGAGCGAAACCAGCGGCGGCGCCTTCTCCGCCAAGAGCACCAGTTGCTCCCATGTGTAATCCTTGCCGGCCAGGCTCCACATCCGGCGGCATTCCTGAATCAGCCACAGGCCCGCGATGTTCTTGAGCAAACGGATCGTGCCGCCCACGCCCCCTTCATTCGTGAAGTTGAAGCGGACGCAGTCGTCGTTGACGATCGGCTGCGGGACCTCCGCCCCCATCAACGACCAGGTGCCGCTGGAGATATAAACCCAGTTGGGCTTGTCGGTGACGGGCTTTAGCGTCGGGGCCGCCATTACGGCGCTCGCCGTGTCGTGGGCGCCCGGAACGACGACGCTTACGCCGGCCAGTCCCGTCGCTTCCGCCACGCCCCTTTGCAGCGGGCCGAGCGTCGCGCCGGGATCGACAATGTCGCCGAAGATCTTCGTGGGAATGTCGAACCGCTCGAGCAGTTCCGTGCACCATCCGCCGGTCATCGGGCTGTAGCACTGGGTGGTGCTGGCATGGGTCCGCTCGTTCGCTTTTTCGCCGGAAAGCAGCCAATGGAAGATGTCGGGCATCAGCAGAAGCCGCTCGGCCATCTCCAACGTGACCGATTCGGCCCGCCGCTGGGCGAAGAGTTGATAAAGCGTGTTCAGCTCCATGAATTGCAGGCCGGTGGCGTCGAAGATTTCGCGTCGGGGCATCACGTCAAACGCCGCCTCCATCATGCCCACCGTGCGTTTGTCGCGGTAATGAACCGGATTGGCGAGCAGCTCGTCGTTGCGGCCGAGTAGGGCGTAATCGACCCCCCAGGTATCCGCGCCGACGCTGGCGACGCTGGCGCCGTAGCCCTCGCCGGCCGCCATCAACCCGGTTTGCACGTCTTCCCACAGTCGCAGCACGTCCCAGAACATCGTCCCGTTGGCTGTTATGGGTCCGTTCGTAAAGCGATAGACCTCATCGAGGGCCAGCCGTCTACCGGAAAAGCGGCCGGCCAACACGCGTCCCCCCGAGGCCCCAAGGTCGACGGCGAGGTGAACTTGCTGGGAACTGGGCATGGGAACCTTTCGTTCTTGGGGTGTGGGTTGGCGAGAAATCGTTTAACCCCGAGCCGAAGGCAAGGAAAGAGGAAAGCGGTCTTTCCGAGCCTCTCGCCGGTTGTCTCGCTGAATGTCACGGGTCCTTGCGGCTACGTCAAGTGGCCCGCAATAACCGAAAGCCGCGGGCGCGGCGCTCGGGATTCGGCGACCTCGACGCTTGCGGCTTGAGATTAAACGGTTACGGCCCTCCGGGCCGATGCATCTAATAGTTGACTTTTGCGAGAAACATAGGTAACATTCCTGCTCGTGCTGCGATGTGTTACTTAGAATACAAAGCGACCTTCATCCAATAATCCCGGGAACGAAATGACCGCGACCTTGGACCTCCCTTCCGGCGTTTCGACGATGGACTCCGTCGAGTCGTTTGGCGAACCACATTTCGAGGAAGACACCGTGGGTTCACTGGAACCAACACAAGACGAATCAGCTAAACGCTTTGCAGCCGACGGATCGCCCCAGGAGTGGTTTTTGGCGGAGCTTGCGGCCGCGTCCGATCGACTGGAGGCCGCCACGCCCGAGGAAATCGTTCGGTACGCGGTAGAGAAGTTCCGGGAGGGACTGACGATGGCGACCGCCTTCGGCCCCGAGGGCTGTGTGATTTTGCAGATGCTCTCGGAAATCGCCCCGCAAACGCGCGTCTTTAATCTCGATACCGGTTACCAGTTTCAAGAAACGCTGGACCTCCGCGACCGGATCGCGGAGAAATATGGTGTGCATGTGGAATTGCTTCAGCCGGAGCTATCGGTCGAAGCATACGAGCGACGCCACGGTGGGCCGCTCTACAAGACGAATCCGACCCAGTGCTGTGCGGATCGCAAGATCGCCATCCTCAAGCGGGGCATCGCCGGAAAAACCGCGTGGATGAGCGCGATCCGGCGGGATCAAAGCCCCTTCCGGGCGGGGGCGCCGATCGTCGGGTGGGACAAGAAGTTCGGCCTGGTGAAAATCAATCCGCTGGCCAACTGGACGAAAAAGGACGTCTGGAGGCGGATATTGGAACAAAACGTCCCCTACAATCCTCTGCACGACCAGGGCTACCCGAGCATCGGCTGCTGGCCCTGCACGCGAGCCGTGCTCGAGGGAGAAGACGACCGGGCAGGCCGCTGGAGCGGTTTCGCCAAGACGGAGTGCGGGCTGCATGTGGCGGAAGGGGAGTGAAGACGGAAGTCGGAAGGCGGAAGAACTCGTTTAGCCGCGACGCCGCAGGCCCGCGACGGCCGTGGAGACGCCGCATTCCCCTCTCGCTTCGAGAGAGCGCCCAGGGTCAGGGCCCACTGCTGCCCGCCGTATTCCGCAAAACCACCGTAATCGTGGGCGGGCAAGAAAGGTTTTTTACGCAAGCAGAACACGGTCTTCACGCTCCCTCTGGAACCTGGTGGACCTGAGCAACGCGACGAGATTGTTGTGGACCTTGACGATTGTGCGGGTTGGCGGACCCCATCTTGGACGGGTTCGCGGGTAGGTAAGCGTTTTTGTTCCTCTTTCGTGTGAACTTTTGCCGAGATGGTGATATGGATCGGACGGTCTGGCGGTGACGGCAGGCAATCCAGATTGCCTAAAGTGCTTAAGTTAGCAGTCCGATACGGAATCCTAGCGATGGGTCGGGTTCCTACGCGCGGGCCCCTGCTTGGCGAAGCGCGGCGGAGCGGGCCAAACCTGAGGCGGCCGTCCGGAAGGACAGACCCACCCAATCACCAAAGTCAATCGGGGCTGCGGATCGCCGGCGGTGTGTCGCCTTCGGCGGAGGTGGCAGCCAGGTCGATCCGGGGTAGAACTCCCCACTCGCCGGGTTGAGTCGATACGTAGTCCACTAAACCACACAAGGGGTAAGCTGCGATGACCCGCATCAACACCAACGTAAGCTCGCTTATCGCCCAGAAGACTTTGGCGCGATCCAACGCCGACCTGCAGGTAGCGCTCAACCGCTTGAGCACGGGCTTGCGAATCAACGTGGGTAAGGACGATCCGGCGGGACTGATCGCCAGTGAGGCGCTGCGAAGCGACATCCTTGGCGTGGAGAAGGCCATCACCAACAGCGAGAGGGCCAATCAGGTCATCTCGACTGCCGACAGCGCGCTTGGCCAGGTAACGAACATCCTGAACGACATCCGGGGGCTGGTGACCGAGGCCGCCAACGCGGGCGCATTGAGCGACGACCAGATTGCAGCCAACCAGTTGCAGATCGACAGCTCGCTGGAAGCTCTCAACCGTATCGCGCAGACCACGACCTTCCAGGGTCGCCGGCTTCTCGACGGCAGCCTCGATTTCCTTACCACCGCGGGAACCAGCTTCTCGCGCTTGACGAGCCTGAAGATCGACCAGGCGAATCTCGGCGCCACGGGCAACGTCGCCGTGGGGATCGAGGTGACCACCGCGGCGACGAAGGGCCTGGTGGACATCGGGAATATTCCCGGCGCCACCTCCTCGGCGAACGCCCAGGGGTCGATCACCTTCCCGGACATTGCCACGGCATCGGGCGGAACGCTGGAGATCGACACGGTCGAGAAGCAGGCGAGCGGCACGCTTGCCCTGGCTGGCGACACCCTTACCGTTACCGTTCTGGCCACCAACACGCTGGCGACGGGCGCCGCGGGTAACGATATCGACGTCAACTTCATTAACGGCGTTGACGGTGGCAACGACGTGCAAAACATTACCTGGGACGGTAGCACGCTCGCGATCACGGCGGACCTCTCGGCCGATACCACCCTTACCACGGATGCGATCGCCGCAGCCATCAGCACCTATGATTTCGGCGGGGGCGCCGGCGTCGATTTCAGCGTGACATCGAACGGTACCGCAGCCGCTCAAATCGCCGGCGACGATCTCAACGCGGACGTCACCAGCGGCGGCGCCGACGCCACCACCCACACGCTGACGATCACCGGCGCCACCGGAACGGCTGCCAACGTGAGTGTCACCATCCAAGAAGCCACCGGGGTCGGCGCCGGGGCGGCGACGCTTACGGGCGACGCCACCAACGGCTACGTGGTGCTGGTGGATGACGCCTCGGCGGTCTCGTTCGCTACCATCCGCGACGCCATCGACGACGCTACCGAGATCGCCTCGGTCATCGGCGGCGCCGGCAACTACGACGCCACCGACGGCGATACCGACCTGTCCGGCGTCGGGCAAACCGAGGACCTGACCGGCGGCGCCGACGCCGGCGATGACGTTATTACGATCACGGCAAACGCGGCAGGAACGGCCGGAAACCGCACCTTGAGTTTTGTCCACAACGCGAATGTTTCGGACGATTTCATCGGTGTTACCGATGATGGGTCCACCATTACCGTCACGCTCGACGCGGGCTCGACCTACAGCCTGAGCAGCCTGGCCAGTACAATCAACAGCCAGCTCGACGACTTCACGGTCTCCCTCTCGTCGAGCAACGGGAACGGTTCGTTCCTGGCCGGAACCGATACCGGAACGGCCGCCAACGTGGCCGGGGGTGTTGACGCCACGGGCGGGTTGACGAACGATCTGGTCATCGAACTGGCCGGTTACAACGGCAGTGAAGTGCTGTCGTTCGGCGCCGGAACCTCGATCGCCGATCTTGTCGCCGGCATCAACCTGGTAAAGGACGCGACGGGCGTCGAGGCGGCGGTGAACGCGACGACGGCCACGACGCTCGACCTGCAATCGACCATCTACGGCAGCGCCGGGATCGTGGACTTGCGGGTAATCAGCGAAGGTAGCGGCAGTTCACCCTCGGGCGAATTCACGACGGCGGTTGGCCAGGGCGAACGCAAGGCCGGTTTGGATGTCGCCGCCAAGGTGAACGGGGTGACCGCCAAGGGCGATGGAAATCAGATCTCCATCAACACGGCGTCGCTCGACCTGACGGCGACGCTTGACGCGGGTTTCACCGGCTCCGTCGGTTTCACGATCGCCGGTGGTGGCGCCTTGTTCCAACTCGGTCCGGATGTCGTTACCAACCAGCAGGCCCGGTTGGGCATCCAAAGCGTCAATACGGCTCGCCTGGGTGGAACCTCCGGCCTGCTGTACGAGGTCGGTTCGGGAGGCGCCGCGTCGCTCGATCTCGATCCCACCAAGGCGGGCGAGATCATCGACGAAGCGATCACCCAGATCACCTCGCTTCGCGGCCGGTTGGGCGCGTTCCAGAAGACGTCGCTGGACACCAACATCTTCACCCTGCAAGAGACGCTGGCCAATCTGACCGAAGCCGAGTCCGCCATCCGCGACGCCGACTTCGCCAAGGAATCGGCGGCGCTCACGCGGGCCCAAATCCTGGTCCAGTCCGGCACCTCGGTGCTCTCGATTGCGAACCAGAACCCGCAAAACGTGCTCGCGCTGCTGCGGTAAGCAACCGCTTCGCGTCCACCCCCGGCGCCGCCGGGGGAAGACGGGCGCAACAGCCGGAACATCATCAGCCCGCGACGGCATGATCGTCGCGGGCTTCTTGTTTGCCACATCCACCGGCCGGGCCTTGGCAAGGCGGGCAAGGCGTGCGCCGGCTCGCGGAACTTTGAGCCGCTGGATGATCCGCGAGCAGGGCAGGGCAATGGGCGTGCGCAGCGTCTCGCTGCAATGACCGGGGCCGGAATAATCGGCGCAACGGCCAGAACCATCCCGGCGCGGCGCGCAAGCGAGGGAACTCGGCTGCGCCAATCGACGAGCCTGAGGCTCCGACTCGCGGTCTCACCGCCGCCGGGCCGTGATCACGAAGTTATGCTCGAAGGCTTCGTCGAAGTCGTACACATTGTTGAAGTCGGCGCGGCTGTCGGTCTTGCTCTTCCTCATGCGGCCCACGCGAATGAGGTTGTACACGATCTCCCCAAAGTCGCCGGTCGTGAAAACGCCCCAACTGTTGAGCACCACCTTGGCCATCATTCCGTACTGCTCGACGGCGTATCGGCGGATCGCCTGGCAAAGTTCCTGCCCAGTTACGTGGCGGTCGAGGCGGTAGTCGTCGGGGTCGTCGACGAAGCCCGGCTCGCTGTCCTCGTCTTCCGACTCCGCCTCGGTCCCCAGCCCCAACGATTGCTGCCCGTAAGCGAGGGCCTCGCGGACAAACTGATAGGCGTCGGGACGATACCGATCATCCTCCCGCACCAGTTGCAGAATGGTCATGACTTCTTCGTTCATGGCGATTCCATCGTGTCAACAGCCGCGTCCTGATGCTCCGCCGGACCCGACCGCGTAAGAATCTCGCGCACCTCGTGAGCGGTGACCAGGATACGGCGGCTGTCCTCGGTTTCGACCAACAACTCCCGCGTCAGCATATTTTGAGATAGCACGCGGGCCCGCCCGTCGTCAAGCCTCACGCGGGCCCCGACGGCTGGCAATTCGGTCTCAGCGGCCCGATACGTTTCGTACTCGTACCGCAGGCAGCACTTCAACCGGCCGCACCGGCCGGAGATTTTGTTGGGGTCGAGCGAGGCCCGCTGCGTCTTGGCCATTTTCATCGAGACCGGCGGCATGGCCACCAGGTGCGTGTTGCAACAGACTTCTTTGCCGCAATCGCCGTAGTCGGCGAGCAATTTGGCTTCGTCGCGGACGCCGATCTGCCGCATCTCGATCCGCGTCTGGAACTCCGAAGCCAGCGTCTTGACCAACTCGCGGAAATCGACGCGGGCCTCGGCCAGGTAGTAGATAACGATCCGCTCGCCGCCGAAGAGATGCTCGAGGTCCACCAGGACCATTTGCAGCCCGAGTTCCTTCACCTGCCGCTGGCAGGTTTCGAACTCGGCCGGTTCGCTGGCTTGCAGGTGGGCCAACTCGTTTTCGTCCTCGGCGGTCATGGCGCGGAGGATTTGGCCCTGGGGCGGATCGGCAAGCTGGGCGGTGGAGGCCTCCGTGGCCTCACACAGGACGTCGGCGGCCTCCAAACCGCGATTCGTACGGGCCACCACGCGCGTTCCCCGCCCAAACCGGCCGGGCCCTTTGGACGTGAAAACACCGAGATTGCGCGTCGCCCCGAACCGGACAATATATTTAGGCATGGCGCCAGGAAATACGTAATCAGTCAGCAGCGGAATATGGAGTGGAAAAGCCAGTATAGCCGCAGGCGACCGGCTTGGAAAGCGAGTCACGCAAGAAAACCGAATCGCAAGCAACAGACGCGCAGCCCGATGCGTGGGCGGGCGAGCAACGCCGCCGACTCGAACGGGGACCATGCCGATTGCGGCGGGGCCCTAAAGCTGATCGGCCAGCGCTTGCGAAAGTCGATGATACATCTCCCGTTCCGTGGGCATCAGGGTTCCGGCGTCCAGGCCGTTTTTTCGGGCCAGTTCCAGGGCCTTGGCTGCGGCGCCCAAGTCGGCGGCGCGGAATTCGACCGACGCCAGATGCAGGTACTTGGCCGGCGAGGGGGATTCGGTGATGGCCCGATTGAGGCTGGCCCGGGCTCGCGAATAATCCTTGCGGGCCGCGTGCACCATCGCCTCGGTGTCGAGCAGATCGGCCGTCGGCCCCAGTTCGTCGATGGCGTCTTCGATCAATTCGAGGGCGTCATCCCCTCTGCCCTGCATGGCCAGGATGAAGGCCAGGTTATTCTGCACGATGGCTCTTTCGCGGGGCGCGGCGCCGGTCCGCCCCAGATACTCGCGGTACACCTGAACCGCCGTGCCTTCATTGCCGAGGAGTTGTTCGAGCGTCGCTTCCTGAAGCAGCAGCGACTTCGAGTCGGGGGCCTCCCGCCTGGCCTTGGCGAACCAATCGCGAATCCGCGAGAGCTGCTCGGGGGTCGGCTTCTTCCCTTGGAGCGACGCGACGGCGTCCACGCCGATTTGCGTAATGGCGACGATAGGCTGGTCTCCAACGCTCTCATCGCACAGGTCGAGGCACTCGTCGATCTTGCCCCGCGAGGCCAGGAACGAAGCCAACACGAGCCGGGCGTTGGGCTGCAACTGCACGTAAAGGCGAAACAGGTTCTCCGCCGCCTCGTACAGCTTCAGTTCGTTCAGCAGTCCCGCGATGCTCCTTACCCGTGGCGCGTCCTGCGGCCGAACGTCCTCCGGCAGCAGGGAACGCAACAGCTTCAGGGCCTCATCCGGCTTTTCCTGCGCCACGAGGAGCTGGGCCCGGATACGAATGGCGTCGCCCGAGTCCGCGGAAAGATTACCGAGCCATCTGCCGACCTGCTTCGTTTCCCCTTCGCTCAGCAGCATTTGGCACCAGGGGGCGACGATCGCGGGGTTGTTGGGGTCGCGGGCCAGCAGCGACAGCATGATCTCCTGGCAGTCGCGCCAGCGGTTGGCCCCCTTGTAGAGCCGGGCCAGCATGAGCCGCTCCACGTTGGTCAAAGGGCGGCTATTCTCGGTTTCTTTCAGCAGCTCGATGGCCCGCTGCCGCGAGAGGGAATCGGGCCGCTCGGCGCCCAGCGTGGCGACCAGCTCCAGGTCGTCGCGGCCCATCGCCTGGCCCTTCGGCACGTTGGCTTCGATCAGTTCCAGGGCTTCCAGATAATCCTGGTAGCTGTTGGTCGCGGCCATCAGCCGGGCCTTGGCGCGGCGAGCCCAGGCCACATGAGGATCCGGATTCTCCACGTTTGGCCTGGCGCCTTCGAGCAGCTTTTTAAGGTAGGTCTCCGCGTCCAGCGGCCGGTTGAGGGCAAGGTAGAACACCGCCAGTTGCCGCAGCAGCGGCTTGCTCTGGGGATGTTCTTGCAGCGCCGCCAGGAAGGCCTCTTCCGCCTTCTCGAAGTCGCGGACGGCCAGGTAGCCCTGCCCCAACACCAGATTGACCATTTCTTCCGGCAGGTTTTCGCGGGCCCGGACGATCGCCTCTTTGGCCTCGGCTTGCTTGTCGGTTTGGGCCAGCAATCCAATCAGGGCGAGCCACGCGTCGGCCAGTTGCGGATTCAGCTCGGTGGCCGTCACGATTTCCTTTTGAGCCTCGTCGAACTTCTTCGCCTGCACATACAGACGACCCAGCCACAGGCGGTCTTCGGCATTCCTGGAATCGGCCGGGATTTCCTCCCGCATTCGCTCGACGACCGGGTCAATCCTGCCACCCAGTTCGATTTCGAGCTGCGCCAGGTTCTTTTCATCCTCCAGGGATCGCGCCGGGGCCGGAATCATCTGCAGGATGCGGCGGGCCTGCGAAAAATCGCCCTGCCGGACCAGCATCTGCGAAAGCCCGCGCACAATCCGGGGATTGACCGGGCCCAGCGCCAGCGACTCCTCAAGCGTCTCCATCGCTTCGTCGAGACTGTCTTGCAACAGATAGGCTTCGGCCCGCAACTGCACCAGCGGCTGCCACTTGGGCCGTGTCTTCATGGCTTCCTCGATCAGGCCGGCGGCCCGCTGCACGCTTCCGGCCGTACCCTTGTTGTTGCGGGCCAGCCACAACAGGCGTTTCGCCTTGACGTAGAGGGCTTCCTCGCTGTTGGGGCCCGTCAGGTTCTCGATGGCCTTGATCGCCTTGGCCATTTCCTCTTCGTTCGACTCTTGCACGGCCAGATCGAACAGATCGATCCGAAGCTGCACGTCGTTGTCATTCAACTCGGCGGCCTTGCGGAACATGTCGCGGGCCAATGCAACCTGGCCGAGTTGGCGGTAGATCTGTCCCAGCCCTTTGAACAATTGGTACTTGGCGCTGTCCGAGAACTCATCGACGTTCTGGCTCAGCGGCTTGAGGGCTGCGACCGCCTCGTCCACCTTGACGATATCCTCCCCTGTTCCCCCCAGGTTCGCGAGCGACAACTGGGCGAGGTTCAGCCGGTAGGCGGCGGAATCGCCCAGGGCCTCCTTCATCTCCTGAAGCACGGCCAGTCCGCCTTCTGTGCCGTGCTCGTCGGTTTCCAGCCGCATCTTCATCAGCCACAGCCGACCGCTGTTTGGAAATTTCTCCAGGCCCTGGGCGAGATACCCTCGGGCGGCCTCCTTGTCGCCTTTGACGAGACTCGCATCGAGGCGCAACTCAAGCAGCGATTCCTCGGGAAAGTCGGGATTGGCCGCGAGCGCGTCCACCTGGGCGTCGATTTCCGAGAAGTCCCGTTCGCGTTCGTCCTTGTTCAGCTCCGCCGCCATCGCACTGCGGATCGAGTCCTCGAGGAAAGCGGGATTCAGGGCGATCCCCTCGCGATCCGCCCCGGCCTTGAGTTGCTCGATCAGCGCGACCGCCTCGTCGATCCGCCCCAGCTCTTTGAGCACGCGGGCGATCGCGTACAGGTTTTCCATATTGCCGGGCCGCAGACGGTTGACGTTGCGGTAGGCCTCCAGGGCCAACTGCAGCTTGCCTGTCCGCTCGAAACAAATGCCGATGCTCTGTTCCACCTCGGGGGCCAGGGACGGGATGTTCGCCATCAGCGGCCGGATTTCCTTAAGGTCCTCCGTCGCCCGCCGCCACTCGCCCTGCAGCATCTTGACGCGGGCCCGCAAGAACTGCAAAAGGTGCGGGGCAATGCGGGTTTCCTGGAGTTGTTTGATGACCTCCTCGACCCCGGCCACTTCGCCCTTGATGATCATGAGGCGGGCCTTGAGATAGAGCAGGTCCCGGCTATCGGCGACTTCCTCCAGCCCCTTATCGACTTCGGCCATCGCCTGATCGATCTCGTTCTGCCGCCAGGCCCACGTCGCCTTGGCGCGATAGACCCGCGGATCGTGCGGATGCTCCTTGAGGGCCTTTTCGAGCTTCGCTTTCGCCCCGTCGAAATCTCCCTCGGTCATCGCCGCTTCGGCGGACGCGAGCTGGATATCCAGGTTGTCCGGATCCAATTCCAGGGCCTCGTCCAAGACCTCGCGGGCGCGGGCGCGGGACTCCGATTCGCTCGATTTCCACTGCATCAAATAGCGGCCGAGTTCGAGGCGCGCTTCGCCCGATTCCGGATTCGCCGCGACCATTTGCTCGATCACCTGGTCCGCCTTTTCGTCGTCAAAAAGGCGTTCCCGGTAGATGGCCGCCAGCAGAATGTACGGCTTGAGCGTCTGCGGCGCCGTCGCCTTTTCCAGATCGAACGAGCCCTCCGGCTCGTTGTAGCCGATCATTTGGGAAAACATCTCGCGGGCCTTGGCGTCCTCGCCCACCCGCGCCAGGCACTCCGCCAGTTTCGCCAGGGCCTCCGGCATCCGCACATCCGACGGCTCCATGCCGTCGCGGATCGCTTTGAGATGGTCGATGGCTTGCGGGTAGACGCTCAGCCGCATCAGCACGTCCACGTATTCCAGCCGCAGATCGTAGTCGTCCGGCGCGACCCGAACCGCCTGCTCGTAGGCGAGCAGCGTAACCCGCATCTCTTGAGGCGTGGTGGGCGGAATCTCGATCATCTCGGCGTATTCGGCCGCCCGCTTCTTCAATTGCTCCGCGTCCTTGCGGTTGGTCCGCAGGTACGCCTCGCGAAAGCGGATTGCCTCTACGAAGGCTTCTCGCGCTTCGGCCCGGTCTTCGTCGGTGCGGGCGTCTTTGAGCAACTGCTCGGCATGGTCGCGTTTTTCGTCCGCGAGTTTGATATAGGTTTCTGCGCTGCGGGAGCGCTGATACTGGTAAAGGGCGAAGAAGCCCCCCCCCAACACAACGACTCCGACTCCCAACCCAATGATCAACGGGTAATTCAGACGTTGCATAGTTTCCGTTTCTGAGCCGAACGCCGCACAAGACAAGCCCACTGCCGCCGCCGAGGATGCAGGCCAAAACCCCATCGTAAACGAGATTCGGCCCATGTCAAACCGGCGCCGACGCCTCTGGGCGAAAAGGCCGGTTTTGCAGGGCGCAAAATGACGGTATCCTAGCGCTGAACCTGCGCTGGAAGAACCCAATCCAAGACGGATCAACCCATGGCACGCCGCGATTCCCACCGCATATTCCGCCCCCCGTTTCTGCGAGGTCCGGCGCCGCATGGCATTTCGACACTCGTCCTTGTCCTTGCATTCTGTACAAGCGCTGACAACCCGGCAATTTCGGAAGAAAACGGCGCAAAAGACCGCCCGCCCAATATCGTACTCATCCTGGTGGACGACCTCGGTTACGGCGACCTGGCCTGCTACGGGGCGAAGGACATGCGGACGCCGGCGTTGGACCGGTTCTTTGCCCGCGGGGTCCGCTTCACGCAGTTCTACGCCAACTGCCCCGTCTGTTCGCCGACGCGCGCCTCGACGCTGACCGGGCGGTATCCCGGCTTGGTGGGCGTTCCCGGCGTGATCCGTACCCATGCCGATAGCAGTTGGGGCTACCTGGCCGAGGATGCGGTTCTGCTGCCGCAGCTTTTGAAGAAGGCCGGTTATCGCACGGCGATTGTCGGCAAGTGGCATCTCGGGTTGGAAGAGCCGAACCGGCCGACGGACCGCGGGTTCGACCACTTCCACGGTTTCCTCGGCGACATGATGGACGACTACTACCAGCATCGTCGCCACGGCGCCAACTACATGCGGCTCGGCGAGGAAACGATCGACCCGCCGGGCCACGCCACGGACCTCTTCACACGTTGGGCGTGCGAGTACATCGAGTCGCAAAAGGAAAGCGACCGGCCATTCTTTTTGTATCTCGCGTACAACGCCCCGCACACACCCATCCAGCCGCCGGACGACTGGCTGGCCAAAGTACGGGAACAGGAGCCGGATATGCCGCCGGCCCGGGCCAGGCTGGTCGCCCTGATCGAACACTTGGATCACGGCGTCGGCGAGGCGCTGCAAGCGTTGGAGAAATCGGGACTGGCGGAAAACACCCTCGTGGTGTTCTCGTCCGATAACGGCGGACAGGTGGACGTGGGCGCCGACAATGGGCCGCTGCGCGCCGGCAAGGGAACAGTCTACGAAGGCGGCGTCCGCGTGCCGGCGGGGGCGGTGTGGCCCGGCAGGATCGAGAAGGGCTTCGCCACCGATGCCCTGTTCGCCACGATGGACATCTTCCCCACGATTTGCGCCGCGGCGGGCGTCGAGGTTTCGCATCGCATCGACGGCGTCAGCTTTCTGCCCACGCTGCAAGGCGAGCTGCAACCGACGGACGACCGGCTGATCTTCTTTCATCGCCGGGAAGGGGGGCGGCCGTTTTTCGGCATGACCATCGATGCCGTCAGGAAAGGCCCTTACAAGCTGGTTCGAAACGACCCGTTCGGCCCGCTCGAACTGTTCGATGTCGGAAGCGATCCCGGCGAGCAAAAGGATGTGCTCGAGCAGCATCCGGGCATCGCGCGGGAATTGATCGCAGCCCTGCAACGCCACGAACAACGACGCGGCGCCGTGCCGTGGCAGCCGCCGCAGCGGCGCGAGTTGGAGCCGCCGCGCCCCGCGCCGAACATCCGACCCCACCCCGCTCGGCGGGGTGGTGAAGCAGGTTGGTAGCTAAGCCGCGTCTGCCGGCTCGGGCGCCGACCCCACCCGGCTTGTCCGGGTGGTGAACGAGGTTTTTTGGCTAAGTCACCGCTCTTACGGACAACGCCGTCATGGCCGACACGTCGGCGCCGCCGCTGAACATCGTCCTCTATCAGCCGGAAATCGCGCCGAACACCGGGGCGGTGGGCCGCACCTGCGTTGCGGTCGGCGCCCGGCTGTGGCTGGTGCGGCCGCTCGGCTTTGACTTGGACGACCGCAAGCTGCGGCGGGCCGGGATGGATTACTGGCGCCATCTCGACCTGGCGGTGGTGGACGGCCTGGACGAGGTCGCCGCGGCGATCTTTGGTACGATGTGGTATTTCTCGACGAAGGGCCGGCGCTCGTATTGGGACGTCGTCTATCGGGCCGGCGACGCGCTGGTCTTCGGTCCGGAAACGCGGGGCCTGCCCGCCTCGCTGGTCGAGCAAAACCCGGATGCGTCGCTTCGCATTCCGATCCGGCCCGAGGCGCGAAGTCTCAACCTCTCCAATAGCGTTGCGGTCGCGGCGTTCGAGGCGGTTCGACAGTTGGGGCAAATCCTGTAAGATGGCGCGTCACTCCGTCCTGCGTCGGCTTTCCCCAGACGGTGGACGCTCTCCCCGCCATCCGCTTAGAATGAAAGGCTGGCTCGTGTTCCCACCAGCCCCGGGCCACTCACCCATAGGTCAGCGGAGAGATGAGATGCAAAAGTTGACGCGCGCTGTGCCGGCCATCGAACTGCCCATGATTCTGGCGATGCTCTCCCCGCCTGCCCTACCGGACGACGGGGCTGCCGGCGCGGTTCCTTCCCCCGCGGCCGGCGTCGCGACGCTCACGGACCCGCAAGAGTTGGTGTCGCTGCTGGGCGCGCCCGACTTCGCGACGCGGCTGGCGGCGACGCGGCGGCTGATTGAAATCGGCCCGACGGCCGAACCGGCGCTGGTGGCGGGCCTTTCGACCGGCTCGCCCGAGGTCATCTTCCGGTGCCGGCACATCCTCAGCGAGATCGAATACAAGGAGCGGTTCGGCCGGCTCGAGGCATTCGCCGCGGACCTGGACGGCAAGCAGGGGCTCACGCTGCCCGGTTGGGAACGCTACCGCTCACTGGTCGGCAGCGACAGCAAGGCCCGGCGGCTGTTCGTCAGCATGCACAAGTCGGAGCCCTACCTGCTCGAGAAGGTGGAGAAGGAGCCCAAGGCCGTCGCGGACACGCTCGTCCAGCGGGTGCAGGTGATGCAGCAGTCGATGCGGTTCCCCAACGCCGCCATCGACACGGGTAGCATGGCGACGCTTCTCTTCTTGATCTCCGATCCGGAAATGAAGGTGGCCGACAACGCCACGATGATGATGTACAGCCTGTGCAACTATCACACCTTCCGACAGGAGATGGAGCGGGGGGCGCACAAGGCCCAATTGCGTTCACTGCTCGGCGAGTTCGTGAAGATGGGCGGCAACCAGACCACCGCCTACTACCGGCTGATGCTGGCCCTGCAATACGAACTGAAGGAAGGCGGCGTGGCGGCCCGCAACCTGCTCGAAGACCCACGGGCGCCGCAGCACTACAAGCAATACGCGGTGCTGACCATTGCGAAACTCAACGACAAAGACTCGCTCGAACTCATCCGCAAGCTGCTGTCCGACCGGACGGTGTGCACCTCGCACACGATGATGCGGAACAACAAACGGGTCGTTTACCAGACGCAGTTGCGGGACGTGGCCCTGTCGGCGCTCATTCACATGAACGGCGAGGACCCGAAGAAGTTCGGCTTTGAACGGATTTCGCCCAATCTCCGGTACCTGTTCAATCCCGGCACGATGGGCTTTACCGACGACAAGGCCCGCGACGAAGCGTTCAAGAAGTGGGAAGTGTTCGAGACGAAGAAGGCCCGGGAGGAAGCGGCCCAGGCGGAGGCCGAAGCCGCCCAGACCGCGGAAGAAATCGACGAGGACCTCGAAGCTGCGCCGCAAGCGGAAGACGCCGAAAAGCCGGTTCCCAAACTGGAAGTTCAAAGGCCGTAGACGAGGTGATGAACCATGAGACGGCAGTCGCTACTCACCGCAGCGGGTTTCGCAGGGTTGGCGATCGTGGCGGTATGCGGCGCGCCGCCGGACGCTGCGGCCGACGACGCACTGGCCCAGGCCGAGGTCCGCGAGTTGATCGAGCAACTCGGTGATCCCGAGTTCCGCGTCCGCGAGGAGGCGTCGCAACGGCTGGTCGGCTTAAAGGGCGATATCGGGCCGCTGCTGGCCGACGCGGCCGATCACCCCGACCCCGAGGTGCGGTTCCGCGTCCGGCGGATTCTGCAAAACATTGCCTACAACACCCGCGCCATGCGGCTGGATGCGTTTTTGACCGACGTCGGCGGCAACCACGGCCACACCCTGCCCGGCTGGGAGCGGTTCCGCGACATCATGGGCGAAGACAGCAAAAAGACCCGCGAGTTGCTCGTCTCCATGCTGCGGGCTGACTGGGACCTGTTGGAACGGGCCGAGGAACGCCCCGAAGACGCCGGCCGGGAACTGGCGGAACGGTGCGAGTTCCTCCAGCAGGCGATGCGGGTGGCCCGCTATCAGTTGACGGTCGGCGACATCGCCTCGATTCTGTTCGTGGCGACCAACGCCGAGGTGGACGTGCCGCAGCAGGTCGGCTCCATCATCTACAGCTTCTGCTATCAAACGTCGTTCCGCAACGCGATGAACAACGGAGCGCAGCAGCCGCTGCTGCGTGCGCTGTTGGGCACCTGGATCGTCAAGGAGGACAGCGCCTGGTCGGCCTATCAGCGGCTGATGATGGCCATGCGGTACTCAATGAAAGAGGGCCTGCAACCGGCCCGCCGGATGATTCAGGCGGGCGGCGCCACGCCACAGCACTACCGCCAATACGCAATCCTGGCCCTCGGGAAGCTGGGCGACAAGAGCGACCTGCCGCTGCTCGAGAAGCCGCTGAAGGACAAGACCGTGTGCGCCCGGCACGTCCGCCGCAGCGGCAAGAGCCGCGTCACCTACGAGACGCATATCTCGGACGTCGCCCTGGCCGTCTCGATGCACCTGCACGGTGAAGACCCCAAGAAACACGGCTTCTCAAACATCTCAAGCAACTCGATGTATCTCTTCAGCAGCAACACCCTCGGCTTCAAAGACGACAGCGAACGGAAAAAGGTTTACGAGAAGTGGGAGAAGTTCCTCGCCGAGAAGCGAGGGGAATCTACCGAGGAGGGTTAGCGCTGGCGGTTCGTTCAACCCCGAGCCCCAGGCGACCGTTTAACCCCGAGCCGCAGGCGACGGCACAGCACACTTGCATCACGCGGCGCCTACGGCTTGCGGTCAAACGAAGGAGAACGCCGATGGCCGAGATGGACAAACCGGCGGGTCCCCGCGACACGGGCCAGGGCGCCGAACGTGCGCCGCGGCGCGGCCGGCGGCGGGCCTGGCCCGGGCCGTGGGTCCGCGGGGCGCTTGCCATCTTCCTCTTGCTGATCCTCGCGCTCCGCGTCATGGTGTGGATCGAGGTCCCCTGGGCGCTGGCCCTGCGCGATACGGCCACGAACAACGTGCTCACGCTCTCGCTCCTCCTCGCGTCGGTTGTCACGCTGATCGTCTGGTTCTGTCTCTTCAGCAGTTACGCCGCGGCGGCCCGGTACACCGTGTTGGGCGCGTGCTGCGGAGCGCCGGCGTTGTTCTTCGTGTTGTTCGAGGCCGACGGTGTGGACGGATACATGAACCTGGGTTGGCGGTTCCGCTTCGCTCCCAGACCGGATGAGCGGATGCCGGCGGTCGCGGAAGAAGCGCCGCGGCAGGCGGGCATCGACCTGCGGACCGAATCCGCCGCCGATTTCCCCGAGTTCCTTGGCCCGAGGCGCCGCTGCGCCGTTCAGGGCATCGAACTCGAAACCGATTGGCAGGCATTCCCGCCGCGGGAAGTGTGGCGACGACGGATCGGCGCCGGCTGGTCGGCCTTCGCCGCACGCAACGGCTACGCCGTCACCATGGAGCAGCGGGGACCGCGGGAACTCGTCACCTGCTACGACATCGTTGACGGCAAGCTCGTGTGGGGCCACGGCCACGATGCCCGCTACGAGACCGAACTGGGCGGTATCGGCCCGAGGGCCACGCCCACCCTTACCGGCGGCAAGGTGTATGCCCTGGGCGCCCTCGGCTGGCTGGTCTGCCTCGAGGGCGCCTCGGGCAATCCGATTTGGACCCGCGACGTCCTCAAGGACGTAAACATGCCGCCCGCCGATAACGCCGCGCGGATGCTGTACGGACGGTCGAACTCGCCGCTGGTCGTGGACGGCCTGGTGGTGGTCGGCGGCGGTGGACCGCTCGATGGAACCGCCCACGCCCTGATCGCCTACGACGCCAAGACGGGTCAGCCGCGGTGGAAGTCGGGCGCCGGCTATCCCTCGTATTCGTCTCCCACCGTGGCCACGTTGTGCGGCGTGCGGCAAATCCTCAGCCTCGACGAGAAGCACGTCCGCGGCTACGCCATCGAAAACGGCCGCGTGTTGTGGGAATACTCCTTCTCGGAAAGCGCCACCAGCGACCGCGGGCCCAACGTCGCCCAGCCGGTCGCCTTGCCCGGCGACCGCGTCCTCGTTTCCAACGGGTACTTCGACGGGGGCATGGTGATCGAACTGCATCGCGACGCCGACGGCGCCTTCCGCCCGTCGTTCGTCTGGCAGGAGCCGGGCGAGGTGAAGACCAAGTTTACCAATGTCACGATCTTTGGAGACCACATCTATTGCCTCAGCGACGGCATCTTTCAATGTGTGCGATGGGAGGACGGCCAGCGGATGTGGAAACGCGGCCGCTACGGCCACGGCCAGATATTGCGGGTAGGCGGGTCGATTCTCGTGCAGAACGAATTCGAAAAACTGACGCTCGTGGCAGCCGACCCCGCGCGGCATGTCGAACTCAGCGAGATCGACATGCTGGCGGGCAAGACATGGAACAACCTTTGCCTCTATGGCGACAAACTGCTGATTCGCAACGACCGGGAGGCGGTGTGCTTTCGACTTGCGCTGAAGACCGCTGACAACGACAAGAGCCCGGCAGGCGCCGCCACGGATGCGCCATGAGCGATTCCCAAGCGACTTTCATGGAAGTGCGTTCCGAACGCCTCGACGGACGCTGGGCCGTGGTGACGGGCAGTTCTTCCGGCATCGGCCGGGCGATCTCCCTGCGGTTGGCCGCAGCGGGCGCCCGCCTTGTGGTCCACGGCGGTCACGAGGCAGCGCGGGCCCGCGGCGTCGCCGAGGAAATCCGCCGGGCGGGGCAAGTCGCCGAGGTGGTGATGGCCGACCTGGCGGCGCCGGACCAGCAGGATCGTTTCGTCGCCAGTGTCCTGGATGTGTGCGGGGGGCCGCCGCACGTGCTCGTCAACAACGCCGGCGCCGATGTGCTCACCGGCGATGCCGGGAATCTTACGTTCGAGGAGAAGCTCGAAACGTTGTGGCGGGTGGACGTCGTAGCGACGATGCGGCTGGCCCGCGCCATCGGCGCCGCCATGCGTTCGTCCGGACGCGGCGTCATTCTCAACCTGGGCTGGGACCAGGCGGCCACCGGCATGGAGGGAGACAGCGGCGAGATGTTTTCGGCGGTGAAGGGGGCCGTGGCCGCCTTTTCCCGCAGCCTTGCCAGGTCGCTCGCGCCGCACGTCCGCGTGAATTGCCTGGCGCCGGGGTGGATTCGCACCGCGTGGGGCGCATTGGCCGGCGACGCCTGGGACCGGCGGGCCCGGGCCGAGAGCCTGTCCGGCCGCTGGGGAACTCCGGAGGACGTCGCCGAAGTCGCCGCCTTCCTCGCCGGCGACGCGAGTTCGTTTCTTAACGGCCAGGTCATCGACATCAACGGCGGCCGCCCATAGTCGCCTTGGTGGCGCCGTTGCCCTCAGCAGTGCTTTCTTGCTAACCCCTTGCAGTCCGTTTTGACGACGTGGCTGAATGAGTTCAAGCCACAAGGGGTCACGATGCTCCACTGCTGGGGGCAGCAGTGGCACGCACGCGGTCTGTCGCGGCGATCGACGCCACCAAGAAAGAGGTTTTTCATTCATTCGGCGCAGACGATGCGGCCTCAATGGGAATTGTGAGCAACGGGTCGAGGTCTTCGGTCAAGCGAGCCTCGGGGACATCTACATCAACATCACTGGCTTCGACTCCGAATACCTCGCGCAGACTATCCGGCATTTTCGAAGCGTCTGGCAACGATTGCAGGAAGAAACTCAGGTGTAGTACCTCGCTCTCCGTCAGATCGACCGGCAAATCAAACTCTACATTCAACCCAGGGCGAAGCGGGAAATGATACGGTCTCAACTCGCTACTTCCGACGCGTCGCTGTCTAGTCGTTAAACCAGCGAATGCCTTGCTTGCGATTGGCGGGTGAGGGCAAAAAAACTCGAAAACTTCCGGCGTTTTTGCGGGTCTGCACTTTCTGACTTTGCTCTTTGTTTAGGCGGCCAGGTTTAGCAGGCGTTGGGTTAGCTCAAGGAATTTTTTCGGTAGCCGCTTGGTGGCAGCGAATTGGGATAATTGTTTTTGCAGGATG
>Ga0180438_10002085_pt1 | contig 33709 bp, 59 predicted proteins | sample SS_ome_12_FD_132455 | JGI IMG/M metagenome (GOLD analysis project Ga0180438, IMG submission 132455) | Hypersaline lake sediment archaeal communities from the Salton Sea, California, USA - SS_3_D_2 metaG | ecosystem: Environmental > Aquatic > Non-marine Saline and Alkaline > Hypersaline >... | reverse complement strand
TCATATCAAAAGAGACAGGGGAAGCCACTACTGGTGCCGCCTCAATTGCCAATCGGCCATTGGCAGAAAAAGGCGCAGCGCCACCACCAACCCGATCTGGGGCGACCGTAAGAATCTCTGCTGCTAGCCTGTTTGCCGCGGTATACGGCAAGCCCTGGTGGTAGTGATCAATCGCGCTCACCGTATCAACTGCCAATTCTGAGCCTGCCGCATAGGGCAGACCGTTGGCGTAGTGGTCAGGCGCGCCGGTACCATCCAGCACCAGAATCTCACCTTCAGCACCGCGCGGGGGGACTAGTTGCAGAAGTGCGCTCATATCTCACCCCAATCTGGTAATGACCAGCGTTGCCGAGTTTATAGAAAGTGACTGCCCAGCAAGGTTTGATGACAAGCTAATGCCGACCACCTGCCCCGCATTGATGTTTTCACACGCCGTAAACCCAACACTGTAATCGTCTACCTGATTGGCACCTGTCACCCGCGCCACGATGTTTGGCGGCTCAAAGCCGTCCACATTGACGCGGAAATCATAAGCAATGTTGTTGGCGAGATTGGTAACGCTCGCATTGAACGTAAGCTGGTATACGCCATCAAGGGTGATCTGAATAAGTCCAGACGCCGAATTCGGAATAACTGCCTTCGGCGGGACAGTTGTTGGCATCTGGGTATTCCAGTTGTCGATGACGATGCCCGTTGTTTCCGCAGGGCGCGAACCCATTGCGACACCGGCTAGACCACCATAGGCCGATACAAGAGTGACGTTGGGGCCTGGGACGAACTTCTCACCGTCCCAAACCGCAACCTCATCAGGAGAGAACGCACCAGTATCCATGTTTCCACGAAATTCCCCTGCGCCACCTATGGGAAAGTCGTTTTGGCGATTGATGCCAATAGGCATAATGCCTCTCCCGTTATGTTACAGATCCGCTGTTACGGAGTCGGAATGTTGACCCAACCCTCGGCAAGCGTACCCAACTGACAAGTGCCGTTAGGCGACAGACTACCGTCACCGCTAGCATCCACAGTGGCGTCACGCAGAGGCACAGTGCCTTTGCCCTCACTGCCACCGCTAGAAGGCCAATCAACGGACGAACGGTTCACAAAGCCCGTATTACCGATGAGGGCAGATACCTGCGGGGTTCGGGCAGCACCGTCCTGATCGAGCAGGGTGAACTGAGCAGGCGTACCAACAACCGCACCCTCGTTCATGTTGATGCCGATACCGGGCGCGTTGGATGCCGCGTAGTTGCAGCCGTCAGTCCAACTCGCATTAGGCACTTCGCCTGCGCGGGATGTGCTGTCAGTCGCGTCCTCGCAATATGTCGGTGTTCCCATCGTGTTTCTCCTTTACTGTGCAGGTACTCCCCTTCGGTTTCCCTGCATCACTTACATTACGCCACTATGACGCACAAGGCCGCTTAGCCGTTTGCGTCGTAGCGGCCCTGGAACTGCCTGCCAGACGTGGTCAGATTACCGGCCCAGCCCATGATCTGCACTTCCGCGTCCTGATTCGTCGCATAGCGGCGATTCGGGGACAGCGGGACCATGTTGCGGTCACTGTGAGGACGGTAGAACAGGTAATCCGTGTTCAGGAAGTACGCCGTACCGGCCGGGGCACCTGTAGCACCCGTTACATCGCCGGTGTAGATACCACCATCGAGAACCACGTCAGCATCCATGAACTTGATGGTCATGAAGCCCGCATCACCTTCGTTGGTGTTGCTGAAGCGCTGCTGGTTCTGCAGGGAGGCGATATATGCGTTCCATACCGTGCTGTCGCAAGGAATCAGGTCAACGCGATCAGAACCGCGTACCAGTTGCGACCACAGCAGGTTCCAGAAACCCTGGATTTGCGTCGGGTCAAGGCCCGCAGCGGCGGTCTGGTCACTGACAGCGTTCTGCCAGAAGGTGAACGTAGCGCCGTCAATGCCACCGTAAGGCGCCGCGGTCGGGTCCAGCGGTACAGCCGCGTCCAGGCCATCGATTTCCTTACCACCAGCACCCGTACCATCGGAGTAAATGCCCGAGGAAATCAGGTTCATCATGGTGGACTCAGCGACGTCCAGGCGCGCTTCCATCAGGTCGATCATTGCCTCGCGGCCACTGTTCTGGAGTTGTTCCAGGCCAGAGATGATCACCGGCACTGCGGCCTGCTTGATGTTGTACTCTGCCGCGCTAATGTTGTCAGACACACCGACCGGCAGAATGTCGTAACCGGAATACCAGCCGGCATTCGCGTTTTCGTTGAACGACAGTTCCTGGAGAATCTTTACACCACCGGAGAACGTGCGCACCTTGCCACGCGCCTTGAGGCGGGCCAGGAGAGCGTTGTTCGACATGGTGTTGTCCGCAACGTTACGGCTGCGGTTTTCAATCGTGGTAGCGAGAATATCGCTATAGTTTGCGTTTGCAAAAGCCATCGTGGGCCTCCGTAGTAGTCATCAAAAAAATTGGGTCGCAATCTCTCTGATTCCTGCTACCGAGGCTGGGGAATCGCGGTTTACTTCACCCGCTGGCCGCTGCTACCAAGGCTGGGCGGCAAGCGGGTGCATTTCGAGTCTAATTGCTTAAACCCGCGTTGTCTACCGGACGTGCTGGTTGTCAAACGCGTGTTGTAGCGTATCTCTCAGGCTCATCGGGCCTTGTGTTTCTGTGCCGGACTGCCGACCCGCAATCGAGGATGCCGCCGCCTTTTTGGCTGCTACCGCCTCCTGAGACTGCGCCGCGGTGGTTTGGGCGCGCTCATTGGCGAGGATGCTGGCAATTTCAGGGTTCAGGGCACATGCCGTGTCATACGCTTCCTGCAGGCTCATCTGCCGACCCTGCGCCTTGGCGTACTGGATAATATCGGCCATTTGCATCCGCACATCGTTGAAAAATCTATTGGCTGGGTCAGCAGAAAACTGCTCAATGCTCTGACCGGCTTCCTCATAGGCTTGCGCGCGCTGGTTCACCTGGGACTGCTGTACCTGCTGCATCAGTTGGTTGACCGGGGCCAAACGCTGCTCAAGAAGCTTCTCCATATGGCTCATCTGCGGGTCAGCGGTAGGCTCGCCAGCGAGGGCGGCGTCCAGCATCTCGATATCGACGCTATAGTGCTGCGCTAGTTGGGCAATACGCTCGGCTTTGGCCTGCGGGGTGCCGGATTGAAGCTGTGCGGTGATGCCGATGAGGTTTTCCAGTGCCCACATGGGGTCTTGTGCGGCCTGTGGGCCTTCCGCGGCAAAAATTGGCGCATATTTGTTGACCATTTCGCCATAGCGGTCGGCTGTACGGCGTTGTTCGGCCGTATCTTGCATCAGTTTGGCGACTTCGACCTCTCGGGAGTGGATAGCCTCCTGGACATCCGCCGGCAGCTCGCTCCACTTCTCTTTCGTGGTGACAGACCAGCCTACGGGCGGTTTGGTGCTGGTTTCCGCTGCAGCAGGTTCAGGCTCGGGCTCTGGCCCGGCTTCGGGCTCTGGCTCGGCTTCTGGCTCGGGTTCCGGTACTTCTTCCGGCGCTTCCGCTGCTGTTTCGATTTGTTCCGGTGCGTCTTCTGTTTCAGCAGCGTCAAAAGCCGCTTCCAGGTCACTCCTAAGATCATTTTCTTGGTCCATTTTAACCTCTGTTCATCTGGTCGAAGGCTTTCATCAGGTCAGCTCGGCGGCTTTCCTTCAGGTTTCGCTGCTGTTCACGCAGCCGTTGTTTACCCCGGTTGGCTACCCACTCTTTCGGGTAGTCAGCGGAATTTGTGACCCCATGGCGGCGGTTGTGCGCCTCCAGTTGCGGCCGGGATGAGATGACAGACCCATCAATCGGTGACTTGAAGGGCTTGATGTCCTCCATGACCATGTGGGTTTGCCTGGTCGGCCGGACATATTCCTCAGCCGGAATGAGTTTGTGCGTCTCAGGACACTGGATATAGCGTTTACGGCCCGCCATCGGGTTCATCCTGTGTGGCAAAGTGAAGTTCGGTGTCAATCATCGCTTCTGCCGCCTTCTGTTCGATGGATTGAACAGTCTGGGCTTCCATTTTTTCGACCTCGATCACAGTTTCGTTCCATTTCTTGCGAATTTCGGCCGCGGCACTGCGGTCAATCTGCTCAAGATCGCCTCGGGTCTCCAGATTCTTGAGGAACGCGTCAATTTCGCCCTTGATCTGGTGTTCAGAGGCTTTGACCTGCGCCTGGGCGGCGATTTCGTTCATTTTGTTGCGGTGGCGGTTGTTTTCGGTGGCGATATCGGCCTGCATGTCCACCTGTCGTGTCTGTGCATCGGCTTGTGCCTTGGCCTGAATCTTCTGCATGTCGCCTTGTTGCCGCGCCTGCTCGCGCTGTGCCTCCGGGTTCGGCTGTTCAGGCTTCGGCTGCTGGGCCTGCGTCACCATCTTGTCAAGCGTGGCCTCGATTTCGTTGGAGCCCTTGTATCCGGCCATGGTCCACTGAAGCATTTCAAGCAGGAATGGCGTAGATCCGGGTTCGGCCTGGACCAGCGGCGCTGCGGACTGCAAAAACGTCGCCAGTGCGGTCAGGAAGCCGGTGCGCTCCTGCTGCAACTTGGCGTAATCAATCATTGCCATGGTCTCAGAGCGGACCTTGATGCGCATATGCGCCATATCGGGTTGCTTGAGCAGTTGTACCGCTTGTGGCGCCAGGTCACGGTTCACGCTGTACATGACGTTGGACTGCTTGACAATCGTCTCGGGGCTATAGTGCTTGCAGATGACCTCGGCCTTGATTTGCATCAGGTCTGTGACGAATGTCGCAAATTCCTCCTGAAGTGTCTGGATGTTGGCCGAGCCAAACTGTGCCTTGATCTGGGTCTGTCCGACCCCTTCATACTGGTTCTGAAGCTGCCCCTGCATCACATCAGCCATGCCGGTGACGTTCTGGAGTAGCGAAATCGTGCTGTTGCGCTGTTGCACTAGCCTGTCAAGTACATTGGCGATTGTTTCGATGGGCATCCAGTCCACCTGGCCGCGCAAACCGCCTTTTTCGGCAAACATCGCCCAGTTATCCACCGGAATCAGGTCATTCTCAAAGCCTTCCTTGAGCATTCGCTGAACGCCCTCGGCGCTGGAGTCATACACGCCCACCACCTTGACCGCATCAGTGATCAGGGAAATCCGCGTCTGCAATACATCGACCTCGTTGTACAGGTCTTGCGCGAGGTGGAAGTCCGCGGTCGGCTTGTACAGCGTGGTGGTCGGATTGGCGATAAAGAACGGGGGTGCGGGATAGAAGCCATTCAGGCCAAGGGGGTCATCCTTCTTTTCGAGGACGCCGGCACCCTTGGAGTACCAGTACACGCAGCGGTCTTCCTTGTCCCAGATTTCCCAGATTTGGGCTTTCTGGGTCCAGTCGTCCTCATCGCGCTTGCTGACCTCATCGGCTTCTTCACCCGCCTTCTGCTTCTTGTACTGAAGCTGGTTGGCCTTGTCCTCACCGAATCGTTCAGCGGCCTCGTCCTTGGTCATGTAGGCACGGAAGCCGAGCCATGGCATATCGGCCCAGCCGCGGCACCAACCCCAGAGAACGTCTTTCCAGAAATAATAATCAATCGGTGCGTCTTCACTGACGACGCGGGTTTCGGTGTAGCTTTCGGCAATCATCACGCCAGAAGGCGCGACCACTTCAGCAACCGTGACCTCCTCGGTCTCGACCTCATAGCGGACCCTGGCAACGCCGAGTCCGGGTAACAGCCGGTCCTGGAGGACGTTCTTGAGGACGGTATCGGTTTCCTCGGCGTGATTTTGCAGGTCGAGGTTCAGCAGGCGCTCCATGATATCGCCGGCAACGCGAGCGACGTCATCGTTAAAGTCATCATTTTCCCTGGCGACATCAATCGATGGCAGGTTGTTGTACATGATGGACTGCTGGAGTTTGACGTTGCGATGGAAGAAATTCAGCCGGAATAGCTGGTTTCGGTCCTTGTCGCTGTACTGGGGCCGGTCATCAAGGTAGCGACCGACGATTTTCGAGCCTTGTTTGTGAAAGTCCCGCAGCATCTTGCTGGACTGTTCGATTTCACGCGCCCAGTATTGCGCGTTCTTGCGCTCGGGTTCTTTCAGGACTTCTTCTGCAGCTTCCATATCAGAGTCTCAGTACGCCGAAGCGATTTTTCTTGGGATCTTCCCAAAGATCATCCAGTTTTTGTCGGGTAAATGTTTGACCTTCGCGCTGAATATACGCCCCTTCAATGGGTTTGGCTATTTTGCCTTCTTCGGGCTTCTTCGCAATCTGGGTCCATACATCTCGGCCAATGAGGGCAATCACATCAATAAAATCGTCATGTTCCGTCTTCGACTTCGGCGGGAAGTTCATGATTTCATGCACCAGGGGGGCATTCCACGGCGCGCGGACAATAAACACCTTGCCCTGCATGAACAAATCCCGAATCGGCGCCGCCCTCACTTCCTTGTCCTGTCCTCGCAACGGCAATTCCTTGATGCGCACCGGATCACCACCCGTCCGGGCAAATTCCCGCTGGTAGTCATTGAATACTTTAGTGGCATTGTCATTATCGGCGAGAACATAGGGGGGTGCGTATTGTTCGTTCATGCCGGCGAGGCGTTTGGAGGTATCGCTGACCTTGACTTGCTCGCGGGTGAAGTCATACAGGTAGATATTGCGGTCGGGGTCAATTTTGGCGACGCCAATCACGGTATAGTCACCGCCGCCAGCGGTCAGGGCTAGGTCCATAGCCATCAGGGTCTTGCAGTTGTCCGGCACGTCCTTGCGATCAACGTACTGGATGTATTCCTCATCCACCCACGTTCCCGAGGCATCCACCGGCACTTGTTGGTACAGGGCGGGCCAGCGAATCGGGTGAGACATATTGTCCTGAAGCTGTGCATCGCTGAACCATTCGGGCCAGAGAGGTTCATCAATCTCACGGCCCATAGGGTCATTCATGGGGTCATCGCACAGCATGGGCAGCCGGAGAATCTTCACCCGCTTCGGTTCTTCCCCGGCCTCGATGCGCTCCAGAATCCGTCCAATAGGATCTTGCCGACTCCAGCGGGTCATAATCATGATTTCCTTGCCGGTCGGCACCAGGCGCGTCCTCGCATCGGTCGAGTACCATTCCCACAGCTTATCCAACTGCCCCGGACTGCTCGCTTCCTCGAAACTCGCAATCAGGTCATCACAAATCAACAGCTTACAGCGCACACCCGCAATCGCACTGCCGGCACCGCGGGCATACATCACACCACCCTCCTTGTTGGCAAACTCCCGAATATCTATCTGGGCAGGGTCCAACTCGGTCGAGGACAGTATCTTCCATTCCTCCATGTCACAGACACTTCGACGCCGCCTAGCAAAGTTCTTCGCTAGTGCATCCGTGTTCGAACAACACAAAATATTCCACTGCGGATACTTCGCCCACGCCCACGTCGCCGCCTGTACCGAACCATACGTCGATTTCGCACTACCCGGAGGCGCCATAATCAGAAGCAAATCATACTTGTCCTCATCAATCAGTTCCTCCAGCGCACGACACATCACCTGATGATGCCGAGCAGGCTCATACAAAAAGTCAGCATGAGAACCCGCCGCAATAAACCGCCGATAATGCACCAACTCAGCCTTCGCCTTCAGTATCTGCTCACGCCGCTGTATTAGCGCCTCAATACTCATCGCTCTACCTCCAGCACCAACTCCCGAACCCTCCCCATAATCGCCGCCTGCAACAACGCATACTCCCCAATAAGCGCCTCCTTACCATTCAACTCACCCAAACCCTCCTTCATCACCAGGTGCATCATCACATAACGACGAACATCCGGACTCTCCAAAAAGTCCATCAGCAACTTCTCAGGGTCCCTATCAACCATCCTGTGCATTTTTGCAATACATCACCGATATTCGGGATACCTTACCCGCTTTTTGAGCTATCACCTGTGCATTTCTGCACACAATCCACCTGATACTGGTCCAATTCGGACAAAAACGACATGAATCGGAGGTAGCCGGGACCAAGCCCAACTTTTTTCTGGAAATATTTTGGGGGGTCTAGATACAAATAAACTCTCCGTTTCAAAATCGAGGCCGGGGGCACCAAGCGAATCGCCCTCAGAGCCCACACAAAGCCGCTCACTGGCCGTTCTCTTCTTCATTGACCACCACACCCTCGATCACATCATGTTGCAGGTAGCGGCTTATAGCGGCGTCTAGCTCGCTGGCCGTCATCTTGCTGAAGTCTTCGGTTTCCTGGATGGCGTCCGCTGGCAGTGGCTTACCGTGTCCTTGCTCAATGATGTAGCGCGCGCACTGCAGCCGGAATGGCATGGGCTGGTCGTCGTCGTTCATCGTGTTGTAGATCAGGTCCATTGCTTCGGGGCTCTTTGCCCTGCAAGCCTCCCTGAAAGCCTTGCCCTTTGCATACTTGGCCGCTGTTTGCCGCCTTGGGTCATGGCCTACCTGGAACATGCCAGAGTGTCGACTACCGGGCTTTGGTCCGGGTTTACTCATGTCAGTGGTCGCTCGTGTTAGTGGTTACTCCTTGGTTGTTTGCTTAACTTGGAGCCCATTATAGTGAATTTAGTGTCAATGTCAACAAGTATTTCAATTTACTTGTATGCAGAGAGAGCGGGAGCTAGACCCAAGCCATAATGTGACCATACTGGAATGCCAAGCCATGAAGCGCTTCTAGTGGAATGCCCGAGTGATGTATTGCTGTTGTGATGTTGCTGTGAGGTATCTGTACCGTGGGAGTACATGGTTTACGTCCTATGGTGGATAGGGGTAATGGATGTTGTTGGCCGCGGTGTACGGTCATTAGCGGCGGGTGAATAGGGGAATGTCTTGGCGCGTGTCTTATGTTGCTGGCGTTCATCGATAATGTGGCTAGCGATCAGTACAGTAGCGGACAGTAGGCAGCCAGTCATGATGCCCATAGCGAAAGCGATATCAGCGGCGTAGGGCATAGGCGTTTTCTACATGGCGGCGTATAAGGGATTTCCAGGGTGCAGGACATTGCTGCAATGCGGCCTGGCGGTCAGCTTTGTTCCTCAGTGTGAGGATGTAAGCGGCATAGTGTCGTGGGCTATTACCGGTAGTCATGTATTGACTTTAGCACATGATACACGGGAATACATATTCTGAATCATACCGGGTTGCCCATAGCGATGATATGCAGTGCCATAACGAACCTATCCCGCGGTGCTGGACCAGATGCCAGCGAGTAGTGGGTAAGCTGCATACTCTCAACGTGCAATGGATAAGGCGTTGCTGTTTCCTGCGCCAATAGCCAGGCGTTAACCTGTGCTTCCAACCCGGGCAGGTTGTCATCTTCGAGCAACTTCACCGCGTGATGAACGTCCTGATCACCATCCTTCGGCCAGCTCACTGACTCCGGCCTTCCATACTTGCCCATAAATAACCCTCTTTTTATGCTCTCAGTGTACAGAAAACAATCAGATATGTCCACCAAAGCCAGTAAATACGCGGGTTTCAGCCATATCTAAAATATATTGAAATATCTATTGACTTTGACACTAGATTCATTAGAATAGGCTCCAAGTTAAGCAAACAACCACGGATATAGAAACATGAAACAGTCAAACAGATTAGCGCGCCTTGTGGCGCACAACATTGAGCGCGCCGACAGCACACTGTCTTATGAGCGCCTTACCCTGGCGATGACGCGCCTAGCGCAAGCTGTCCACGCAGATCCTGAACCAGAGTGGGACTACGACGCCAACGGCGCTTATAGCGCGCTCGCTGACATTATTACGGCTGCATATTGGCACTACGCCGGTTTGCATAGCGGCCAGGGCAGCGACAGCTACGCGGCGTTGTGTGCCCTCTCTGCCGTGTTCTGCCCGGGGCCGTATGCCACAGGCCCGGATTCCGAAAGTGCGGAAGCCGATATTTACGCGATGCTCAACGAATGGGCGGCGGCCTAACCTAACCCACCGTTAAGCAACTAACCAAGGATAAAGTGAGGTAACACACCATGACACATTACACGCGCACCAAGTACCAGCAAGCCCGCATTCGGGAGCTGGCCTACAAGATCACCCAAGCCGGGCTTAAAGCCTATATTGCCAAAAAAGGTACCTATGGCTATTACACAGACAGCGACGGCGCTACCGTGATCTGCTTTCAGCTGGATAACCTGGTGGGCGGCTTCACGTTTTCAGGCAACTACGTGACCAGCAAGCCGCGGGAAACGGGATCAGGCTGGCAGATGCACACTGACGGGCAGATCCCGCGCCCGGAGTCATTGCGCAACATGCTCAAAGCCACGCCGCCACAATGGGCGGTAAACGGCGCGGAGTGGCGGCTGACGACACAAGCCGACCATGAAGCCCGCTATCAGAAATCGAGCGAGTATGCCTTGTATGAGGCGCCGACCGTGGAGGGCGAGTTGCGCTACCTGGTCAAGCTGCCCTATAACGGCACTACAGAAACAGCCACCGCGCCGGACAAGGACGGCACCCACTGGTGTCTGTATACGCCATGGTTGAATGAAGAAGACCGGCTGGCAGAAGAGTCCGAAAAAGACCGAGAGGCCATGCGCTGGGTGACCCATGAGGAACTGGGCGCCCTCTTATCTGAGCACTACGCCAGCCAGGTGACGCCTGCCCGCACTATCACCGAAGCCGAGTATATAGAGGCGCTGGAAGTGTTGCCGCCGGAGAACTGGACTCGCGACGGCCATATTGAACACTTCCGCATGTGTGAATATTGGTCGGGCCCTATCACTGACCAATATGGCCGTATTGGCGACGAGTACCGGACCAAGCGCATTGACGTAACGCGCCCGGAAACCTGGCTGCAAGTGGAAGATTTCGCGTAATGAAGCCCGCAATGGATTCGGAAAACTATTTCACCGCCTACAGCCGCTCCCGTAACGGCTGGTGCGTTTACAAGCGCGAGGGTTTAGCCAAAGCGCGACACATTGCCGGACCCTACGCCACGCAAAGCGAGGCCGACGCGTGGATGGCGGCACCCAAAGTGACCAAACTCAAGAAGCGAGGCTAAAATGCAACTCAAACCCAAAGCAACACGGAAAACCACATCGCTGTGCCTATCGCCCGAGGCTATGCGGATACTTCACCAGCTCAAGGAACAATATGGAATGTCCCAGGGGCTTATTGTTGAACAACTGTTACTGACTGGCGGCGCTAAGCTGCTCAAAACGGAGAAATGACATGAAATACTTTATTACTGCAATGCTGTTAACTATCGCGTTTGGCGTGAGCCTGGAAACGTTCGCCCAAGATCCTGAATACGTGGTATGCCGGAAGATTGGCGACGTATTCAGCCAACCGGTTGCCTTTCGGGGCGCGTGTCCGGTCGGCTGGTATCAGGTGGACTGATCGCGAGGCTTTTCAACTAGCTGGACAATGAATAACCCATCATAGCGGTGCGACAGTTCTTTGCGCCGCTTTTCTGCGCTGAGGCGGGTATCCTTGATATCTATCAGTGTGGTTTCTGTGCGGATGCAGAAATACCCCGCCTCTGGCGCGACACGATACCTGTACTTCTCCCAGTTCCAGGCGGGCCGCGGCGAGGCTTCCCATTGCTCGCCATCCCGGCGCCCTTTCTGTTGTATAGGATTTCCGGCAATATGCGCCGTCATCACATCTATGCGTTCCTGGTCCCTGCTCAATGTAGCACCGGCTCGCTTTCGGCGACGTTGCAGGCGCACTGAATCACGACTTCTCCGCTTTTGGTTTCGACGTTGATCACAATACCCCTTACCTCGTGTTCCTCGAAAACCTTATCGAGCGCGCTTGTCAATTCCGCGTAATCCATCTCACTCATATTCATGGCCCCGCCCTCTGGTTTGGGCGTGTGAGGCCATTTTATCACTCAATTTCGGAAAGCAATACCACACATTTAGCCTCGCCTGGCGGCAGCATGTAGTGGTGCATCTCTTTTATCTGGCTGTCATCTAGGTACAGGTTGGCGTGCTGCAGGGCATCATAGAGCGCCTTGCCGGCGAAGTTGTCGAGGTCGCGCCTGCGCTTATCAGGCGGCGTCAGCTCAACGACAGCCTTTAGCGGTGTCTTGAATGGGGGAAACAAGCCCAATTGCTCTAGCGTGGCCGCATAGACGCTCTGGCGGTACTCCCGGCCGGTCTTGCTGATCAATATGCGACCGCGGAAAGTGCGGTAATAGTGATTGACGGAAGGTGGAAAGGGTAGTTCAACGCGAAGATCGGTCAAGGCAACTCCAAATAGCCGTTATCTAGCCAGTATTGTTGTGTTCGGATTACGCCATCAAAAAAATAAATCTTCAATTGCAGGTGATCTTCCAAAGAAGTCTCGTTGTAAAGGTTCACGCTCTCACGGCCATCGACAACATTATGGCAGGAACTACAGCCAAAGGCCGCTAGCAGGTCCGGCTGTTTTTTGCCCATTCCGCCGCCAGGTAGATGACAAAGCACCGTGGTGGCGGGGTCGCCATTGCACACGCCAGGGATTCGTATCATGCAGGGCTGGCCCCTTGCGCTTTCGCGTAGCTTAGTCATCAATCACCCTCCCCGGTGCTGAGTGCTTTGCGCTGGGCCGCATCTGCACCACACAAAACGCACAACCCTTTCCGCTTAAAAGGGTGGCGGCATTCACGCATACCCTCTGTAATACACATGGCCTTTTGCTTTCTCTCAATTTCTTCCAGGGCTTCATTGCGCAAATCATCTTCAGCGGCTTCTATGCCCCAGTCTTCATCCATTCCCCACCCCATCTAATCACCCTTCCCGGTGCTGAGTGCTGCCTCCAGCATTGCCATATATCTATCTTCTGTTGAGTAACCCTGCTCAAGCGCAACGATCATCGCCGCTGTCGGCTCAATGGGTACAAGAGCATAGCCTTCCGGCGTCACAGTACCGGGAGCGGCGCTAGACCTGGCCGCCTCCCACTCGTAAATCCGGTGCTTTAGTTCGAACACAGAGGCCCAATCCACCGAAAGACCTTGGCTCGCGATCCACGCTAGAATCAAATCCTCTACATCATCATTCATCCATCAACCTCCCCGGTGCTGAGTGCTGCGGAAACATCCATAACAACAGGTTCTCCACGTATAGCCTTGCGAATATCATCAAAATTGGCGAACTGCACCACAATGGCACGGGGTATTTCGGCTATATCGTCCTCGTCAATGCCAGCAAACACGGCATCTCCCATAACAAGCGGCGCGCACTTCACCAGCCCACCCGTCACCTCCTGCGAGGCGCGGAGCCTTTCCACTTCGGCTTCCAGTTCGGCTATGCGGTCTGCGGCTGCGTGGCAATACTGCCCAACTGGTACAATGTGGTACCCGCCATCTTCTGTCCTATAGCTAGTTGCACCCTCAATGTCTACCCCTCGCAGGAGGTCCACCAATGGTGTTTCACTTGCACTATCTTCCATCACTCACCCTCCCCGGTGCCGCTTTCACCAATGCTAATTTTTGATTCAGGGACTACATCCCTGAACAATGCGGGGCCGTTTGCTTGAATACGCATCCTTTCTTCCCCATCCGTTCTAAAGACTATATCCCGACCCTTGGCGGGCATACTCCAAACAGCAATGTGAACGCTCTCGCCGTAGCGGTTCTTGACCGTTTTCATCTTTGTTTGAATGGGCCAGCCCCCAGCACGCAATTCTGAAATCCTGGCGGGCAGCTCAAGAATGCCAAGCTTGTCCCAACCCTGAAGCCGGGTGATGCTTTTACCTGACTTCAAATGCTTCAGCAGGCGCTCTTTCTGTGTCGGTACTTTCTTCATCCTCGGCAGTCCTCGCATTTCTTCTGCAGTCCATGGGTAAACTGAAACACCTTGGTGCAACTGGCGCAGTTCTTGTGTGTGCCCCGGTTAACAGCGTTTTTGCCAGCCTGCTTGCAGCGATTACTGCAGAAACGGCCACGCGCTGTGCCCTGGTACTTGATGCCACACCACTTGCAGGTGTGGGTGTGGGTTTTCTTGTATGGCCCTCGGCTCATAGTTCCCTCAACATGATCTCAAGTTCAATTCTGGCAAGCCCGTTGCGCTTTGCTGCCAAGTCTCTCAGGTCTGCCCGAATGATCTGCAATTCCTCTTGCAACTCATCGCGCATATACAAAATGGCTTCATCAGTGGCGCGGTCAAATGCGCCTTTGTGGAAGTCTCGCAGGCGCACAGCCTTCAGGTTGCTAGTGGTCATCCCTTGCCCTCCCGGTGTTGAGTGCTGCGCTGCACATGGCTTTGTATACAGCTTTCACGATGGCTTCAAAATCTTCTGAGCACCAATCATCTGCACTAACAGAATTGATGCCCGCGTTAAGCATTTCATTCGTGATCTGCACATCCGTCACATCCTGAGAGGCGCGAACATGTTTGAACGCACACCGCTCAGACTCCCGACCTTCACAGATGCCAACCTTGCAATCGCAGTATATGTCGCTCATCCATCACCCTCCCCGGTGCTGAGTGTGGCAGCTCGCTCGACGACCTGGCGCTCATCTAAATAAGTAGCCACATGCCAAAGCGGAACCCCAACGGATACGCATAGCAGCAGGACTATCAAGAAAAAGATTACAGGGTCGTCTTTCATCCCTCTCCCTCCAGCAGTACCAAGATGCCTGGATGCGCATAAGGCCGCAGCTTGGCTAGCAGCTCATCAATGCGATTACGCTCTACAGCATCATGCCCGTCCTCGGTGTAATAGCTGTGCTTCATGCGGATAAGAAACCGCATGGTTGCCGCCGCGTCCAAGTCATCAAATCCCTCAATATTCATTCGCAAGCCTCCTGTAATGCTTCTGCCAGTCCGCTGTAGCCCTTCTGGTCCCATACCCGGTCAATCATCGGCACAGCCTCACAAGTCACCTTGTCGATGTGCCAGTGTGCGGGTATGTCTTCCTCAAGCTTGGGGCCGCCAGGTCCATCGGTGGATCCGTGTTCTGCGGGCATCCACGTTGCCTCAATCCTGACCTCGACCTCTCCAAGCAGGCCAAGGTTTATATATGTCTCTGTAATGGTTCTCACTGCATACGCTCCAGCTTCTTTTCAAGCCATTCAATAGCGTACAGGTACATATCTCCCTGCTCCCTGTCGCCCCCATAATTTTCGCCCCAGTGCTTTTTAGCTTCACTTATTGTGAAGTACCTGCACCCGACTCGCACCCGCCAACCAGCTTCACACTCTATAGCGTGAGCAAAAGAGTAGCCGCGCATATCCTGAACAGGTAGGAGAATGATGCCGATAGCATCCCGAAGATCGGTATCCCGAAGATCGGCACACCGAAGATCGACACCCCGAAGATTGGCACCCTGAAGATTGGCATACCAAAGATTGGCATCCCGAAGATCGGTATCCCGAAGATCGGCACCCCGAAGATCGACACCCCGAAGATCGGCACCCCGAAGATTGGCATCCTGAAGATTGGCATACCAAAGATTGGCATCCCGAAGATCGGCACACCGAAAATTGGCACGAACGCCGCAACCCTCGTTGCTTACCCACTTTTCATGCTCTGCCAAGATTCTGTTAATTTTCTCTTGTTCCATTTCAAAATCCTCGGTTGGTTTAGATGCAATATAGGGGATGGGTAATTGCGTGTCAAACTATTTTTGAGATAAAAAAAGCCCCGGTGAATGACTAGGGGGCCGGGGCTTTTCTACCAGCGGGGAGCTGGATTTTGGGGGACGCTTGCAGTGTGAGGGAACAAGTGTCAGTGCATGAAGCTTAATCATGCCATTGCATTATAACGCTAGTCGGTACAGAATACGCAAGTGCGCTGTGATAAGCGCAACCAAATGCAGGGAGCATAGCTCCCTTAAAAGGCGGCCCCGAGCCGTTCCAGATCAACTAGATCGACCCTGCCCGGCAATTATCACCGGGGTCGTCTTTTAAGGGAGTTATCTGTGCAGTGGTTCAGGCTACACAACAAGATTCTGAATGACCCCGTTGTGCAGGGTCTTACTCATCACCAGTTCCGCGTTTACATAAATCTTTTGTGCCATGCCAGCGCACGCAATGACCGCGGCTGTGTGGGTTCAATTGATGAAACAGCCTTCGTGTTACGTGAAACAATTGAGAATGTTTCATCGTGTTTCATTGCGTTTCAAGAGCGCGGACTTCTTGTTACATCTGAAACGGACAGTGAAACGTTTCATATTCCGCAGTGGTCAAAAAAGCAATATGAATCAGACACTTCCACTGACAGAGTAAGAAGGCACAGGGAAAAGAAGAAACGTTCCAAAACCGTTACTGTAACGGCCCCAGATACAGATACAGATACAGAACAGATACAGAAAAAGAATAGGGGGCGTTTCACCCCCCCATCAATCGACCAAGTGAGAGCGTATTGCCAGGAGCGGGGTAATCAAGTTGACCCTGAGCGCTTTGTTGATCACTACACATCCAACGGCTGGCAGGTTGGCAAAAACAAAATGAAGGACTGGAAGGCAGCAGTCAGAACATGGGAGAAATCGACCAATGAGAACACCAGAGGAAACACTCAACGGCCTGTCAACGCGCGGCGACTTTCGGCGGCTGAGCGAGTCCGCGCAGCGGCAGAGCGACGAAAGGCTGGAAGCGATGAATCCGGACAGATTGTTGCCACTGTGGACAGCGATGGCTGAGAGCTACGGCAATGCATTTGTTAATCAATTTGGCGAGGAGCCTAACCCTACTTGGATTGCCGGGCTGTCAACGCTGACGGACGAGCAGTTGCGCTACGGATTCACTAACGCCATGGCGGCGGGGTCAGATTTTGCCCCATCCCTGCCCGCGTTTATAGCTCTGTGCACCCCGGATGACTGGGAACACAACCGGCAGAGCAGGCCAGCGGCGGAAGTATTACTTGATAAACCTGTTGACCTGGGCGAAGGCAAACACTTACCCGCACCGCAAGACGACAGAACGCCGGATGAGCATATCGCCGGACTGAAGGATTTATTCAAATGTTGACTGACACAAGTTGGGCGAGATGACTAAGAGATTGCTGGTTAGTTTTTCTGGTGGCCGTACCAGCGGCTACATGACAAAGCGCGTGCTGGATACGTGGCAGGACCGCTATGATGAAATCGTGGTGCTGTTTGCCAATACAGGCCAGGAGCATGAAAAAACGCTGGAATTCGTTCACAACTGCGATAAGCATTTTGGATTCAATACGGTATGGCTGGAGGCTGTAGTAAATCCTGAAAAGGGGAAAGGCACACGACACAAAGTAGTGACGTATGAAACAGCCAGCAGGGACGGCGAGCCGTTTGAGGCTGTAATAAGCAAGTACGGAATCACAAATGCAGATATGCCGCACTGCACGCGAGAGCTGAAATTGTCACCGATTACTTCGTATTTGCGGGGCCTAGGATGGGGGCCGCACGACCGCTGTGTAGGTATTCGGGTCGATGAAATTGACAGAATGAGCGCAAACGCCGAGCAAGCTAGGGTTAAATATCCGCTAGTATCGTGGGGCGTCACCAAGCAGATGGTATTGGATTGGTGGGCTTCGCAGGATTTTGACTTAGGCTTGACCGACTATCACGGGAATTGCGTCTGGTGCTGGAAAAAATCTGACCGAAAGCTGTTTACTATGGCAACAGAAAACCCTGAGTTTTTCGACTTTCCTGCAAGGATGGAGAAAAAATACGGAAAAATTGGCGCAAGCTACGAATGTACCGGCAGGGAACAGGTGTTTTTCAGGAGGCACAGAAGCACTAAAGACATAATCGCCGCCAGCAAAGAGCATTTTATTCCGTGGGAGCCAACTACAGATCAAAGGCAAATAGGCATGTTCAGCCTTGACGAAATGGACTACAGCAATGGGTGCAGCGAATCTTGCGAGGTTGAATTTGTATGAGTGAAGAAGATTTTTGGCAACTGGCGTACCTGGTCGCGATGATAGCGGACATTCCAAGACCCCGCGAAGCTGCCGACAAAGCAATGCAAGATTACCTAGATTTTATGAATGACGATTTAGGTGTTGACACGGATTTAAATACTCACTAATCTACTTGTAAACCAACTAAGGAGAAGGGAAATGTCAGAAGCACTCTTTGTAGGCCCATGGCGGTTTCAATATAACGCAAAGCCGATTCCTGATCGTGGTCATGATTGGGACTATTGGCATGAGGAGTATGATGGCGCAGAAGATAGCGGCGATACACGCAAGGGCACTGCCCGCACATTTGCCGACGCTTTAGAAGAAGTGTGCGCTGAGCATGGCCCTATTACCATGTGGACTGCAGTCAGTGAACGCGTTGGGCTGCTTGAAACGTACCATGAAACCGAAAGCGAAGCTGTAAAAGGCTTGCCGCGATGGAAGTCAATGCGGGTTCAGATGACTTTTACCAAAGGATGAGCAGATGAGAAACACGTTTATCGATGACTGGATGCGCGGCACGAAAGATTGCCGTGAAGGGCGTCCGCACAAGACTGACCAGGGTCAGCACTACGATTCTGGCTATTCAGCCGAGTATCACCGGCAGCAGGCAGAAGCCTGGCAGTCAGAGCAAATCAACCAAGCGATGAGGATGGCACGATGAGTGACGGTGGTATTGTCAATATTCACGGCAAGCAGTACAAAACTGTTGCCCGCCGTATAGCGGACTTCCGTGAGATGCACCCCAACTACAGCATTGCTTCTGAAGTGCTGAGCGCCGCTGATCTGGTGCAGGTCAAGGCGACTATCAGCGATGAGGCTGGCCGCGTACTGGCTACTGGACTGGCTGAGGAAGAACGCGGCTCCACCAACATCAACCGCACTTCTGCGCTTGAAAATGCCGAAACTTCAGCGGTAGGCCGCGCCCTCGCGTTTCTTGGCTTGGGTGGTACTGAGATTGCCAGCGCCGACGAGGTAGCCAATGCGATCAACCAGCAAAAGGAAATGGAGGCTGTAGCCCGCCTTCAGCAGCACAACACGGCATTGCGCGATAACCTGCCCTCTATCCTTGCAATCAAGAATGCACTGAGTGAGGACGCATACAGCACGGCTAAAGAGTGCTGGCAGGAGTTGTCCGAGGATGAGCAGCGGGCACTGTGGGTAGCGCCGACGAAAGGCGGCGTATTCACCACCCAGGAGCGGGAAAAGATGAAGTCAGGAGAGTGGGCCAATGCCTAGTGCAGACAGGGTTTGGACCTGGTGCTTCTACTGCGCCAGAGACAAGCTGACCGCCAAGAAGCGGAAAGGCTATGCCCGAACAATCTGTGATGAGTGTGTTGAAGTGAGAAGGGGGAAGCGCAATGGGAGTGTATAGGTGTATGCACTGCGACGAGCTGAAGGAAAGCCGCGACGATGGTTACCATGATGTACCAAATCAGGGTGAGCGCCCACCAAGCCTTTGCTGCGGAAAATGCTTTGATAGCCTGGAGTGCGATTACTGCGGGCAAGGCTTTGAAGATGAAAGCGGCATGGTCAATCACAATGGTCGGCTGTTTCACAATATGAGCTGCCTTGTGAAGTGGCAGAAAGATTTGAGGTAAGAACATGGCGAGTAAGAAAGAAAACTATTTGGTGCAGATCGAGACCAGCGTGGTTGTTTCTAAAACCATCAAGGCCGACTCTATCGAAGAAGCACTTAAAAAGGCGCAACTGATACCCGAGGAGGTGGAAGTTGTTCGGGGTGCTCGCGGTTTCACTATAGAGTGGAGTAACGGTTCAAAGGTTGTGGGGGTAATCGGGTAATGGCGAGTAGAGGCATCAACAAGGTAATTCTCATAGGCAACTTGGGCAATGACCCTGAGACTCGGGCAACGCAATCAGGGGCCGCTGTGACCAACATCACTGTGGCCACATCCGAAAGCTGGAAAGACAAGCAGACTGGAAATCTTGAGGAGCGGGTGGAATGGAACCGTGTCGTATTCTTTGGACGTTTGGCAGAAATAGCCGGGGAGTATCTTCGGAAGGGCAGCAAGGTCTACATCGAAGGCAGTCTGCGAACCCGGAAGTGGCAGGACCAGCAGGGCCAGGACAGGTACGCCACGGAGATTGTAGCCAAGGAAATGCAGATGTTGGACAGCAAGCAGAGCGGCGAGTATCAGCAGCATCAACAAGCGACACCGCCAGCGGCTCCTGCTGGGGCTGGTTCTAACAACCATGGCGGCAAGGTTGCTGCTGACTTTGAAGACGACCTAGAGTCAATCCCATTTTGATGGATAGTTTTATGGGGAGGAAGCAGATATACATTCCGCATATGCTAGTTGGCGTATCGCCGTTTGCGGATAGCAGGGTAGCGAACCTGTCTCGGTCTAACCGGCCCTTGAACAAAACCGCAGCAGGAAGTGACGCTCCTGCCCTCCCCACCTTTTTATGGACAGGCGGCGTGGAAAGCAGACACGCAGGGGACGTAGCTGACCCCATGGATGACTCAGGAGTTATTAAGCTATCCCGAGTGCCGGACGAATGGCCCATAGCAGGAGTAGCGCCCTGCCCTGTCCACCCTATTCCGGTGCCAGCCGGATAGTCAGGAACCTTAATCCACCAGTGTGGCGCACTGGCCTGACGAAACGCGCAAGTGCCCAAGCGGGCAGGGGTGGTTCCCTGCTGACCGTGTAAGCGCCCCCGGCATGGTTCCTAGCACCTGCCGGGGCTTTTTTACCAAGGGAGAGGTGTATGGATAACCCAAGAACACTCAAGCAAAACGCCGCAATTCACGTCCTCTTTCGTGATCTGGCCAAGTGCCTGAACGATGGTGGCTTTGATATGAAAGCCACACTCAAGCCAGAGGTAGAGATACCCTGGACCGAGGAAATGGTTAAGGAGCATCTGTTCAAGCCGGTGATGAAAGTGATGCTTGGAAAGGATTCAACTGCCGACGCCACAACTACCGACTACAGTGCTGTTTACGATGTGGTGGCGCGGCATCTGGCGCAGAGTTTGGGGATTACACCCCCGCCATTTCCGTCACATTGGACGCAGGGTCAGGAAGCGGATTTATGAGCCTTTACGATATGGCCGTACTGATATTGATCATTATCCTGTGGTGGCGCTCACCTGATTGGATGTAGGCACACCCGCAGCCTTAATGCGGGCCAATAATGGAGAGTAAATATGAAGTCTATGATTACCCTGGCCTTTGCTTCTGGCCTTCTGCTGGCGTCATTCGGCGCTTTTTCTGTTGACCCTGTTGAGTTTGCGGGTTACGAATGGATGTGCGTAAAGGCCAATGAGTGCAACGAAAGCCGCGAGGTTGAGGTTTCTGGCTACCTTTGGGAGTGCCGAGATGACCGCTGCTGGACAACTGAGAAGCGCGAGGAAATCGAGGTTGCCACGTTCCTGTGGAGTGATTCCAAGTCGCCCTGGCCGTGGGTTAGCTAACACTACCGGCCCCTTCGGGGGCCACATTTGAGAGGGAGAATGGGCGCTCTCCACGCGGAAAACTGTCGGTTCAAAAGGTACCGACAAACCAAAAACTAGGCTCTGGACAACCTCATGTGTATAGCGCCGAACAACCGCAGCACTCCATAGTGCAACCTGGCTCTCAGCGTGAGGCATTTCCACTTTTTGAGATGCTGGTAATACGTGCGATCAATGACCGGCTTTGTCTCTTTCGGCAGGTAGCCATACTGCATCAGCCGGTAGAAACAATCATGCACAGCCGATGGCATCATGGCGTCAAAGGTATCCAAGCCATATGAGACACCATTCCAGATAAAGCCGGACTTGAGCAGCAGCAATCCGTTTTTGTCCAGCTCGCAAAACCCAACGCTTAAATTATGCCCCTTCAGGCCCGTTGTTTCCGGATAGTCGGAACCAATGCGGTATCTACCGTCAGCCAGCTTTGTGATGGGCGGTGCCTTCAGGGGCGATAGCGTCACGGCTTCACTACATGCCAAAGCATGGCAGAAACAGTAGTCAGGTTGATGGCCATGCCGAACCATGCGTAAAGGCGGAATGGTGCGGACACTTCAAAGTAGTTGAGAGCGGTCAGGAGCGCCCCTGCAAGGAATGCGACCGAGGCAACCATCAGGGCAGGCTCACGCGGATAAGCCAGCATAGCGGCATACAGGCAGTTCAGGGTGAAGAAATAGCCGCTCCAAGTCAGTTTGGTTTCCAGTAGATTACCAACCGGAACAGCGGTAAAGAACGCCAGCCCAACAAGAAACACGATAACAGGCCAGCCAACGGCTGGAACGAAGGCAGCAGCCATGAATGCGCCGCCAGTCATGTAATAGAATGCGTTCATTTTCTCCAGGGCTTTGTCTGAGGGGGTCCGGCCATAATCATACCTATGGGCAAGGCTGGACATTGCCAGCCGAGTCTTCGTAAAAAGCTTTCTGTTTGTTGATGTTGACTACCACCGTAGTAGAGGCAAAGGGATTGCCGCCAACATCGAGATTGCCACGCAACTCAGCAAATCCGCACTCGTCTTTTCCAAGCTGGATTGCCTCCAATACCTCTGTAGTTGTAGTGGCGCTGCAGCCGATCATCAGGAAAGGCAGAATAATTGCAGTCAGATACTTCAATGCTTCCTCCGGTCAGGCTTCACTGACTCTGAAATGGCAATGGCGTCGAGCGTTGCCTTGATTGGCTCCAGCCGCTTGTCTAATTCTTCAGTAAACTGCCGGTAGGTTAAATAGTCATGTGTCTCCAAAACTGTGACGCGTGTCGCAATTTCGTTTACTTTGGTGGTTTGTTCTTTGTTCGCTTGAATGCGACTGCGGGTCTCCCATGCTAACCACGCTGCCAAGGCACTGAGAGCGATGCCAATGGCGGCTATCTGAAAATCAGTCATAGCCCTACACATCAGGGTGAAACTAGCGCCCCCATTTTACACGTTTATGGGGGCAAGCGGATTATCGGCGGCGGCGTTCCTCTGCCTTGGCTACCGACCTGGGGAGTGCTTTGCCTTTTGTGCGCGCTGTAGCGCCACTTTGCTTTCTCGGGGAGGCCGAACCCTTCTTGCGTTTTTCAGCATATCCTTTTTTGCGTTCCATTGCGTCCTCCTATCGGCGCTCCAGCGTAGATGTCATTTTCCAATTGCCACCCCTTTTTTTCTTGAGGATCTGCGCTTGCTTTGCTGGTCATCATCAGGAACACCATCAAGGCAACCCCCGCTATGACCGCCACTATGAAGTACAGCGGCCCCTTGTTGTGGTGCATTGCTTACCGACCTCTCGTTGATATTTGTTTCTTTCTTCATGAAAGCGCAGAACCCTATGCAGACTTCCAGCTCTGAACCATCCTTGAAATAGGACTCCGTGCTACACGCTGTCAGCAACAGCGCCGCCGCTATCAGCAGTATCTTCATCCGTCTTTACTGCCTCGATTTGGCCCTGGGCCTGCTCATGCATCTTGGCGATCAGTCCAGCAGATTCCTTGTAGGGGCGCTCTGCCAGTACGTTGATCAGGTAGGTTGCTTCGTCTTGCGAAAATTCAAACTTCATATTGGCCTCTCTCTGAGTTATACGGCAATCAATGTGCCGTCTGCTAATACTTGTACATCGCGGGTGCCTGTGCCTGCGAGGTCTGCAACAATCACCTTGCCACTAGAGTCTATTTCAAGTCCGGTCGTGCCGAGTGTATTGCTAGGCGTAATCCAGTACGAACCAGAAGACCTAAGCACCCCAACAGACCAGTTATAAACCCCCTGTATGTTGTGCTGTATGTAGGAATCTGACAACTCTCCAGTGTTTGCCCTCAGGACAACTGTGGGGGAGCCTGCCGCGCCATCTTTTGAGATATTGAGCAAGCCGCCTAGTGCAGCGGTTTCGTTTATCAGAACTGTGCCAGCGCTGTCGATGCGCATACGCTCCTCAATGTTGCCAATATCGGTACGCGTACCCAAGGCAAGATAGCCGCCCGTTGTCTGCCCGCTTTGTTTTCTGCCGGATATTTCAGCGAAGTCCAGGGAGTCAGTCTGACCAGCGAAGTAGCCACCAAAGGCGATAGAGCCACCAACATCAGCGGCAGCGGCGCTGTTTGACAATACCCGCAAGTTGCCGCCGTTACCCATAGCCGCATTAGCGCCGGATATGCTGGCTGCGATACCTGCGATAAAGCCGCCCCAGCCGTTAATGCCGCCCACATCAAAGGTGGTTTGCGGAGCAGACGTACCAATACCCACGTTGCCAGCAGAGTCGATGCGCATGGCCTCTGAAACAGTACCCGCCGCATTAGAGGTCCTAAATGCCATGCTAGCCGCATAGCTAGTACCCCCCGTTTCCAAAAATGTAGCAATTTGCCCTACCGGGTAAAAAGGGAAGGTGCCAGGGCCAGATTCGACATTAAACGTCATCGTAGCGCCGCTGCCAGCAGCTGGTGTTCCTGATGCGTTAATAGAGAATTGGGAAGCGTTACTAGTGTTGCTTAAAGCTGGCCCGTCAACGTTTAGCCTCGTTCCACCAAAGGTTGTTTTCGCTGTGCCGCCGACAATTACAACACCCGCATCATTCACCACCAGCGCACTGGTAGGCTCCCATACGGAAGTGTCTGCCTCCCAGCGGAGGGTTTGGCCGTCTTCCGTGCCGGGCTCCGTTATGACATCAGCCGAAGTCAGCACGCGATTGAACTGTGCGCCATCCCAGACTTGCAGCAACCGCGTACCGGCACCATTGTCAAACAAGCGGATCAAGTCAGTGCCGAGAATCGCATAGCGCACATCGCCGGCACCGGCTCGATAGGGACCGCTGTTGGCCTCACTGTTAAACGCTGTTGCCGGATTGATGTTCGTTCCATCAACCAGCTTCAGCGTAGCCTGCATCCCACCGAGGCCAGTACGCGACAGGCTGTCGGTTAGCGCCGTCGCCTGGTCATTGTTGGTGGTGTTCTCCTGATTCGACTCAATCAGGGTTCCCGCGGCAACGGGAGGCAGCGGGAGGGTGTATGATCCTGAACTATCGCGGGGCATTAGCGTTCTTCCTCTTTCAAAATTTCTGACAGCATGTCCATATATGCTGTTGTTGTCGGCAGTGTTCTGGACGCTACGCCGCTATTCAGTGCCCGATTTGCAGCGCCAGCGCCTTGCCCAGCGCGATAGGAGCCCTGTGCAACCAGAGGTGCGGTTCGAGGATTGGTCAGGAACTCAGCGCCGAGCGCCAGTGGCACGCCGACTTGCGGACCCAACCACCACGAAAGACCAGCCCCAGAAGCCAGGTTCAGCGCATCGGGAATGCCCAGCACTCGCTGGTTTTCAATGCGCGATCGAGCGGCCTCTAGCGGGCCCTTTGCCTCAATAACGGCACCGAGGCGCTGGTTTTCCGCAGCCACATCGGGGGCAAGTTCTTCCACCGCTTCACGCGCAGCACGGCCCATCGTGCGGTTTGCTGCTGCCCGACTCTGTTTCTTCGGCCCTTTGACGTTATAACCGCCCTCGGCCTGCAGGCTTTTCTTCAATCGCTGCAATTGCGCCGCAGTCAGGCGGTCACTGCCACTCTCGGCCAGGATTTCATCCACCTGCGCCCGAACCTTGGCCTCTTGTCGATTGATGGCCGCAAGGTCACGCTCGGTCTCTACACCGCCGCGCTTTCGGTCCCGCAAATCGTCCATGTAGACATACAAGGCTTCCGGGTAGATACCATCACCATCACCGGCCCGCTTGATCAGGTCATCTACCTTGCCGGAAAGGTCATCGATGATACCTTGTGCCTTCGCAACGCCCCGACCGCTAGGCCGCAAGCCCTCCCGCAGCGTGGTTTCAACAATACGCTCGCGTACAGGCGCCGGAATGGTCCCTGACGGCTTTACAGAGGACCGCTGGAGCGTCCGGCCCAATCCCTTGCCGCCTGCCTCAGCGGCCCTTGTGGCGCCCCTGGCGATAGCCAGCGGCGGGCTAGCCGATGCCGCAGAGGGAATAGCGGGAGACACTACACCGGCAACGTCCAAAGCGACCGATGCGGGGTCTTCGCGTACCGTCTCCAGAAAATCTTCTCGGGTTCCATACCGGTCGCCGTAATAGTCCACAGCGGCATCCAATGTGGCCTCATCAGCAGCACCGGTTTCAGTCTGCGGCAGGCCCAGTGCGCGCCGAAGCTTGGCACCAGCACCCCCAGCAAGCGCGGCCGTGCCCTCTATCGTGCCCGGAATGTCAGTAGCCACGTCATACAGGCTACCCAACTGACTTGCCACTGACCGCGGCAGGTTTCTAACCGTATCGCGCACAAAGCGGCCGGTTTCGCCAAGCGTCTCCATCAGCGGATCGGTCAGCTCGGCCTGAATAGCGGCTTCTTCCACTGAAAGGTCCGGCGCATCCGGTTCCGGCGCCCAATCACCCAAAGCGCCAGCCAAGGAGGTTCCCTGAAGGCGCTCCCATATTTGCTGCCGCGTCGTGCCCTCGGGAACGTCCCGAAGCACCGTACCGTCAGGCAGGGTCACGTCCATTATTTCAGGTCATCCCATGAAAATGAGGTAGGTACGTCTTCCGATTCTTCTTCATCGGGGTCTTCTTCGCCGTAGTACCGCTTGCGATCCATCTCATAGGCCGACTGTGCTCGCTCAATAGCCCCCTCATTCACGCGCTGAATGCGGCGAAGGCTCTTTGCCAAGTCTTCGGCGCTGTTAAGGTTGTCCAGGCTACCCAATGTGGAACCCAGCAAGCTCAATTCAATGTTGGACACGTTACCCAGCGCGCCACCCGTAGGTGAATTTTCACGCATTTCGGTCAATGCGCCGAATGCAACATTGGCCCGCACAGTATCCAGCAGCTTGTCCAGGCGGCGCGCCTCGGTATCGGGAAGATTAGCCAGTAAGCCGCCATAGCCGGTAGTCCATTCATCCAGCAGCGGGATTGCGTCTTCAATGACTTCATTGAGCGTGTCTTGCTTGGCGCGACTAGACTCAATGCGTGTCAGAACCTTAGATTCGCCAGCCTTAAACTTTTCAACATTCGAGGCAAAGTCTTTTGCTGTCTGCTCTGCCCCCGCAATATCCGCTGTCGTATCAACAACGGTATCAGCAGCAACAATGGGGTTGCCACGCTCATCATAGCGAATACCGCCGACTTCAAAGTTGCCGCGGCGCTCCAGCACGGTCGGGTCAGCAAGACCGCCGCGATAGTATTCGGCCCAGCTTTCGTCGGTGTAGTCGCCAGGGTTGTACTTGCCGATATTCGGCGTTTCAGCCGCTTTGCGGGCATCTTCCAGCTTTTTCCGTGCGCGAATCAGCGCGCCGCCACGCTGGGCAGCACCCAGAATGGCTTCTCGCTCATTGGTTGCGGCTTGCGCTACCGGGCCAATGGTGGACATGGAAAACAGGTCAGCCGCCTGCTTGCGGCCGCGAAGCTGGTCAGCCAAAGCCTGTGCCTGGTCGGGACGCTCCAGCCCCAAGCCCATCAGTACATCGATATCAGCCATAACCACCCCTCAGCAGGCGCAACATTTCTTCTTCATCCATGCCCAGATTACCAAAACCCGCGCTGGTCATCGCGTCACCGCGCAGTTTGTCGGCGACCGCATCACCGGTCATCGGGGCAGACTGGTTCACGCCGGCACGGAATAGCTCGCCCAAGCCGCTCTCTCGGCCCGCTGACAAGCCCTCAAGCCCTTCAGCCGCCGCATTCCGGCGCTTGTTGGCATCATAGGCCCGCAAGCCCTGTGCCGCGTATTCCATGACATTCGGGGCAATAGCGACCGCAAACGGGTTGCCACTTGGTCCCGCGGTGCGCGCCTGCGGCATCTCCATAGCCGATTCCAGGTCACGCTGCGCATACAACTGCTGCGTTTCCAGCGCAGACTGCCGGTTCTGGTAGTCCCGCGTCAGGTCTAGAATGGCCTTTTCCTTCTCGGGGCCATCCGGCATAGCGCGAATTATGCGCAAACGTTCTTCAAAAGTACTCATGGCTGCATCTGGTCTCCAGGGTTGTTGTATGAACCGCCGCCACCGCCAGCACCGGTCGGGTCAGTCAGCCGCTTGACTACCTCTTCCTGAACCTCTTTCCAGTAAGGGTTCTGCGCCTTGCCCATGTCCGCTGCGGGCAACACAAAGTCACCAGGAGGGCCGGGAGGTAGTGCGCGCGCGCTGTAGGGGCGCATTCCCGGCGTACTCATCGGTGCGCCAGGCTGTTGCTGCGGCATGTACCGGTTCCACTGGGCGCCACCACCAAAGCCCTGCTGCGGCTGTCCGCGGAGAGCGTCTGCCTGCGCCGATACCCAGTCAAAGTTGTCCAGCTCGTTCTGCGCCATGGTTCCACGTGGAACATTGACCGTCTGTAGCTCCCTGTTCCACTTTTCCCGCGCTTCGGGATTGGTCGCCAATATGTTATCAAGATCCGATGGGTCCATTTTCAGCAGCGCATCTGACAGCGGGTCATAGCCCGCATCAGGGGCCGAAGGACCAGCAACCGGTGGCGTCGGGCCTGGCACCGGAGTAATCGGCGATTGTGGCGGCGGCGCAATTGGGGCAGGCTGCGGCGCATAGTCACCGGGGTTTCCACCACCCAGATAGCCACCTTCCGGCCGGTTTGAGCCCGCTGCGTTCATAGCATCGCGCATTTCCTGTGGATAACTTTGCCAGATTTGCTGCGCTTGCTCGGCACTCAGGCCCTCTTTTTCGGCCGTTGTATACACCGGCTGTCCATACTGGCGGCCAATCTCCAGTTTTGCCTGCTCAACCGGCGAAAGTTCGCTGTAGGCGACCATGTTGCCACCGCCGCCAGGCTTGCTAACCCACGTATACCACTCACCGCCAATCATGCGGTCTTCGGGGGCGCTGTAGCCAAACAGGTCTTCCAATGCCATTAGAAGTATCCTCCCATCATGCCTGCCGTGCCGAGCCCTACCGCGCCGCCCAGCAGATTACTGAATGCCTGGTTGGATACCGAGGCATCGGCCGCGGCCTGCTGACCTTGCGCAATAGCGCCCTGCAGAATCGGCGGGGTCTGCGCCGCCTGGGCGCCGATAAACGGATTGAATTGCGGCTGGCCGACTTGCTGACCACCAATCAGGGCATTGACCTCATTGAGACGCTGGCTACGCTGCATCAGGGCTTCGTTCATGGCCTGTTGGCGCAACTGGTTCTGGTAGTCGGCAAACTGGTATGCCTGCGCCTGGTTGTACTGCCCCAAGCCCATCATCTCGTTGATGGCTTCTCGGCGAGCCTGATTCTGGAAATTGCCCGCGGCCAGCCGGTCCTGGAATGCCTGCTGCTGGGCACTACTCATCATGCCAAACTGCCGATCTGCCTCACCGGTCTGCTGGGCGCGCTGTGCCTGCTGCATATCAAACATGCGCTGCGCCTCCTGACCGCCAAACTGGATAGCCGAGGTAGAAGCGCCCTGAAACGCGTCATTCCGGCGCTGGTTGAGCTGCGCCATCTGGGATTCCCAAGCCTGATCACCGGGGGCAAGGCCCTGATTCCGCATTCGGATGCGCAAAGCATCTTCCTCGCCGGCAAACTGCTGGTTCAGCCGGTCAGCCTGCCGCTGATAGATGCTTTCCTCGGCGCGCTGGTTGGTAAATTCGGGTCGATCAACCGCCGATGCGCCGGAATAGTCGGCCGGGGTGTACTCGGTGGTGCCCAAATCGCTCACACGCGGCGCTGTACCGGCTGTTCCAATGGCATCCGGGGCCGTGACATTGGTCAGGGGCGCAAACTGGCTCCAGTCCATTCCAGGGCCCATGGTGGACGCCAAGTCGCCCATCATGCCAGCGCCCAGCGCCGAACGTCCGGACATGAGTGCAATCTGGCTGTTCAGAGCTTGCTGCAGGCCAGGGTCTAGCGTCTGGGTCTGCTCCCACTCGGTTACAGGCTTACCGGTCGCCGGATCTACCCCAGCCGAGGCCTGCCAGTCTATCCGGCCCCACGGATTGATCTGCGTGGGCCGGTTCGCGTAGGTTTGCGTCCGGGTGATATCCTTGGCCGCCTCCCCTTCTTGGGCCGCAGCCGCCTGATAATCAGGCGCGTCAGATTTCACTTTTCCCACGTCCTACTCTCCTACCGCCCGCAACAGGGGGTTGTTACCTTCCCAATAGGGACAGTTGTCTCTGTGAAGTTCCAAAATCACCGCATCGATGCCCTTTTCAAAGGCGTCACCAATGCGGCACAACTCAGTAAATCCAAAGTGCGCATTCAGTTTCAGCGCCTTGTCATTGTCGCTCGGCACGATGCCAATCATCTTCTCCCGGTCTCCTATGGAGAACACATAGCGGGCACACTCGTTGTGGAACTTGTGCCGCAGTGCGCGCCGGTCAGCCACAATGAAGTGACACATCACGCTGTTCAGGGTCCAATTCTCACACACCATAGCGGCGAGAATCTTGCCATTGTCCTCACACACCACGCCGCTAGTGTTGTCGGACAGGGACATATTTAGGTATTCACAAACCCAATCCCAATCCGAATGGTAATTCATAGAACGAATAATCATCGGAAATGCCCCGTATTCCAAGCAATATCCCATGACGCCAGGATAGATTCCTGCGTGGATTCGCCAATCATGGCAATCGCTACCGTCCTGCCATGGCCGCGAGCGCCCTGCATACTGAACTCAGGAGTCAATACGCCGGATTCCCAGAATGCCTGGTCCCAGTTTGAAACATCCCACAACGCGGCGTCTTCTACCGGGGTGGTCGGCAGTGCAGCGGGAAGCGTCACGTCATAGTCGTACTTTGCCGAGGCTGAATAGGTCGGCGGCAGGCGCGCCGCCCAGTTGGGGCGAATGTTTTGCACCCGCTTGTATCGCCCCGGTGTACCCATATCAGAGTAACCGGTCAAAATGCTGTACTTGATGGGAGTCCCATTAGCGCCGTTGTTCTCGGCCGCATCCACGTTGACGTCCATACGCCATACGTTGCCAGACTTGTCGCCCAGAACCACGCGGCCCAGCCAAGGATCTCCAGACAAAATCGGCACATCGCGCCAGAAACCCCAGCCGCGGGAAGTCAGGTTGTAGGCGTACTGCCGGTAAGTCGCATCCAGCCGTTGAGGCGTCACAATGAGCATTTCGCCTTCTTGCGTGACAAACTTCAAATCCCAGCCGTTTTCTTCACCGTAGTCCCGCAAGTCATTCCGCAAAAACCGCGCGATCTTGAAGCCAACCGTCTGCCCTGTTGGGTTTTCGATTTCATGGCCCGACAACAGGTTGCGCATTGACGTCAGGCCCAGCGTGGACAGCATGTACAGGTCGCCACCGTACTCAGAGCAGCACCGCACACCCTTGGGCATCGTGCCGATGAAGTACGTGCCGATACTCGACCACGATGCCAGGCTCGGGTCTTCACCCTGATACGGGATGACGTCACCGGCCTTGCTCACCGCTACCAGCTTGTCGTCCACGCCATCGCCGCCGTCCACGGTCCAATTATATAAACCGACCAGTTCGCCACCGTGTTTGAACTTGGCACCGAAGAAAAATTCTTCTGCCTCACCCTTGGCTGACAGAATCGGAAGATACCACGCGTAAGTGCTGTTTCGGGGCACCAGCCAAAGCCGCAGTTTGTGAGAGACAATGTAGACAATCTCGGTGGCGTCAAAGGCGTTGATTGAGCCCGCCGTCGCGGTGATATCGGTAGTTTGTGCCCAGGTGTCAGTTACGCGGTCATACTCAAACAGGCCGTTGGCCGCATCGGCATAAAACAACAAATCATTGCCGGCGCCGTCTACGTAGTGGGAGTAGACGCCAAAACCCGCATCACCGGTAGTTTCGGTGAACAACAGCTTGTTGACCGGCGTACCACCATCGGTAGTAACGTCATAAATACCATCTGGCGTGATAGCAAAAATCCGGTCATCGGTGCGATCTGCCGCTTCGCCGGCATAGGGAATGATGGTGCGCACTTCAGCGGCCAGCCCCGTTTGCCACAGCCGGTAGCCAGGGCGAATCTTCATCCCATACTCGGACGGCACAAGGTTGTTTGCCGTGATGCAGGTATCAATGCTGTTGGTGGCGATGTTGGCGCGCGCATCAATGCCCGCTCGCGGAGCAGGGAACACCGAATATTGGTTAGTGTCCCTTGTGGCCCGCCGACTTGCTCCCACCGCAGAATGAATCGCCATTACAAGCCCCCATAGTTCGTATCAGGGGTATTGCGGAACCCGTCGAGGTACGGGAAATACCGGCGATTCTTGCCTGCAGAGAGGATTTCAGCCCCCTTGTCGTGCTCGGTCAGCAGGGCATAAATCTGGTTGTAGTCGTCCTGCGCCTTGGTGCTGTCATAGTTCTTCGCATCGAGCCACTTCACCTTCAGCGCCCTGGAAATCAGCGTACTGTTGAACAGCGGGATATCGGCACCAGTCTTGACGCTAGGCGCTGGCACGCCACCATTTGTTGAGTCGATACACCAGTTGCGGCAGATGTACTCATAGCGAATGTCCAAACCGGTCGGCGGCGGCTGCGGAAAGATGGTAAACAAGCCCTGCTGGATGCGGAAACTGGCGTAAATCGTGCTGCTTACCAAGTCCCGGCCCAGAAGGTATTGCCAGTCCTGGCCGCTCAGAGGGCCAAACAGCGGCACATTCTCCGACCGCTCCCAGCCAGTCTGGTTCATCATGTACAGGAAGTCATCCGGCAGGGGGTAGTCACCGGTATCCGTGTCTTGAGTCTGGATTTGATGCTCGCGCACCAAGAATTCCCACGGATATGCTTGCGACAGTTCTTCACCGACGATGTTCAGCAGGTAGCGCATCCGCTCAAAGTCAGGGTCCTGACTGGACCATGGATCTTGGGCAACAGGCAGGCCAACCTCGGCCGCTACACGGTTCAGCGTATCGTTGGCAGTAGCGGTGAGGTTAGATGACATGATTACTCCTGTTCGGCCTCAGCTTTCGGCTTGCGGCCGGGGCGCTTTTTCTGGTTGGCAGACAGCTCGGCAATCTGCGCCTGCATTTCTTCGATCAAAGCCGACTGCGCGGACAGTTGCTCATCGCGCTTTTCCAGCTCATTCCGAAGTTCGGTGGATGCAGCCTGGTTTTTCGCAGTCTCAATGTACTGCATGGCCTTGCGCTTCAGGGCGTTGATGCCCATGAACTGCTGTGCGTTCTGGTCACTCATCCCGGCAAGCTGTTCCACCGTCTTGACGTTGAAGAATGCCAGTTCTTCGGCTTGGGCGCGGGTCACTCCCGGCCATTCCGTCAGCAGAGTACCTTCCAGCTTTTCATCAACCTCGGTGCGCGCCTTGAACGCTTCGTAGTGCCGCGGAAACCGACGCCTGTCAGCCTCGCGCGCGGGTCGGGCTACATAGTCTTTCTGCCCAGGGGTGCGGATATCAATGTACTCAACATCCTTGAAGATGGGGCGACCCTCCTGTGCGGACTTCGCCTTGTCTTCCACCGCCTTGATGAAGAATTTCACTAGCAACTGCTCATCGCCGTTGCCCTGCTGGAAATCGTTGTGGTTGTACTCTGCTGTTTGCATATTTGCCTCTCTATGTGGCTATGTTGCCGTTTTGCGTGTACCTCACGCCATGTGTATAAATTTCTTGCGCTACTTTCAGCGTGAAATTGACCGCCTGCCCGTCGCTGCCCACAAAAAATATCTGCGCCATGGCGAAGCTGTTCACATCATACGCCGTTCCTGTCCAGACAAGCGTTTCCGCTATTTCACCGCCGCCAGCAGCAGGCTCTCCGACAAACTCAATTGCTGTCACGCCGGGAATTTGCGCTTGCCCCAGAAACTCCAGCCGATTGATAAATGAGCCGCTGTTGCCTTGAAAGCGCGTAATGTTCAGACCTTCAAAAATGTTGGGGTTTAGCGTTCCGAAAGCGTCACCACCTTCATTTCGGTACCCGTACACCGAACCTGTGTTGTTGCCCACCTTCATATCAAAAGAGACAGGGGAAGCCACTACTGGTGCCGCCTCAATTGCCAATCGGCCATTGGCAGAAAAAGGCGCAGCGCCACCACCAACCCGATCTGGGGCGACCGTAAGAATCTCTGCTG
>Ga0180438_10002084_pt1 | contig 33716 bp, 29 predicted proteins | sample SS_ome_12_FD_132455 | JGI IMG/M metagenome (GOLD analysis project Ga0180438, IMG submission 132455) | Hypersaline lake sediment archaeal communities from the Salton Sea, California, USA - SS_3_D_2 metaG | ecosystem: Environmental > Aquatic > Non-marine Saline and Alkaline > Hypersaline >... | reverse complement strand
TCCAACTGCTCGCGTTTGTTTTTCGATGCTGTCTGAGGATCGGCAATGTTCGGGTCAGAATAAATGGTTTGGATTTCCCATTCCGATTGGCGGATATTCGCGACCAGATCCAGGTAATCCAGCACGAATTTACTTCTTTCGTCTTCGGATAAGTATTTACTGGTACCCAAAGAGGCTTGCGCCAGCTTTAATCCTAAAGCTTTTGCCGTCCATTCCACATAATCGAATTCAATCCCGCGGGTATATACACGAACTTGCTCGATCTTTTCATTGAGCAACACACTACTGCTTCCCAGGAGCACAAAACCCAGCAGGATTAGTCCAACCAGACGCAGCAAACGCGTGGCAAAATTTTTGTATTTCACGATGCGCGATTGTATCATGCATAACTGAACCAGCCCTTACATGGAACTTAGAGTTGGCTTAAATGAGCCTAATGGCTATCTTAAACGCATACTTCACACCTCACATAAACTACATTTTTCACGAAAATCAATTATATTTAAAGCCATCTTTTGGCGTGCTATAATTCACTTATAATTCTGCTTGAGGTATAACTAAACAGATGAACTTCTTAATCACCGGCGCGGCCGGGTTCTTAGGTTCGCACTTAGCCAATTACCTGGTTCGTGAAGGGCACCAGGTGCGTGGGTTGGACGACTTGTCCGCAGGCGATTTAAAAACCCTCTCGCCTGAAGTCCTTTTCACCCGGGGTGATGTCAATGACCGGCCAAGACTGTGGACATTACTGCAGGACGTTGACTGCGTTTACCATTTAGCGGCTCGCGTAGCTGTCCCAGAATCGGTTTTGTACCCGCGCGAATATAACGCCACCAACGTTGGCGGGACAGTTAGCCTGATGGAAGCCATGCGAGATGTAGGCGTTAAACGGGTCGTGTTTATCTCTTCGGGCGCTGTCTACGGCGACCAGGCTGAACAACCCCTGACCGAAACCGCCGTTCCCTATCCAAGTTCACCCTATGCTGTTTCCAAATTGGCTGCAGAATACTATGTTCGTACGATTGGCGACTTATGGGAGATCGAAACTGTGAGTCTGCGTGTTTTCAATGCTTACGGACCTGGACAGCGCCTGCCCCCATCACACCCGCCTGTTATTCCGAATTTTCTTAAACAAACCACACGTTCAGGCACGTTGATTATGTACGGTGAAGGCCACCAAACACGTGACTACGTGTTTGTAGATGACGTAATCAACGCCATGATCGCTGCTTCAACAGCTCCCGATATTAATAACCTGGTCATTAATGTCGGTAGCGGCACAGAAATTAGCATCCGTGAACTGGTAAAACTCATTATGGAGGTTACCGGGGTAAAAGCGGAAGTAATTTCCAACCACCAGAACGATCCGGGTGTATTACGCATGTGCGCTGATTTATCCATTGCGCGCAGTAAGTTGGGATACAAACCGCATTTTTCCCTTTCTGAGGGACTCCGTCTTACGGTTGAGCGCGACTCGCGTTTCCACCCGGATTCAGTGACCGAATCGACTGAATAATTCAATTCAATCACCTTCAATTTTCCAATTTTATATAAGGAGCTTTCCCAAATGAGCGTCTCAGCAGTTGTCGGTGCACAGTGGGGTGATGAAGCTAAAGGAAAAATGGTTGATCTTTTAGCCCAGGAAGCGCACATCGTAGCGCGTTTCAACGGCGGGGATAATGCCGGACACACCGTGGTCAACCAGTATGGAACATTCAAGCTCAGGCTTACGCCAAACGGCTTTTACAATCCAGATACGATATGCGTCATCGGACCCGGCGTGGTAGTCAATATGAACACGCTTGCTTCCGAAGTGGAGACAATTCAAGAAAAGGGGATCGATCTAACTGACCGCCTGTGGGTCTCACCGCGCTGCAACGTTGTTATGCCGTGGCACCCAATGCTCGAAACAATTTACGAAAAGGCGAAAGGTAGAGCTCAAACGGGTACCACCAAACGCGGCATGAGTCCAACCTATGCCGATAAAGTCAGCTACAATGGTATACGTCTGTATGATTTTAGCAGCCAGGAAACGCTCACACAAAAAATCCGTACCCAACTGGCTATCAAAAATCCGATTTTTGAAGCTTTCGGACTAAAACCGTTGAATTTCGAAGAAATTCTGGAAGAAAAAATCAATCAGTATGAAGGCTTGGGTGCGTTTGTGCGTGAATCCTTCGGTCTTCTGCACGAAACCCTCTCAAAAGGCGATCAAATACTGCTTGAAGGAGCCCAGGGAGCCTTATTAGACAACAACTGGGGTACTTACCCGTTCTGTACCGCCTCAGTGCCGCTATCAGGCGGGGCATGCGCTGGTCTTGGATTACCGCCGCAGACAATCACACGGGTGGTTGGTGTCGCAAAAGCATACACAACCCGCGTCGGCGCGGGTCCGATGCCTACCGAACTTTTCGATGAGGATGGCCGAACAATTCAAGATCAGGGTCAGGAATTTGGGACAGTGACCGGAAGAGCCCGGCGCTGCGGATGGTTTGACGCAGAATTGGTGCGTTTCACATCCCAATTAAACGGCGTTACCGAGCTGGCGTTGACAAAACTGGACGTGCTGGATACGCTTCCTGTAGTAAAAATTTGTGTCGGTTACCGCTCGGAGGAAAGCGGAGAGAAACTTCGCCACTATTGGGAGGGAGATGCGCACTGGCTGGAAGCATGTGAACCTGTTTACATTGAGCTTGAAGGTTGGGGGGAATCCACCAAGGAGGCGCGCGCGTTTGATCAGCTGCCCGCCAAGGCGCAGGCATATATCCGCAAAGTTGAAGAACTGGTCGGCGTGCGCATCAGTGTGGTTTCCGTTGGACCAGCTCGAAATGAAACCTTTTCGTTATAATTACCATTCCCTAAGAATGCTCGACTCTGAAAGATTTCGAAAAATAGTTTAATGAGAAATGCCTTCATCCAACGGTATCGGTAGGATCGGTTCAACAGGGGATAACCTCTCCAACCTGGTTTCTTCAGCATCCAGTTTTAGCACGACCGCAAGATTTTCCTGGGCGGTCTTGAAGACATTCAACATGTCAATCGAATTCATATTGTCCCCGCACTGGTGGTAATTTGGTTCAGCATAAGGTAAGCCGCCGATACTCAACACTGCTGGTAAACCGTGCTCCCAATACGCATAGTTATCAGACCACTGGCCATCCGGGGAACACAACCGCCAACCGATATCGATTCCGTAATCAATCCTTGCCGAGTTGAACAGCTCGGAAAGACGCCTGGTTTCGGCCTCGCCGTTGTCCCAAAGGCAGTTCATATGTTGGGGAGCATCCTCCGACCAACCATTCCCGTCCAAAATCAAGGCAGCTTTAATTTTCTCGCCAGCCGCAGCGATTTGATCAACATGGTAGCGGCTCCCAACCAGGTATTCCTCCTCTCCCACATAGATAACAAAACGTATTGAATGGCGGTTCGGATAATCTTTGAGCACCCGCGCCATTTCGATCACAGCCGCCACCGCTCCGGCGTTATCGCTTGCCCCAGGAGTGGTAGCCACGGTGTCCACGTGCGCGCCAATTTCGATATAAACATCCGGGTATTGGCTGCCACCTTTGGTTGCTGTAACATTGTAAGTTCCATGCCAATCAGGCAGCCACTCTTTTAATGGCGCGTATCCCAAAGCCTCCAAACTGTGGAACACATATTTTGAAGAGCGGATCAAATTATGGTTATAGAAAGGCTGCCCACCCAGAGTACAATGGTCATCAATAAATATGCGGTTAAAATCATGGTGGCGCGGCCCGTATTGGTTGACCAGGACACTGGTAGTTTCTGTTATTCGTGATAAATCCATCATTTGCAGATAATTTTGGATTGAGTCTGTGTGAACTGTCCCGACCAGAGGTATGTATAAGTTAACTTGACCGGGTTTTTCTCCCGGCGTTTTCGGGTCAGAGTCTCCCCAATTCGTTTTTTCTGGTTCAGCACTAGCAAATATTTTTTCAGGCGCGTGGATACCAAAAACAATTGACCATATCAAGCATATAATGATAAATTGGAAGATATATTTCAAAATACCTGATTCTCCCGCCATTTTGTTACCTCAGCGTTAATCTAATACACGCACTCGAATTTCATTCGCTAATCGCTTCGCCCGCTCTGGCGCATCACCAATATAAGCCCGGATATCCAGTAAATCAACAAGCTCATCTTTGGGAATGAATTCCAGTATTTTTAGATCGGACAACAAACGTTCTTCCAGCGAGTTGCTGCCAGTTTCCCTTACATCTCTCCAGGCGTTCATTGAATGGTCCCGCAGGCGTTCGTGCATTTCTTGGCGGTCTGCTCCCGATTTTGCCAGCGCCATCAACACTCGCTCCACCCCGGCGAATTGACCATAAGTTGAAAGGTTTCGTTCGATTGCCGTTTCATCTACCTGCAGCCCCTTTATGATCTTGAGACTTGATCTGAGCAGCTCGTCTACGATTAAAAACGATTCGGGCAGGATAACCCTGCGGTTGGCCGAATCATCCAGTGTGCGCTCAAGAGACGAATGAGCAGCGTTATCCCATGCTGTACGCGGTTTCTGAGCCAGCAAACGCGCCAGGGAATCGATCTTCTCGGCGTTAATCGGATTGCGCTTAAAGGGCATTGCCGATGACCCTACCTGTTTACTGCCAAACGGTTCGCTCAATTCCCCAATAACAGGTGACTGCAGTATGCGTATATCCAGCGCAAATTTATGAAGCGAAGCTCCCAAACCCGACAACCCGCACAATACCTGGTAATCCTGCTTGCGAGGATAGGTCTGGGTAGTCACAGAATAAAACGGTAAATCCAGCCTGGAAGAAATTTTATCTTCAAATTCAGGGAATTTGTCTTTCCCTAACAACTCCGAAAATGATGCCGCGCTGCCGACTGCCCCTTTAAATCCTTTGCCTTTAATCATTTTGCGCGTGGTTTTTATGGTTTCATAGTCGAGCAGCAGATCTTGTGCGTAAACCGCAAGCCGGTACCCCAGCGTACTCGGTTCGGCAGGCTGCAGGTGCGTGAATGCAATAATTGGTGTATCCACCCATGTTTCGACCCTCTGAGCCAGAACCAGCAATAATTCGCCTAATTTTTCGAGGACGAGATCCATTGATAGGCGCATCCTCAAGGCATCCGCGTTATCCTGAATATCGGCAGAAGTTGCCCCCAGGTGTAAAATTTTTCCACCCAACGCTGATTGTTCACCGAAAACCCTCAATTCCGCCATTAAATCGTGGTGAATTTGCCCCTCGATTTCCAATGCTTGCAGAATATCCACCTCATTTTTATGGGCCCGCAAATTGGCTGCCTGTTCCACAGTTACCAGACCAAAATCCACCTGGACTTCTGCCAGTGCTGTCCAAATCTCTCTCCACAGCAAGCGTTTGTTCTTTTCGCTCCAAATTTTACGCATTTTTTCGCTACCATAACGCCAGCTGAAAGGAGATAAATATTCATCATGCATCTTTTTCATAAGTACATTATAGTCATAAGCTATTCGCTGGTAAATAACCCGCTGCTGGTAATTCTGTGAAATTTTTGTGTCCCTTAAAATTTACGACATTCACCTTCACGAATACCATCCCAAAATCAATTTGCCGGACGTCATCATATCCTTTACAATTACCAGCATGGGTAAACAAGAACGCCTTCCGCGCGACTTTTTCTCCCAGCATGCGCTAAAAGCTGCCCGTCAGCTGCTGGGCATGCGTCTTGTAAGAACTGAGTCCCAAACCCGTATCTCAGGGATAATTACAGAAACAGAAGCCTACCGCGGCGAAGAGGATTTAGGTTGCCACTGCCGTTCAGGGCGCACGCCACGCACCCGGGTTATGTACGGTCCCCCCGGTTACGCATACGTTTATTTCACATATGGACAGCATTGGATGCTGAATTTTGTAGTCGAAGGGGAAGGTTACCCGGCTGCCATATTAATCCGGGGTATAAACCCTGAGGAAGGTATTAAAACCATAGCCTCTCGCCGCGCAAACCAACCTTCAGCGCAGTGGACCAACGGACCCGCAAAAATATGCAAGGCTTTAAATATTGACAAAGGCTTTAACGAGGCAGATATATGCGCTCCAGATGCTCTATTGTATGTCGAAAGAGGATGTTCTATTCCAGATTCGTGCGTAACTACCGGCCCTCGTGTGGGGTTAAACACCGTGCCTGAACCATGGAAAAGCATACCCTGGCGTTTCCTGGTCACAGATTATCCTTTCGAATCGCCCGATGTCAGCAGGATATAATTCTTTATTTATTATCCATTCAGATTCGTATCAATAAAACCATGATAATCTTATATAACAATCTTATGGAAACATGAAATCCGATCAATTTGGATAACCAGCGCTTACATTGTAGAGTTTAGAAACTGGACTCTGGATGACCATTATCATTTGAAACGCTTTGAGTTCCTGGTTGAAAAAACTCACAGCAAACCTTGTAGTCGTGGCAAATAAATCTATTTTTCAGGAGTAAAGCATGAAAATTCTCGAAGGAAAAACTGCTCTCATATTTGGTGTCGCCAATAAACGCTCGATCGCCTGGGGCATCACCCAGGCATTTCACGAACAGGGCGCGACCATTGGACTGAGTTACGCTGGAGAAGTGTTGGAACGGCGCGTAGTACCCCTGGCAGAATCAATTGGCTGCACGTTTGTCGAACCTTGTGATGTAACCAGTGATGATGAGATCAATAATGTTGCCCAAAAAGCCAGGAATGCTTTTGGTGAAATCGACATACTGGTGCATGCGATTGCATTCGCAAACCGGGATGAACTTACCGGACCGTACTACAACACCAGCCGTGAAGGGTTCCACATGGCGTTGGACATCAGCGTATACTCTTTCACCGCCCTGGCAAAAGCATTCCAACCGATGTTCCGCCCCGGCGGTTCGATGGTTACCCTGACATATTACGGTTCAGAAAAAGTATCGCCCCATTACAACGTAATGGGTATTGCTAAGGCTGCTCTGGAAGCCTCCACGCGCTACCTGGCATACGACTTTGGACCCCAGGGGGTGCGAGTTAATGCCATCTCCGCTGGTCCGATCCGCACGTTGGCAGCCGCTGGCGTATCTGGATTTAAAACAATGTACCGAAAATTCACCGATGTAGCCCCACTGCAGCAGGGCATAACCGCCGAAGATGTCGGCCAGACAGCTGTTTATCTTTGTTCTGATATGGCTGCAAAAACGACTGGCCAGGTTGTTTTTGTCGACTCTGGATATAATATTCTAGGGGTAACTGAACCTCTCGATGAAATACTGGCTGACTGAAAATGGATATGTTTCGCAGGCGCGATGATGAAGCGCTCCCTTCCATTAAACCTGTCCCGACTGAACGCGTCACCACGGTGTTGAGTTCGGGTATTATTTGGAAGGGTTCTTTGAGCGGTAGCGGTGGGGTACGAATCGAAGGCGCATTCGATGGAGAAATCTCTCTGCGCGGATTGCTGGTTGTCGGAGAATCCGGGCGTGTCACCTGCGATCATCTGCGCGCTAATGTGGTGATTATTGCCGGTGCTGTAAAAAGTGATATAACCGCTGAAAAAGTCGAAATACGGTCTACTGGCCGCGTTTGGGGGAATGTGGTTGTCTCGTCTTTCTCAACTGAGGATGGGGCATTTATGCGCGGTCAGATCAGGATGGAAGATAAGGTTGAAATCGGAGACACAGCTAAACCTTTGAGTGATATTCACGCCTCAGATGACGATCAAACCTGAATTATTCCAGGTGGTTGATCTAACCCGCTTTTTATTCTCGAATAGCCTTTTTAGCCAAATAATCCACCCGCTGATTGTATCGGTTTCCTGAATGACCGCGAACCCAATGCCATTGGATATCGTGTTTACTCAGAGCTGCATCCAGCCTTTTCCATAATTCCGCATTTTTTAATTCGCCCTTTTTGCGTTTCCAATTACGGGCGCGCCAGTTGTCGATCCATTCCGTGATCCCGCGTTTGAGATACTCAGAATCGGTATAAAAATCGATCTTACAGGTTTGTTTAAGCGTTTCCAACGCTTTTATGGCTGCGGTTAACTCCATCCGGTTGTTTGTTGAATCTTTTTCTGAACCACTGATCTCCTTACGTTTCGATTTGTAGATCAACAACGCAGCCCACCCACCCTGGCCAGGATTTGGATCACAGGCGCCATCCGAATAAATAATCACATGCGGAATATTATCCATCGTTTCGATCCATCCAATCGGGAAATTTTATTTTTTGCCTCTCATGGTGTTTGGCTTATAACTGGCGCGCGTGTTAATGTTGAACTCGCTTCAGGAGTAGAAGTGGGTGTAATTCCCTGTGTATTCGTAATCGTCGGAGTTTTGCTGGCGGTTGGTGTTATTGAAGGGGTCAGTGTTGGTGTGTCCAATAGACCGCTCTTTACCGGACCCAGATGAAGATCGTGCGCAGTTTGATCCAGAAATTTCAAAAGCTCAGGTACATTTTCAATTGTAAAATAAGATAAGAATAACTGCCGGGATGCATCCCCCAGAGCCCACCGCACAGTTTTCCAGGAGGGATATCCGGGTTCTGCTCTTGCAGATGGAAGCGCGGATACCGCCTGTGACCATTGCGGATTCTGTTTCTTATACTCCTGCAAATATTCCATCGAAGATTCACGCACCGGGAGGGTGCCCGCCGCTTTGATGATCCCAGCCTGTTGTTCTGGTCCGGTCAACCATTTTAGGAACAACCAGCTCGCCAGTTGTTTCTCAAGCTTGGATGAAAAAATATATAGCGATGGGCCAAACACATCATAAGCGGGTGCCTCTTCAGGAGATGGGAATGGAAGAGCAATCCATGTATCGTAATTTCCTTGCGCCTGAAAGGCCTCCCGCACGTATTTCAAATCGCCTACATGCGCGGTCGAAAACAAGCCCTGCCGGGAAGCGAATTCTTCTTCCGGAATCTGGCTGGCCGGCAGCCAGGCGCAGCCGTCATCATACAGGTCTTTCAAGAAACGGAATGCCGCTTCATTCTGGGGTGTGTCGAATTCATAAAAACGCTCATCCTGCTCAGGGGACCCTGAGTACAGAATCTGGCCTTCAAATGCGTAAATCCATCCTAACATAGTCGAATAATCGGTTGAAACAATCCATCCCCCGCTGTCGTCGTTTTCATCGACCTCATCTAACATGTTGGCATAATATGCTGTGCAAGCCTGCTCTTTGAACTCGTCCGTGTTCTTTGGTTGTCCTTCAAAACCCAATTCCTGCGCCCAGCTCTCGTTGTAGAGCAGGATCTGTCCAAAACGCTGCACAGGTATTCCAAGCCGTTTTCCTTCAAGTACATCGTGCTCCCAAAATACGCTGTAAAAATCTTCCTGTTCCTCATTGCTGAATCCCCAAACCGGATCATCCACAAAAACCTGCTGGTCAAATAGGGCTGATGCCTCATTCCATTCCTGGGCCTGGTGCAGATATCCCATAACCACGTCAGGGACCTCGCCAGTAGCCAGCGCTCCCTTAACCTGTTTATCGATTGAATCAGGGTCGCCCTGGTAAAACGCTTCGACCTCAATACCCCATTCATTGCTTTCATTAAAATCCGACACAATTTCATCAACCACTTCGCGTATATCGCCTGACCAGGAATGCCAGAAAATCACCGTCTCATCCTGCAACTTTAATGGATCAATCTCTATCGATTCGATTTGGACAGGCGCTGGAGTCTCCGTTAACTTGATCGTCGCGGTTGGACGCGCTTTCGAGGGTGTGGATGTCTCCTGTATAGAGATTTTTACTTCTGTCTCAACTGGGGGATTATATTCTGGACTGCAAGCAGCCATCATTACCAGGAGAATAAGAAATGATATTATGGGCAGGGTGTGAATGGCATTCTTTATTAACAATTGCGTATCCAGGGTATTAGAATCGGCAAACAAATCAAGACACAAATTATAGCCTAACTATTCATGCAATACTTTACTTTCAATTCACCCGGTCTTTTTTATACAGCCGTTGTATCAGAATCATGCGGGCCAGCGCCACGACTGGGACAGCATTGGCTGATTCCCCCACATATAATGGTAGAATGGGCGGATGGTGAGTAAGAACTCGTGGATAAAATACGTTTTTTTACTTGTTTATTTTTCCCTATTCTGTGCCGCTTGTCAAGCGGAGTACGCTGAACCTGGTCAACCGATAAAGCCCACGGATCCAGCTCTCACAAACCAGATGCAGATCCAGCTCCAAACCACACACGCCCTCACACACACACCGGGCCAGATAACCCCTCCTACACCGGGTCCAACTCTTGAAGACCCGTGGGCGGTGGTCGATCCATCAGGCCAGGAAATCTACCTGTGGCATAAATTTTCTGGTGAGTATCGCAGCGCATTTGACAATTTCGTAGTGGATTTTAATGAGACGAACGAATGGGGGATAACTGTTGAGGCGCAGTCCCGGGATAATATGGGAGAAATTTTCAACCAAATGTTAGCTGTGATTAACACACCCGATGTGCCTAACCTTGTTATCGCATACCAGGATCAATCCGCCGTTTATGACCTGTATAATGGATTAGCAGATCTAACAGGTTTAGAAGACAGTCCCAGGTGGGGGCTTATGGAAGATGAAAAATCCGATTTCTTTGAAGTGTCTCTTCAAGGAGATATATCACCCCTGGCTGATAAAAAACGCCTGGGATTCCCCTTTTCCAGTTCCATGGAGGTCTTATATTACAACAAAGATTGGTTGGCAGAATTGGGGTACAACGATCCCCCGGAAACTCCTGCAGAATTCAAGGAAATGGCTTGCAAGGCTGCCGAACAACCCTTCAGTAAAACAGAGGAAGAGCAGGGCATTGGATATGGCTTTTGGATCAGCGCTTCTCGATTCGCAAGCTGGACATTTTCCCACAATGGGGATGTTTTCAATTATGATAATGGAGAATACACCTTTGACAATGAAGCCTCAATACAAGCAATGCGATATCTCCAGGATTTGATCTTACGCGGCTGCGCCGTAACCTTCTCCGAAAATTATGATGATCAAGCGGAGTTAGGGAAGGGGAAATTATTATTTACAACGGGAACCAGCGCAGGTTTTCCTTTCTTCGAGCAAGAAATTGACGAAGGTGAACAGTTTGAATTGGGTTTGGCTGCCATCCCTTTCACGACATCTTCACCCATCCAAAACGTCCATAACATCAGTTTCACCATACCCAGCGCCAATCGGGAAGCTGAATTAGCTTCATGGTTGTTCTTGAAATACCTCACCCAGCCTGAAGTACAGGCCGAATGGGTGAAATCGAGTAATTATTTTCCGGTCCGGATAAGCGCCGCTTCAGGATTGGTAGATCATTTTATCGATAATCCAGCCTTCAGTTCAGTTTTTGCATTGCTGGATAATGGTAAGGTAGAACCAGCTGTTCCAGGTTACGAATTTGTACGAGAATTGGTTTCCGAATCCATGAGTGCCATTTTTATCGGTGGAGATGCGGATACCATATTATCTGAACTTACCGATGAAGCCAATTCTATTCTGGAAGACCAGTTTATAATACCGCTTTCAACATTAGAGTCTATCCCCGTGAATGGGGGTGATGGATAAACAGTAGCGATAAATAATGTCAAACCATTTATAATTAAATTAAGGTCTGCAAAGCCAAACAATCCAGTTGTGCCAAAAAAGAGATAAGGATCAAATATGCTCGAGATAAAAAACCTTACAAAAATTTATGAGGGCGGAGTGCTTGCTTTAGACAACGTAAGTTTTTCCGTTCAACCAGGCGAGTTTCTGGCAGTCATCGGGTTGAGCGGATCGGGGAAATCCACCCTGCTGCGTTGTATCAACAGGTTGGTTGAACCGACCAAAGGTAAAGTTATCTGGAATGATTTCGATGTAACCAGCGCTAATCAAGGCGAACTTCGCCTAATAAGGCGCAAGATCGGGATGGTCTTCCAGCATTTTAACCTTGTCTCGCGTTCGCCGGTTATTACCAATGTGCTTTCTGGCAGGCTGGGATATGTCAGCCCGGCGCTGAGCCTGATCAACCGTTTTCCTGATGAAGATATCGAAAAAGCTTTGATGCAGTTAGACCGGGTTGGAATCGCCAACCAGGCATACAAGAGGGCTGACGAATTGAGCGGCGGGCAGCAGCAGCGGGTCGGAATTGCGCGAGCGATGATCCAGGACCCTAAAGTAATCCTCGCAGATGAACCGGTCGCCAGCCTTGACCCGGTCTTGGCACATACAATCATGCGGTACCTGGAAAAAATAAACAAAGAGGACGGTGTGATGATATTGTGCAGTTTGCATTTCCTTGATCTGGTCCACAGGTATGCAGACAGGGCGATAGCCCTTAATGAAGGAAAATTGATGTTTGACGGATCACCAAAATCAATTGACGACGAGAAATTCAAAGAAATTTACGGAAAAGAAGCCGAGCGAGTTGGGTGAGGTAAAACATCGTGGAAAAGAAACCATCATTATTGAGATCATTTGCCTTTTGGATTGTTGTTTTTGTTATTCTTATAACCATAGCTTACGGATTCCAGGTAACCAAAGTAAATTTTGAGGAAACCCGTTCTGAACAGCGATTAACCCAGTTAACGCGCATCATCCGGGCATTGGCTCATCCCGATATTATTGAATATGAAAAGGAAGAAGTATTTGTCGAAACCCCGGTTTATCTCCCATGCCCAGAGGGTGAGCTCCCTGCTTATGAACCTGACCAGAGTGGAGCGTACCTGGAATTGGATCCGCCTTGTGAAGATGCTGGTGAATTTATCGTTGTAAAGGGGTTCAATTTTCTCCCCGGTGTTCAAGGTCCCATAAATTTCATCCCTCCCAGCGGGGCATCTCTTAATATTGGCAATTTTCAAGCCGATTCAAATGGTGAATTTGAACAAAGGGTGAAACTCCCAAAAAGACAACCCGTTAAAGAAGCTCAGATAATGCGCGCCATTTCACGCGAGAATGTTGGTCTGCCTCGTTTCACTCCCGTAGCGCATGCCACCTTTGATAAGATCATCGAAACTGTCTTTCTAGCGCTGCTGGCGACTATATTCGGCACCTTGCTGGCAATCCCATTGAGTTTCCTAGCCGCTCGCAACCTCATGAGCGATGTAAAAAGTCCCATCTCCAGTGTTGCATTGATGCTCATCGGTTGGCCGCTGGGTATGGGTTTAGGTATCATGCTCACCCGTTGGGTTGGGGATCAAAGCGCTCAGTTCACAGACAACCTTTCACTTAGCATTGTTGGTCTGATTGTTTCTCCCCTAGCCGCATGGTTTTTGATACGCTGGGCGATACCTGCCGAGGAAGAAGTTCAGCCGAGCCTTCCAATCAGGCTTATGCGCATTGTGCTCGTACTAGTAGCGGCCGCCTCCGGAATTCTTTTCGCGCTTCTTTTGAGCAGTTTATTATTCTTAACCGGGGAAATGTTAGAGCAAGCGCTGGGTGTATTTGGCTTTATTGGTTATTTCATCGCCCAAACCGGTGAAATCGTTCGGATGAGCACTCCAGTATTCGTAGCCTTGGGGGCTGGCGCGTTAGTTGGAAACCTGTTCAGCAAGTTCGGGCAGATGATCACCGAGCGTCTACCGGAAAAAAATGTTCGGGTTTTCAGCTTCTTCACTGCCGCAGTTTCTGGAGCAGTTATTTTCGCAATACTTGGAGCCGGGATCGATTGGCTGTATCAAATTAATGATCCAATAAAAACGCTTTGGATTCCTGCTGCGGTTGGCGCTGTTCTGGGAGGTTTGTTCTCACTACGCTACGGACCCAAAGATTTAGTGCCCATAGGTTCCGCGATATATATGATATTGCGCACAATACTGAACGCAGCCAGATCAATCGAACCTTTGATCTACGTTATTGTATTCGTCGTTTGGGTCGGTATCGGTCCGTTTGCGGGAGCGTTGGCGCTTGCCCTGCATACTATCGCAGCCCTGGCGAAATTGTATTCCGAACAAGTTGAGAGTATCCTGCCAGGCCCGTTAGAAGCGGTAACCGCAACCGGCGCTAACCGTCTGCAGACCATTGTATACGCAGTCGTCCCGCAAATCATCCCGCCATATATATCATTTACGATGTATCGCTGGGATATCAACGTGCGTATGTCCACCATCATTGGATTCGCGGGCGGCGGTGGTATCGGTTTCTTACTGCAACAAAATATTCGGCTGCTTGACTACCGCGCTGCGGCAGTGCAGATGCTGGCGATCGCCCTGGTTGTCGCAACTATGGATTACACCAGCGCCCTGATCCGCGAGAAATTCGTTTAGGCTTATTCAATTATCGCAAGTAATCTTTAGGATCGACTCGAGCGCCCTCATACATCATTTCAAAGTGCAGGTGAGGGCCGCTTGAGTTGCCTGTGTTTCCCACCGCGCCGATCACATTCGTCTGCCAAACGCTCTGTCCGCACCCTACATAGATGCCGCTCAGGTGTGCGTATAGTGACTGCCAGCCGTTTCCATGGTTTATGACCAGCACGTTTCCATATCCCCATTTATTCCACCCAGCATACACCACGACCCCGTTATCAATCGCATAAACTGGATCACCCTCATCCCCATCCAGGTCAATCCCGGAATGGTTTGCGTTAGGATTGAAATCATACCCCGATATATAGCGGTTGTTCACAGGATAGATAAACACTCCCGCTCCAACTGCACCAGCCGATACGGTTTCACAGGCGCCTGGGCCAAGCACCTTGGCGACCGAAGGGTCATCGAGCGGTATGACCGGTGCGCTCCAACTGACAAATTCACGCCGGCCGCCTGGGATCACAATTTTTGTTCCAGGTTCAATGTTTGGGTTCGCCCAATCTCCCAGTGTCGCAGGGTCGAGGTGGTTCCCGGGGTATTCAATAATCTCTTCGGGCGATACACTGAAGAATTTCGCTACCCCATTCAAACCGTCCCCAGCCGACCATTCGTAATATGCGCCATTTACCGGGAGAATATTTAATTCTTGGTCGGCAAATAAATTATGAGGGTTGTCCCCTAAAACATACTGGTTCGCCCATAGTATTGTTTCCGGTTCCAATCCAAACTTTTCTGCGATTCCGATTAATGTGTCTCCCTTTTTTACTGTGTACTTCAAGACGTCACTGCGCGGTCGGGAAGGAACATCAGTATGCAGACGTGCTTTACGGGGGATTCCTTCAAGTATGACATTGTTGGATTGGAACGGTGGGATTCCGTCATAGATTTCTTCCGGCATTGGAGATGGCATGGCGGCGGCAAATGCAGGGTTTTCAGGGGGATGTACAATCCGCGCCCGCAGGTAAAACTCCCTCATACCCCAAGCAACTACCAGTATTAAAACGACCATCAATACATGTGTGCCAAAGCGCAGGGCTTTTTCCCCCAATGCGGCCTTCGAGAATCTAGTCCTCAGGGTGCTAATTTGGTTATTCTCTTGTCCGTCACCGTCTGGAGAGAGTTGATTCTCAAGCGGGTCAACTTCAATCATTTACCGAATCTCCCGAGGCATAATAACAAACCCGGGAATATCCGTCAAATTAAGGTTCAGTTAAGCCTTCTACAGCCTGTTGTGCGGATGTTTCAGGATCTGATTCTCCATTCAGAATCTGCACGCTTGCATCCTTCAATACCTGTCCAATACTGGTGAGCACATCCGTTGACGGTAGTATATTGGCGGATAGCACAATCTGTTCAACAATAGTTTTTACATCAGTGCTTGACCATACTTCTAATGAACTTGCCCGGGTCGGCAGCACACCAGCCGCTTCGCTCCATTCACCAAGGTAATCACTCGCGGTTAAGAATTTTGCCAGGTCTAGGCTTAGTTCCTGGTGATCAGGCTGATGAGCGGGTATTGCCCAAACCCAACCGGAAGAAAGTGTATAGGGTAATCCATCGTGAGTCGGTATTGTGGTAAAAGCCGAGTCTTCCAGGTTACTCTCCAAGAAGCGGTCTGTCCAGGTGATGATTAAATCTGCCTCATTCTCGTTATACATCTCCCAGACCTGATTATCATCTTCGTACTGTGTCAACCATAACGGGATTACCCCGGTTTGTTTGGCTTCCTGGTAAAAGATCAGCACTTCTTCTAAGATCTCATCATCTAAATAAGGTCGGCCCTCCTCATCCCGGACGGTTCCTCCTTTTGCCTGGTATTGAGATAAAGTGAAAAGAGCTTGCGGATCTGCAGCAGGAAAAACCAATGGCGTCGTAGTATTCAATATGGCGGTCCAATCAGACGGTGGTGCGGGTACAGCCTCCGTTCGATATACCAGTGCAAGCGCATCGCCAGCAAATGGAAGTCCGTATGTCCGGTCCTGTATTTGAGCCAATGAACGTGCATAGTCATACCAATCCGGATCGATCATGGCTTCATCCAGTTGGTCTAATGGGTGCAGCAAGCCTTTAAGGGCAGCCGTTTCTAAATCCGCATTTGGAAGAGCAATAAGATCCGGTAATGCCAGAGGCGCAGCTGCGCTGGTCGTAGAAAGCGATTCCAACAAACCGGCCGGTCCGCTCTCTGATTTTATTCGTACACCTAACTGAACACCTTCGTGCAAGTTAACAAATTCTTCTAACCGTGATCTAAATAACGCGGCGGCTTTCGTTTCAACCTCAGGATCCATTACTGGTGGTATCCAGATACGCAGCGAGATCGGCCCAGATTGTGTAGGAGTAATCTGCGGCGTTAAGTTTGTACCCGGAGCTGAAGATACTGTCGCTGTAGGTTGAGCAGTAACTTCGGTGCCAGGTATACCTGGCATTGGTGGGAGACTCTCGCACGCAAATAAAATTAGCGCCAAAAATGAGATAAGTATGTGCCAGATTCGCATGTTTTGTGTAAATTAAAATTCAGATAATACGATTGGATCTTTGAGCAATTCTATCATCAACGCTACCGAATTTTGCACATCCCGATAATCCACCATTTCTGATGGGGTGTGCAAATACCTGCATGGGATGGAAAGACAACCTGCTGGAACACCTGCCCGGCTTAATTGAATAGCTCCCGCGTCGGTTGTCCCTCGTTCTAAAACCTCCAACTGGAATGGCAGATGGGCTTTTTGCGCGCTTTCCACCATCCACTTCACAACACGCGGGTCTGAGATCATCCTTTGATCACGAACCTTTATAGCCGGTCCATTACCCAGACTGACCTCCATTTTTAAGTCCTTGGGGGTGTCGCCCGTTCTGGTAACATCAACCGCCAAACCCAGGTCAGGTTCGATACCAAACGCCGCCGTATTCGCGCCCCGCAATCCGACTTCCTCCTGAACACTGAACACAAAGTATATTTCGTGCGGAGATTGAACTTTATCTGCATCCAACCGCTGCAGCGTTTCGATTAAAACAGCCACGCTTATCCGGTCGTCCAAAGCTTTTGACACGATGCGCGCCCCCATTTCCAACATACCTCCTTCAAACACTCCCACATCACCAACTTTTACCGGAGGATCACCCTGGCCGTCCCACCCAAGGTCGATATACAATTGTTCGAAAGTTAACGCTTTGCTGCCTCCTGCTGCAGGTTCACTGCCTATCACACCCGGTTCACCGTTTAAAAATCGCACCCTACTGCCCAGGCATACCTTTGCATTCAAACCTCCTATCGGCATGAATCTTACAAACCCCTGCTCATCAACATGGGACACCATCATCCCGATTTCATCCATATGGGCGGCGACCATTATCCGCAAACCATTTTTAGCTTTATTGCCTTTGCGAACAATTAGATTGCCGAGGTTATCCACACAGACTTCATCAACCAATCCTTCAACTTCTTCTTTAACACAATCCCGTATAAGCGACTCATACCCAGAAGGTCCGGTTACTTCGACAAGTTTACGGATTAAATTTTTCATTGGTGCTCCTTGATAAAATTATTGATATTCATAATCGTGTAATTAACCATTCCGATTCAAAGAATCGCGCGTAATTCCTGTCAGGCTGTGAAAGATCAATTTTTGAGTATTCTCCCAATCCGATATCCTGGCAATCGCAACTGCCGTATGGATGTGTCGCGCTGGAACAGAAACAGAAATACTCGGAATTCCACTTCGCTGCGTATGGATCGCTCCAGCATCTGTTGCTCCCCCTCCCGGTTGGCGAAACTGGTATGAAATTCCGGTCTCCTCGGCAATTTTTACAAAATGGCTTACTAAACGCGGATCAGAAAGCGTGCCTCTATCCGCAACATAAATAGCCGCCCCTTCACCCAATCGCGTATTATAGCGGGTGTTCTTCGCCCATTGATCCTCACCTTCGTCCCAGCCTGGCAAATCATTTGCCGGTGTGCAGTCAAGCGCAACCGCTAAATCAGGATCAAGCGCGAAGGCTGCTACTCTGGCACCGCGCAATCCGACCTCTTCCTGTACAGTGAAGGCTGCAAATAGATCAATATTTGGCGGCGGGTTTGTGAATAATCTCAATAAAATCGCTACACCGATACGATCATCTATTGCTTTCGCACTAATACTATTCCCCTGTTGGTGAAATTTCGTCGCAAACACAGCCCGGTCTCCAATCTTGACTTTGCCGGCATTCTCAGTTCCAACATCAATCCGCATATTATCTAAAGGTATATCCTTTTGTCTTTCAGAAAGCGATGTCAGGTGAATAGGCACTGCTCCAACGATACCGGGAATATGGTCGCTTCCGATACTCATTTCTTTGGCGGGCAGCTGCTGCGCCGCTATTCCCCCTACAGTTTCGAATCTAAAAACTCCATCTCCTTCGTCGTTGGTCAGCATGAGACCTACTTCATCCATATGCGCAGCCACCATCACACGCATACGTCTTTCACCCGCACCATAACGCTTCGCCAGCACATTTCCCATTGGATCAACGCTCACCTCATCAGCGACAGGTTGTACCTGCTCTAATACAATCGATCGCACCTCCCCCTCATCTCCTGAGACTGCGCATGCGTTGCACAACCGTTCAAGCATCACGATTTGATCATTATTCACTTGCATAAAATCGTTTTCCAGCATTTATTTAACTCCAATAGAAAGGGTCATTATTCTGTATCCCAGGCAAGTTTTTGCATAAACTGATCATCCAGCTCAACGATAAACTCCGCCAATAAACGCGCCGTTCGAGTTATATCTTTCAGCACAACCATTTCCACCGGGGTGTGCATGTAACGCAGCGGTATTGAGATCACCATCGTCGGAATTCCAGCCGCGGCTACCTGCATAGCAAAGGCATCCGTACCCGAATGGCGGGGGAGTGCTTCCAGGATGTGGGGTATTTCAAACCGTCCGGCAACCGTTTTAAATGCCTCGTGCAGGGCTGGATGAATATTTGGTCCCCATCCTAAAGCCGGACCTTTGCCAAATGGGACAGTCTTATGTTCTTTGGTCCCGGGGCCAGCACCGTGAGTCACGTCGATCGCTACTGCGAGTTTGGGGGTCAATTCAAAGGCTGAAGTATATGCACCGCCGAACGTCTCCTCCTCCTGGACAGTTGCAGCTGCCCAAACATCCCATTCGAATGCTCGTCCCTGGAGATTATTTAAACAGAAAGTCAAGGCTGCCACGGAGGCTCTATTGTCAAGCGAATGACCAGCCAATATATCTTTTCCCAATTCAATCGGAGGTTGGGCAAAAGAGACCAGATCACCCACCCGAATTTTTTCTTCAACTTCTGATGGCGGCAAACCGACATCGACCAGTAAATATTCAAGCGGAACTGCTTTCCCGTGCAGGTGAGATGGAAGCAGGTGGTTGGGAGGCAGTGCGATGGTGCCGTTCAACTCCTCACGTCCATGAACGGTTACAGCTTGTCCGGGTAATACACGTCCATCAATCCCGCCCATCTCTGTAACACGCAAGAAACCTTCAACTTTACCTGTGACCATTAATCCAATGGCGTCCATATGAGCAGCCAGCAGAATGCTCTCTCGCGGTTCATCCCCCGATCCTTTCCGCAAACCGTGCAGGCTGCCTAAACGGCTGGTTTTGAGTTCATCTGCAAGCGGTTCCCAGGCTGAAGAAACTTGTTTACGCACTGGCGTTTCATATCCGGATAGACCGGATGTCGAGATTAATGATTTTAAAAATATAAATTTATCTTCCATAGTCACTCATTTTTTCGGTATTAGAACCCATTATTGGCGAGACTGATCGGTTACTGTACATTCTAGGCAATTCTGTTATTCATCCGGCTTAAAATAATAGTCATGGCGCTGGTGTTTCTGATAACTCGGGTGAAGAGGTGATCGTTTTTGTAGTTGAAAGACTGTGCGTAGTGCTGATTACATCTGTAATCTTACCGCTTGGAGTTTGTGAAATCATGGGAGTGCTGGTGTATTCAACCGTCGCTGAAGGGTTTATTTCGCTTTCTAGAGTGGCTGCAGGAGCAGCGTTATTTGGCGCGGGTGTCGCTGTTTCAGTACCAGTAGGACTGGCTGTAATCGTTTGTGTCCATGTCGGAGTGGCTGTTAACCACATTAATTGGGTAGCCAATGAAGCTGAGGTAGCCAAAGGCTGCGCCAGGATTTCAACCGCCTGCTGCAGAATTGAATTAATATTAGGTTGTTTCCCGAGTAAAACAGAGGCTCCTGTTTCTGGCATATTCCACGGTGTTACATCATCCCAACCAATCTGGTAAAAATTGAAATTATTCCCATCGTTTAAATGTAAAGCGAATGGCACATATTTCAGCAGGTCAAGCAGTCCTAAATCTGATTGGATTGAATTTCCGTAACTGCTGTACCATTGGGGTAATCGAAGGAAGTTTTCCAAACTTATGAATTTATTGAAGAGTATTTTCAGAACTTCCTGCTGCCTGCGGCTGCGGTCAAAATCGCTGGTCGTTTGGCGCTCCCGCACGTAACACAATGCAACCTCACCATTCATATGAAACAATCCAGGGGGAATGCCTCCGCAATCATAGGGCATCGGTGTGCTCACCATTACATCTATTCCACCCAGATCGTCTACAATACGGATGAAGTCATCCAGGTGGGCCAGCGCATAGTGCTCTGGCTTGATACCAAAATTGTATTCGATAGTGTCAAACAACAATTGCGCTCCACCGGTTGAGTAAACCGTGTTTATCCTATCCATTCCAAGACCAGGTTGATAAACCAACAGGTCGCGCGGTAACGATACCAGGCTGGCTCTGCCCGACTGACGGTCAGCAAACAACAGGATTATCGTATCGGTTCGCCCTACATATGGGGCAGAGTAATCCGTCCCCATTAAAACCACCACATCCACTGACGGCGAAAGTTCAATTTGATTGACGGCTGGGGGTATCGTTGCGGTAGGGATCGGTTTCTGGGTTTCAACAACTTCACTGGTCGCTGAACCGGTTGGTATTGGCAGATTTTGTCCGGTTTCCTGCGCATCGTTTCCATCAAGGATCTGCTCTGTCGGGGTGGTTTGCTTGGATAACGCGCCTTCATTGGAAAGGGATAGTGAAGTATCGCCATCCTTTCTTTCGTTTTCACGGCTTTGGTTCCCAGTACTGCAGGCTGCCATCACAAGAAGTATGAAAACAACAGCCAACAAACTCCAAATGATTTTTAGCCTTGATGTGTTCAAGATTCTCCTGTCGGTGGAACAACAGTTAAGGTGCCCGAAACCGTTTCAGTTGGTGTAATTTCGGTGTTTGTGGAGGTGGGCGTCTTGCTTGCAGCAGGGGTATCGCTTGGCAGGTCTGGGGTCTCGGTATGCGTTGGAGTATGGCTGGGAACGGTGGGTAAATTTGTCTGTGTGGCTGTGTTCGAGGCAGTGATAGTCGCTGTGGATGTAGCCAATGGCGTAAAAGTGCCGGTAGAGGTACCAGTCGATGTGCCGGTAGCTGTACGGGTTGGCGTATTCGGCGTTTGAGAAACTGTAACCATTGCGGTCATAGTCACTGTTTTCGAAGGCGTTTGCGTAAGTGTATTTGTGTACGTAATCGTCGGCGAATGCGTTGCGCTTCCTTGTTCTGAACCAGCCATATTGACGAGCATAATTCCAGTACAATAACAAGGGATGGTCCCCAAAATAATCGCGATCAACACAATTCGCAGGCGATAACGGGCATCAGAAATCAAGTTCATAGGCCCAACTCAATGTGCAGATGATAACACCAGGCGGTTGGCATGACAAGCCGCTATATGTGGCAAGAATTTCGATTCAATAAAGTAAAATCTATCCTGGAAAAAATAACCGCTTTCGAGTGAAATTACAATGAATTGGATTTACCTTTCCCCTCACCTGGATGATGTGGCTTACTCTTGTGGTGGTTTAGCATGGTCGCAGGCATTGGCCGGTGAGAAAGTGAGCGTATGGACAATCTGCGCTGGCGACCCCCCAGATAAGGAATTGTCGCCGCATGCAGTCGCTATTCATGATCGCTGGAAATTCGAAAATGATGCTATCGAAAAACGCAAACTTGAAGACATCCAATCATGCCGGATATTGGGCGCTTCTCACCGGCACTTTCGCATACCTGACGCAATCTATCGGGGTGAATTCAATCTCAAATCCAACTTGGAGGGCGGGGACAAGGAATATTTTTACCAGGATCGAGATTCGTTGTTCGGCCCGCTCAATCCCGCCGAAGTTGTCCTGCTTGAAAACCTGAGCAAGGAAATGTTGGACGAAATTAAACAAATTCCGGATTCTGAAAATACACAATTCGTATGCCCGCTGGCGCTGGGGGATCATGTGGACCACCAGTTGACCCGCAAAGCGGTTGAACAGCTGGATATACCCCTGCTTTACTATGCTGATTTTCCATATGTAATGGAAGATTTGAGCAGCCTGGATGCGCTGCGGGCATCCGGCTGGCGCTGGAACTCATTTAAAATCAGCCAGGATGCCCTTGGGGCATGGAGCGCAGCCATCGCCGAGCACAAATCTCAACTGAGCACCTTCTGGTCTGACCTGGATGAAATGCGCAGCGCGCTCGAATCCTACCTCATATCGATGGATGGAGCGATACTCTGGCAGCCGCCCGCATAGCCCAAAACATTAATCGATTTACTTGCATTACCCCCGGAATCATGCTAAAATACCGCCGCGGCGCTGAAAAGGTAAACAAACCTTTATAAACGCCGCCTTCGTTTTCACAAATAGTCGTGTTATCTTGACCGCTCCCAATGGAGTGTTTTTCTTAATATCGCGACAATATTCATTAAGGAGCTGGTTATGCCACCTTCATATCTAACGCCTGAAGGCCATCAAAAATTACAGGACGAATTAGAGTACCTGCGAACTACCAAACGCTTGGAAGTCGCTGAACGGCTGCACGAGGCGATGGAAGGCGGTGAATTAATCGAAGACGCCGAGTACGAAGCCGCCAAAAACGAGCAAGCGTTTATCGAAGGCCGGATTCAAGAACTCGAAAGACTGCTGGCGAACTGCAGGATTATTCAAGAAACCGGTAAAATGGATACCGTCCAGATTGCCGCAAAGGTGACCATACAGGAAAATGGCAATGATCCGGAGACCTACACCATCGTCGGCCCGGTCGAGGCGAACCCACGGGACGGGAAAATATCCAACGAATCCCCATTAGGGCAAGCGTTACTGAACCATCGCGCCGGAGACACAGTCACAGTGGAAGCGCCCAGCGGCTCTTTCACCGTAAACATTGTTAAGGTCAGGTAGTTCAGGGGTTGAATACATTGCCCTGCGCCAGGTTTTGATGCGCGGGGCTTTTTTTATGTAATTTATCCCCGCATCGTATTATAGACACCATATCCACCTGAACGTAAAAAATTTACTGGGTAATACCATGGGCAAACTTACAGAAATAGAAAAGAACCGGCTTGACAAGATAGAGCGATTACGTAACCAGGGAATTGAACCTTACCCAAACCGGGTGGAGCGCACCCACACCAGCCAGGATGCAATTTCGGCTTTTGAAGCGCAAGAGAGCAGCCCGGAGGCTGATCCAATTCGTGTCACGCTCACCGGGCGTATTCGCTCCATGCGCCCCATGGGAAAGATCGTCTTCGCGCATATCGAAGACGGCAGCGGGCGTGTCCAACTATTCCTGCGCGCCAACGACTTGAGTAAAGAACAGCTGAACCTGTTTAAACAGGAATATGACCTGGGAGATTTTATCCAAGCCAGCGGTGAGATGTTTCGCACACGCGCCGGCGAAATCACGCTGCGGGTCGAATCATTTAAAATGCTGGCAAAGTCGATCACACCCCTTCCGGCTGCCAAAGATGAGCTGAAAGACGGTGAAATCGTCCGTCACGCAACCCTTACCGAACCTGAACTACGCTACCGCCAGCGGTATGCAGACCTTGCTGTAAATCCTGAAGTTCGGAAAATTTTCCTGGCGCGAGCCGCAGTCGTCCGTGCCCTGCGAGAATTCCTTGATTCGCATGGGTTTGTTGAAGTGGAAACCCCGATTTTGCAGCCTATTTACGGCGGCGCGGCGGCACGCCCATTCATTACCCATCATAACCAATTAAAACAAGACCTTTACCTGCGGATCTCTTTTGAGCTGTACCTTAAACGGCTTTTAGTAGGCGGTATTGAACGGGTTTACGAGATCGGGCGCGACTTCCGAAACGAGGGCGTCGACCGTACGCATAACCCTGAGTTCACCCAGATCGAGTTTTATATGGCCTATGCCGATTTCCACGATGTGATGGATCTTACCGAGGCGATGGTCAGCTACACATCCCAGCAGGTTTTGGGCACACAGACCATTACCTACCAGGGTCAGCCGATCAACCTGCAGCCGCCCTGGGAACGAATGGAACTGCGCCAGGGATTATTGGATGTTACAGGCATAGATATCGACCAGCACCCGACTTTTGATGAATTGTTTGAGGTGATGAAATCCAAAGATCTAGAACCAAATCCGAATGGAACCCGCGGCCAATTGGTTGAGAGCCTGTTAGGAAATCATCTCGAACCCACTCTCATACAACCCACCATTGTCTATAATTACCCGCGCGATATTTCTCCGCTCGCAAAAAGTCTGCCCGGTGATCCAAACACCGTAGAGAGATTCGAGGGATATATCGGTGGGATGGAAATATGCAACGCATTTACCGAGCTGAATGACCCGCTCGACCAGGAATCCAGGTTCTTGGAGATGGGACGTGATTACGATTTGGATGACGAAGACCGCCATCCCATGGATGAGGATTACCTGCAGGCTATGCGCTATGGAATGCCTCCCAATGGCGGATTCGGTATGGGTGTCGATCGTCTGACAATGCTGCTCACAGATACGCCAAATATTCGTGAAGTTATCCTGTTCCCGCATCTGCGCAGCCGCGAGGAATAACACCGCGCACAACCGGATTACTTGACTCTTTGGCATCCTTGGGTATAATCCCAAACATTCAACAGAACCTGACCAGCACGGAGACCAGTAACCTGTTATGCTTTTCAGAGAGCTGCCGCCGGGTGAAAGGCAGCAAGTATTCAAGGTGAAATCCACTCCGTCGGCTCAATTTTATGCCAGTCAGCCCCGCAGGGTAGGACAAGTCATAATCAGCGAGTTGTCCCGCGTAAGGGGTTCGGGATCGCCCGTTACCGCGAATACAAGGCCGGTTTTTATAGAACAAGATGGCCGGGCATCGTCTCCATGAGACCTCTTGTCCAGCTTTGCCGGCGAAAGCAGGTGGCACCACGAACGCCCCCTCGTCCTGCGTGAGAGGGGGCGTTATATATTCTTCAGCGGATCTACAAGAAAGGCCCAAAAACAATGGGCAGAACAAACCAGGATCGCTGACATTTTTTTGGAGGTGCACCAATGATAGATATAAAACTGATACGCGAACAACCCGACCTGGTTCGTAAAGCACTGCAGGACCGCCAGGAAGATCCATCCGTGGTTGATAAGGTATTGGAATTGGATGAAGAGCGCCGGTCTTTTATCCAGCAGGTTGAAACGCTCAAAGCCGATCGTAACGTGGTCTCAAAGGAGATCGGAAAAACCAAAGATCAAAGCGAGCGTGATATAAAAATCGAAGCTATGCGTTTGGTTGGCGACCGCATCAGCGCGCTTGACCACCAACTGCGGGAGGTGCAAGCCGAGTTTGATATCCTCATGTCCGCCATTCCAAACATTCCGAGCCCAAACACACCTTATGGAACCAGCGAAGAGGACAACCTTTTCGATGAACCAATCGGTGAAGAACCTGATTTTGATTTTGAGCCTAAGCCGCATTGGGAACTCGGACCCGAATTGGGAATCATAAACTTCGAGCAGGGCGTCAAGATTACTGGCTCACGTTTTTACGTGCTCAGCGGAGCCGGCGCACGTATGCAGCGAGCCCTGATCGCATGGATGCTGGACTTGCATATCCGCCAGGGGTATACCGAAATGTACCCCCCGTTTATGGTTAAAAGCGAAACGCTATTTGGGGCCGGACAGCTTCCTAAATTCGCTGACAACCTTTACAAGGATCATGAAGAAGATCTGTGGATGGTCCCCACCGCCGAAGTGCCGCTTACCGGCATCCACATGGACGAGATCCTAAACGAGGAGGACCTGCCTTTCCATTACACCGCCTATACGCCTTGCTTCCGCCGTGAAAAAATGAGCGCCGGCCGGGATGTGCGCGGTATGAAACGCGGCCACCAATTCGACAAAGTTGAGATGTATATCTACTGCAAACCAGAAGATTCAGACGCACAGCTCGAAAAGATGGTGTCGGATGCCAAGAGCACTTGCCGGGAATTGGGATTAAGATACCGGGTGGGCAAACTGTGCACCGGCGATCTGGGTTTTGGAGCAAGCCTGACCTACGATATCGAAGTTTGGGCGCCGGGTTCTCAGGAATGGATGGAGGTCTCGTCAATTTCCAATGTGACCGACTTCCAAGCCCGCCGTTCCAATATCCGCTACAAGACAGGAAAAAGCGGGCGAAACGAGTTTGTTCACACCCTCAATGGCTCAGGTTTAGGACTGCCACGCACCTTTATCGCCGTGTTAGAAAGCAACCAGCAGCCTGATGGATCCGTTATCGTTCCCGAAGTTTTACGTCCCTGGATGGGAGGGATTGATGTCATAAGTCCTGGGTAAACCGGATGAATGATTTATTAGAATCCTCCCTTCTGGTGTTGGTCCAGCTGGTTATGCTGGTCGGTTGGATAGGTGAATTCATCCCCGGTATTCCCGGATTACTTATCATCTGGTTAGCAGCCCTGGGTTATGGCTTGATCGCTGGTTTCTCCACCCTGGGGATCGTACTCTTCATTCTAATCACATTGTTGATGATTGCCGGTTCAATACTCGACAATGTTCTGGTCGGAGTTGGCGCCCATAAAGGAGGCGCTTCCTTGCTCTCAATTGCAGTTGCCCTTGCCGTATTTATCGCCGGCACGATTTTTTTCCCGCCGATCGGTGGCATTATCGCCGCTCCAATCGCGATCCTGCTGTTAGAATTTTTACGACGCAAAGATCTACGGCAAGCTTGGCTTGCTGTGCGCGGCATGGCAGCCGGTTGGGGACTGGCATTCGCCTTCCAATTTGGGATTGGGTTTTTTATGATACTTTTATGGTGGCTGTGGGTGTGGAAGGGATAAAATACGCTCAGGGCAAATAATAAACCATACCAACCCCCATGCGTTCCAGGCCTTCATTTGCCCAGTGAGCGATAAGTTGTGAATCATCATCCAGCAGGGAAAATAATACGGGGATCGACTTTTGGTCACCAATCTCTGCTAGAGCACGCACAGCTTCCAGCCGCGCCTTCGGGTTTCCATTCTCAAGGATTTTCATCAGCCCAGGAACGGCTCCTTCACCAATTTCTGTCAGCGCATCAGCAGCCAGTTCCACCACCAGATGATCTTCGTCTTTCAACGCAACCATCAGATCAGATACTGAAGCTGTTTGAGGATTTTTACGCAAGCCCAACGCCGCACACTGCCGAACGTATTTATCCTCATCACGGAGCGCTGTAAGCAAATAAGGCAATGACCCATCATCAAAGATTTCAGCCAATAAACGAATTCCCCACCAACGTTCGTCTGGATTTTCTGAATCCATCAAAGTACATATCACTTGAGATACTTCATCAGGTTTATTCTGTGCAAATTTAAGGATAGCCCCCGCAGCGGATTCCGCTTTTTGCTCATTCCCGCCAGTCAGTACCGTTATTAGATTGTGTAATTCATTCTTCATAAAATCCGGATTCAGTCCGGCGGCGGGACCGGTAAATCACCTGCTTCAACTTCAATCCACTTATCCCCTTCATCAATCAACATGACTGGAATGTCATCCCGTACTGGATACTTCCTGCCGCAGTCCTGGCAAATAAACCAGGTTTCCTTATAGAAATCCAGCAGGCCGTCCTTTTCGCGCACGCAGTTCGGACATCTTAGTATTTCAATCAATTTCTGACTGACCATTTCGTTCTCCCAAACTTCGGTATTTAGTGTAAATTATACTCAATAACAAAAAACCTTCCGGTGATTTTGAAAGGTCGGAAGGTTCAAGCTTAGCCCTGCGGCTGCTTCTTTTTCCAGAAGAATTTTGTGTCCTTCAGCTCAGTTCCCGGACCGTATTGGTAGACATCCTGCCAGGGTTGGTAGTGCGTGGTGATCACATCGTCATACAGGATAACGCCATCGCGGGTGACCGTCCTGGTAACGGTCACATCTGCGCCTTCTGCCGCCCAATCTACCTGTTTGATTTCTCCTTGCGCCAGTTCGGGATTTTCTTCGAACTTCGGTTCAGGTGGTTCGATGACATTCACCGGACCGCTGGTATTCCATTCCACTTCACGTCCATCCGATGTAGAATAAAATTTCCAGGTCAGAGAACGGGCTGTCGGGTTCAGGTACGTCTCCATCAGCAGCCAGTAAGACGTATCGTTCATGAACTTAAAATCGACCAGCGGCACAAAAACAGTTGCATCCAATCCTGCCATATAATCATCCTGCCCATTAACAGTCTGCTCGTAATACCCTACCCGGTAAGCGTGCGGATAGCGCTCCACAATCGGATAACCGCCAAAGAAAACGGTCCTGAATAAAGTGGTGCTCACCTGGCACACCCCTCCGCCGACTCCCTTAATAGTCCGTCCGCCAAAAATAATCCAGGCTTCTGCATAGCCGCTGTCTAAACTGACATTGCCCATTACTTCAGCCATCGAAAACGTCTCACCCGGGGGCACGAGTAGTCCATGAAAATTGGCAGCCGCCACCTCAATATTGTTCATCCGTTCACTGATTGAACCGCGGAAGTAAGAAGTGTGCCAGCTCACTAGTTCTGTGATACCCAGTTCCTCCCCGGTCACATCATCTGTGATCATTGGATCGATATTACTTACATTCAAAGCGATCTCATGCTGTCCTTCAGATACTTTTTGGGTAATATCCTTTATGGTTGCATGAACATCAAGGACACGCCCGATTACCGCCGGCTGGATCACCTCCAGTAAGCCGGTATCATCGTTGAATATGAAACGAGCATTTTGTGGATTGCGGGCAATATCCGGACCTAGTGCGCTCAAATATGTATTTAAAGCAACTTCGTCGAAACGAACCCGAAGGTTTCGACCTTCCGTCGTCTGCACTTGTTCAACCAATAGCATTCTGCCCAGCTGGTCGGCTTCGATCCTCCAGGGTACCTGTTCTTCTTCAGCGGAGTTGGGTAAATAAAGCGTCAACGGTTGGCTGACAATACGGCGCGCTGTTTCTGCGGCTTCACTAACATCCTGTATTTGCGGCGGGACTTCCTTAACCTGCACAGCAATTAATGCGTCCGTCATGGCTTGCATGCTTCCTTCCAGGGAAACAAGCGTTGCAGGCACATCCACTTTACGTCCAATCTGTCCCGGGTTTTCCGTCACGGTGACCCCCTCAATCGTCAAGGAGGCTTCGATGGTTGCTTTATCTACCTGCTGGGCAATTTCGTTCACGTATTCAATTGCAGCAGCCTCATCATACACCAACCGAGGGCCAAGGTCGATCCCCGCCCGCCAGGCCTTGATCTGGTTGGATAACCGCGAGAATGGATCCCCGCTGCGTCCGGTATTGTAAGCTGCACGCGCGCTAGATTGAGCGTCGAAAACCAACCCTAGTTCTTGCGGTTTAGCTGACCATAAATTCTTTCCCTCCTGAAAAACGACTTTTCCATCGTTCGGATAGGTCAACTCGTGGTACAACAGGCTGGAAGCCTCCTCCAAAGTCAAGCCAGATAGGTTAACTCCTGCAACAGATACTCCCGGATATATCTTACCGCTGAAATACATGTTGAATCCCAGCACAAGCGCTCCAGCAAGCAAACCGAAAATCAGCGCGCCAAAAGCCAGCGCCGTAAATAGCTGGAAGATTAACGGCGTCAACAAATATGCGCGCCTCTGGGAGTTGGTCCGAACGGTCATAATTCTAAGTTAATATCTAATCTTCAGTTTCAGGTTAAATCGATGCAATTCTACCAAAAAGAGCTGTTTTTCAGCTGGCTATACCCAAACCTTAAACAGATGATAATCGTCCACTAATCTTATCCAAATCTATTCACTCAATCGCGTTTAACTGCTGTTAATTAGAATATATGCGCCAATTTCAAGACAATGATACGTAAAATATTGTGTAGTAAAATAGATTCAAATGGGATTCATTTAAATTGGATTCACAAATTTACAAAGGAGGTGGAAAATGGCATACACAATGGATACAACACTCGGCGATATTCTGAAAGATCCTAAGGTGAAACCCATTCTCGATCAATATATCCCGGGCGTGGCTGACAACCCCATGGTTTCTATGGTTCAGGGAATGACCCTTAAGCAAATCGTTGACAATCCAATGGCAGCTCAGTTCGGAATCGACAAAGCCAAAGTGCAGTCATTCCTGGACGCAGCCAACAAGGTGGCTTGAACTGTCTAACCTTTCTGTTATCCATTAGCCAGCATATTGCTGGCAGAATAAAAACAAACCACTCAAAGTTTTGAGTGGTTTGTTTTAAATTTTCAAACAATTATTTATTCAAAAGCAGCGAGGGTGTTCCAGGAAGTGGTATCATTTTATCCGAACAACCCGAATGTGATGCATTCTGTTGAAATAGGGAAGCTAAGAAATGTCGCTCATTCTTTCGAAGGTTGACATTTCCTCTGAACAGTTAGATGGTGGTAAATTCACTGGACAATAACAATAATAACGAAAAAATGGTTGACACATCATTTATATTCTTTTATCCTAATATTCAAGAGTAGCTGAAGGTTCAAATAATCTATCGCACGAAAAACTAAATAGAATATTCCCATTTTATATATCATCCTATCTGTAACTCATGAACCAAGATTTGAAATCGAGTTCAAATTTGGAACATTCTTTCAGGAGATCATCCCCCCAATTCATTTGGAAAGATAATCGAAACCGAATAACGAATCTCTGAGGAGAATTGTCAATGGTACAGTCCAAGTATGACCAGCGCAGCCGAACTTGAAGAGACCAAGCAGTTAGTCTGGCGATTAAGCCATATATCGCTGCTAAGAATACAAACTTCGTTTCGTATGCACCCACCAACGCCATGCAAAAAGTGAAAACGACCCTGCATCCACGGTTCCTAATCAGCTTATCTGCCTGAAGATGTTTTTGCAAAACTGCGTTGGTTGGAACACGATTGGCAAGCGAAATAACTTAATTCCCGCATCTGGACAGAAATCAACACGGGATGAACCTCGCAAAATTATAGAGAAATTGGTCAAATTAGCAGGTTGATATTAATATCAAAGTTAGCCCATTCCCAGGTTATTATAAATAACCCAACTTAATGAAAATTTCAATTCATACCTGAAGGGAGACCCCAATGAAAGGGCATTGGATTAACAATAAATTTGAAATTGGAAATCCGCAAAAAACGATTGAGGTTACAAACCCGGCAACCGAGGAAGTCCTTGACACTGTGCCGTCTGGAACAGAGACCGACATATACAATGCCGTGGAAATTGCCAGGTCCGCTTTCGATGGATGGCGGCGTATACCGGCCAATGAACGAACAGGTATGCTGCATGATGTAAGCGCAAAGATTCGCTCAAACTGGAAGGAATTGGTAGAAACCCTGACTCTTGAAGAAGGAAAACCCATTTCCGAAAATGAGGAGGAAATGGAGTGGGTTAGCAATACTTTCGATTATTACGCTGAACTCAGCCGTCACTACCGTGGTCGTGTGCTACCCTCCGCCGAACCTGAGAACCAGCTTAACTTTGTGATCAAAGAGCCATACGGCGTGGTAGCCTGTATTACACCCTGGAACTATCCATTGTTATTATTGGCCTGGAAAGTTGCGCCTGCCCTTGCTGCCGGTAATACCGTCATCATTAAACCCTCTGAGATGGCGCCGCTCAGCACCTTGCTGATGGCGGAAAAGTGTTTTGACCACCTGCCTCCGGGAGTTGTAAATGTCGTTAATGGATACGGCGATCCTGTCGGTGAGGCGCTCGTCAAACACCCCGATGTGCCTGTGATCGCTTTTACGGGATCACTGGGGGTTGGTCAGCGAATCAGCCAGGCAGCCGCTCCAATGATTAAGCATTTGCACCTTGAACTGGGAGGCAAAGATGCATTCGTGGTCGGACCGGATGCGGAGCTCGAACCTTCCGCCAAAGCGCTGGCATATGCGGCATTGATCAACTGTGGTCAGGTATGCACTTCCACGGAACGCGTCTATGTAGCAGAAAATGTAGCCCAGGATTTTTCAGAAATTCTGGTCGAACAGGTCAAAAGTTTGCGCCTTGGTCCTGGTATCGATCCGTCTACTGATATCGGTCCCATGATAGGCGAGAAATACCGCGCCAAGTTTGAAACACATATCGAAGATGCACTGGTTCGTGGGGCTAAAGTTTTAACCGGCGGAAGGCGGCCGTTGAATTTTAAACGCGGATTTTTCTATGAGCCGACTGTATTATCAAATGTGGACCACTCCATGCTCATTATGTCCGAGGAGACATTCGGGCCAGCTATTCCCTTGATGACATACAAAAACTTTGATGAAGCAATCCGGTTAGTTAATGACAGCCCATATGGTTTAGGCGCGGTATTGCGTACAAATGACGCTCGCCTTGCAAAGACCTTCTTTGAGGAAGTTCGAGCTGGAACAATATGGATCAACGACCCCCTCACAGACAATTATGCTGGACCCTTTGGTGGTATGAAAATGAGCGGCAACGCCCGCGAACTCGGCGAGGAAGGAATCGCCAGCTTCCTCGAAACCAAACACGTCCATTGGGATTTTTCCTCAGAGGAAAAGGATTGGTGGTATCCATATTAAGCAAGAGTAATTACGCTTTTTGGATGCAAATTCTGGAATAAATAATTAAACCTTGAATGAAATTGCCGCCGGGATTAGCCGGCGGCGATCAGTTAATATCCCTTTTTCCGAAGATAAGGGGGAAAAGCTGTCTGGTCTTCGGATTTATTTACTATTCAATAATCCAAGTACCTTATATCCTTCAGCCATTGCATTCCAGCGGTAGGCTGATAAATCATCGTGATTAGAATGGTAATTCAGCTTTCCCAATTTCTCATAGCCCTTGGCAATAGCATTCCAGCGGAAGGCGGATACGTCACCGGGATCGGTGCGGGTGTTCAGCAGACCCAGTTTCTGGTAACCCCTGGCCATGGCGTTCCAGCGGAAGGCGCTTACATCTCCAGGGTCGGTGCGGGTATTGAGCATTCCCAGCTTCTCGTAGCCATTTGCCAAAGCGTTCCAGCGGAAGGCGCTTACATCTCCAGGGTCGGTGCGGGTGTTCAGCAGACCCAGTCTCTGGTAACCCCTGGCCAAAGCGTTCCAGCGGAAGGCGCTTACATCTCCAGGGTCGGTGCGGGTATTGAGCATTCCCAGCTTCTCGTAGCC
>Ga0180438_10002083_pt1 | contig 33732 bp, 27 predicted proteins | sample SS_ome_12_FD_132455 | JGI IMG/M metagenome (GOLD analysis project Ga0180438, IMG submission 132455) | Hypersaline lake sediment archaeal communities from the Salton Sea, California, USA - SS_3_D_2 metaG | ecosystem: Environmental > Aquatic > Non-marine Saline and Alkaline > Hypersaline >... | reverse complement strand
GCTTTGACAGCACGAACTCGACTGTAGTGGCGGCGAAAACGTTGTCAACGAGATTTTTCGCTGCCACTACAATCGAGTTCGTGCTGTCAAAGATTGTCGGCATGCTGGGCAGTTTGCCCCGCCAACCGTGGCACACTGAGCGGTAGATTCGTTCACGCCGCTCGCCTATCAGCGGCCTTGAACATCTCGGCGCCGCGGGCTGGCCCGTGGGGGCTCGCAGACGGGCCACCAGGCCGGGCGTGGAAACGTGCTCTGTCGCCGGGACCGTCCATCCGTCGGCGCCAGTCATGCGACTTACCATGCGCGGCGGCCATACGAGCCCGCGGAGCGGGGCCCAAGCCGCGCCCGCCGAACGCGGGCTCTTGGCCATGACGGCAGTGCGGGCATCCAAAGCCGGGACGACCAAAGCCGTACCCGCGAGCCGCTGGGCCAAAACCCCGAAATCCCGGAGCAAAGCCCTGGAAGCCACGCGCGAAGCCGCGAGCGTGTGGGCCGAAGCCGCCAATACCCCACGCGGGTCGGCCGCAGCCGCCGCGGTGCGCCGTGGCGATCTGCCGCATCATCATCGCCCGACGCATCATCGCCCGACGCATCATCGCTGCCCGAGGACCGTGAATGCCACAGCGACCGAGCGACGGCCCGCGACGGAATCCCGGGTGACCGCCATAACCGCGCATCTTTGCAAACCCGGCGATCTGGGCGCGATGAGCCATCGGCCGACGCACGGTGAACCCGCCGTCACCAGGGCGGGCGGCCAAACTACGCCACTTGCCTGGACCGCGCGTCTTGCCAGCCATCGCGCAGCGGCCGCGCTTGCCGGAGCACGCGGCGCCGGGCCGGCCGCCCCGCCGGGCTTTCATTGCCCTGGCAACGGCGGCACGGGCTTCTTTCTTCGTGAGCTTCTTGTCGCCGTTGGCGTCCGCTCTTGCGAGCAACGCCTTCAGGCGATCGGGGGCGCCGGCCGGAACCTCATCGGCGGTCACCACATCATCTTTGTTTTTGTCGAGCCGCTGCCAAAGCACTCGTGGGTGGAATCCAGCACGAGCCTGCGGGCCTCCGGCCTGACCGCGCCCCCGGGTGGGGGAATCGGCCATCGCGGCGGTCGAAAGGGCCGCTGCCACCGCAGCGATGAGCATCGCCTGCATCTTCATCGTCTTCCTCCTGGGGTTGAGAATGGTTACCGTCCGCACCATGGATGTAACCGCGCCGGCGGCCGAAGGTTTCGGTCGGATTTCGTCTCCCAAGCCGCGACAGACGCCGCAGCCTATCGGGCCTCCCCGGCTGGGGGATCAGGATCGGGGCCCCGTTTCCATCCGCCGAGCAAGCGGTTGGTCGCCTCGCCGCCGAGAATGCGAACCAGCCGGCCGGAGTGGGACGCCTGCCGGCGGAGGAGACGCCAGTTACTTTGGCTGCGGGATTGGCGACGTTCTCGTTGGGCTTGCGTGGCCACCGTGTGCGGCTGGTGCGCGCGAATCACGTCAAAAAGGGCGTCTGCTATCGCCGCTTCGCCGTCGGGCGAAGGTTTGGGCACGGCGACCGAAGATGGGGCGACCGCCAGAAGCTGGGCGATTTCCAAGGCGTCGATGGCTGCCGAGGCTCTTTCTTCCCCGCTGGCGCTCGTTTCGCTATCCTTCGCTTGCTTTGGATCCGGACACATGGCCACCAGTGTCGCCGCCACCGTCCGGTCGTCCCGGTCTGCCATCATCTGTCGCATTCCACAGAGGAATTCGAACACGGGCGTAAAATGGCCGCCCCCCGCCGCCGCGTCCGTCGGCCAGGCACAAATCACAAGATCGCTGTCCAGCGCCAGCCGGCCGCACTTGCGGCTCGCGCGGTCGGCCGCCGCTTCGTCAGAGAATCCGCCGAGAGCGACGATCTCCAAGGGTCCCGCTGGGCTGTCCGGCAGTTCATAGACAGGGGGTGGGTCGCGAAACCAACGACGTCGCCGGGCCGGCGGCTTCCCGGTCAAAGCCGCCACCACGCGATCACATGCGGACGGGGCGCCGGTCAAAACGACCCGCGTGGGTTTGGCGGGGGCGGAGGTCTGCGGCGCGGTTTTGCCACCAGATATTCGTGTCTCCGCCTCCGCGGGAGATGCGATCACCCCCGGTTCGTCCTCCAGCGTCAGCGCCCCGCTATAAAGCTGGATCGCGTAGTATCCGGCCCGCCGCACCATGTATCCCACGCCCCAGCGGCGGAGTTCGTCGCCCGAGGCGGCGCCGGCCCGGCGGGCGGCGAAATCACGAAGTTCTCTTAAGGCCGCGGCGGCAGGATTGAGCGCGAAGCTCGAGAAACGATACAGGCGGTACGCTTGTCCCGCCCACCCCGCCCATTCCTTCAGCCGCCGGATGTCGTTCATCGTCAGCAGGTGCGAGCCGGGAACGTACGTCAGGAGTGAGACGCGGACATCGCGAGCCACCAGCTCGGCGATACGAAAGACGTATGGCGTCGGAGTTTCGAGAAGCGGCTGTTGTGAATTGGGATGGTGTTTCGCGGCTACGGCCTCCACGGTGTCGCGGAGGTAAGGCCACAGCTTTTCGAACCGGTCGAAGTCGCCGGCGTTTTCTTCCGCCCGCTGGGCGATGGCTTCGACCTCCTCCCAGGCGGCGTGGGAACGGGGTGGCCACTCGACGGACGCCCGCACCCGCGGCGCCGGGCAAGACCGGACACGTCCGACGCGGAGTCGGGCCAAGGCCCAGGCCATCAACGTAAGCGCCGCTGCGGCCACGGCCCACGCCAACAGCCAATCCTCCCGCCACATGAAGAAGAACCCTGCGGCCCCGGCCACCACGTGAGGAAGCGCCAGCAGGCCGGCGATGATCGCCCAACCTCGGCCCCAGCGGATAAAATCGGCGGTGATCGGCTGCACCGTTCTTCTCTCACTAAACGTGCGTTTCCTGAACCAACCGTTTGATTATCGTCGAAAGGCGTCGCCGCCGCCAATCGCGTCCTTGGCCGGCGGGCGCCAGAGCAGTCGGAAACGGTCGGCGAAACACGGCCAGGGTGTGCCCTCGCTTCGCGCCGAGCGTCCCCGACTCGGCGCGGCTCGTCGGCGGGGGACTTGCCTTTGCTGTCTGATCGGCCACACTAACGGTAGCTGTTCGTTCGTACGGATGGCGCGGATTTGGGCTGTGTGCAGCGGTTTTCGGTCGCTGCCGTCGGTCCCCCGCGCCGCATGCACAGGGACGCCCCATGACCGTTTCCGCCGCCGCGCTGCAAACGCTTCACCGGCTGCACCGTCAGATAGGAGATTTACGCGACCGCCTCGACCGCGGTCCCAAGCAAGTCGCCGCGATGGAGGCGCGGCTGGCGTCACTGAAGGAATCGACCGCCGCGGCCCGGGAAAAGGTGAAGCAGGCGAAACTGGCGTCCAACCAGAAGCAACATCAGCTTCAGGGAAGCGAACAGAAGATCATCGATCTGAAGGCCAGGCTCAACGTCGCCAACAACAACCGTGAATACCAGGCGCTGCTCGAGCAGATCGCCGCGGCGGAGATGGCCAATAGCGTGCTCTCCGACGAAATCCTCGAATCGTTCGACAAGATCGAAACGCTTGAACAAACCGCCGCCGAGGCGGAGGAAGATGTGAAGAAGGTCTCCGCGGAGGCTCAAAATGTAGCCGAGCGCGTCGAGCGGCAGCGGGGCGGGCTCGAATCGGAACTGGCCCGCGTTCGGGGCGAACTCGTCGAGGCCGAAACACAACTCCCCGCGGACCTGCGGGCGGAATTGCGGCGCGTGACCGACGCCCGCGGCGAGGATGCCCTGGCCGCCGTGGAAGCGGAAAGCTGCGGCGGGTGCTATCAATTGCTCACGGCGCAAATGGTCAGCCAACTGCTCCTGAGTAAACCGGTTTTTTGCCGGAGCTGCGGGCGACTGCTGTACATGGCGGAGGATACGCGCAGGTGATTCACGCCGAGACATTCACTAATGGACTGACGTTGGTTGCGGAAGAGATGCCGTGGCTCGAATCGGTCGCTTTCACGTGCCTGGTTCCGTCCGGCTGCGCGTTCGATCCGCCGGGGCAGGCTGGACTGGCCAACCTGTTGTGTGACATGGTGGAGCGGGGCTGCGGCGAGCGGGACAGCCGCGAGTTTGTCGAAACGCTCGACGCACTGGGGGTCGATCACAACGCGGCGCCCTCGACGCTGGATACGACCTTTTCCGCAAGCATGGTGGCCGACAAACTGCCGGCGACTCTGGGCATCTACGCGGACTTGCTGCGGCAAGCCCGCCTGCCCGCCGACCAGCTCGAGGACTCGCGGCAGGTTTGCCTCCAGGAATTGATGGCCCTGGGGGATGACCTGCCCCAAAGAGCAATGCTGGCCCTGCGGGCCACACACTACCCGGCCCCGCTGGGCGCCAATGTCTACGGCACGTTTGAAACGGTGCAGGCGATTACCGACGAAGACGTGCGGCGGGCCTATGCCTCGGCCTTTCGTCCCGGCGACACGATCCTCTCGGTCGCCGGCAAACTCGACTGGTCGGCGCTGCGAGATCTCGTTTGCGAACTGCTTGGAGATTGGCCGTCCGCCGAGACGCCGCCGCTGCCCCTTGTCGATCCTTCCGGCGGTTATCACCACATCGAGCATGACTCGAACCAAACCCAGGTGACGCTCGCTTATCCCACGGTGGTCTATCGCGACGAGCGGTTCTATCCATCGCGGGCCGCGGTCGGAATCCTTTCCGACGGGATGAGCAGCCGCCTGTTTTCCGAGGTCCGCGAGAACCGCGGTCTGTGTTACTCGATCAGCGCGAGCTACCATTCCCACCCCGATCACGCGGCGGTCCTGTGTTACGCGGGGACCAGCGCCGACCGGGCCCAGGAAACGCTGGATGTGACCGTTTCCGAGCTGTTACGGTTGCCCGAAGGCGTCGAGGAGGACGAACTGAATCGCATGAAGGCCCGCACCAAAAGCGCAATCATCATGCAGCAGGAATCGAGCCGTTCCCGCAGCGTTTCACTGGCGTTCGACTGGCGGCATCTCGGCCGGGCTCGCACGATGCAGGAAGTGAAGGACCATATTGATGCGTTGCGTGTGGACCGCGTCAACGCGTTCTTGCGCGAGAACCCGCCGGCCGATTTCACCTGCGTAACGCTCGGCCCGAAGCCGCTGGAGATGCCCGATGCAATTTCGTCATGACACGCTCGACAACGGCCTGACGGTGGTCGCCGAGGTAAATCCCGACGCGTATTCGTCGGCGCTGGGGTTTTTTGTCAAGAGCGGCGCTCGGGACGAGACAGACGAGGTCTCGGGGGTCAGCCATTTCCTCGAGCACATGGCCTTCAAGGGGACGCCGCGGCGGACCGCCGCCCAGGTCAACGCCGACCTCGACCGTATCGGCTCGCACGCCAACGCCTTTACCAGTGAAGAGCAGACCGTCTATCACGCGGCGGTTCTGCCGGAGTACCTCGACGACGCCCTCGACGTGCTCTCCGACATGATGCGCCCGGCCCTGCGGACCGACGACTTCGAGATGGAAAAGAAGGTGATTATTGAAGAAATCCGCAAGTATGACGACCAGCCGCCCTTTGGCGCCTACGAGAAGGCGATGGCCGCCCACTTCGGACCGCACCCGTTGGGCCGCAGCGTCCTGGGCACGGAAAAAAGCATTGAGCAGATGAAGCCGGAAGACATGCGAACCTATTTCGAGCGGCGTTACAGTCCCGCGAACATCACCCTGGTGGCGGCGGGAAACGTCGATTTCGACGCCCTGCGGAAGGTGGCCGCCGACCGCTGCGGCGCCTGGCCCGCCTTCGACGCCGGCCGCGAAACGCCGCCTGCCGAACCGATCGGGGGCGTCACGGTGATCGAAAAGCCTCAAAGTTCGCAGCAGTACGCCTTCCGCCTGATGCCCGGCCCGGCCACGGATGACGACCGCCGCTTTGCCGCTCGCGTCCTCGCGACGATCATCGGCGATGACAGCGGCAGCCGCTTTCATTGGGAACTGACCGACCCGGGTCTGGCCGAGTTCGCCGCGATGAGCTGCGACGAGTATCAGGGGGCCGGCGTGGTCTACACGTATTTCGGTTGCCGGCCGGACCAACTGGCCGACAATCTCAAGCGGGTGGACGCGATTAACGAAGATGTTACGAAGAACGGTGTCACGGAGGAGGAACTGATGCGGGCCATCGCCAAAGTAATCGCGTTCGTCACGCTCCGCAGCGAACGGCCCGCCAACCGGCTCTTCGCAATCGGCAACGCCTGGACACAACGGGGCGAATACCGATCGGTGGCCGAGACACTCGACATCTACCGGGGCGTTACGCTGGACAAAATCCGCGCGTATCTCTTTGACTTTCCCCTGGCAAACGTGACGACCGTCGTCGCCGGACCGCTTACGGAACTGGCGGAATAGCCGAAAGGCCGCTCGCGGCGTCCCCCGACACGCTAAATCGACAACGACGACAACCCCACCCCCACCCCGTTCATCGGTAGCACGCCATAGAAGCCGCGGGTGAAGACCAGGTTGATGAAGTCGGCCGAGCGGAGCAGGTCGCTTTTGGGCACCAGCACGATGTCGCTGTCGCGGACCCAGAGTTCGTCGGCGGGGCAGGGGCGTTTGCCGAAAAGGGCGCCCTGCAGGTCGAGCCGCGTCGCCATTAGCCGCCAGTTGTCGTCGCGGCGGAAAATCACCATGTGGCGGACATTGCCCCCGTTGTTCCAGCCGCCGCCCAGGGCGATCGCCTGCATCGCGGTGGTCGGGCCGGTCAGTTCATAGCGGCCCGGCACGCGAACTTCGCCGAGCACGAAGACATACCGCGGCGCCCGGGCCGTCAGCACCGGCGTCACTTCAATACCTTGAATCGTGGCGGCGTAGCGGGCGTCGATTTCTTCCTTCAACTCGTCCAGCGTAAGCCCCTGGGCCGGGACGCTGCCCAGCGCCGGAAGCTGCACCGTGCCATCGGGCGAAATGCGGGTGGTAAGCTGCTGTCCGCCCACGCCCTGCCGGCCGTCTACCGTGGCCCGCAAGTCCTCCAGGCGGGTGTTCACCTTCAACGGTGTGACGCTGATCGACGGAGTCTTGTAATATTTTTTGTATTGTTCTTCGAGACTTTCGGTTAGTTGAGGGATCGTCAGCCGGGCCGCCCGTACTTGCCCGAGCAACCGGACGGTGATGTCGCCGTCGGGCTGGATGCTGAGATCGCGGTCGAGGTTCTTGTCGGTAAGCGACTCGACGCGAATTTCGTCGCCCACATTCAGTTCATACGGCTCGCTCGTCTCCTCGCGGGTCAGGCGATAGATCAGGGCCAGCTCGTCATCAACGCGCAGCCGGTAGCGGAACACGTGCTCCGTGCGGGAAGGCCCCACGTATTCGCCCTGGGCGAGCGTCTCGAACGGGATGGGCGCCTCATGATGCCAATGCGGCTCGCGGCGGCAGTGCCCGTCGCAGTGCACGCCGGTGTAGATACCCTCGGGATAGCACACGGGGTAGCCGCCGCCAGCGCCGCAGAAGGGCGAATATCCGCCCTGGCACCCCGGGTGCGGGTACGCCGGCGCCGGGGCCTGCGACGAAGCCTCGCCGCCGAGGGTGACGAAGTTCCAGCCGACCGGACGAACGACCCGCTCCTCGCTCACGCCCGCCTGGGCGAACAGCGCGGCGCAAGCGACCGTGACCGTGATAATGCGAAGGCTGTGCATATTTGCGGATCCCTGCATGCGGTTCCTGCTCGTGGGCGATCTACCGTTCCTTCGTTTCAGCAAACGTCTTGGGCTCGACCCAATAAACCATCGGTCCGGCGTTGGCCGTTCGGACAATGTTCTGCGCCTTTGCCACCTGCTCGCTGCGGGCCCGAACCTGCCGGGCGAGATCGGTTTCGCCGAGTTGGGCGTGCACCTGGGCAAGATTCCCCAGGGTCGTCGGGTGCGTCGAGATGCGCGCGGCATGAAGCAGCGCTTCCTTCGCCTGCGGCAACTGCCCGTAGGCCGCCAGGATCACGCCGAGTTCGTTGGCGGCCGCGAAATTATTCGGATCCGCAGACAGGGCCGCCTGCAGCAACGCCATAATGCGGCCGTCGCGGACGGGCGAGCGGGCGGGCCCCGCCGCCTCCGCAGCCGCCAGTTTCGCCAATCCATACAAGGCCCACGAGCAAGACCGTGATTGGCCAACCGCTTCGGCGAACTGGGATTGGGCGAAAGTGGCGTACCGGCGAGCGGCGGCCCAGCGCGAGAGCGCAGCCATCGCCTCCGGCGACGCGCCCATGGCCCGCGGCGTTTCGTGGGCATAGACCAGTCGGGCAACGGGCGTGTCGCCGGCGGCCATCGCCTCGAATTCCGCCGCTTCGCGCAGCGTTTGCCTCGCCTGCCGCAAAGCGGTGGAATGGATTCGGTCCTGTCGTTCGGCGTCGCGGGCTTCGGCAAGTTTCGTCAGGGCCTGCTCGAACTTGCGGGCCGCCGCGTGGGTGGCGCCCCGGCGGGCGAGATCAAAGCCGGTGCGACATAATTCCGCCGCCTGCGACTCGATGGCCGCCAGGGCCGCGGACTGGGGATCGCTCCGCTTCTCGCGGCAGGGCAAAGCCGACTCAGGAAGAGAATGGGTAGGCCCACGAGCGGAGGTCTGGTCGGCATCATCCAGAGGTGAAACCGCGTCGATATCGGGAAGCCGGTCGCAGGGTTTCGACGGGAGCGAGGGGGGTGTATCCGGACCGGCGTCCCCGCGCCCCTGCAAACGCTGCTGCGGAGTCAAACTCTGCTGTGGGGTGTGGATCGGCGGAAGACGCCGCAAAGCGAGGCGGTGATCCGGGTATGGCTGGGCTGAAAGGGACGATGGCGCGACCAGGCCGACCATCGCAACCATCAGCGCCGTAGCCGCGCGCCGTGGCGTACGCGTGCGGTGTCGCTCCATCGGGTGTTTGCCATCCATGTTTGGGAAAGAGGGCCGCGACCATCCATTGCGGCCCCGTCTCTGCATCGTCGGTGTGGAGGGGAAGCGCATAGCGAAACACGGTTTTCTCCCGCGGGGGTTTCTTGTCGGGCCCCGAAAGCCGGCACAGCCGAAATGAGCCCTACGACGCAATCGCCATGCGGTGCAAGGCACATGGCTGTCCACAAAACCGGCAAAACCGGCACGCCTGTTGCGAGCGGGCGCGCGGAAGCGAATGCACGTGAGATTCCCCCCCGCACCAGCCCGCCACGCGGACCGCCCATGGGCGAGGCTTCCCGCCACGCGCTTGCGGTGTGAGCTTGTATGCCCGCTGTCGTTACTCGCCGCTGGCGTCCGGGTCGGGCAGTCGCACCAAAAGCGCCTGTTGCGTTTGGCCGTCGGCAAAATGGATGAGTACTGGCGCCGTGTCCTGCGTCAGGTTGTGGATTCCCGTCTCAATCAGCGGCCGCGACTGATCCTTGCGAGTCCATGCCGCTCGCTGGGTCTTCTTGTCCACCATTCCATCCAACTCCGCAGTCGAGCCAGTCGCTTCGTTGTGGAGCGTGCCAACGATCACGCCTTCCTTGCTGACCGAGAGCTGCATGAAGGTGGTCGGGGGCGGGCCACTATCCTGGCCGTCGGCCGTCAGCGCGAAGACGCCCAGCGGCATCCAATCGGCTTTGGCCGGATCGACCTCGGGCGCGCTTTGCACGATCGCGTCGGCTTGCTGGGCGTACTCCTCCGCCGAGCAGTAGACCTCGTCGCCGTAGTAGACGTCGCCGCCCTCGTAATAGACGTTTTGCCCGTAGTAGTAGTACACGGGGTTGCTCCAACCATACGCGATCCAACCCGTCAGGGCGCCCCACGTCGCCCAGCGATAGGGCCGGTTGATTCGCCACCGCGCCCAACCCGGGTAGTTCGACCAGAAATTGAGCCGCGGGTAATGACCGCGAACTTGATTGCAGACTTCACCCCGGCGGTCAATCCGAACCTGTGTGCGATTGCCGACGTTGTCAATGCGAACGGGCCGATTGCTGACAATGGGCCGATCGGCGAGGCCGGGACGATTGCCGACTCCAGGGCGTTCACCGACTCCAGGGCGGTCCCCGCCACCGGGCCGACCTGGTGATGCGGGAAGTTGGGATGGACGCGAGAAATCGGGGCGTGCGCTTTGGTCCCGCAGGAAATCGGCCGCGGCGCCACCACCGGCGGGCAACTGGCCAGGTCCACCAGGTCGAGCGCCGCCGCTTGGGCCGCGGAGGTCGAGGAACTTATTCAGGTCCGTATTCGACGGGCGACTGCCCAAATCGGGACGGGACCCAGGCCGCGCGCCGCCGCCAAAATCGGGCCGCGACGGCAATCCAGCGCCTGGTCGGTCGCCGCCGCCAATGCTCGGGCGCGACCCGCCAGGATTTGGCCGGCCGCCGCCACCCGGCGATGGCCGCGAGATACCGGGAGACGGCCGACTGGGCGAGGGGCGTGAAATGCTCGGTGAGGGGCGACTTATGGAAGGAGATGGGCGGCTGATCGACGGTGAAGGCCGACTCATGGAGGGTCGGGCGCCCCCGCCCATCGAGCGCCCGCCGCCACCACCGCCGCCGCGGGGTCCGCGGGCTTCGGCCGTAGACAGGAGGACTCCCAGAACAACCACCGTCCCGAGCGTGATAATCTTGTTACGTTGCATTGGAGAGCCTCATAGGGTTGTTCGTGCGTTCCGGGTCAAATCAAAGCGGTGGCGAACTCGCCGCAAGAGCACGCATGCAAACCGACCAGTGTCTGCGTCGTCGTTCCGACGACGGCTAAACGTCGCCATTTCTTTACTCGCCTACCCGCATCACCGTGACGGGGTCGAAGCTTGGCAGAATCTCGCCGCCGACGCTTCGCTGGATCGACTCCAGAACCATCGTGTCTTCGTCGATCTTCGTAATGACATTGACCATCGCGGCCCGCTCGCCATCGGCGGTGACCGCCTTGTGCGAGACGTGCCAGCGATCTCCCTTGTTAATCCAATCAGCCTCGCTGAAGCCGCCGTCGGAATCGAACGTCCAGGAGCGAATCCGCTTCTCTGCGGCGTCCCAGCCGATGATTTGAATCCCTGCCAGCGTCAGGTATTCGTCGATCTCCACTTTGAACGACCGCGTGATGAAGTTGCGGTTGCGCGTCCAGGAGCACTGAGTGGTGATGCGGCCCTGTTCCGATTCGTCCGCCCAGGAGCCGATCATCCATTCCAGCGGTTTGAGCTGCTCGTAATGGGAGGGCGGCTCCTCCGTGGGGGCTTCGTCGGTCACGCGGTCGAGTAGCCACTTGCCGTCCTGTCGGACGTAAACGGCGAAATACGCAATCGCTTCCGGCTCGACTTCGGGCGCCACGAAGCTCGCCACGCCGTGCTCGAGAGCGACGTTCGGTGAAAGGAATTGAATCGAATCGACGGCGATGTCCAGCTTGACGTCCTTGTTTTCCTCAAACACTTTTTCAAACTGCTTGCCGATGGCGTCACGGCCGACGACCTCGTCTCCAGTGGCGCGATCGGTGTATACCGCCTCCGGGGCATAGAAACCTGCGACGGCCTTGGCGTCGTGGCTGTTGTAGGCCTCGACAAACGCCAGGCCGGCCTCGCGGATCGCAGCTTCGTCTGCACCCGATTGGCCTCCGTCATCTTGCGCTGCGACCGCAGCCGCGACCAACAGGCAGGAAAACATACACAGTATCCCTCGCGCCATCTTCACGCTCCTTCCCTCAAAGAGAGTGTTCTGAAAGACTTTTCCAATAACCCGTCGCCTGCGGCTCGGGGATAAACGAAGTTGCAAGAACCCGTCGCGCGCAACGGGCGTTCGCCCGCTTTTCGCTCACCCCTTGCAGGCATCGCCGGGAATTATACAGTTGCGGAGAAGCCCCCGCCACGGGAGGCGCGGTCACTTCTGTTCGTGCCACCGTGCCTGGCGCGCCCAATCCGGCGCCCAGTCGGGCACGGCGCTCCGCTGCTTGATGAGCCAGTCGGGAATTTCGCCGAAGGGATAGCCGGCGTCCGGCACGAACAGACCAACCTCGCCCTGGAAGCGGTCGAGGTCGATCTCCCTGCCGCTCAGCCCGGCCAGTTCCGACCCGCCGCGGCGGACGGTGACGTAGTCTTCATCGGCCGCTTCGTCGATCCCGCCGGCGAACACGATCTCGTCGTCGCCCACGCTTACGCCGCCTTCTATCGCTTCCATCGCCGGCGGCTTTGTCGAAGGGTAAAGCACCGTGATGAACTCGCCCGAGTCGCCTGCGATGGTCAGCCGTGGGCCGATGGTGGCTTCGCGGATATAGACGGCGCCGGACTTCTTGTCCTTGCGTTCATGCGACCAGTCGTGCCGCGAGAATTGGAACTGCTGCGGCTTGGCGGCGAACAGCGTCAGGCGGTCGAACGTAAAGGTGTTCTCCTTCTGGTCGATCCTGTCGCTGAGCACATGCAGGCAATACGTCGCCTTCACCGTGGGCCCTGCGAACTGGTCGCGGATAACGAAGTAGTCCTCACCGAGTCCCTTCACGTCGGTCGCCTTCACCAAGACCACCGTGCGGCGATAAACGAGCGGCGTTTCGAACGTCTCCTGCGGCAAATCAACGTCCCAGCCTTCCGGCGGATATGCTTCGGTAAACCGCAGTCGTTCCGACTCGACCTGGCCCATCGCGATATCGACCTCTGGCGACGTCTTGATCGCAATCAGACGCTCGTAGCCATCCATGTTGGCGAACGGCGCCTTGTCCGTGTGGAAGGCGATGCGGTTGTGCATGTGCTCACCGCCGGCCCGCGGCGAGTACGAACACATGTGGTCGATGACCAGCGGCTTGCTGTTGGCGCAGTAGTGGAAGGAAAGCTGATCGCCGTGAAAATGCCCGCGGTTGGGGCCGCTCTTGAACGCGAAGTACGTTTCTTCGCCAGTTCCAGGCTTGTTCCGCAAGACGGCGCCGAACCCGGGCAGTTCCTCGCTGACGAATTTTCCCAAGTCCTCCTTGACGCCGAATTCGTTCGCCAGGGCGTTCACGTCGGGACCCAGCGGATGGGTATCTCCGCCGGGATGGCACCGCCGCTGGCCGCCGCCGATCGGCTGCGAAACGTGCAACAGGAACGACGCCCCCGCCTTGAAGCGCGGCCACCTGGTGGCGTCAAAGCCGAGATGCTCCTTGCAGATCGGGGCCAGGTCCTGCCAGGCGTGCATGGCGTGCGAGGTATAGCCGGGGCATTCCTGCCCGGCGCCGCCGGGGAGCGTGACCGAGTGATACAGGTCGGCCCGGAATTTCTGCTCCGCCAGCTTCGCGTATTCCTTGAAATCGGGGTGTTTCTTAAGTTGCGTCGTCAGGGCCACCGGCACGCGGATGTAGTCGGTGTAAAAGTTGGGGTTCTCTGGCGACCAGTAATTCCAATAGCTGCCGTAGGCGTCGTTATCGAAGAGAACCTGCACGCGCGTCAGTTCCGAGAGATTGCCTTGACGTCCGGCGCTGCGGACGGCGGCGCGGCCCGCCCCGCGGATGCCGCCGGTCGGGTTCATCCCGCTACTGAAGAAGTCCTGCCCGCTGAAACCGCCGACGTTTTTGGTTAGCCCGTCGAGGCCCGGCCACGTCAGCTCGTACTCGTTGTTCAGCTTGGTAAGCGGCTGAAAGGCGTGGCGGGTGACGTACGACTTGGCGCCGCCTCTTTCCTCGGCGCCGGCCCACGTGTCCGAGGGACCGGCGCACAAGAACCACACGCGGCGTCCCCTCCAGGTAGGACACAGCAGGCCCGCGTAATCGCCCGTTTCCTTTACCTTGGCCTGAATCATGTTGTTGTGGGGCCAGTGCCAGTCGCCGGCCCGCACCACCATCGCCCCCACGGCGTTCTTTCCGTCGTGGGCGGCGAAGAACCAGCCTTCGTCGTAGGCCTGCGTCCAGCGGGGCATCAGGTTGAGCAACGTATTGCCCATCCGCGTTTGCCCGGTCTTGAGCGAGTTCGGTGGCCACGGGCCGAGGTCGGGCCGGCCGAAGCCGCCGGAATGTGGAATACAAATCGCGTGCCGCGGCCCCCAGCCGGCGGCGGCGTCAAACGCCCAGTAGTCGCCGCGGGACATCTCATGGCGCTCGCGAATCTCCGCGTGCCGCTCACCCGCGTAGACGATCACCAGCACGTCCGCAAACGACGGCACATTTTGGTAAAGGCCCGCCATCCCCTCGAATTCGTAGCGTAACTTGACGGTGGCGAAGAGCGGGCCCTCCGTGACGACTTCGGCCGAAAAACGCTTGAGCTTGCGGGGACTGCGCCACTCGCCAGCGCCGACCCATTTGCCGCCGCTCAGGACGGAGAGAACCGGCGGCGGCGGCTCATCGCCGGAACTCGCGGCCGGCACACGGACTCCACAAAGATCGCTCTGTAAAACCAATGCGTCGCCTTCCTTCTTCACGCTCACCAGCGATTGCTTCAGCGGAGAGCCATTGCCGACTTCGTACTGCTGCGCGTGCCCACTGGGAATCTCGGCCCACACCCACACGCCGGCTTGCCCGTCGATCTCGCCGGCCTGGGCGGGAATGGATTTGCCCTCGCACTGCACGGCGACGGCGCCCGGCTGCGTTCCTTTGGCCGAGATGCCGGGCAAGAGCGTCACCTCGGCGCGATCGCCGCCGGTGGGATTGATGAGCGTGGCCGATTGGGCGACGGCCGACGTCGCTGCGAGCAAAGTGACCGCGACGGCTGTGGCCAGGGATAGGGTGGTCAGCGGTGGAGCGAGTCTCATGGCAGTTTCTCGGTGGGAGAGGGGGCGGGTAAGTAATGCGGATGGGAAGCGACTGAGGTCGCTTTCGCTTAAGGCCGGCTGGCGCCGATTTCTGACGCGAAAACCGGCGTACGATAATGTAGTCCCCTCAACATAACCCCGACCAGTGGTCAGGGCCGAGCGGCGCCGGAACGCCCGCGATCGCACGCATTTTTTCGCCCCCAATTCCTTGACAATACTCGTTCGTCCGGTTTAGTCTTTAGTATTGTGGAAAGGCCGTCAGTGCGCCCGCCCGGCTTCTGCGTCTTTCCGCGCCCGCCGGGACTGGAATATCGGTCCCCGTTTCCCGCCAGCGTGGTTTCACGCCGTATCCAGGAGCCCAACCCATGAACAAGTTGACGACCGTGCTGAGTGTTGTGGTAGCCGGCGCGTTTTGCGTCAGCCCGGCCTTCGGCATCCTCACGTTCCGCAAGGAATTCGAGGCGTATTACAAGGTGAAGGCCCCGACGACCGATACCGAGGTGGCGTTCGCGGAACTCGCCAAGGAGGCCCGCTGCAATATCTGCCACGTCGACGGCGAGGAAAAGGAGATCCGAAATCCGTACGGGATGGCGCTCTCGGAACTGCTCGATGAAGAGAAGTTCGACCGCACCCGCTGTAAGGAGGATCCCGAGGGCGTGACCAAAGAGATCACCGACGCCTTCAAACAGGTTGAAGCGAAGGAAAGCCCCTGGGCCAAGACCTTCGGCGAATTGATTCGGGCCGGAAAATTGCCGGGCGCCGAGCCGGCGGAGTGAGATGGCCGTTGTACTTGGCACTCACTTCACTTCCCCCACTTACCATTCGACACTTCCAGCGAGATCGCCATGAACCTCAGCAAACGTGCGTTAGCCGTCTTCGCCTCCGCCACTTTACTGTTTGCCCTGGTGGCGGCGGCCGACGCCTCGAAAATCTTCAACGACTTCTGGCTCGACGTTTACGCGCCGAAGCTGAAGGAGCCGGAGGAAGCCAAGGAATGGTACAAGACGGCCAAGAAGGCCAAGTGTTACGTTTGCCACATCAAAGGCAAGACGAAGAAGCTTTGCAACGCCTACGGTGACGAAATGGCCCAGTATATTCTCGACAAGGACTTCAAAAAGGAGATGGTCGAGGAGATGGGCGAAGACGTGGCCAAGGAGAAGATCATCTCCGCCTTCAAAAAGGTCGAACCGGTAAAGACGATCACGGGCGAGACGACCTACGGCGAACTCTTCGAATCGAAGCAGCTTCCCTCCGAAGAGCCTGGCCAACGCTCCAAGGACCTGATCGCCGCGGGGGTCACGGGGGGTGAGGAAGAGGATGAAGAGGGCGACGACGAGGATGAGGATGAGGATGAATAGACCGTTAGCTCTACTGTTCCGCCGGGGGAAGATCAGGGTTGTGCGTCCATCGCCCCATGCTTTCCCGGGCAGAGCCGGGGGCTAACGTGAGGGGGCCGGAGCTAACGTGAGGAACAAGGCTCGGGCCCGGTCCAAGCTGGGCTCTATTGCACCTTCGTCGGCCGGTACACGGTGTCCGGTCGCTTGCGGAGGACCTCTGCCTTGACGATCTTGTCCGGTTCGGGCAGCATCGCTTCTTGCTCTTCGTTCTTCGCCTTTGACGGATCGCGGGGTTGCAGCGAGCGAGCCACGTCCAGCCCTTCGATGACCCGCCCGAACACGGTGTGCCGGCCATTGAGATTCGGTGTTGGGGCCAGCGCGATAAAGAACTGCGAGCCGCCGGTGTCCCGCCCGGCATGGGCCATGCTCAGGCTGCCGGAGAAGTGCTTGCGATGGTCGCCCTTGTAGCATTCGCAGTAGATGCGATAGCCGGGCCCGCCCGAGCCGTCCCCCTTGGGGCATCCCCCCTGGGCGACAAAGCCGGGAATTACCCGGTGGAACGTCAGCCCGTCGTAAAAGCCTTGTTCGACGAGGTGGACGAAATTGCCGACCGTCTGCGGGGCCTCGTTTTCAAAGAGCTCCAGGACCATGTCTCCCTTGTTGGTCGTTAGTTTAACCCGCGGAAGATCGTCGGACCGACGCTCGCGTTCCCTTAGCTCCTGTTCCGTTTGCCAGTATTTCTGGTAGTCGGCGGCCTCGCCGGAGAATTTTTGCGCCATGCCGTTGAGGTGGTCGTCCGACATGGCCTCGAGGGCGTTGTTTTGCTGGGCGATGGAGAAGAACCTCTCCGCGTCTTCGAAGTGGTGCGAGCCGAACGCCGCCACGCCGGCCAGCGGCGCCGCCGCGTTGTCGGCACAATCGTGTTCGACGAGCATCTCGCCGATCTCGTATGCGGCCTCATAGTCGTCCCGTTTGAGGTCGTCTTGTCCCATTTTTACCAGGAACCGGGTCAGTTCGGCGTCCACGTTCGGCGCCTCCCGGTACGCCTCGCTGGCCCGCGCGCGGAGCCGATCGAGCAGGGCTTCGCCCTTGGAAATGTATTCCTTATAGCGGGACTCGATCTTGGGGAGTTCTTCTTCCTCGGCGGTGATATACTCGACACGCATCGCCCGCAGCGTGGCGACGACGTCCTTCCACTCGCCGTACGCCGCTTCCCATGCGGCGGCGGCCGGACTCTTGAGCAAATCCTCGCCATGCGCTTTCTGCGGCGGGGAATCGGAGGGGAGCGGCGCCGGAGGCGCCTGGCCATGACCGGCGCCGATGAGCGAGCCGAGGATAAGGATGGCGAACGGGACGGACCAGCCACCCCGAAATCTGGTATGTTGGTTCATCGCGCCGGGAAACACTCTCGGGAGGGTAGGAACGTAACTCATGCGGAAAACAAAGCGGCCTAATTCATTGCTACGGCGCCCGGCGACCAATCGTTCGTCGGCGGGCGCCCTGCGCATCATCGGCGGAGACCTGCGGGGTCGCAAGGTCCCCTATTCCGGTGATTCCCGTACCCGGCCGATGAAAGACCGCGTGCGAGAGGCGTTGTTCAACCTCCTGGGGCCGGCCATTAAGGGACGCGTGGCAATCGATTTCTTCGCAGGCACGGGAGCGGTCGGACTGGAGGCGGTAAGCCGCGGGGCCTCGCAGTGTTACTTCCTGGAGAACCATCGTCCCACGGCCGCCGCCATCGAGCAATTGGCTCAAAAATTCGGCGTCGGCGCCCGGGCGACCGTCATCGGCGGCGACGCCTTCGAGCACGCCGAATCGCTGCTCAAGGGCATCGACGACGCGGTGGTGGCATTCATCTCTCCGCCGTGGGACTATTTCTCGGAGAGGGCCGAACCGCTCCAGCGGTTGGTAAACAGCGTCTTTGCGCACGATGAACGGCGGCAAACCGAAATCGCTTCCGAGGCGGGCCCGGAGTGCGACATCGTCGCGGTGGAATCAGAGGTCGGCCGGGATATCTCCTGGCTGCCGCACTACGAAGCGTGGGACGTCCGCACGTACGCCCCGGCGGCGCTGGCGATTTACGGGTAGCTTCGCTGCTAGCAGGCGATGTTAATGTGTAGCGGTTTTTCCGCTCGCGCTGGAAGCGCCGCGCCAGTTCGCCCATCCGGCGACTTACCCGTTGAGCGAACCAACTTCCGGCGCCGAAACGTACGAAGGGGACACGGATGGCCCTCATCAGAAACTGCTAGCTCAAGGAACGGTCGATGCGGCAGTCGGCGCCCGATCAGTCGTGGTTCTATCTGAAAATCGTCTCCGTCCTTCTGGTCGCCGTGCTACTTCTTCCGCGGCTCTGGAAAGCGGTGCGGGGTGAGATTGCGGCGGCGCCGACGATTGTGTATCGGGTGGGAGAAGCGGCGAGCCCATTGCCGTCCATATCGACTCCGACCGCGCGACCGCCAAAAGCCCGTGAGACGGTATCCACCGCAAACGCGCGACAAGAAGGGTCGCGGGGCATGGACGATGCCGCGGATGCGGATGCGTCCCGTGAGGGTCTTCCCAGCTTTGGCCAATTGGCGGCCGCAGAGCGTTCACTCCTTCCGCCCGCCGAGACGGGCGGCCCCGAGACGCGAAACACGATTTTCCCCGCCGGTTCCACGATTTTCCCCGCCGGCTCCGCGGCCTTGGATGATTCGGAGCCGTACTTGAATTCGGGCCCAGAGGCGGCCACGGAAGACGCCGCTGCGGAAAACGTGCTGGCGGGCCCGGGCGGCCAGCACGTCGCCCATCCAACGGCAAGCGAGGCCGCGCTGGCCGAGCCGTTCGAGACGATCTTCCACCACGACCCCAACGCCCCGCCGGAAAACGAGTTGCACGCCACCCCGGATGCGCCTCCCGCAAGCGGGGAGGTCGCCATTGAGGTCATCCCGCGTGATGAAACGCCAACGGAGCAGGAAGCGGTGCGGGCGATGGAATTGGCCCAGGCCTCCGGTTGGCCAACCGCGTCCACCCTTTGCCGGCAGCTCGATGATTTGGCGGTCGGCGCCGAATCGCCGGCGAGGGCATGGGCTCAGCGGGCGAAGCGTTCGCTTGAGCAACTCGACTCCATCGACGAACTCGGCGACCCACGGGCCGGCGGCCCGCTGGCCTCGCTACGGGCGCTCGCCGCCGAAAGCGAGGAGCTGGCCGCCAAGATCGAGGACCGGCGCCTTCGCAGCATGTTGCTTCGGGCCGGCTACGGTATCGCCCGCCGCACGGTGATTTGGGAGAAGGTTCACGAGATTGTAACCGCGTTGCTGGCCCCGCCCGCCCCGGCCGCGGAACTTCGCGTCCAGACGCAGCGGGCGTTGGCGGCTGTGGAAGCCGTCCTTGCGGAACAAAAAACCTCCCGCGAGTGGCGCCGCTACCTGCTGCTTGATGCAATGCGGGATTGCCTGGCCCGCGCCGGCGACCCGTCCGTCGATCCCGACGCGCTTGTTCTCTCCCGGCGGTCGCTCTTGAGGATCGAGAACCCCGCCGCAAGCGAGGAACAGCGGGAGTTCCTGCGGCAGCCCGCGATTTTCGCCTATGACCGGGCCCTTCGCCGACTCAACCAACGGCAGATTGACTTTCCCGAGTTGCTGGCCCGCATTGAGCATTACGAGGCCCAATCGTCGGAGGCCGCCGCGAACGAACTGGCCGAGGCGTGGCGGGCGCTCGCTTACTCGCCGCATCCGCAGCACATCCAGTTGGCCAAGCGTCTGGATGTCCATTACCGCAACGCGAACATTCGCCTGACGCTCAGCGAAGGTCTGCTGAGCCGGCTGGCGCCGGCACAGCCGGATCTTGAGGAACCGGTCGCGGAGTACATCCTGGGGGCCCGCGTTCGTGGCCGCAGCCGGGTTCAAACCCAGGTCAGCGTTCAGCTCATTCCCGATCCAACACAGCTCCAACTTGGGCTGGAGGCCAGCGGGGATATCGCCTCGCGTACGGCCAGCCGGGTAGGTCCAGTGACGTTCTTTAGCCGCTCCCGGTCAAATTTCGTCGCCCGCAAGCTGTTGCTGGTCGGCACCGACGGCGTCCGGGTGACCCGCGCCAGGGCGGTGGCGAACACGGCGTCGGCCCTGACGAGCCTCGCAACCGAATACGACGACATGCCGTTGCTCGGATCGATCGTGCGCAACTCCGCCAAATCCCAGCATGACGAGCAGCGTTACCTCGCCAACCAGGAAGTGGAATCGCGCATCGCGCGCCGCTCGGCCGCCCGTTTTGACGAGGCGATCCACGCCGAACTCACGAAGGCTGAGAACCGCTTTGTGGAGCGAATTCTGACACCGCTGATCGAACTCGGACTGGACCCGGGACCCACGGACCTGCACACCACCGAGGATCAAATGGTGGTTCGGTACCGGCTGGCGGGATACGACCAACTGGCGGCCCAGACGCCCCGTCCCACGCCGCCGCCCGGTTCGGTGGCCAGCCTTCAGGCGCATGAATCGAGCCTGAACAACGTGCTCGACCATATCGAGCTGGCCGGCAAGCAGTTCTCGATTCACGAACTATACGCCGAGATCGGTGAGGCGCTGCAGGGCAAAGCCTGGACGCCGCCGGAGGACGTCCCGCACGACGTGCTCATCCGTTTCGCCGAGTCGGAACCGGTGCGGGTGCGGTTTCGCGAGGGAGCGGCAGAACTGACCATCCGACTGGGCGAACTTCGCCAGGGGTCCCACCAGTGGGAGAACTTCGATGTGATGGTGACCTTTCAACCGACCGTCCAGGGATTGCGGGTGGGCATGGTGCGGGAGGGGGTCATCAAACTTGCCGGCGAGCGGTTGCGGATGCGCGACCAGATTGCCCTTCGAGGCGTGTTCAGCAAGGTGTTCGCAAAAGGCAAGGCGATTGAGATCGTCAGCGAAAGCGCCGCCCGCGACGCCCGGTTCGACGGCCTCGCCATTTCGCAGGTCGTGCTCGTGGACGGATGGCTCGGCGTGGCGGCCCGCGACACCGTCGAAATGACGGCGGCCAAGCCACAGCCAACCCGCAGGGAATGATCTGCCGCCCTGTGAAATACGCACAAAACGGCCAAATCCGCACGACCGGAATCCACTTTTCCCTTTCGTTTCTGATTTTCGGCCGGGGCTCGACATACCCGCTTGTATTTCGGGTCGGCGCCGACTATCATCAGTTGTTGCATGAACGGTCTGGGTTCCTTCCAACGACTACTCGGCTTTGAGCATCATGCTTGGGAAGGACCAATCGTTGTCAGGGATGTTAGCGGGGTGTTTCGCGCAACCGCTAACGAGCGCCGGCCTTATGGAATGAGGCGGGTGGCTCGACGACGAATCCGGCCGAGCAGGGACCTGTTGTGGACGTCGTGATCTTGGTTAGGGATGGCGACCGGTTACGGATTGAACGTGGCAAGCAGCACTTGCCCCTCTAGCAAGGGGGTGATGCGATGGTGCCACGGTCCGGTGAATCACACGCTCGCGGCAATCGCGCTTCACGGAACAACGCAATAGGCAGACGCGTACCGATGGCGACCGTAACGTATTTCAACCAGGATTGCCCGACCTGCGGAAGGGGACTCCGGATCCGGGTCGAGTACCAAGGGAAGCGGGTGGCTTGCCAGCACTGCCACGCCCAATTCGAGGCGTGCGACCCCGAAAGCCCTGCGTATCCTCCTGAGGATTCCGGGCTTCTGGTTCTCGCCAAGGCGAACGAACTGCTGGCCCAGGCCGACTCCTTCGTGGCCGCCGGCAAGCGGCCTCGGTGACGCCCGGATAACACGCCTATCGAGGGCATGACCCGCTTCTATTCCAGAAGCGCGGCGCCGATGCCGTTTTCTCCCACAAATGGGTTCTCTTCCTTTTCGATTCCGATGCGTGTTGTAGGGCCGTGTCCCGGCCACACGACGGTATCATCGGGGAGCGTGAACAGTTTGTCTTGAATGGATTGCACGAGTTGGGGGCCGTTCCCACCAGGGAGATCGACACGTCCCACGCCCCCGGCAAACAGGACATCTCCGGCAAAGACATGAAGCGGTCGGGTATCCTCCGTGACGTAGACCACGTGTCCAGTCGAGTGCCCCGGGGCATGGCGAACCCATAGCTTGAGGCCGGCGTATTCAATCCTGTCGTCGTCATCGACGAGGCGATCGGCCGCGGGGCAGGTCAGCTCAAAACCAAAGACGAGTGAGAGGTTTTGCGCCGGATCCGTCAGTTTGTCCGCCTCCTCGCGACCGACCACCAACTCCGCCTGCGGCCATCGCGCCTTGATCGCCGCCACGCCGGCGATGTGGTCACCGTGCCCGTGGGTGACGAGGATGGCCTTCGGCTGCATTCCCATTTCCGCCGCGGTTTCCGTTACTAGCTCCGCATCGAAGCCTGGATCGACCACCACGCCGTCCCGGGCGCCCGCCACCCGGGCCAACAGGCAATTTTGGCCGAACGCCGCCGAAACGACCTGCCGAACTTCAAGATTCACCGACATCAGCTCCCCTTTCCGATTGAATTCCCAAAAAAATCCCCAATTCCGTCCCGACTGATCTCGCCAAACGAGTCCGAACTCGCGTAAGATAGCAATCCCTGGTAGGCTGGGGCTGGATTGACGGCCGTAGCCTGTGAAACTGCCCCGATTATGGGGAACATTGTAATCCGAACGATCGTTTCGTTCGATACAAGACATGACATGCTTCGTCGCAAGGAGCATGTCGGGACACCCCCCTCGCGACAAACAAATTCAGGAGTTGGTAATGCGTTTTCAGAAGACGATGGTCCGTAGCACGCTTTTCTTCGGTCCACTGGCCTTGGTGGCTGTTACGCTCTCCGTCTGCCAGGCCCAATCGCCCCGCCCGCGGCAGGAGTTGCGGGAGCCTATCTATCGCGTCCAACATGCCGACGGCGCCGCCGCGACGGTTGACGCACGGCAGTCGACGCCGACGCCGCCGGGTTCGCAGGTTCGCCCGGTCGCTAACGAAGTCGCGGAGCATCCCCTGATGGCGGCGGTCCGCGTTGCGGAGAAAGGCCTGAAGAACATCCAGGAGAACATCGACGATTACTCATGCACGCTGGTCAAGCGAGAGTGCATCGACGGCGATCTGCAGGAACCGCAGTACATCTACATGAAGGTTCGCAACGAAAAGAAAGACGCGACGGGCGCCGTGACCACGCCGTTGTCCGTCTACATGTACTTCCTCGCCCCCGACAACATCAAGGGCCGCGAGGTGATCTGGGTGAAAGGGCAGAACGAGAATAAGCTGGTCGCCCACGAGGGTGGCGCGGTGATGGGGTTGGTGACGGTCAACCTCGATCCCGAAAGCCGCCTGGCGATGCGGAACCAGAAGTACCCGATTTATGAAGTCGGTATCCAGCGGTTGATCGAAAAGCTGCTGGATGTGGCGGCCGAGGACATGAAGTACGGCGAATGCGAAGTGAAATTCTTCGAGGGCTCGAAGATCAACGGCATCGAGTGCACCTGCATCCAGGTCGTCCATCCCGTGCCGCGGAAGAATTTCCGCTTCCACATCGCCCGCATCTTTTTCGACAGCGAGCGGGAGGTCCCGATCCGCTACGCCTCGTATGACTGGCCCAAAGAAGCGGGCGGCGAACCGACGCTGCACGAGGAATACACCTACCTGAACATGAAGCTCAACCGAGGCTTCACCGACGAGGACTTCAGCAAGGACAACCCGAAGTACAACTTCCGGTAGGGATGGCGGGCAAGACCGAAGTGGTGAAAATCAAGGGCGTGGATCGATAGCGATATCGAGCCCGCCCTTATTCATTTAGGCGGGGGAGCGCCCGCTGGAGGCGAGCCGCGCCCGTCCTGCTGACAGCCTCGCCCGGATACGCTATACATTGGGGTGATGGAACTTCCCCCTTTAGCCCGCGGGGCGCTCAATTGCCGGCCCCGCCCTGCCGCGAATGGAGCATGCCATGTCCCTGCCACGCGCAACGATTTGTCTGTCCGCCCTCGGTCTAGCCGTGCTGCTGGCGCTCGGCGTCGCCTGCAAACCCAAGAACCCGCCACCTGACGAGGGCGAGGTGAAGGATGCGGATGTCAAACTGGGCGAGGGTAATGGAGACGCGTCCCAGGTCGAAAGCAAGGGTTACGACGCCGGCACGAAGGGCACCGTGGCGCCCACGTTCGACCCGGCCGCCGACTCCGGCGACGACGACGATGACGCCGGCCCCACGCTGAATATCCCCGACTTCGGCGAGGACGGCCCGCCGCCGCTGCCGGAGCCCGAGGATATCCTTGGGGATCCCACGAAAGAGCCGGGCTCCGACGAAGGGGCCGCGGCCGGGATGCCGGGCAAAATCGCGGCGCTGGTGGCCGCCAACGATCCGGCCGCCGTCGAAGCCACGATGGATCAGCTCATGGAACAGGGGCCCGCCGCGGTCCCCGATCTGTGCGCGTGCCTGGAATCCGACAATTGGGAAGTCCGCAGCTTCGCGGTGTGCACGCTCGGCTCCCTCGGCGAAGACGCCCAGGCGGCCCTTGAGGAACTCAAGAGAGTCGCCAATGAGGACGAGAACGAGTCGGTAAAGGTCGCCGCGGCGTTTGCGATCGATGCGATTGCGGGGAAGTGATCTCGCATGGCTACCTCCCGTGCCCGATGGCTTTCCTGATGAACGCTCGCGTCCGCTCCGCGATTCCCGGCTGGCTGCTTTCCCGCGGTCCGGCCACGTGGAGCCGGGCGATGCGGTTCTCCATTAGCCACGCGGCGACATCGGCCACCGCTTGGGCTTTGCGAGCCTGATCCGCGTCGAGTTCGGCAAGGTCGATTTCGATGAGCGGCCGCTGGTGTCTTCGGGCGAACTCGGCCGTTAGCCGGGTCCCGCCGGCCATTTCTCGCCAGTACAGAACGAGCGTGCCGTCGCTGTCGATCACGTTTTGCTCGGTGCGGGCGGCATAGTCGGGGGAGGCCGTTTCTTGCAGTCGATATCGTTCCGGGATGACACCGGTCTCGCACTTGCGGCCCTTCGGGCACCAACCTCCGTGCGGCAAACCAAGTTCGAAGGCCGCGTCCAATGCGCCCCGGTCGGCGCCGGTTTGGCCGCCAGAGATGATCGTGATCGATTTCATGGGTCGCCAGAATTGCCCGGGAAGTCCCGCGCTGCTAAGAAAGAATGGCCGAATCACTGTATGCGTCCCGCAGCGAGCGTTCAACGGGGATGGGGCTTAACACATGGAGGGAAATGATGCCATTTTGCCGCTGCCATGCTGGGATTGGCCCGCTTTGGCCGATCGTCGTTCTTGTCGCCTCCGCGGTCGGGTTCTGCGACGATGGCGCTTCGCCGCGAGCGGCGTATCACTCGATCCAGTCGCTTGAGGAGGGTGTCACGCTCGCCACGCACCGAAGCGGCCTGACGGTGATTGTGCAAGAGAACCACACGGCGCCGGTCGCCACCGTGCGGTGTTACGTCAAGAACACCGGCAGCGTGTACGAGGGCCGGTACCTCGGGGCGGGCATCAGCCATTTGCTCGAGCATCTCGTGTCCGGCGGGACGACGAAGAACCGCAGCGAGAAAGAGATCGAGAAGATCATCGACCGCTTCGGCGGCGGCGCCAACGCCTACACCACCACCCACCTGACCGCGTACTTCATCGATTGCCCGGCCAAGGATACGCCCACGGCCATCGAGTTGATCGCAGACGCAATGCGACACGTCGTGTTCGAGCAGGAGGAGTTCGACCGCGAGTACGAAGTGGTCCAGCGGGAACTGGCGGACGGAGAGGTGGATCGCGGCCGCGTCCTTTACAACACGCTGCGGCAAACCATGTATACGGCCAGCCCCTTCCGCCATCCGGTGATCGGTTATCTCGACGCGTTGCGGGGTCTCACGCGGGATGACATCGTCGCGTTTTATCGCGAGCGCTACGTGCCCAACAACATGGTGTTTGTGGTGGTGGGCGACGTGCAAACCGACGCGGCGCTAGGGGAGATCGCCAAACAATTCGCCGACGCCAGGCGCGGGTTGGAAACGCCCGTTACGCTTGCCGACGAGCCCCGCGTCCTCAGCCCGCGCCAGGCGATCCGCGAGATGGACGGGGAAACGGTCGACTTCGCCCTGGCGTGGCCGTCTGTCGAACTTTCCCATCCCGATCTGTACGCCCTGGACGTGGCAGCATACATCCTGACCGAGGGCGAGAGCTCCCGCCTGGCCCGGCGGCTGAAGTATGAGGAGCCCCTGGCGCTGGGCGTTGAATCGGCCAGCTACACGCCGCATTTCGTGCCCGGCATGTTTCTGATTCAGGCGGCCACCACGCCTGAGAAATACGAGGCCGCCCGCCGCGCGATCCTGGAGGAAATCGCCCGGCTGAAAAAAGAACCGGTAGATGAAAAGGAACTGGCCAAGGCCAAGAAACAAAAGGCGGCCGAGTTGGTCTTCGGCCGCGAAACGGTTCAGGAACTCGCCGACAGCCTCGGCAGCGGTTTCATCTCCACGGGCGATCCGCTTTTCGACCGGGCGTACGTCGAGGGCATTGAAGAGGTGACGGCGGAGGACGTCCTCGGAGTGGCGCGTCGGTATTTCGACGACACGCGACTGGTTCAGGTCGCCATCACGCCGCCCGGCAAACCATCCGCCGTCGCCAAGGAGAATCGCACGTCCAAAGAGCGAGCGATCAAGGCCGTCAAGCTGAAGAACGGCGTTACGCTGTTGCTCAAGCATTCGTCCCACGCGCCGCTGGTCAACATGCAGGCGTATGTGCTGGCTGGCAATCTTGTGGACACGCCTGAGACGGCCGGCCGCACACAGCTTGTCGCGGAAATGCTCGACAAGGGAACGGGCGAGATGTCGGCTCGGGAGATCGCCGAATTCTTCGATTCACGCGGTGGCAAGTTTTCCGCGAGCGCCGGCCGCTTTACCGTGTTTGCCAGCGCCACCATGCTTAAAGAGGATTGGGCCGAGGCGTTCGAGATTTTCGCGAAATGCGTTATCGAGCCCGCACTGCCAGCCGACGAATTCGCCAAGGTAAAAGAGCGGGCGATTGCGGCGGTGGCGGCCCGCAAGGCGAATCCGCAAGCGGAGATCACGGAATGGTTCTTTGCATCGCTTCCCGAAAGCACGCCCTACCACACCCTCACCGGCGGGACGGATGCATCGCTGAAGGCACTCACCAGCGAAGACATCGTCGCCTATCACCGCGACTACTTCGCTCCGCAAAACATGGTCGTCACCGTTTTCGGCGATTTCGACGAGCAGACGGCGCTCTATAAGGCGCGAAAATTCTTTGGTGGGCTAAAGACGCCGGCCGATTACCAGACGCCCGACTGGAACCGATCCAACGCCATTTCCAGGAACACGGCCAGGCATCACAAGACAGCCAAGCCGACTGGCATGGTGATGCTCGGGTATCCGGTGATGAGCGTCCGAGAGCCGAAGGAATGGGCCGCTCTGACGGTTCTCGACGCGGTGATGAGCGGTTATAGCTATCCCGGCGGTTGGCTGCACCGCGAACTCCGCAGCGAAGGACTGGTTTATTTCGTCCACGCGTTCCCCATCGGCGGTCCAGCGCCCGGTTACCTTGGCATCCTCGCCCAGACGCGACCCGACGCGATTGACGAAGTGGTCGAGCGGATTGAGAAAAACATCGCCCGTGCCCGCCGCGGCGAGATCACGCAGGAGGAATTCGAAACCGCCGTGAACATGGTCAAAGCACTGCATGCCCAAGAAAACACCACGCTCGCGGCCCAGGCCCGCACGGCGGCCCTCGACGAGCTATACGGGCTCGGCTATGCCAACGACGAAGGCTTTGACGCCCGCATCGACGCGCTGGAACTGGATGATGTGAAAACCGTGGCGAGGAAATACTTCGGTAAACGGGTGCTGGTGACCAGTGGACCGTGAGGCGATCCCGGTCGTCGGCGCCACCGGGGGGCCGGACATCTGCGGACGTCACCGAGGATCCCTGGAGCGAGCGTCATCCGCCGGTAGCTCCAGTTCTTCGAGCGGAATCAGCGGGAATTCATCCGCCAGGCGGTCGCGGGCGCCGCGGTCATCCGAAGAGAAATCTAACGGCGATGCGCGGTGAAGGCCTGTCGCGGGCCAGGCGGGCGAGGTCGCCTCTCCGGGAGGCAGATCGCCCAGTTCCGCCGACGCCTGCCACCGCCGCGTAAGCGCTGGTGAGGACCAGGTTTCGGCCGCGACTCGCTCGGCGTAGGGGGCTTGCAACAGCGTGGGGACGCCCCGCGGCGGCGCCGGCTCGCGAAGCGGGATGGCGTCGGCGGGAAAACTCGTCGCCGGCGGCGCGGCGTCGCGCATCAATTTCCGCCCGGCCAACAGCGCCCCGCACAAAAGCGTCAGCGCCAGCAGAATCATGCCGAAGGTGTAACGCTGGCCCACGGCGAACTCCACGAACAGCGGGGCAAACGAGAATCAGGGGACATTGCGAGGGGCCCGAACCGCCCCGCGGAGCTTGGCGCTGCGGCTGCGGGGGTTGTCCGCTAGCTCCTCGTCTCTAGCAGATATCGGCTTTTTGGTGAGGATTTGATAGCGGGAATCGCCGCGAAAGGCGTTTTTCACCAGACGGTCTTCCAATGAGTGAAAGCTGATGACAGCAATCCGCCCGCCGTCGCAAAGCCAATCCGGCGCACGCGCCAGCGATTTCGCCAGGACGTCCAACTCCTCATTCACCGCGATCCGTAGCGCCTGAAAGGTTCGGGTGGCGGGATGAATGCGGTAGCCGCGTCCGGGCTTGGGCCGAGGCACGGCGGACAGAATCACGTCGGCAAGCTGCCGGGCCGTCTTGATGGGCGCCTGGCGGCGGGCCTCCACGATCTTCCGGGCGATCCGGCGGCTGAGCCGTTCCTCGCCGTACCCGTAGATAAGATCGGCCAATCGCTTCTCCGGCAGGCGGTTAGCGAGTTCGCTCGCGGGCCGCCCGGAAGTCACGTCGAACCGCAGGTCGAGGGGGCCATCGGACGTGAAGCTGAAACCGCGGCCAGCGTCCGCGAGTTGATCGCTGGACAGGCCGAGATCGAGCAGGATTCCGTCGGCGGCCGCAACTCCGACTTCCCCTAGCACGTCGCCGGTTTCCAGGTAGTTGTGGTGGAAAAGGCGGATGTTGGAAGCGAGGTCCGATCGTTCCGCCCGCTCTACAGCGGCCGCGTCCCGGTCGAGCCCGATCACAAGCCCCCCGGAACCTACCCGTTGGGCAATGGCCCTCGCGTGTCCACCGCCGCCGAACGTGCCGTCCACCATCACCTGCCCCAGCTGCGGGTCAAGCAATTCCAAGACGGCGTCGAGCAGGACGGGCTGGTGAACCGTGCCGCTGATCTTGAGGGCGTCATCCATGTCGGGCTTGCTCGGCAATAACGTGTGCGATGCGCTGGTGGTCCACCATAACGACATTGTGGCCGGAACGCCGGCGCCCATAAAGCCGCGACCACCGATCGCAGCCTTATGGAAAACGGGTCGCCGCTTTATGATTGCGTCGTGAGTTCCGAACTTGACCAATACGATTTCCGCCTACCCGAGGCGCTAATTGCGCAATATCCGCTGGCTCGGCGGAGCGACGCGCGGCTAATGTTGGTGGACCGACGCAGTGGCGATATCTCGCATCACACCTTCCGCGATTTGCCCGAACTGCTCGCGCCGGCCGATACGCTCGTGCTCAACGATTCGAAGGTCCTGCCCGCCCGGCTCGTCGGACGTCGGGAGGCGACGGGAGGCCGCTGGTCGGGGCTCTTTCTCGAAAGCGATGGGCGGTTGTGGCGAGTTATCGGCAAGACCCGCGGCGCGCTCAAGCCGGGCGAGAACATCGTTCTGGAAGACCGGTCGGCCCGCGATGCGATGAAGCTCGCGCTTGTCGAGGCCCGCGAAGAGGGCCAGTGGATTGTGCGACCCAGCCGCGAGGGCGACGTCGAGACACTGTTGGAGGAAGTCGGCCGCGTGCCGCTACCCCACTACATCCGCGACGGAGAGATGCTGCCGCGAGATTTGCAGGACTACCAAACGGTCTATGCCGCGGCGCCCGGCTCGGTGGCGGCGCCGACGGCGGGGCTGCATTTCGACGCGCGGCTGCTCGCGGAATTGGCCCGCCACGGCGTGGGCCTCCAGCGGATCACGCTGCACGTCGGATTAGGCACGTTCCGTCCGATCAAAGCGGAACGCCTAAGCGAGCACGTGATGCACGCAGAACGGGCCGAGATCACCGCGGCGACGGTTCAGCGGCTCAACGCGACCCGCGCCCGCGGCGGCCGCATGGTCGCGGTGGGGACGACCGCCGTTCGCACGCTGGAAACGGCCGCCCGAAGCGGAACCCTCGCGGTCTACCGCGGCGTGACCGACTTGTTCATCCGCCCGGGTCACACGTTTCACGCGGTGGATGCGCTAATCACCAACTTCCATCTGCCGCGAACAACGCTGTTGGTGTTGGTCTGCGCGTTCGCCGGCCGCGAACTGGTCTTGCGAGCCTACGAGGAAGCGGTGGCGCAGGAGTACCGGTTTTTCAGCTACGGGGACGGGATGTTCATCGTGTAGAAGGGCTACGATGTCGCGGCGCGGCAGGGCAGACCGTTGCGACGACCCGCACGGCAGTCTATCCTGAATGAGCTTTCGTGACTCCGGGAGGCCCCAGGGGGTCGGGAGTCTTTTTCGGTCAACGTGTTCTCAATTGGATGGCCGGCCGGACCGACAAAGACTCCCGACCCCTTCCCTCCCCGAATCGCAATGTCATTTGGAACCGATACTCGATCCACCCGCCCCGCGCCGGTTTCCAGCCATTTCCCGCCGATGCGATTTCCTGGCTTTGCGTTCGCCGCGCTCGTGGCGATTCTGTATTTTACGCCCCAACGCCTGTCGGCCACCGACCTTCCGTGGCCCGACCGCAACGGCCCGACGCACGACGGTCACGCGGCGCCGGAACACGGGACCGACCTCCCGCTCACCTGGGATGAGCGAACGGGCGAAAACCTTGCGTGGACAATCCCGCTCGACGGCTTTGGCCATTCCACTCCGGTGGTCGGCGACGGCAAGCTGTGGTTCACCGCCGCGACCGAGGATGGAACACGGCAATACGTCTACTGTGTGAGCGCGTCGGACGGCAAGGTCCTGCATCACAAGCGGCTCTTCGAAAACACCGATCCCGAACCCCTGGGAAACACCGTCAATACGTACGCCTCGCCGTCGTGCGTGATCGAGGAAGACGCCGTTTATGTCGATTTCGGCACGTACGGGGTCGCGCGGCTCGACACGGCGGCGGACGTCGTCTGGCAGCGGCGAGATATTCACTGCCGCCATTTCCGCGGGCCGGGTTCTTCGCCGATTCTCTGGAAAGGCCTGCTCATCCGCACGATGGACGGCATCGATCAGCAATTCCTGATGGCGCTGGACAAGAAAACGGGAACAACTGTGTGGCGGACCGACCGCACCACCGACTACGGCGACATTGGTCCTGACGGCAGGCCGATCGGCGACGGCGACTTCCGCAAGGCCTTCGGCACGCCTGGGCTGGTCGAGGTCAACGGCCGCACGCAGGTGGTTTCGGTAGGATCGCGGGCGGCTTTCGGATACGACGCCGCGACCGGCAAGGAACTGTGGACCATCCGCCACAAAGACTACAACGCGGCCATTCGCCCGTTGTTCCACCGGAACCTTGCGATTCTGAACACCGGGTCGCGAAGCGCGGCCACCGTTGCCGTTCGGCTCGACGAGACGACCCGCGGCGACGTCTCGCAGAGCCACGTCGTGTGGCGCCGGGACAAGTCAAACCCCAGCACATCCAACCCGTTGGTTCTCTCCCCCTCGCTTTCAGGTACAGGGGAAAGGGGCAAAGGCTCAGGGACCAGGGGCGAGGGTGATCCTGAGCAGGACCCCTTCCTCTTCATGCTCGTCGATAACGGCATCGCCGCCGGCGTTGATCTTTCCACCGGCGAGCAGCTTTGGGCGACCCGGTTGCGGGGCATGTTTCGAGCGTCGGCGGTGGCTGTAGGGGATACGGTTTACGGCTTCAACGAACAGGGAGACGGATTCGTCCTGCGGCCGACCCGCAGCGACTGCGAGATCGCCGCCAGCAACCGGCTGGACGAAGGGATGCGGGCCTCCCCGGTCGTCGCCTACAACGCCATCTACTTGCGGACGTTCGGGCATCTTTTCAAGCTGCAGAAATAGACGGCGTGGACGCTGTTGCAGCGCGCTCTCAGCCAATAATTTCCACGTCGTCGACGATCTCCTCGTCCACCAGTTCCGCCATAGGAATTACCTCGTCGGCGCTTGGTGGGGGGCTGGGACGCCGATAATAGGTCGCCTGACCAGCCGAGGGGTCGGTGCGCAATACGCTGAGCGCCGCGGGCCGCGGAGGTGGAGGGGGACCGGGACCGCGCCGCGCGGGGCGGGTGCCCGTCGAGGACTCGTTGGCGTCGGTGCCGGTTTCGCTCTCGCCGCGAAGCCGGCGGTCCAACTCGCGTTTTCTGGCGGGGTCGAGCAACAGCAATTTGGCCTGCGCGACTTCGTTGAGCAACCTTTGAGAGTGCGCCACTCGGGCGCCGCCCTGCAAAGAACGCAGATACATCATCTGCCGGTTGGCCGCGTTTTCGATCACGCCCTCGTCGGTTTCGAAACAGCGGATGCCCAACAGGTCGTAGGCGTTGGCCGGCTGGCGGTCCGGCGGAATGCCGAGCCAGTGGTAATAGGGGTCGAACGGCGCGGCGGTTCCGGCCAATTTCCGCGGCGTTACCAGACCAGGTCCAGGATCGGCAGGGGAACCCATCGGCGGCGGCGGCGGGGCCACCTGGGCGCCCGGCCGACCGCCAACGGCCACCTGGGCCGGCGGGGTAGGACCCGCGAGAGGCCGTTCTTCCGTGACGGCGCCGCGGGGACCGGCGATCCTGCGTTCCTCCAACGCCATCGTCTTGTTCCAATGCGAGCCAAGACCCCCACGTGGCGCCGCGGCATACCCGCCGCGACGACGTAGAACACGCTTAATCCTAGCGGTTATGTCGCTCGGTTTCAATTGTACGCCGCTTGTCATGGCTAAAACGGTTGCTCCGTTGGAAAGCTGCGAAAAATTTTCTGCCTGGGCTATTGACAACGCCCCTGCCGCGAATCATGCTTGTCCCTCATGGAATCGCGCCGCATCTTTCCCGCCCGCGGGGCTCTCCCCGGCCGGCGCGAACCCGCCACGTGCGTAGGAGACACAGATATGTTGCGCGCGTTGATGCTTTGCTGCCTGACGGTCGTGTTTGTTTGCTCGGTTTCGCTGGCTGCCGATAAGCCCAAGAAGGAGCCCAAGCCAAAGCAGTCGCCCGAAGAGGTCTTCAAGATGAAAGACAAGGACGCCGACGGCTTCCTGACGCTGGAGGAGTTCACTGCCAAGGCCAAGGACGCGGAAAAGGCGAAAGCCCAGTTTGGGAAGAAGGACAAGGACGGTGACGGCAAGATCTCGCTGGCCGAGTTCACCGCCAAGAAAGAGAAGAAAGAGCCCAAGCCCAAGAAGGAAAAGAAGGAGAAGAAGGACGCTGAAGGCTAAGCGGCCCTCGCCCATGTTCTGCGGATTTCATCGAGCCGGGAACGCGATTCCCGGCTCGGGGCTTTTTTGTGCTAAGGCGATCGGCAGATTCAACTGTCCCCTCTCCCGTGCCCGCGCAGCGGAATAGCAGGGGAGAGGGCAGGGTGAGGGATGGTAAATTCGTATCTGCCGATCGCCTAAGCGCCCGCTGCCCGCTCTCGTCGTTTCGAGTCGCTGGACAAACGCGGCGTGCTCCTCGCTGGCCAGCCCTTGATGCGCTACTTCGGTCAGGAGTTTTCCGTCGCCCTTTTGCCGGAACTTCCTGTTGTGGTTGTGGCGTATCTTGTTGGGGCGGCTTGGGT
>Ga0180438_10002081_pt1 | contig 33799 bp, 49 predicted proteins | sample SS_ome_12_FD_132455 | JGI IMG/M metagenome (GOLD analysis project Ga0180438, IMG submission 132455) | Hypersaline lake sediment archaeal communities from the Salton Sea, California, USA - SS_3_D_2 metaG | ecosystem: Environmental > Aquatic > Non-marine Saline and Alkaline > Hypersaline >... | reverse complement strand
TTTTGATCAACACGAGTTGTTTCATCAACACGAGTTGTTTCATCAACACGAGTTGTTTCATCAACACGAGTTGTTTCATCAACACGAGTTGTTTCATCAACACGAGTTGTTTCATCAACACTTACATCGTCTGAGTCGGAATCTGGTTCAGCATGTATGCAGCAACAATGAAGCGTTCCACTACGTGGACACCACTCATTGCAATTGGTATTGATGCTCATATTAACAGAAAGTGGATTCATAAATATTCTCGGCTAAATGGTGTTAAATCAATATCCCAGCCAGTCCTTTGCTCAATCTGCTCTTCTGCAAATTCTTCAAGGAGATGATCATCTTCTAGTCCAAGGCGTTCATTAAGCATTCCGCATCCTGTCAGAAGAAAAAGTGGTAATAGATATTTCATATTGCCCTCATAGTGATACTCGGTCTATACCTAACCTTATGTATAACCGTGTTTTTTTAGGTATAACTTCATGACAAAATCTGCACCAAAAAAGAAATGCTCAAAATGCGGTGAAGAACACTACCTTATGGATTTTCACAAGAGCCGCACTTCATATGACGGACTTCAGGCGAGATGTCGTTATTGCGTAAATAAGAAAAATGAGACCACAACGATCTCAATGATCAGGAATCATCAACGCAAAATGGGTGCTCTAGAACAGTTAAACAATAACATCTAACGGGCGGTCGTGAATTCTTGTTCAATCACCATCAAATCAATTAATACATCTCTAGATGCAGATCCAGAGCTTGCGCTTTGAATATTCATAAAAGGGGTCATATTCGTTGAGCTGATATTGGTAGTAATTGGGCTTCCTGTAACCTCTACACCATCAACAAAGTAAGCTATGCTAGTGGCTCCAGCATTAACCTGTATAGTCAATCGTGTCCAATCTGCAACTGCTGCTGTTACTGTATTGTTTGTAGTTGTTGTGCTGCTTGCGGCACTGTTTACGGTCCATTGTCCAGAATTTACACTATGTGTGTACTCAAACCATGCACCATCGGTCGGTACCCCTGTTCCCAATTTTTCAATTCCACATTTAATTATATATGGACTGGAAGCTGAGCTTAGCGCTAAAGGCTTAATAACCCAATGCAGCGTTAACGTACCCCCACCAAAGACGTGAGCTCCTGTAGTATTTAAGCTGCACATGCGCAGCCATCGACTTGTTGCAGCTGTTCCGATGCTCATTCTCCAAATGCCAGGGTGCCCTGCTACAGAGTAGACCGGATCATTTCTGCCTGCCATTCCATTGTTTTCCCAAACGTACTTAGCGTCGTAAGTTTGTAAACCAGATGTTGCTCCGGCTCCGTGAAGGAAATCTTCCCATTCACTTACATATTCAAGTGGCTGTGGGGAAAAAGCTCCGCCACTTAATGAAACATAACCGTCAGTATCGACTGTGAATTTTGTATCATCGAAACTAGCTAACCCTGCATCTAACTTATCGCCAGGGGCTCCTGTCACAGCAGATGCAACTTGCACATCTACTTCTAATAAATTACTTCCTGCTGTGCCTTGAACAAATACTGGCTTTGCATTCGTAGCGTTTGCAACAGTAACACCTTGAACATCTATATCACCGCTACCGTCTGGACCTACAGCACCACCAGCATCTCCTGTAAAGGTCTGTGTTGGTGGTAAAGATCCACCAGATAGTGTTACGTACCCATTAGCATCTACATTGAAAATAGCGTCATCAAAGCTAGCAAGCCCTGCATCATTACTGTTTGCTGGGGTACCAGTTCGGTCTGATGCGAGCTGCACTTCGATATTATAAGCATTTAGCGCTCGGCTATGGCTTTCAACCGGAACTGAATGTGCAGCAACTGCATTTCCTGAAACAGTGATGACTCCAACTGCACTTGGAACTACATTTGCGACTCCTGGCAATGTCGCTGATGATACTGTAATAGTATCGACTAGTGGTCCACTCCCTTGAATTAGGCTGGCGTATCCGTTAGCATCAACGTTAAAAACTGTATCATCAAGACTTATTATTCCAGCATCATTGCTGTTTGCAGGTGCGCCCGTAATAGCTGATCCAACTTGGATTTGTGCAGTCAACTGATTAACTGTTCCGTCGTTAATATAAAGCGGCTTTGCATTCGTAGCGTTGGCGACTGTTGACCCAATAATATCAATATTTCCAGCACCATCAGGTGAAACCGCTGTCGAACCATCTCCAGTTAGTGTTTGAATATCATCTCCTGGCGATGCACTAGATATTGATTCCCACTGCGGTACACCAGCAGAGTAATCCTTTAGGTACCAAAGATCTCCAACACTCCCTGTTGTTGGGTCATCTCCAACGAGCCAGAATTGCCCTAGAGGAAAGCGAGAATCATTAGAAGTTGGTTCCCGAGAAACTTTAATAATCGGGATTAAGTCGGTCCCAGGACCAACGTAACGTGTAGGAATTTCGTACGGTACACCAACTTTATTTCTGGCCATTCTATGCCCCTAAAATTTCTTTAATTTGATCGGGATTTCCAAGTGCTCTGATGTCGTCTAAAGAGCAAGTATTTGTATCCAATTCTTTTATCGGGTCTGTGACATTTCTGAGACGATTTTTTTTGTCCTTAATTGGATCGATCGATTCATCCAAACTTTGCAGCTTCATTTGCTCGCCATCCATTTCAACTAATGCACGGTCACGAGCTTGTCGCAAACGATCTAATTGAATAGCCTTAGCTTTTTCCAAATCATGTTCGATTTTATTATTTTTAAGATGCCAGGCTCCCCTAAATTCTCTGCTAGCAGGAAGCTGAGAAATATCTGTTATCACATAAAAGACATCATCAGGAATGCTTCTATCGATAATCTCTTCAAGAGATCGCTCTTTAAGACCATTGTCTGTTGGCTGCATAACCTTGACGCCTTCAGCGTCTTCATAAATGACTCTAATATTTGACATTATTGATCTCCGAACATCGCACAGTAAATATCTGGTGAATCTAAAACGCTGTAAACGCTTGCAATTGAAGTAAGAATTCTGAAGCTTCCAACAGCGTTTGGCGAAGAAAAATATGCTGCTGTTGTTGTATCTCCATTGATTGACCCTCTACCGCACATAGCTATAGCGCAATAATTTGCTGTGCTGAAATCAGTTCCAATCACGATGCTATAGTCTCCAGTTCCGTTATCTGTGATCGAATCTACGTTGTAGTCTGCGTTAATCGCAACTGTTCCACTACCATCAAAGTAAACCCAGGCCTTACATGTTCCAGGATGGTACTGTGTGTTTGCAGGGGTAGCTGCGACAGTGTTATCACTTGCAGCTTCCATTTCAGCTTGAGTTGCGGCCGCTAATCCACCAGCTGCAGAAGCCCAAGAAGGGACACCTGCTGCTAAAGTAAGAACGTGGCCATTAGTTCCAGCAGCGAGTTTACTTAGTGTATTTGCCCCACTGGCATAAAGAACATCCCCGGTAGCATAGGTTGTTTGATTTGTTCCTCCCGAGCCTTCAGGAAGAGCGTTTGCAAGCGTAACAACCTGAGAACTATCGATACGCATTGCTTCTGTTGGCGTTTGACCACCATCTTGAGAAGTCGAAAAAATGATGCGTCCCGGCATGTCGTTCGAACTAGGAGTTCCATCAACTTGTACAGTAATATTAGCTGCTAATGCATAATCAGTTCCGTCGTAACCTGCGGTGGCCATTAATGATAATGTATCACCACTTTGGACAATGGTTTCTGAGGCGTGAGTACCACGACTGCGCATCGCTACAAAGTGTCCACCATAGCTCGCGGCGCTTCCATGTCGATGACAAACAATTCCACCGAGATCAGTAGCATTTTCTTCCTCAACGGATACTGTAGCGTCAATTGCCACACCGTTAACCGTAAATGAAACGTTCTGCGTAGATTGACCAATGGTAAGATTAGTAGTGACAACTGCACCACCGGTTCCATCAGGAGAAAGAATAATCTCTCCATTGGTGTCTGTTGACGCAATTGTATTTCCATTGATCTGGATATTATCCACATCAAGTTGTGTCATTCCAGCGGTTTCACCAGCATCATCAATAGTCACAACGGAGTTTTGTAAAAGCTTTCCAGTTGTTCCATCAAAGCGAGCTATGGCATTGTCTGTGCTAGAGGCAGGACCACTCACATCTCCAAAACCCGACACATCTTCGACTAAGTCAAAATCGCCCGTAATAGCATTTAATTTATAAGGCATGATCTCACGCGTAAGTTAGGTTAACAACATTTCCATAGATGACAGAACCTCCAGAACTGTAAGCTGTGAATCCCGTGGAATCAATTCCTTGAAGCTCAAAAGTGGTTCCAACCAGATTTGCAACAGTGTAAATGTTTGTTCCATCAAAATTTACTTCTGTCATGCCAGCAACGTCTTCGATAATGATCTTATCACCATTGGCTAATGTGCCAGCTGCAGATACTGTTACAGCAGCTGGATTCGCTTGAGTAATTCCAGTGATGCTCAAATCGCTTACAGAAGACCATTCAAATTCATAATCAGCGGATGGGTTGCTCTCATCATTCTGAGGCCATGTAACACTTGTTACACTTCCATTGCTGTCATAGGCAATTTTACGTATTTGCCATTTATCATCAGCTTCAGCTGTTCCAATAAGAGAACGACCCAAGAATATTGGATTTCCTGATGTATCATTAATTGCGCGTAAGGCAACTTCGCTTTCTTGAACGATAAATTGCCTGCGATCACGTTCACCAAATTTGAAGGGGCGGTTCGTCCTTTGTCTACTTATTGTCACCTTTAATCTCCTGTTAAGATAACTCTCTCCAAGTTATACCTCCAAATACATCTGTATTTGAAGTTCCTGGCAGGGGTGTTACACATAAAACTATCTCGTCAACTGTTCCGTCAATTTTACTTCCCAGTTTAAGAGCATTTTGTAGTACAGCTGATGATTCTCCACTTGAACGGAATGCACTAGCAAAAAAACCACCGGCAATATTAAAACCACCAGTTACCGTATTCGCTGTGTCTCCAAATGCCGTCTGAACTGCTGCATGCGTTTCATCAGCATATGTAAATGCACCAGCAACAGTAGGATTCAGCTTAAGACTCCAAGCTAACTCAGATGATCCTGTGAGTTCGATCAAATTGTAATCGACAAATTCGACTGTTTCACCGATGTATTCAGATTTAAGCCTTATGCCCATCACTGCATACGTAGTACCAGCTACATTGGCATTACAGGCGGCTGTTGAGCCAGAAAACCTGACTCTACCATTTGGGTTTAATCCGCCCTCGCTGATAACAGCACAACAGATAGTATCCAGGTCGCTCGCTGATCCAGTTCCATCGTTACTGATCTCCCAACGGATTGGAAGGTTAGGAGTTGACATGTAAACAATAGATAAGTTGTTGGCATTTAGGAAATTGTGAACATAATAGATTACTCCATCAACCACAAAACCAACTCTGACACGACCTACACCAAGCCACTCAAAATCGATGAAGAAAATTTGAGTCTTTGTAAAATCCAATGTTATTCCAGATGGTCCTGTGCCATCCATTGGATCAATATTCCAACTCGACTGAGAGACTGAATTGTCGACAGGAGATCCTGATGTATTAGTGCGTCGAACAATATTTAAATCAGGACCATCAGCTTTAAGAAAAATGCCATTATTTTCATCGAAATAACCAACACATTTTGTAATACCACTATCTAGTGATATTAAATTAAAAGTTGTTAATATTTCTTGGCTTTTACCTGGCTGGTAATTGAAGCGCTGAAGAGATTGTCTGACTCGGGTCCCAGCAGTCGTAGCAGATACAGATAAGCGTTGAGAGGCTTCATTTATCCTTAAGCTTGTAGAAGTTCCAGAGCCAGAAGTTTCTTCATTGTCAAAAAATAATGGGTTGTTTTCTACATTAGAAGCTAGTCCATCGTCATCGAAAACATTTTTCGAATCAAAAACAGTAAATGGTTCGCTTGTTCGCCACCGACCAAAAGCATCAATACTGAAGCTATCGCCAGCTTTAATAGGTTGCCCTTGGCTTCCGCTTGAGCCAACTTCAGGTATACTTCCGCCACCACTCATTGGTATTGCCCTTGTAAAATAACACTACCTTTCGTTGGCAAAAACCCAGTATTTGCTTTCACAGTAAATTGTGTGCCAACAGCTTTTCCAGAAATAGACTCAATAGATGCATTTGTTTGGAAATCGTAATACTCTATTGTATTTGGAGGTAACTCATAATGGTCATCAGTCCCATTTTCGCTAACAAATACAGTTGCATTCGTGTTGTTTTTTATGACAATTTGTTGCCAAACATTCGCTAGCGCGCTTCCAATATTCGAATAACTATCAGTTATCGAACTAAAGCTTACACTTTTTAATGGATCGGCTTTCATTATTCTAGAACCCATTTTCATCTCCAAAAAAAGGGGCGTTTGCCCCTTTTATTAAATTTCTACAATTCTATATAGAATGCTGAGTTCCAGCGTATTATCATTCGCCGCATTTCCAGCAATATTGGCATTGAGGTTATCAAGGACAAGTGCCTGATTTTCTGCTGCTGTCGCTGCAACGATGGCATCAATAGCAGGTTCAGAATTTGTATATGTGCTTGCTGTCTGATCAATGAATCCAGTCGTTTCAATTGTCTGAGAAACTTGGACTCCAGAATCATCAGTATATTTGATTCCTAGATTATCTCCTGCCTCTGTGAAAGCATTTGTTCCACCGTAGACTAGCTTTAGCTGTGCACCAAGGAACTTAATAGCCTTTCCTGCTCCTGGAGCTGCTACAAGCTCAATCTGTGTTGTAGCGAGAGCTTTAACTTCTGCAGAAGTCAGAGAAACTTCTGAAACTTGAGGAACAGCTTCATCAAGGGCTAAAGTAATAGTAGATCCACTACCTGATGTAACGATCTCATTTGTTGTTCCAGCAATTGTAATCGCTCCACCAACTGGTGCCGCTGTGCCACTATCACCAGCAAGTGATTCCATTGCTCCTGTTCCTGAAAGGCTCACGATTCCATTATCGCTAACAGAAAAATCTGAACTGTCAAACTGAGTGTCTCCAGCGCGTGTGGTGTTTGCGAAGACCTGTCCTGTATATGAAAGAGGGTTCTTATCTACCATGGTAATGCTCCGTGTGTTTGGTTGGCCAACCGTCTAATCTTCTTGAACTTCATCAATATCAAAAATTGGCAATGGATTTTCTTTGAATTCTTTTTTTGCCGCTCTTTCAAGACCAGCTAGATTCCGTGCCAACATTGCCTTATTTTGGCTTAAACTTGCGTTGATAACATTCGCATAGTATCGACGCAACGCAGGATTTGTGCTCACCCTTTTTGCTACCTCGGCAGCATATAAAGTAGATGCAGTTGCTCCCAATGCACCTAATTTCTCAATGGTTCTTCCAGGAATTACACTTTCCTCTAAACCTAAAAGAATCCCGGCATGTGCAAGATTTTTGAGGTTCGCATTAGAGCGTATGTAGTTCTGAATATCAACGCTTTTTGCTATTCCCTGATAAGCTTGCTTTGCTTCTTTGTAGGTTTCACCGAAACTAGGATTTTCTGTTGCGTAAACATCAAGAGCTTCTGTATGAGCTCCCTTGAGTTGCTTTAATAAGCCTTGTTTCGTCTTATCTCTAGCGCTTTTCGCTATTTCACGATTGATATCCTTATCAAATTGAATAGCTTCTTCTACGGTCATAATCCCATTTGGACTTTTTGCTTTGATATCCTCAACAAGGGACATGACAGATCTTTTGGCATCATTCATCGAACCCTTTTTAAGAATAGATTCGACAGCATTAAGTTTTTTAGATGGATACCTGAAAGCTGCTCCTTCGGGGATGAAACGCTCTGCACTTTGATAAAGGTTTTTGATGTGGGAGTTAATTCCACGACCTTTGCCAAACATGCCAGCAAACAACATAGTTCCAAGCTTAGTCATTTCTTGGGCGCCTTCTCCCATACCCATTGCTTTAACAGTTTGCTTTCCAAGATTTGCAACCAATGAGATGCCCATTGCCCGTGCGAATGGAATTCTGCCTTTCACAGGCAAAGCTAGGACAGCAAAATCACTTACGATTTCGTCTTCAGTTTCCTCTGCTGAGGACTCCGGTTCTAATTCTGGAAATAGTTCAGCACTACGAGCTCTTAATTCTTCACTTCCGGGAAGTGCTTCCAAACCAGATTTTACCCAATTTTGAATGAAATTAAGCTCTTCTTCTTCTGGTTCTTGTCCACCTGGAAGTGCTTGTGCTACAGCTCTAAAAGTTTGATAAATATCGCCAGGAAGACCAGCTATTGATTCAGCTGACCTCTGTCCATATCTTTCGGCGCGTCTAGATAAACCAGAAACAGCTCCTTCTCTTTGAGCTCTAACCTCTTCCAATGATACAAAGCCGAAATCATCTTCTGGTGTACTCATAAGATTTTATACCCCTTAGCAGCAGCCGTATCGAGTTTGTCAATAGGTAAATATCCAATTTGTCCATCAGGACTTTGGACGGGAACAAGGCCTTCTGGAGCTTCTTGCTTAGCTTCAAAAACAACTTGTGCTGATGTAGACTCTAAATATTTCTGGCGCAATTCATCTTCCTGAGGCTTTCTAATATCTTCAGCAATGCGCTCAGCTTGCTGTCTATCTACACCACGAAGTCCATAATGGTCATAAACTTCTCTTAGGCTGTCATGATAAAGCTGTTCAATATCATTGAGTGCTTGCATCTGCTCGAGAATTAATCTACGCCCTTCTTCAGAATTTGCTAGGGTTGGCAAACGTCTCATGAAGGCGCCAAGTTCAAAATTCGTTACTCTGGCGCCATAAGTTTCTTTGGCTTTTGTCGTAAAGTCATTGATGCCTTTTACGAACGCCTGTGTTTCAGCATTAGCCAGAGCAGGTACACGGATGTCGCCTGTTGTCCAGTTGATATTTAGCCTTCCAAGACCTTCTGGAAGTTTCTTGCTATCATTAAATCTTTCAAGAAGATCTAAACGATAGCTTTCATCCTTAAGGCTCTTTGCTTTCTGTGTGATTTCATTAAAGTCTTTTGCATTTGCATTGAAGACTTCTTTTTCTCTTTGAACGCGTTCTTTTGGAGTAAGACCAGGAGCAATGTCAATTGTTGGGAAATCATAACCTTCAATTGCTGGCTCTACATCAGCATCAGGATCCATGGGTTCTTCAGAACGGACACTTAACCTAGGAGTTCTCTGGAGACGATCAACGGCCATTTTGATGATCTCAGTACGTCCACCAACATTACTTTGTGCGTAGAGCTCGCTAATATCTGCAGCTTCTTGATCAGGTATCCCTAAGCTTCCAAGAATACGCGACATTCCTTCAGTTTCTTGGACTGTGAGAGGTCGATTGGTTTGAGTTGTCTGATGAACTTTGATCATATTCAAAGCCTCATCAAGTGTTCCTGTATTCAAACCTTGTCGTAGAAGAGCTTGCTGGCCCTGAGGAGTTCCTAAATCAACGACATCAAGCGTATTTGCAAGCATCCCGTAGCGTTCGAGCTGTTCATTCTTTTCAGCTTGACGCATAGCGCTTTCTTGTTTTTGCATCTGCGACTGAGCCATTGCTTGAGCTAGAGCGCTTCCCGCAGTAGTAATTCCAGTTGCTAGACCAGAGGTATCAGGAAGAATAATTGGCATTACTTGGCCTCCAGTTCCTCAACACGTGTTGTTAATTGCTTAATAGCGTTAATGGCCACAGCAAGAAGGCCATAAAGATCAACACCAAGAATATCCTGCTCTTTAAGCTGTAATTCCTCGGGTACATCCTCAGCAATAAACCCGACACGATCCCTATTATGAGGTTGATAACCAGGCTTATAGTCATACTGCTTAACCTCAAGATCTTTTACATAATCGAGGCCATGTGTATAACTTTTCACATTTTCCTTTACATGTTCAGAGCTCATCATATAAGCCCCGCCAATCTGGCCGGCTGCTCCAAGAAGAGGTCCAAGAAGTCCCTGTCTCTGTTGGATCATAGGATCAAAAGTCCGCTGGCCTGTTAAACCACCAAGTTGCCCAAGTGCACCTAACTGGTTTGCCTGTTGCTGTTGATAGAACTGACCCATTTGAGATCCTAACATTGTGCTAAGATCGGTTGCACTCTGAGCAAGTGCCTGATTTAGAGCTGAGCTGCTTCCAGCTCCAAGATTTTCAAAACGCTGTTGAATAGCAGGAAGAACTTGTTGCTCATAAGTGAGCATAGCTGGATCAATAAAAGCCTGCTGGAAAAGCCCTTCAAACTGCTCCGGCTGGTAAGGCTGGAGAAACTGTTGGTATGATTGAGCCGCTTGAGGTCCGATCCCCCCCAGGACAGCTGACAGAAACTGTTGTTGTTCTGGAGTCTGCATCTGTAGATTCCCTACATGCTGACTCCCCCCCGTGAATGTTTTTCCCATTTTCTTCCTCCGGCGTATACTCCATCAGCACCGTTTTACTGCGCTTAAAACCATAGCGCTCTGAGTGCTTAGGGTACGTAGTCGACCATAATATTTTCTTAAGCTTACACTCTCTGCAGATTTCCTTGGCCTTTTTTGCCAATAAATGCACAGCTTTTCCTTTACACCAATAAGCTTTGTCCATCGAGAAATTCTGAACGATCAGACTCTTGCTTAAAGGAGAAACTTCGCACCAGAGCATACCAACAACTTTGTTGTTCTCATCAGCAATGACATAGAGCATCGATAATGGATTTAGCTGAAGACCCTCCGGGCTTTGTCTAAGACAGATAATTTCTTGGTACTTAAACCAATCATCGACTTCCCAATCTCTGTCTCTTACTTGCTCAACTAAATGTTTTGGAATGTGCATCGGTGTGAATACCCGAATGAAGCGTAAAACTTCAAAATCAGGTTCGCTCGATTTGCTGTCCGACATATCGTACATGTCCTCTTAACGTTGTATCTGCGTTCGTGATGGCAATATTTGCCCACGTTGTACCGCTTCGATTATCTAAGATTTCTAGTGTTCTGGTATTTGACAGTGCATTTCCTGTCAGATAGTCTGTAAATGTAATGTTTTGTGCAGCAACTGCACATACCCAAGGCTCCTGAGAATTCTGAGCAACAAGATAAGGAAGGTCTACAAGAAGGTTGCCTGTTCCTGTATGAGCGCTCCATCTGATATCAAACCACACATCAACAAGAAGGCCTTGACGAAACACCCAGCCATTTTGATGGGTATAAGTTCCTGCTCCTGCTGCCGTAGATCCACTTATTGTCGGTGTGTAGGCTCGGATTCCTGTATCTTGATCGTTTCGAAGCTCCCCATTCACACCCTGAGCAAGAGATTGATAATCCTCAGTAAGCTTTTTAACCAATTCTCTGATGTATCGATCTAAATCATGGCCACCTGCCATGATACGTTCGCTATGAACTGGAAGAATCGTTTCTTGAGGAATTGTCATATCGGCCTCACACTCCTCGGTTTAAACCAAGGCATATAAGCATGAATCCTCAGGGGTCTATCTGCCCCTTCAGAAGTAATTTCAATTTTATGCTGATAACCTGAGCCACCAGCATAAACCCGTTTCCAAGCCTTTTCACTACTAAACGGTAGCTCTGCAACAACCCCACCATTAGTGTAGAGGCCAAAATTGGTGCTATCAATAGCTGCACTGAATGTGTTCTGGTCTACCACAGTGATAATCAAACCAACGCCGTTAATAGCATCCATTCCCTCTACGTTATAAAGGTAGACTTCGTCATTATCAGAAAGGCCGTGCTCGTTCGCTGTGATAACAGCAGGGTTGGTGTTAGTGATATTAGAGATATTTGACCTTTCCACAACATTTGGAAGTAGGTTAATCGTTCTTGTTGCATAGGGTGTTTGTTCATTATTAACGAAGAAACTGACGTCCATCGTTGTGCTGATGTGAGTATCTAAGAAGAAGTCTACATAACCCATTTGAGCTTGTTTTCCCTCTTGCATCCATGGATTCCAGGCAGCGCTCATCAAATCGAAGACAATAGTGTCTGACTGAACTGTTCGAACTACACCGCCGCTTGTATAAGCTGTATGGCCGGTAGTATCTTCTCCAGATAATGCAAATGAATTTCCACTCTTGGAAGCAACGATAAACTCACGATTATTAATCTCTGTCATTCCAACGACATCACTGATTGTGATTGTATCACCATCGCTGAGACCAACATCTCCTGTCATTGTTACAACACCAGGATTTGCCTGTGTGACATTGATAATATCAGCCTGAAATCGCTTTTCGTTATCATCACCACCGACTTCAAGAGTCCAGATTTCTCCCCCACGATCTCCGCCAATAAGAGTTTCGCTTCCTTGATCCCAGATGTAATCTTGCAAAGTATCATCTGCAAATTGATCAATTGTCTGGTCACCGAAATCATCAATTGCAGCATCTGCTGCTGCTCCGTTGTATCCAACGACATTCATATCAATGTCATATTTGCTGAATGCACCACTCTCCTCGTCATAAATCAGAGCGGAGTTTGCTTCATCAGACTCAACAGAAGGGTAAAGCATCCAAACACGACGCTTTCCAAAACTTCTTTTGGTGAACACCTTCTCAAATTCAGCATTATTAATTTGATCATCAACAAAGTCTTCGATTCTTTCATCGAACCGTCTACTTTCAACACCATCTGTAGCTGTTAACCCACGAATTCCAGCTGCAATAGCATAACGATCAAACTGTTCTGTCGTCATTTTTCCATCACAAGCGCGGAAATCATTAATCTTACGCCAAGTGAAAACTAGTGCTGGGTCTCCAGTAGGCACAAGAGCCCAGACACTATTTGTGAAGAATACAATGAGTTGATCTTGAACAAACTGAGCGCTGATGATCTGGTCACCAGTTGGAGCATCAACAAAACCACCCCTTCCGGCTACATTATCATCCCACTCTGTGGTAAATGCACCCGGTGTTCCAGGGCTTCCTGATTGGCACCAACGAGCCCTCTGGGGGAACGTGGTTGCTCCTTCAATAGTATTTAGAAGAACGAGTCGGTTTCTATAAGCGAAAAGCAAGCGGCAGCCATTAATAAAAGTGGCTCCATTAATTTGAGGACGAAAGCTTGTTGTTGTTGTTCCACCATTGTAGAACCGAATTCCGTCAACAACTGGAGGGCCAGCAGAATAGGCTTTTCCATTAGTAAAATATAGACGATATAATGGGGCTGCTGCTGTTCCGCTCGTACTTGCCCAATTGGCTGCCCAAATATATTGGCTATCTGATCCACTTAAAATATCATCACTGTCCAAGGGATCAAATTGGAAGGATCCTGTGTTGTATTTGCACGCTCTAAAACGATCGAATGCAATGAGTTCTTTTACATTACTACTATCAATGTAGTTCTCAAGACCCATGACACGAGTCCCTGGAATTTCAAGAACATCTCCCCCAGAACCGTAAGCCGTAAAATTGGTGGTATCTACACCAGAGAGCTCAAATGTTCCTCCAGCGCCTCCTGCGAGATTTGCCACGGTGTAACGGTTCCCGTTGAGTTCCGTCATCCCCACGACATTTCTTATCTCTACGGTATCTCCGTTTGTGAGGCCCGTCACATCGGTAAGAGTCACGACGCCTGGATTCGCTTGAGTTACCCCTGTTATCTTCCAATTTGTCTGTTCCTGGTAAACGATATCACCAAGTTTTGTGTAACCTTCGCGTTTCTCGGTTATTCCGTGATGGACATGACCATTCACAATTTCGCTAAAGGCGTCCTGTGGCAAAAGCCACGGTTCTAGGTCTGTGTCTAGACCGGTGCCAAATGGCGCTATGAGAAACGGCTGATAGGCCATTTAGAAACCTCCAATCACAGCAACAAAGAAAGGTTCTGTAGCAACAGTTACGCCGTCATTACAGCGCTTCATTCGAACACCAAAAAGAGCTGTTGTGGCACTCGTATCAACGTACTCAATAACACGACCATTACTTAATCCTGAGTTGGTAATAGCACAACCCCAAACCATGTAATTCGCATTCGACGGTGTTCTCGTAAGCGTAATCTCGTAAGCGTTAGCTTGGCCAGCAATCGTTTTTACTGTGGCAGTTCCAAGGCCTTGACCACCTGTGATAGCTCCGCCACCAGCAGGGACGCGACCATAAGCCCACACAAAATTACTTCCATTAAGTGTAAAGCCAGTTTCCGCTTGGAATTCAACTCCTGGACCACCAATAGCACCTGCACTTGTCACCTGAATGACATTTCCTGCAGAATCCTTCATATAGGCTTCTTGTGTACCAGCACCATCATCCTTACTGTAGAGATAGTGAGTTCCAGAATTTGTGATGGGGTCGTTATTTGCTGCTAAACCAGTACGATTATCTAATTGTACAGAGCGCATCTGAAGCATATTTGATACGCCTACATCATCGCCCTCTTCAATAGCTTCCCAATTAGGTCTAATGACCTGCCCTAGGCGTCTGATTTTCTCTGTATCTCCAGGAAGCGTCTTATCCCAAGTCATTTCAACCTCTAAAACATTGGAAGCACACGAGTTGATTCAAGATCAATGTGCGTGCGAGTTAGGATATAATTTATTTGTTCTTTGTAGAGCACGGTCAGCTCACCATAGCGATCCATCTCACCAAAATCACTGGCAATGCGTCTCGCTGCTCCAAAAGCAATAGCAGGACCCCATTCTTCTTGGAGTGGCTTATCATCAGCAAGTGTGAAGAGCTCTTTATTTGCTCCTACAGCTGGCTGTACATAGGTTAAAGACCAGGCTTTGATTTGAAACCGATAAGCCCTGTCTGGGATAGGATAAAATGTGAATTCGTTATCGAACATTAGCACTGAAACTGGTGTTCCCGCTCGATATTGAATAAAACTCGCCTGAATGACTTGTCCGTTTACAGGAGCAGCGTTAAATGTCACAGAAATTGCACCGGTCGTGTAATTAACTGTGCCTGTTCCACCCTGATCACCAGTAAGAATACCAGCTCCATCATCAGTGAAGACTTCTACTGTATCATCAACATACACAGAACCCGCATGAATGGGCACATTGCTCGTGTATGTGTTGGAAAATACTACAGTCGCCCCATCTCCAGTCCAGGTTGAGAATCGAGAAACATTATAAGGATTCTCGGTATAGAACTTGTCTGGGTTTTGATAGAAAAGTAGCTCGCGGCGATCAATGGTCGCCTCTGGAACAAAATTCGTAAACGCGGAAGGAAAGTCATATTTCTCAACATTTGCACGAGTATTGAATTCATGCAGCGTGTAGTTACGGTTCAGTTTGACTTCAGCTGGAAATTCATACTGAAAATACCTGTTAATGTAATCATCTAACTGGTTATTATTCAGCTCCGCTAAAGACAAACGTCCGCTGACCTGCCGTGTTTTTTTGCGTATCTCAGCTAACGTCCACTCTGCCACGATCTACCTCAATGTAAAGCGGCTTTACTCGAAAATTTCTCTACACTGAAAACGCGATTTGTACGATTCCAGATTTTTTTGCATCGCTCCAGATCCATCAGGACGGTAGCCCCAGATTGGCGTCTGTCTCGATTCAATGTGCTTAACAACCTTGCGAGGAAGCCGGTATTTGCCACCATGCAGCAACGTGTAGTTTTCCTTTTTACGGGTATCACCAAACGTAAACTTAATGGGAATTCCAGGCTCCTCAAGGTTCATAAACTCAACGTAGACTGTCTCGTTAAGCCATGCCTCACGGCGGTCCTTTTCACTTTTAATAGCTTGTGGTGCTTCTTTTTTCGGCATTGCAATTCCTGCCATGGTTGTTACTCCGTGTGAAAAAGGGCCCCAGGAAGCTGGAGAACGAACCCAGGGCCCAAAATATTAGGTTACGCTTTCTTTACCTTTGACAATCGCAACCATCGCAGCACTGTTAGCACCAACAGGAGTAGTACCGACAGTCATTCCGCGACGAGCGAAGTTTTCAGTAGGAATAGCATTACCATTTGTATCACTAACGCGTGTCACCTTACCGCCAGAAACATAAACAGCGCCTGCTGTTGTGTTTGTTGCTGTGGTAATAGTGGTCGCTGTAAGAGAAGCAATTGTGTACTCAGCATTCAAGCTAGTACCAGCTCCAGATTCAGCAACAGCTTCGACTTTAATGGTATCTCCTACAGCAAAACCAGCAGGTCCTGTGTCATCAACAGTCAAAACGCCAGGGTTAGCATTGGTAAATCCGCTAAGAGCTGCACCATAGTTGGCGCTTTCACTTAGAGGGGTAAATCCATTGGTGGTTGCAATTGTTCCAGCGTCAACATCTAGAACGCTTGCATCTGCCATTGGGTCAATCCACGACCAAGAGCCACCGTTAGTGGTGTCAATTGTTGTGATTTCTGCAACTTCGAAACCTACATCTAGGTCGCGAGCTACTGCTGGGTTAGGGTTCGTCCAGCTAAACGTTTTCATCTGAGCCATGACTTACCTCCTTATGAATGTGTCGCTTGTAGGTTCAACATGAACGCATCGTTTAGGATACGTGCGACGAAAGGATGTTGCCACCCGACTGTTCCACGCTGGTGGAGAGGATCTGCGCTTCCTGCGCTTCCAAGAGGTTCCACGTAGAACTCTCCAGACTCACTACCTAGGTGAACAACAGCGTATGCTTCTTTACCGATGATGAAGTTGTCATATACGGCTGGAGAAGCAGCGCTTACGCTACCAACGGATGTGTAAAGCCAGCGAACGTTTCCTGTTGTTCCCCACTCTGATTCAAGAACAGACTGTTGGTTAGGATACTGCGAGCTGTGCACGAAGTTAGCAACTGCTTCAAGATCATCAAGAAGCGCTGTGTCAATGTAACCCCAGAACGCAGGACGAACAGGAGCTGTACCGAAAGCATCACGACCAACGATAACTTCGCTGATCATTTCAGCGTCGTTTCCGAGGAGAGTGAGAACCGCAGCGTCAATATCAGCCTTAGTAAGTTCTGTTGGAGTGTTACCGTTGACACCGTTAGCGCAAGCAAGTGTTGATGCTGTAGAAGCAAGAACATCACGAGTAACTTCATCAATGGTTTGACCAAGATTCTGAGCAAGAAGACGAGAGGCCTCATTGAGGACGCGGTCTTCGACAGTCAGCTCTACTTGGTTTGTAATAGTCACGAAATTTCCGTAGAAATCAACGCGAGCTTTGATATCTGTTGCAGATAGAGCTGCGCCTGGAGGCGTAACACCATCGACTAGAGGGACTGGAACTGTATTCAGACGCGAATAGCGGCGGAAGACAATTGTGTCACCTTCTTTCTCGGGAAGAATGCGCTTCTGCGCAAACTTTGTATGAATTAGCTGCGGGTATGCCGTCATTAAAAGAAGCCGGTCATAGTATTCCCGCACTGCTGGTGGCAAGGCTGCTGTATCAGTAATAGCCATTGTTTACTCCTGCAATAAAGGGTTACCAAGCCCCACGATGCTTGTTCGCTAGCTTCATGAACTCATCGTCAGACATCCGACCGAATCCACCACCAGGTTGTGATGATGGGGTAGATGATCCAACAGCACTCAGAGAACCAGGTCTTTGCGCATTTTGTACGATGCGTTCAGCATCTTCAGACTTTTTAGTCTGCTTGTGCGATGTCCTGTAATCTTCGCTGTTTTTTGCTAGATAATAAGCTAGCTCATAACGATTTGGGTCATTCTGCAGCGTATTTTTCAACGCGGGATTTTTTTCGATTACTTTGGGTAGATAGTCTTTTACTACCTTTTGGTAATCTGAATACTTTTGGCTGACACGTAGCTCTTCGATGCCCATCTGATAGTTTTGCTGAATGTTCTGCATGAACTTCTTAGCTTCACCAACAGTTAAAACATCATCATCAGACAAACCAGCCATCTCATCCTGCTGAGGTTGCTGTGGCTTTTGTTGATTTGCCTGCATGAGAGAAACGTGATCCTCAAGCATTCTCATTTTTTCTTGTAGAGACTGACGTTCGCGCCGCTCTGCTTGTAAAGCCGATACAGGAACCATTTCTGATTCTTGATGACTTTCAGCTTGTGGCTGCTGATAGTTAGTTTCTACCGGACCGGCGGCGTCCGCTTGCTGTGCGCCCGTATCGATGGTTTCTTGCTCCATGTGCTTCCTCTCGCCCTTAAGCCGGCGGCGCTTTAGTTGTAGACATAGGCTCCTGAGATATCTCTACGACCCTCTTGTACAAAAGGATTGTCCGATGTTCCCAGGTGTGGTGCTAGCCTTTCCCAGTCAATGGGCATGTCATGCAAGTTAATTTGTGTATCAATGATGTCACCGTCCTTCACTTCAAGGATAATAGTCCCTAAAAGTGGTCTAGGCTTAGTGTCATATGGCTTGATCACTCGAGTCAGTACCTGCTCACCTGACTTTAATTTTAATTTGGTTGGTCTATGATGAATCACAATCCAATAGTGACCATTTGGTCGGTCATTCAGGATGTCTTGAACAGCCTGATCATCCGCCTTCATCATCTCTTGGCTTGTCTCACCTAATTCTTGAACCATACCGATCTCCTACCAATTGCTACCGAATTGGTAGATTAATATTTGTAGTCGTGGGCTTTCATATCGTAACCCTTGTACTCATAGTCCGAGGGTTTGATACGATCCATATCGAATTTCTGAGCATCTGCATCAATGGCATAAACATTGCCATGATTCATCATCACTTCCATGCCTTTACCAGCATTTCCGCGAATCATGCCCTTATATTTTTCGTTATGTTCTTTGCCCATTTTGTCCATACCTTTCTTAGGCATTTGGAACCTCCTGGGGTTGTTGTGGGTTAGACGCTACCGCCTGCATTTGACTGCCTGCAGCAGCGGAAATCGCAACATTGTCTTTCTTGATCTCTTCTTCTTCGAGACGATTCTTTTCCCGAAGCATGGAAGCGAACAACATCTCTTTTTGAGCTCGTTCAATATCCATTTCTTGTAGCTCAGCGATAGCTTTTGCTTGATCAAGAACAGCCTGTGTTCTGTTTTGGATAGCCTCTGAAGAGCGTTCGTCTTCAAGGCCAAGATTAGCGACAGCACGAGTAAAGCGCTCTTTGGCGCCAGCAACCTGCTGAAGGCTCTGAGACGTCGCAAGATTCTGCTGAGATTGCATGAGTTGATCTTGCATTTCTTGCTGTTTTTGGGCCTCTTGAGCCTGTTGCTGCATGTAAAGCTGCATTTCTTCGAGGTATTCGCTTTTTCCTTGAAGCGGGGCAGCTTTTGCAAGAAGCATTGGGGGAATTGGCTCGCCAAGTTGCTTGAGATCTAGAAGCTGTCTGAAGAAAATCTGACGCTGTGTATCAGTAAGTACACCTTCCTGAACAATGCAATCATATTTAGTGAATTTCTTCTCGTAAAACTCCGGTGTGGGATCATCATTGATGATTCTTTTCACTTTTGCTGGAGTCCAAGTCTGGATTAGCTTGAGAGCCTTCTTTGACAAGTACTGCTGCGAGAAGCGAAGGTTGTCAAAAACATCTTGAAGGTTTGTGAGAGCTGCTCCCTGGCGAAGCATTGTCATTACACCAGACTCATTGCCACTTTCTAAGATTCCGAATGCAGCATCATTTGCACCAGCAATCTCATTAATGTCCTGATCAAACTGCTGCTGAAGCTGGAACATCGAAGGAGGAATCTGAGCAGGAGGAATCTTCTCGATTGCACCTGGCTTGGCATCCTGATTTCTCCAAACAACCTTTCCTTGTGAGCTTTGGAACAGACTGCGTGGATTAACAACACTTCCTTCGTCTGCAATCCAACCTGAATTAATCTGACTGTCCAACAAGTCAATCATCTGGCTGCGACGTCTATTGGCTTCACGCTGAGGATCACGCATGCAACGGACAAGAGATTGGACTTTTAGACCCCATTGATCACTCTCCGGCTCGAAAATACCAACAAAGGGAACAAAGGGATACTCATCAAGACCGTATGGATTGATCTCCGTGCGCATCACCTGGTCATTAACGATAACGTGCATCTCAATGTAGCGCTTTTGTCGCGTTACAAGATCAAAGTTGGGATTAATGGCTTTTAGCTCTCTGAACTGATCTTCAGAGCCTTTCCAGTCTTGATATTCGCCAGTCTCTAGATCAACAAGTACCTTCTGCTGCTCAAAACGCTGCATGTAAAACTCGTTGTAGGCCATCAAGTCTTGACCACTAGGCTGACGCTGATAAGGAAGCCATGTGAATTTGTCATCTCTTTCCCAACCAATGTTATGAAGAGCGTAGACTTCGTCTTCCTGACCAGGAAGCATGGAAGCGACAATATCAACACTGAGATACTTTCGTCTTAGAATGTAGCTACAATCTTGAAGGTCAAGGCGCGTAAAGTAAGGGTCAAGAATAAATCCATTCCAAGGTTCCCTAGAAAACTTAATGTCGCCATTGATAGGGTCATCACGATAATCCAAATAAATTGAAGCTAGATTCCAACCTGTTTTAACAGCACCAGAGAAACAATCAGAAATAGTTCGATAACCATCTCCAGAGCTCATCGTATGCAAAAGGAGCTGTGACAGCTGATCGGCTGTTTTTTGATCTGAGCTCTCAACAGGAGTAACAACGCTAGAGAGACGGTGTTTGCGCTGATAGCCAGTAATCATATTGATGACACGGCGTATCCTATTGAAGACAAAAGTGTTGCGCCCTTCTGCAAAAAGCGCCTTCTTTTCAGTCTCATCCCACTGATCACCAAGATAAAAACGAAGGTCTTTATCAGCTTCAGGGAAAAAGGGATCCCAGGCGTAATACGCCTCGTTATAATACTCGTCAAAAGCTTGGATAATGCCTAGATCGGTGTTGTATCCCATCAGGTTCCCGCAATGTAAAGCCAATTTGTTGGCTTGCCAATTTTTAATTGCGAGCTTAAGAAGCTCTGTGTGTGTTAACGGTTTGTTCCGTTATAAAGAAGCTTAGAACCAGGCACTTTAGTTCCACGACCGCTTTGACTTTTTGTCTTAGCTGTCGCTTTCCCCTTGTTCGCCTGTTGGTGCGTTCTAGGTTTCTTTTTCTTCATCAATATCTGTTTACGTAGGTTCTTTCCAGGTTATTAGCCTGTTCTTCAGTCATCCTATCGCGTTTTGCTGCATTTTGTGCAACTGCGAGATATCTTAATGCATCTGCACAATGAGAAGACCAGTCATGGACTGGCTTATCACTATACACATTTAATCTTTCATTATAGGATTTATGGTAATTTTCTGCGCACTTTAAGAGAAACTTGCACTTTTTGCTGTCTATCCAGAACTTATGCCACATCCCACGCGTCATTTCAATGCCCTCCTGGATGCTTATATTTGGCACTATGGAAAAGTCTATCCCAAGTTGCTTGGCCATCTGAAGCCTCGTTTTAGCACCACTAGATAGCTCTCTCACCTGAATATCATGAGGAGCCCAATGAGTGCCATACTGCCAGAGGTTTTCTTCTGCTTTTTTGCGAAGAACAGCAGCATAATGGTTAAGACCCTCTCCTTCAGCCTGGTAATAATCTATGATGTGAATTTCTTGACCAATCGCCTGAGCAAAAATGATCGATGTTGAATCTGCCACCCCAATATCCCAGAATGTATCCACAAAAGCATAAGGATCATAGGGGACATTAGTTACCCTTCCACTCATTTCAGCTTCGCTGAGATACTTCGCATAATAACTACCTTCCTGACCTTGATCAAAATTGCAGTAATATTCTTGTTGAATAAGATGCTCCGACATGCCCTCCTTGCGTTCGGCATCCATATCGGCTTCGTCTAGAACCCCAGTCTCACTTATTGTTAAACGTTGGCAAAACCAATCTGGATTATCCTCAGCCATGAGGAACATGTCGTAAGCGTGATTTCTACCTCGAGGAGTAAAATTGAAGATAGCCCAACCATCATTCTCTCGTAAAATTGGACGTGTAAAGTTCCAAGCTTTCTGATCTTGAAGACTGTACTCAGAAAATACACAGCCAATCGGGTTAATACCCACGTTGATAATCTGATCAGTACCGATGATCTGGATCACACTCCCGTTCTTAAGCGTGATCCGCATCTCTACTGAATTTGGCTGACCATCAACCAACTCTCGAGGGATATAATCGATAAATCGTTTCCCATCTTTATTAGCACCATCCCAGAGAATACGACGGCCAAGGCGAGAAGTAGGAAAAAAATAACAATACGTACCGACTCTTCCACAGCAAGCCTCTCTAATTAAATAGTTCCAGCAAGCAATTTCCTTTCCTGCACGGCGATGCCAGACTAAAACAGCCCTTCTGCATCCCTCATCCATTGCCTGCAAAAAATCAAGCTGGTAAGGACGTGGATCAAAATCAGGAACCCTAATCTTCTTCTTTTTTTCTTCCATAGAATTGCTTCTCAATCACAACCGCACCAGTATGCTCTGTCTGATTCTTTGGTTCTTTCTGTCCTAAGTACTGCTTACCAAGCCAGATAAGCATGCTTGTGTTCCTGTCTTCAAGCGCATTCTTAATTTGAGCTTTGCGAATATTACCACGAAGAAATCCACGCCCCTTTGAGAGAGTATCCTGAAAATGGTGGAGCAATTCACGCTCTTCAAATTCGACGATATAAGCAATCTCTTCGTTAGTACAGCCAATCTGGGCTAACTTCTCAATTTGATCACGAGCAGCCTCTTTTTCTGCTTCTGTGACACGCAATATCTTTGATCTAGACCCCTTTCTACTCATCCTTTCACCTTCATTTTACAGCACGCTTCGGCAGCTATATCTTCGCAACGAGGTAAAAACTCAAGCAAGTCATCCCTACTGTCGAACTCGAAAGTTACAGCAGGCTTCTGCTCTTTCTTGGGCTTCTCTTGCTTACCAAGACCAAGGTCTTCTTCAAGAAAACCCCACTGTAAAAGATCAGTTATCTCAAACTGATTGCCCAGGATATCAAAATCCCACTCACCATTATTGCGATTAAGGCGTATGTTGAGCTCTTCAATTTCCTTCTCGTCGAGCTGACGGTCAGGAACCCATACTTCAACTTCTGTCGAACCTTTCGCCTTGAGAATCTCGATCCTCTGGTGACCGCCGATGATAGTATTGTCGAGATTGATGACCGGTTTATCAATAACCCCGAATCGATCAACCGAATCAGATAAATGAATGGCCTGAGACTGAGAAAGAGTCCGAGGATTTTTTTCATAGGGTTTCAGCTCATCAATCCGACGAGTTTCTAGGTGCCATTGGTACATATTTTGCTCTGTGTGTGTTCCTAAAACGGTAATTGATCAGGAACATATTCAGTCATGTGAGGCGCCGAGCTCATTTGAGGAATTGTCGGAGGGTTTGCCTCAACCCACTTATCAATAGCCTCTTTCGCCATCTTTTGGAAAGCCTTATAATGTTCCTGGTCTGGTATCTTCACGCTATTCGCGTACTTTTTTTCTCCAGTCTCTCTATCTTGATACTCACGCTGAGGCATGTTAACCCAACGACGACCCTCCTTCATGTGGACCGCACACCCAATGAGATCAAGACCCGCCTTCTTCAGGCTCAAATCCGCATATCCCTGGAGAGTCCCCCTGTTGATCGCTTTGTACTTCAGACACTCGATGCTCATCTGCTTTCTCGTCCATATTATTTATTTGGAAGTATCGAACCTTATCAATTGGTAACCAAATTCCAACGCCTTTCTCATCGTTCATATAGACGCGGTTATTACCAATTGAATCCATGAACTTCTCAACCTCTTGAGCATTAACATTAACATCAAGGGTTTGATTATCCATGTATACGAAATGAATTTTATACATTAAATCCTGGGACTCCGTAATTTAAACTCCGCTCGCGATGTCTGGTTGTGACGCTTGCGATTCTCTTCAAATTTCTTTTTAGCTACTCGCTCACCCAATGTTAACGGTTTGCGACTTTTTGCGCGCTGTTTTGAGAAGAGCTCATTATAGCCTTCTTCGCCATAACTGAAAACTTTAGACCCTTTCTGATTGAGAGGCATATCAGTAACTCCTATTACGATCCCGTTTAGGCGCACGGATCTTTCCTTCTTTCTTTGCCTTTTCCGGTAAATTTCTGCCTTTTGGCGTTTCCTTCTGAAATTTCTCAGCTAAAAGAGGCATCTTGGCATACATGAATTTACGCTGAGATTCTGATTTAAATGGCACGATAAACCTCTTTAATATTCTAATTGTATATTTTTTTGCTTTTCTAGAGCGTTTTTATATCCTTTAGAGCTTATTTCAGATATAAACTCATTTAACACCTTATGTGCTGAGGTCTTTAGGGTGTGTAGCCTAGAGTCAATTGGTTCCATTTCATACTGAATGATGTTATTCGACCGAGCTAGCCTTCTTTGGTGCTGAACATCAAGGATGCTCTCTTGAATCGAGGTCAGCAGATCAATTATCGATGCATCATAACAACTGATGTCAAGCTCAACTGTGCCTATCATATGCTCTTTATCCAACTCGTCTGTCATAACTCAACCCCTTCCACGTAAAGAATTTCCATTAGTTCATCAAGAAACACTTCCTCTTCAGAAGAAACCATTTCCCCGTATTTTAATCGCCCTCTAACAAGATTTCTCGCTTCATGGAGCGACGAATACATGTCAAATGAGTGCGATATGATTTTGAGGTTATCAGTTTCCTCGAAAACATCGCTTTCATAACTAATCTTCATTTTCATTTGGACACTCCAATGTCTCTTTCTTCATCACATTTGCCCAGAGGTCAGGATTGGACCCTTTGTCATAGATATGATGACATGCCAAACAAACATTTGTCTCATTGAAAAGCACAGTTTCTTTGCACTGAGTGCAAGACATCCATTTGTATCCATCTTGCTGCATTCTCAAACTCATCCCTAATGTGTATTTATTTGATCTCTACGTCTCATTTCAACAGGCTGTCCTTCCGGCAAACACTTTCCAGCGTCCCAGTAAGTTCCAGTCCACCATCCCATACGCGTTACACCATTCGCCCACCGAAGTTGAACAAGCGAAAACTTTGGCGGCTTTTCTTGAATCTTCTGCCAAGTCACAGTGAATAATCCTCAAAACTCTCACATAAATCATTCAAACGATCATAAGCAACTTCAGCCCATTCTTCAGAAGATAGCTTCTTTCTCAGAGGTAAAATAACTTCGATTAGCTCACTAATCACGTCTACTTTCAATTTTTCTTCTCTCTGCAGATAAGCATCTTGTGTGCTAAGAAGCTCACGGTTCTGAGCGAGAATAACCATGCGCGTAGAAGCTTTTTCAGCATAAAACTTACGCGCTGTAATCTCAACAACACAAGCGTCATCTGTCCACAAAACACCATTGGCACAATCAAGATAGAACTTCACAAGGTTGTCAATATCTGGCTTTACCGTGTGATGTTCTCGACGAGCACTTTTTGGCTTCACGAAAGCAAAATCAATCTCAACTGCAAGCGGTTCACAAAGTAGCTTCTGTGATTGATATTTGCTCTTCATCAACCATTTTACAGTGTCTTTCTCACCACTCTGAGGGTCGTATGAACCAGTCTTTGTCACACGGACTCGTTTCTTTGCTTGAGGTGTCCCACTCAGGGTAAGTGTCGCGAGCACGGGCCTCGTGCCATACTTTAAGTCTTCTCTTTGCATCCTCTACCAGAATCTTTGCTTCTCTAACACTTTTCCGCATGATCTCGCCCACCTGCTTTGTGTCCTCATAGATCACATAATTCATAAAGCAATCAATAACATCTTCAGGCCAAGTCTCTTGCATCCATTGGTAAAAAAGAAGCTCTTGTTCTTCACACGTGATTTTTCCAGTCATGGCACGAAGTCCTCTTTTTTTTTATAAACCCATCGTGTTTCCTATAAAGCAACTTTGGCGGAAGACAGTAAAAAGAACAAAGGACGTTTTTAATTTCTGAAGGTAGTTCTTCGGAAAATAAGCCGTGTTCTATCTTCTTGAGTTTATATTCCGGAAGGTCAAGATATTCTGAGGCTCTGAGACGGCTCATTCCAAGAATATGGCGGCAGCCTCGGATGAGGCTTGGAAAATCAATATCCTTTTCAGAAGATTTGAGAAATTCGCTCAATTTTCCCTTGTAAATCCGTTCAATCATTGTCGTAAGTTCCTTCCTGTTAGCTGTATGACGGTTCCACGACTGTCAAATATTCTATCAGATAAAGCATCCCCGAGTTGCTGTCTCAGTGACGCTTGGTCTTTATTCGTCGTGACAATCGTAGGCTTCCCGGAAGCGTATCGGCTGTTGATTATCAAGTAAAGAAATTCATAAAAGGCTGGAGAGGGGTCAACCTTGTCTAGGTCATCAATGACAAGCAGGTCGGTTCCTTGCATTTTCCCAGGAAGCGTTTGAGGGCCTTGTGAGCGCATTTCTCCTAGCCACTGGTACTTTGTGTCAACTGCGCTAAAAAAACGCGCTGTACCCTCGTTAAAACGCAAATAAAGAGCAATGACGTATGCAGATGAGAACGTCTTTCCTGATCCACAGCTTCCAGAAAGGACCAGACAGCCTTTCGGATTCTTAGCCCATGAAATGATCCTAGGGCCACTATCTCCTCCATGCTTCCACTCATCATCGGCAATGTTGCAGTAGTCTAACGGAACCCCTCCAAGTCGCATCATCTCAGAGATCTCTGGCCTGTCAGGGCCTCTCGGTTTCAAGCGCTTACCATTGCGACGAATGCATTCATTGCACTTACATGCCCACCAAATCTCATGATGATTTAAAACTCGATATCCCACCGAACCGCTGCACATAGGGCAACTGATCTCCTCGTTCGCCTTCAGAGTGATTTTTATGGCACTTCCGTCATGCATCACATGCGTAACAAGCTCACCTCGAGTGAATTCTGTAAGTTCGAGGGATGTGATATCACTCAGGAGCTTCATTTGTTTTTCTCCTTCTGCTTACGCTCCCACTCTTCAGTAAGGCGCAACATTTCCTCGAGGCCTATGCTCACCTCCTCGTCGTCTTCAGTCACGATGCAATCGGGCTCTCTAGTCCACGCTCGGCTCTCATCGACTGTGCAGCCAGGGTGTTTTCTGGCGGAACTTTGCCCCGGTTGGATATTCGAGCTTTGGACAGATTGCTTGCTTTCCCGACGGAACCAGTTGCGGAGGGCTTTGTAGTAGCAGACGTAGGTTTTTCCGTTGGCTCCAAGCCAGTCATCCATGGTGTCGATCATGTCAGCCACCTCCCGTTTGCCAAAGTCTGCCTCCAGCTTGGCGAGCTGTTCGTCAGAGAGTTTGATCAGGCCGTCATCACCGAAAGGCTTCAGGTCGAGGTTGGGTTTAGCGGCAGCTTTTTTTCGCTTTGGCTTAGGCGGAGTGGTGTCTTCTGCAGCTGGATGTGCTAGCTTAGGGTTTGTCGGATGAGAAGAGATTTTTCTCGCGCACGCGTTCTTATCTTCTTTAGAAGATAATTTACTCTTTGTTTTACTCTTTGATTTATGTCCGACATTTTGGTCAGGTGTGCTCCGACATTTCTGTCGGGTCTTGCCCGACTTTTTGGTCAGATCAGGCCCGCCACAGCTTTTCTTTTTTCCGATCCATTTTAGTCTAGAATAGCCAGCTCTCCATGTTTTCCGGCCGTTGTTTTTTAAAACAGTTGTTAGTTCATGTTCGGTTAGTTTTTTTATTGCTCTTGTGATGTGTCGTTCAGAAACTCCGAATTTTTCAGCGAGGTATGCGTTAGATGCGGTACATCCACCAAGTTCTTCGTTATCCAGGCTGTCTATTTCTGCAGCCAAGATTTTTTCTAGCCAGCTTAGTCCTTCATGTAGCCAGATTTCTCTTGGGATCCAGATTCCCCTGAATCCTCGTTGCATTTCACTGACGTCGTTCATGGTGGTGCTCCGTGTTTCGATTTGGCTGTATTGATGTTTGCATGCGCAATCTCACTTAAGAAATGTTTGTGAGTTGCTAAGTAGTAGTGAGATGGCTATAATGGTGGGTATAGTTATTCTCACTTGGCGGTTAGCAACTTCTACTTGCAAAGGCCGCCGCCCTTGTTACCCCGGTTCCAGCCGGGGTTTCGCTTTTCAAGACTACGCAATTAAGAAGCTTATCCTCAAGACAAGTTATTCTTTGCGGTTGGTCTAAATTCGGTACTTCTTTTATAGTACTCATGTCTCAAGCAGTTTGAGATTTCATGCAACCATCTGGTTGCTCTGTGTGCGTGGCTGTACTAGGTGGTGCTGGTACAGCCACATTTTTTTAACTAAGGTCTACAGTCATACGCTTTTTGTAATTTGAATTCACTACTCGAGTTTTCTTTTTGCTTGCAGCTTTCCCTTTGAGTAATTCTTTCGCTGTCACTTTAGCGTCGGTCATTTTTTCTATTCTGAATGCTAGGGCCTTTCCGGGCTTACGCGTTCCAGAGACAATTTGAGAAAAGTAGGATCGTGTGATACACAGCTCTTTTGCAAATTCTTCTTGTGTGACCTTATTTTCTACTAGGTAGTTTCTGAGTTTCATGTCTCACCTCCTGTAACAGGGTACCCTTTTTTCATGTTTTGATTCATTCTATTTTTTTTGTGTTGACTTTGTAAACGTATATGCTATGATGGTGGTATATCACGGAAGTGGTTGATACACAGGAGGAATACCAGATGAAGATTGAACTGACTCAGCGAGAAGTTGAACAAGCCATCACTCTTTGGCTTAAGGAAAAGTATAACATCAAAGGGCCTATGGAGATTTATGAGACACACGAGATCTTAAAAGCCTATACCGTGCAGACAGACCCAAACTGTTTTGTTTACAAGGAGGAAGGTTATGAGATTCGTTAATTCATTATTAGCTGGTGCGGTTCTTAGTACAGCATCACTGTCCGCGTTTCCTAACATGTTTGATTATCCACACCAAGTGGTTGAACACCAAGGATGCAATAGCGCAGTGCATAGAGACCAAGATGTGTTTGAAATGACACATACGACAGCCAACGGCTCCTCATTTCTTATGGGTGCCGACATGGTTACTCATTCCGTTTTTGGTTGCACACTGGACTATGACGCTGGTGTTCTGGACGGTGAAAAAAGCTTTGCTGTGCAAATGTATGAAGAGGATGGCCAACGCGTTTATTACTTCATGTTTGAGAAGGGGCGCGTGATTGTATTGCCCCAGAGTAAAAGTTTTGCGTACGCTGCGTTCCAAAGCTATTAATGTTGACTTTGTGAACTTATTAACGTACAATCAACCTGAGGTTTTTATCATGGTTATATTCTGTTTAGGCCCTTTCGGACTTATCCTTCTAGCATCGGTAGCTATTTGGGCTCTTTGCTCAAAGTCATCTGATGACGTAGAGGAATGGGGATAACCCAACAAACACACGGAGCACCACCATGGAATATATCGATCAATTTACACTAGGTATGCACGTTGATAGCGGGCTTGACATTGATCATTGCAGAGACCACCTGACTGGAGTACTGCAAGCTTTATACACAACGGGCGATACCGAGCAGTTGGAATACTGCTTAGAAGAAGTTGCTCATGCATTAGGCATCTCATTACCGGAAGGTGATATTGCCATTGAGAAGAAGAATCAGAACAGAGAGTTGCATTATCAGCTGGGATATCAGCGTGCGCTCTTAGACACACAAAGGAAAGTATCATGACTGTAGACACCACACTCATTGAATTAGAGAACACCAACAAGCTCTGTCAAATGCTTATGCAGAGTCCACACTACAAAAAGATCGGTCCTGATGGAATCTTTGCTATCGTTGAGACTGCTAAAAGCTTAGGTGTTGATCCGCGCCTTGCTCTTAACGGAGGCATGTACTTCGTAAGAGGTAAGGTCGAGATGTCCGCCATGATGATGAATACGCTGATTCGTCAAGCGGGGCATAGCATTACAAAAGACAAAAAGTCAGACGACAACGTATGCATCTTACATGGTAAGCGTGCCGATACCGGAGATACCTGGTGCGAGAGTTTCTCCATTGAAGACGCTCAGAAGGCCCAGTTGACAAAGAATCCTACCTGGCGTGCTTATCAGAAGGACATGCTCTTTGCTAGAGCTTTGTCTAGGCTGGCTAGACAACTGTTTCCTGACGTTGTTAAGGGCTGCTATGTGCAGGGGGAGATTGCTATGGATACTGTTATCCATCCCGGAGAAACAAATGTCATCGAGTTTTTAGGTGCTGAGCGTGCGCTTGAACTTCAAAATCAATTAAGAAGCGTTCCAGATTACGAGAAAGAGGTCGTTTCGTACTTAGATCGACAGGGACTTCAGCTAGAAAATCTCGAAATGGAAGCAGCAAACAAGATTCGTGCACGAATTGAGAGCCTTTTGGAGGAACCTAATGAGTAGCCACCTAGTACAAGGAAGCTCCGAATGGCTTGAATGGAGAAAGACAAAAGTAGGTGCTAGCGATGCACCTATCATTATGGATGTCTCTCCATGGAAGACAGCCCTTCAGTTGTGGGAAGAAAAAGTCGGGATAAAATCTGCTCCTGAAGAGAGTCGGGCTATGTTGAGAGGCACAGACATGGAACCAGAAGCCAGGAAGGCTTTTGAGGATTCCGTAGGCATCGACATGTTTCCTCAGGTATTGACTCATCCCGACTACGACTGGATGATTGCTAGTCTCGATGGGTTGTCATTGGATGGAACTACGGCCGTCGAGATCAAATGTCCTGGCAAAAAGGCACATGATATTGCAAAGAGCGGGAAAGTTCCAGACTATTATTACCCCCAATTGCAACATCAACTTGCAGTTTTAGGACTTCCATTTATATACTATTGGTCTTATGACGGTTCGGAGGGGGCTCTTGTCAAGGTAGAGAGGGACGGACAGTACATTTCTACCCTGATAGAGCATGAGTCTTCGTTCGTGATGTGTTTGAAAACTGAAACTCCTCCGGATCCGTCATTTCGTGATTACGTGGAAAAGCCAGAATGGGAAAACGGCTTAGGCGACGATATTATTGAAGCGAAAGCTCAACTGGAAGCCGCAAATGATCGACTCGAACAGTTAAAATTTCGAGCCATCGCAGAGGCAAATGGCCAAAGTTGTCGTGGAGGTGGAATATCCATCCGCAAGTCATATGCAAAGTCATCAATCAATTATTCTAAGATACCTGAACTGAAAGACGTTGATTTAGAAGCCTATCGTGGTAAGCCAAGGGAAAGGTGGACGCTTTCTATTAGGAGATCGACTGATGTTTAGGATTATGTGCGATATCGCATTAGCTTTTACTGTTTTTTTTTATTACCTAGCTAATCACGAACTGAATCCCAAGGGGATTTGGTTATCGTTTTGTAATACGGTTAGATTCTTTTTGATTCTTTTTGGTGTTGAACACCTGATTCATTGTTTGGTGGGAATATGAAGTGGATTTACTACATTTTGGTAATGGCGGTTACGATATCGCCAATTAGTATCGAGGCGAAGAGCCTTACACAATCTGAAAGAGACAGATATTACCGTGAGGCCAACTTGGCTATTCTGAAGTATTATCAGTGTCTCGACGAGGCAGATACCTTAGCTAATGAGTTCAAGGACGACCTAAAAAATGCAGTTTGGGGTGTAGCGATGGATGCTTGCACGGTTATTTCCATGAATCCCGGTACTGCTCGTGAAAAGGGTCTAACCATTCTCTCGTTTTTGATGACGGAATTCAGAAAAAGCGAATACTTCGGTGGTTTGAGTGGAAAAGCAAAAGAAAAGGCCAAGTGTATCGATACTCTGATTGCTGAAGCTGCTGGTTGGCATGAGACCTATGTGAAATCTAGAGACGCTCTCATTACCAATGAGCACCCAAAAGTTTCACGCGGTGGAATGTTTGAACGTTTCAAAATTGCTCAGAGCCATATGAATAGCTTCAAAAATTGCGTCGAAGCAATTACTGAGTCAATTGAAAGCCATTTCTATTGGGACTTAGATTCAGAGACTGAACCTCGGCGCAGCAAATTCTATGATCTCATCCTCATTCTTGAGATGGCGGAATTCAATCCCTGCAGAGCCAAAGAAGCCTTAGAAGAGATCAGAAAAGACTGCGATTACTTCATAGATATGAGATCTTTTTGCTGTGATTACTGGGGATTTAATGCTGCGGAATATGATGAATGGAGAGATGAAATCAAAGAACTCTGCGATAAAGCTGAAATAGCTTTGATGAATTATTGCGAAACACTAGGTATTTCATATGAATAATTTTTACCAAAACAAATGTGCTCTAATTGACGAAACAGATTGTTTCAACATCGTGCGTGACATGATTCTCGCACATGGAATCGATGTTGTTTACCCTTCACTGATCGGCTTGCGAGCTGAGATGAATCGTAAAGACGAATATGGTGAACCAGAGAGCTTATCATGACGGATATTGAAGAAGCTGCAACAAAAGCAAAAATAGACTTTCTTGATGCTTGGATATCTCAGATTTCACATGGGATAGAAATTCTGCTCGATGATGAAGAAGGTGTCATTGATCACATTCACTCTTTGGAGTCTAAGCGTGACTTACTTAACGAGTATCATTCAATATTAGAGAGAAGATTGAAGTAAAAAATGACTCTATTTATCAAACGGTTAATTCATATCTCTCCGTGCTTATTTCCTTCAGCGAAAGAGTCCACTCAGAAAGCGAAGGATATCTGCTTGAGGGTAGAAAATATCATCCAGCAGCGTCGCATGTTCGAGATTGAGGATTATTTCGATATCAATGTTGAAGACTTAGATGGAAAAGCTATTGAAGAAATCATTAATCAACATTCTTTGGTAGGTAAAACATATTTAGTGAATAATGTTTTGCGAGTTTTCCCAATCATTGGAAAGTACCCATCACCTAGAGTTGATCTAAATGATGATAATGATATAATAGTTTCTCGTTACGGGGAAAGTTATTAAAAAAACCCCGCGCTGAAACGGGGCCAAGCATCAAGTCAATGGAGACTTTCTATGAGTGTAGATCAATTAAACCTTTTTGAAAAGGACACTTGCGAGCTTGACGCATTGTGGCAAGCGTTGGTAGAGCTTAAGGATTCCTCAAATAGAACTAGAAAGCGGCTATTTGGTGAGATCAAAGAGTTAAACGAACGGATAACAGAGCTACAAGCAACAAATGAGCGTCTCAAGTACAAGCAACACCAAGACATCAAGCTCTGGTCAGCATAACGAGGGTGTGAAAGAAAGAATATTGTTCGTTGTTTCCTAATTATGATGACGTATTTGCTATTCGCCGGTGACAGATTTTATCCATACGAAGGTTTCTACGATTTTCAAGATAGTTTTGCATCGCTAGATGCAGCTGAATTTGCTCTCCTTCTATGGTTTGCTGAAAAGAACAATCCAACGTGGGCTCATATTGTAAGTTGTGATATTGACTCCATGGATTTTCAGATTGTTTTTGAAGCTGATAAAGAAGAGAACGGAAGGCTATGTTGTATCGTATACGATGCAGGAAAGGAGTGCGATTACTTCGAAATTAAAAAAAACTCCGTCCCATAGAGACGGAGCCCGGAAAGAAACGATCCATGAAAAGACTGTAATTTCACTCTAAGCTAGATTCCTCACTTCCGTCAAGATCGAATTCAATGCTTTCATACAACTCTGCAACCCAAGCGGAGAATCTTGCTGAGTCAGGATCATCACTAATTACATTCAAAAAAGCGATTCGATCAAGCTCGAGAAGACGAATGTCTTTTTGTGTCCACAGCTCAACTAGAACCCACAAAATGAGATAAACTTCATCTGGAGGGATCTGCTTGCGCAATTCTGCGATCTTCTCGATCATCTCGGGTGTGACATTGATATTCAAATCATTCATAGAATGTTGCAACAGCTCTTGTCTTTATGAGAGTGCTTTTGATCAACACGAGTTGTTTCATCAACACGAGTTGTTTCATCAACACGAGTTGTTTCATCAACACGAGTTGTTTCATCAACACTTACATCGTCTGAGTCG
>Ga0180438_10002078_pt1 | contig 33818 bp, 30 predicted proteins | sample SS_ome_12_FD_132455 | JGI IMG/M metagenome (GOLD analysis project Ga0180438, IMG submission 132455) | Hypersaline lake sediment archaeal communities from the Salton Sea, California, USA - SS_3_D_2 metaG | ecosystem: Environmental > Aquatic > Non-marine Saline and Alkaline > Hypersaline >... | reverse complement strand
TGGTGCTGAAGATCTCCGGCGAAGGGTTCGTACACCCCGGCGAGCGCGGCATCGCCACCGACGCCGTGCTGCACCTGGCCCGGCAGACCTTCGACGCCGCGGCCCACGGCGTCGAGATGGCCATCGTGATCGGCGGGGGGAACATCCTGCGCGGGGCCCACTTCACCTCGGACAACTCGAGCATCCACGAGGCCACGGCCCACTACATGGGCATGTTGGCCACCGTGATGAACGGCCTGGCACTGCAGGACGCCCTGGAGTCGCTCGGGGCCCAAACCCGGCTAATGACCGCCATCCAGATGGACGTGGTGGCCGAGCCCTACATCCGCCGTCGGGCCCGCCGCCACCTCGAGCAGGGGCGGATCGTCATCCTGGCCGCAGGGACCGGCAGCCCCTTCGTCACGACCGACACCGCCGCGGCCCAGCGGGCCCTGGAACTCGAGGCCGACGTGCTGCTGAAGGCCACTCGCGTCGACGGCGTCTTCAGCGACGACCCCGAGAAGAACCCCCACGCCGTGCTCTACGGCGAGCTGAGCTACGAGAACGTGCTGCGCCAGAACCTCCGCGTGATGGACCCCGAGGCCATCACCAAGTGCATGCAGTACGACATGCCGATCATGGTCTTCAACTTCCGCAAGCCGGGCAACATCGAGCAGGCCGTGCTGGGCGAGCGCGTGGGCACGCTCGTCAGTGGGTAGTAGACATGTGGGAAGTGGGGAGTGGGAAGTGAGAACGTCGTAGCCGCGGGCGGGAGCCCGCGGGGGTTGCGGCAATACAAGGAACCCCGACATGACCAGCGACGACATCCTCCTCGACGTCGAAGAGCGCATGGAAAAGGCCGTTGGCGTGCTGAAGTCCGCGCTGGCGGGCATCCGCACGGGCCGGGCCAACCCGGGGCTGGTCGACTCGCTCCGCGTCGACGTCTACGGCTCCCAGGTGCCCATGAAGCAGATCGCCACGGTCGGGGCGCCCGAGCCCACGCAGATCGTCATCCGCCCTTACGACCCCGGCACGCTCAAGGACATCGAGAAGGCCATCCAAACGGCCGACCTGGGCTTCAACCCGCAAAACGACGGCAACATCATCCGGCTCAACGTCCCGGCGCTCTCGACCGAGGTCCGCCGCAAGATGGTGGCCCGCGTGCGCGAACTGTGCGAAGAGGCCAAAGTGGCCATCCGCAACGTCCGCCGCGACGGCAACAAGATGGCCGACCAGTCCGAAAAAGCCAAAGACCTCTCGGAAGACGAGCGCGACGATGTCAAGGAAGAGGTCCAGGAGCTGACCAAGAAGTACGAGGGCCAGGCCAACGATCTGGCCAAGGGGCGCGAGAAAGAGGTCATGGAGAATTAGGAGGTAGGGGATTAGGGATTAGGGATTAGGCAGGGGGATCGTAGCCGCGGGCGGAAGCCCGCGGGGCGTGGCGGCTCCAAGCCGCGCTGAGGTCCGATCGGGGGCGCGCCTTTCATCACACGATCGACCGATGACCGCAGAACAGTTCGAGCAACGGCTCGCCACTCTCCACGAAAGGGATCGATTCCAACCTTTCACCGTGGAGCTGGCGGGCGGCCACCAGTTTGAGGTCGACCACCCCAGGGCCATGGTCGTGCGGGACGGCGTCGCAGTCTATCTGAAACCGGGAGGCATCCCCGTCTGGTTTGAGCACGAAAGCGTCACACAGATCGCAGGCGACCTTCTCGACCGATCCTCTTAGCTCCGCCCGTCGCCTCCCTTGCGGACCCATACCCGCGGGGCGTGTGGCCTATTCCACATCGGAACGGACATCAGCCCAGGAGCGGTTCATTCCTTCTCGGGCTCCCTCCCCAGCCGCGGTTCGCGAACGGCGATGAACTGGCCGTCCGGCGTGAGGCCGACGGCTTGAAGGGTTCCCAACCGGGCGACTCGTTCGATCTTGTGCCCCAGGCGTTCCAAGTCTTCGACCACCGCCTCGGGCAGCGATCGCTCGACGCGCAGCACGTCGGGTTTCCATTGGTGGTGGATTCGCGGGGCGGCGACGGCTTCGGGCAACGGGCGCCCCAGGTCGAGGTGGTGGACGATCGCCTGGACCACTTGGGTGATGATCGTGGGCCCGCCGGCGGCGCCGAGCGTGAGGATCGGGCGCCCGTCTTTGAGTACCACGGTCGGGCTCATGCTCGAGAGCGGGCGCTTGCCCGGGACAACCGCGTTGGCCTCGGCGCCCACCAGGCCGAAGACGTTGGGCACGCCGGGGGCGGCCGAGAAGTCGTCCATCTCGTTATTGAGCACCACGCCCGTGCCCGGCACGATCACTTTCGAGCCGAACGAGGTGTTAACCGTGGCCGTGATCGCCACCCAGTTGCCCGACGCATCGGCCGCGGCGATGTGGGTGGTGTGTTTTTGGGAGGGGTGAGGGATGTGGGGCGAGGGGTGAGGGGGACGAGGGGAAGGGGAATGGGGTGTTTCTCGCGAAGGACCAAGGGCGATTTCGCAGCGCTGGAAGCGGCGAGAGTAAAATACACTGTCTTCTTCCCTTCCCCGTTTCCCTTTTTCCTCTCTCAGTTCTTCCCCCTTTTCCCTCCCGAAGAAGTCCTCTTCCGAGCGCGGCGGGCTTCCGTGGGTGGGTACGGGGCTCGCGCGATCCAGCTCGATCCGGGCGGTCAGCTCGGCGGCGTAGCCTTTGTCGATCAGTCCCCGCGGCACTTGGGCGAAGTCGGGGTCGCCCAGCCAGTGGGCTCGGTCGGCAAACGCCAGCTTCATGGCCTCGGCCAGCACGTGGTAGAACGTCGCGGGCCGGCGCTCGTGAAGCTCCTTCAGATCGAACCGTTCGAGGATGTTCAGGATCTGCACCACGTGGACGCCGCCGGAGCTGGGCGGCGGGAAACCGACCACGGTGTAGCCGCGGTACGTACACACGACCGGCTGGCGAAACCGGGCCCGGTACCGGGCAAAATCGTCGGCCCGAAGCAGGCCGCCGTGCTCGGCCATCCAGTCGGACACCCGCCGCGCGAACGGGCCGCCGTAGAACCAGCCCTGGCCGTGCTCGGCGATCGCGCGGTAGGTGCGCGCCAAGTCGGGCTGACGGAGGACCTCGCCGGCCCGATACGGCGTGCCGTCGGGCTTCAACAGCCCGCCCCGGCTGCCGGGGAACTGGGCCAGGGCCGCGGCCGTGCTCTCCAGCCGCTTCGCAAAGCCGGCGTCCACGGTGAAACCGCGCTCGGCCAGCTCGGCGGCCTCGCGCAACAGGTCGGCCAGCTTCAGGCGCCCGAACCGCCGCAGCGCCAGGTCGTACGCGGCCAGGGCCCCGGGCGTTCCGACGGCCAACGGGCCGGTGAGGCTCAGGGCGGGCACCGGCTCGCCGTCGCGGAGGAACATGTCGCGATCGGCCTTGGCCGGGGCGGTCTCGCGCCCGTCGATGGCCGCGAAGCGGCCGGAGGCCGTGCGGATCACGACGAAGCCGCCGCCGCCGATACCCGAATTGTGGCCGTCGACCACGCCCAGCGTGAGCGCGGCGGCCACGGCGGCGTCGACCGCGTTGCCGCCCGACTCGAGGGCCGCCAGCGCAGCCCGGGTGGCCAGGGGGTGGACCGTGGCCACGGCGCCGGGCCGGGCAGGGGCAGGATCGACCCCCGCCCGGGCCGGCAGGGTGCAGCTCACGATCGCTGCGGTCAGGACGCAAGCGGCTCGTCGCATGGCCGAATCTCCCTGAAGCGGTGTTGGGACGCCTCGTGCCGCAAGCGGCCCCGCTACACGGCACAGCTACACGACATAGTGTACGCCCCACGCGGCCCTGGGCAATTCCGCGGCGGTCGATTACATTGCCCCCATGCGATTGGTCATGCTGGGCACGGGCCCGTTCGGGGCGCCGACGTTTCGCGAGCTTTTCGGCACGCACCACGAGGTGGCGGCGCTGGTTACCAGCCCGGCGCGCGTGCGCCGGGGGAAGCGGATCGCCCCGGCCTCGCCCGTGCGGGAAATCGCTTACGAGCACGGCGTGCCGATCTTCGACCCCGAGGACGTCAACGCTCCGGAAGCCCGGGCCAAGCTGGCCGAGTTCGAGGCCGACCTGCTGGTGGTGTGCGATTACGGGCAGATCCTGGCGGCCGAGACTCTGGCCTGCGCCAATTTGGGAGGGATCAACCTGCATGGCTCGCTGTTGCCGAGCTATCGTGGGGCGGCCCCGATCAACTGGGCCCTCTATCACGGCGAGACGCGGACCGGGGTGACCGTGATCCACATGACGCCCCGGGTCGACGCCGGGCCCTGCATTGCCCAGGCCGAGACCGAGATCGGCCCCGACGAGACGGCCGTCGAGCTGGAGCAGAGGCTCTCGGAGCTGGGGGCGTGGCTGGTGCGCCGGGCGATCGACGCCCTGGAGGCCGGTCGCCTCGAGGCCCTGCCGCAAGACCCCGCCAGGGCGTCGAAGGCCCCGCGCCTGAAGAAGTCCGACGGCGCAATCGACTGGTCCCGACCGGCCGAGGCGATCCGCAACCAGGTCCGGGCCATGGAGCCGTGGCCCAAAACCTTCACCTTTTGGCACCGGGCCGCAGCAGAGCCGCAACGGCTGATCCTCGGGCCGGTCGACGTGGTCGAGCCGGAAGGCGGCCGGAGGGATGCGGAGCCGGGCACGGCGGCGCTGGTGACCAAGGACCGGCTGGTGATTGCCGCGGGCGACCGCCGCGGCGTGTCACCGCGGAGCGTGCAGCCGGCCGGCAAACGGATGCTCTCGATCGCCGAGTTTCTGCGCGGCCACGCCGTGCAGGTGGGCGACCGGTTCGGGCCGGAGTAGGTCCCGTTCGCCGAACGGGACCCGGGGAACGCACAGGCAGGAAGGTAGTGGAGACTGCCGCGGTTAGCGTCCAGTCAGCGCTCCGCCGACACGGGGTCGGCGGTGGCGGGAGCGCCGGCGCGTGCGTGCGAAGCACCAAGCCTACGTTTCCTTGAGTGCCGACACCAGATCGAGCATCGCCTTCTTCCCGTCGCCGAAGAACATCAGGGTATTGTCGTTGGCAAACAGCGGGTTGGGGATGCCCGCAAACCCGGGGCTCAAGCTCCGCTTGACCACCACCACGGTCTTGGCCTTGTCGACGTCGATGATGGGCATCCCGGCGATGGGGCTCTTGGGGTTGGTGCGGGCCTCGGGGTTCACGACGTCGTTGGCCCCGATCACCAGGGCCACGTCGACCTGAGCCATTTGCGGGTTGATCTCGTCCATCTCCTTGAGCTTATCGTAGGGCACGTCGGCCTCGGCCAAGAGCACGTTCATGTGGCCCGGCATGCGCCCGGCAACCGGGTGGACGGCGAAATCGACCTCGATGCCCCGCGACTCCAAGAGCTTGGCCAGGTCGCTGACGGCGTGTTGGGCCTGGGCCACGGCCATGCCGTAGCCCGGGACGATCACGGCCCGCTGGGCCCCGTCGTAGAGCATGGCCACTTCCTCGGCCGTGGTCGCCTTGACCTTGCCGCCGTAGACCTCGTCGGCGCTGGCGGCGTCCTCGCTGGGCCCCAGCACGCCGAAGAGCACGTGCCACAGCGAGCGGTTCATGGCCTTGCACATGATCGACGTGAGGATCAGCCCGCTCGCCCCGACCAGCGACCCGGCAATGATCAGCACGCTGTTCTCCAGTACAAAGCCGGTGGCGCAGGCGGCCAGCCCGCTGTAGGAGTTCAGAAGCGCGATCACCACGGGCATGTCGGCCCCGCCGATGGGGTTGACCAGCGTCACACCCAGCACCGAGGCCACCAGCACCAGCAGGATGTAGATCCACCACATCTCGGGATACATCGACCCGAAGACGGCCAAGGCGAGGACGACGAGGCCCAAGAGCACGTTGCCGGTCTTTTGCAACGGGTACTTCCAGGGTTTCCAGAAGGTCTTCAGTTCCTGGAGCTTTCCGAAGGCGACCAGGCTCCCCCAGAACGTTACCGCGCCGATCAGCCCCGAGGCCATCGTGGCAATGGCCACCGAGGAGCCGGCCGCGATAGGGTCTTCGGACGCCGGCCCCCGCATGATCAGCTCGGCCCCGGCCACCAGCACGGAAGCCGCGCCACCGAAGCCGTTGAACAGCGCCACCATCTGGGGCATGGCGGTCATCTGCACGGTGATCGCCAGCCAGCCGCCGATGGCCGCCCCCACGATGAACCCGACGATGATCAAGGTGTAGCTCAACCCGGCGTGTACCAGCGTGGCCACGATGGCCACGAGCATCCCCAGGGCCCCCAGCAGGTTGCCGCGGACCGCAGTGCGCGGGTGCGTCAGCCCCTTGAGCCCGAAGATGAACAACACGGCGGCCAGAACGTAGGCCAGGTTGATCAGCGTTTCTTTGTCCACGGCTTGATCTCTTTGAGGTTACCGTACTCCTAACGCGGCTTGGAGCCGCGGACCTCCGCGGGCTTCCACCCGCGGCTATGATTCCCCCAATCCCTAATACCTAACCCCCTAATCCCTGAATTCTAGTCCCTAACCCCTAACCCCTAACCCCTAACCCCTAACCCCTCTACCGTAACTACTTACGTCGAAACATCCCCAACATGCGGTGGGTCACCAGGAACCCGCCCACCACGTTGATCGTGGCCATGATCACGGCCAGGGTGCCAAGAACCTGGACCAGGAGCATGTGGCCGTGTCCGGCGGCGATGATCGCTCCCACGACGGTGATTCCCGATATGGCGTTCGACCCGGACATCAGCGGCGTGTGCAGCGTGGGCGGGATCTTCGTGATGATCTCGAAGCCCACAAAGATCGCCAACACGAAGATGGTCAGGTAGAGGATCAGGTCGTGGTTGGCCCCACTCTGGGTGGCCGCCTCCGCCAACAAAGACAGTTCGTTACCCATGGATGGACCTCTCGGTCGGTTATCGTAAAGGTGTCCTCGGCGTATTGTCGTTCGGAGCACGCCGCGGGCTGCCGCCCGCGGCTCTTAACTCGGCACGGTTTAGTCGCTTTGATCGGTCTCGGCAGGTTCGAACGGCTCCGGCGGCTCGATCCCCAGTGCCTCGCACACCCGAGGGTTCACCACCCGGCCGTCGCGGGTGATCATCGTGTCGCGGACGATCTCGTCCTCCAGGTCGAATGGCTTCAGCTTCCCCTCCTCGACCAAGTTGAGCAGGAAGGCCGAGATGTTCTTGGCGTACATCTGGCTGGCGTGGAAGGGGGCCTGGGCCGGGAGGTTCAGCGGCCCGACGATCTTCACGCCCCGGCGGTCCACGGTCTCGCCCGGCCGCGTCAGCTCGCAGTTGCCGCCGCGTTCGGCCGCCACGTCGACCAGCACCGAGCCGGGGGCCATGCCGTCGACCATGGCCTCGGACACCAGAATGGGGGCTTTCTTACCCGGTACCGCCGCGGTGGTGATCACCACGTCGCTCTCGGCCACCACCCGGGCGATCAGCTCACGCTGCTTGCGCAGGAACTCCTCGTCCATCTCCTTGGCGTAGCCGCCCGCGTCCTCGGCCGCGGCGGTGTCGAGCCCGAGCTGGACGAACTTGGCGCCCAGGCTCTCGACCTGCTCCTTGACGGCCGGGCGGATGTCGTTGGCCGAGACCACGGCCCCCAGTCGCCGGGCCGTGGCGATGGCCTGTAGCCCGGCCACGCCCACGCCCATTATGAACGCCTTGGCCGCCTTGATGGTCCCGGCCGCGGTCATCATCATGGGGAACATCTTGGGCAGGACCTCGGCCCCCAGGAGCACCGCCCGATAGCCCGCGATGGTCGCCTGCGACGAGAGGACGTCCATGACCTGGGCCCGGGTGATCCGCGGCAGCATCTCCAGGGCGAACAGGGTGGCGCCCCGCTCGGCCACCTCTTGGGCGGCCTGCGGGGAGCCGAGCGGGTCGGCCATGCCGATCAGGACCTGGCCCGGGCGGAGCCGCTCGAGGTCGGCCCGGCCCGCCTCGGGGTTCGCGCCGGCGGTGCGGACGTGCAGCAGGACCGCCGCGGCGAAGACCTCGGCGCGGTCCGCGGCGACACGGGCCCCCGCTTTGGTGTATGCCTCGTCGGTGAAGCCGGCCTCCAGCCCGGCCCCACTCTCGACGACCACTTCCAGCCCGGCCTTGGTGAGGCTCCCGATGGCGGCGGGGATCAGGGCCACGCGGCGTTCGCCGGGAAAAGACTCGTTGGGGACTGCGACAATCATGAGTTGCTCGACTGACCGCGCAAAATTACCAAAACTATGAACATTGCCTAAGCTCACGCCGCGTGAGCCCTGTGGGGGCGCTGACGCGGGGGCTGGGCGAATTATTGCACGGCGCCACCTTCCGGGAAACCCCGCAGGGGAGGTATTTTTCACAGTGGCTTCTGTTTCTATTGCCCCCCCCCCGATCGGGTTGTTTCGGTCCCGGGCGCGTCCGGGAAGAGCCCCCCGGCCGGAATCGCCGCACCCCACCCTTGCCAGTTTGCCGATGACTGGATAAACTGCCAGTTTCCGCTGCCTGAGGCTCGGGCAGCCTAGCGCGACTGCTTGCGCCGGGCGGCCCTTTCCGGCGGCCGTACCTGTGGGATTTCCCGTATTATGACCGCAATCAAGACCTACATGGCCCGACAGCAGGACGTTCAGCCGCGGTGGTGGCTGGTCGACGCTACCGACAAGGTGGTGGGCCGGCTGGCCAGCGACGTGGCCACGATCCTGATGGGCAAGCACAAGCCGACGTACACCCCCCACGTCGACACGGGGGACTTCGTCATCGTCATCAACGCCGAGAAGGTGGTATTCTCGGGCAAGAAGTGGGAGCAGAAGCGGTACACCTGGAACACCGGGTACCCCGGCCTAAGGAGCGAGACGGCGGCCGCGCGCCGGGCAAAGAAGCCCGAGGCGATCCTCCACGAGGCAGTGCGTCGGATGCTGCCGAAGAACAAGCTGGGCCGGAAGATGCTCTCGAAGCTGAAGATCTACGTGGGTCCGGACCATCCCCACCAAGCCCAGCAGCCCGAGCCGAGGGACCTGGGCGTCAAGAAGTAGGGCCCCATCGGCAAACGGCCCGCCAGCAGAAACACGAAGAGAACCCATGACCCCCACCGCCACAAGCGACATCCTGGGCACCGGCCGGCGCAAGAGCTCGGTGGCCCGAGTCCGCATCCGCCCGGGACAGGGCAGCATCCGGATCAACAAGCGCTCGCTGGAGGAGTACTTCCCGAACCTCCAGCACCGCAACGCGGTGATGGCCCCGCTGGAGCACACGGGCCTGAAGGAGCAGTTCGACGTGGTGATCAGCGTCCACGGCGGCGGGATCACCGGCCAGGCCGACGCCTGCAAGCTGGGCATCGCCCGGGCCCTGAAGCTCCACAATCCCGAGCTCGACGACTCGCTCCGCGACAGCGGCCTGCTGACGCGCGACGGGCGCATGAAAGAGCGCAAGAAGTACGGGCTGCGCGGCGCACGGCGTGGAACGCAGTTCTCGAAACGGTAGCCCGGCTTGTTCACGAGTGCTCGTAGTGACCCGATTCATCGGGTCCGGACCGCGTGAATACGTCAAAGACCGCATGAATGCGGTCACTACAAACGGGTGGTGAATAATCCGGGCTAGGGGCCTGCGGCGCGATGGCGCCGACCGGCCCGCAGGTACCGATGCCCGCTGTGCAGGTGGTAGCGCCCGCAGCGGAGCGTTTCGGCAAGATGGGGCACCAAGGCGCTTCGCACGGTGCCCATTCTCACGTGGCCGCGGCGCTCGGCCGCCAGGCAGCTCATCGGGGTGCCCTCGGCCGGGTCGGTGTCGAGGAGCTTGAACAGGCCCATGGGCGGGCAGACGTTCAGCCAGATGCCGTGGTGCGTGACCCCGCGGCGCACGCCGATGCCCACGGCGGCCAACTGGCCGGTGCGTCCCCAGACGCCGAAGCGGCGCGGCGGCACGCGCGCGGGGATGCGCAGGTCGTCGAGCGTCTCGACCACGGCGGCCAGCAGCCGGTCGAGGTACTCGCCCACCGAGAGGCCGTGCCAGCGGAGCGGGACGATCGGGTAGATCGCGAGCTGGCCGGGGCAGTGGAGCATCGAGCCGCCCCCGCGCGCGACCCAGCGGACCTCGATCTGGCGGCTCTTCAGCGCCCGGCTTCCCCGCGCCACGTCGAGCGGCGAGCCGGCCCGGCCGACCGTGATCAGCGGCTCGTGCTCGCAGACGACCAGGGCGATCTGGCCGTCGTCGCGCCCGGCGACGTCCTCGGCCAGGCGGCGCTGCAGCTCGAGGCACGGCTCGAACCCGACCCGGCCGAGCAGAAATGCCTCCAGCGCGGGTGAGTCGGCATCGTCGTGGGTCGCAAATCCCGGCATTGGGGGGGTTGTAACTTGAGCGAGCAGGGGGAAACGGGTAGAAATGGATTATCGGGACGAGAGCGGCACAGCGAAAGGGCACTGCGCCATCTCGCCGCCCCGTTTAGCGCAGTCCCCGTTTAGCCGCCGCCGGCACGGCGGCGCAGGAAAGGACCCAGCCACGGCCAAAAAGCCCAAGAAGAAGAAAAAGGGGCTCGCCGCGGACCCCAACGAGCGGCCCATCGCCCAGAACCGCAAGGCCCGGCACAAGTTCGCCGTGCTCGACGCGCTGGAGTGCGGGATCGTGCTGGTCGGCAGCGAGGTGAAGAGTCTGCGCTGCGGCCGGGTTTCGATCGAGGAGGCTTACGGCCGGGTTCGCGACGGTGAGGTGTGGCTCGTGGGCTGCGACATTCCCGAGTACGTCGAGGCCAACCGCTTCAACCACAATCCGCGCCGGCCCCGCAAGCTGCTCCTGCACCGCCGCGAGATCAAGCGGTTCGCCATGCAGGCCTACGAGAAGGGGCTCACGCTGGTGCCGCTTAAGCTCTACTTCAAGGAGGGTAAGGCCAAGGTGCTCCTGGGCCTCTGCCGCGGCAAGGAGCTGCACGACAAGCGCGAGGCCATGAAGACGGCCCAGGCCCAGCGGGACATGGCCCGGCAGATGATGCGGCGGCGGTAGCGTTGATGTCGCGGGGATATTTGTGTTGCGCAGCCGCAAGCGGCTTTGCTGGGGTGTTGACCGAACCATGCGGGGGTTGGTAGCGTATTGCACCACGTTGCGGCCCGCCTATTCATTTTCCACCCCTTAGAGTGGATCAGCCCCCTCCCGCCGACGGTCGCTCTCGCGATGCTCCAGCTTACCGACGTCAAGAAGTCGTTCACCCTGCCGGACGGGGCCGAGCTGCCCGTGCTGGACATCCCCCAGTGGTACGTCGGGGCGGGCGAGCAGGTAGTGGTGGTCGGGCGCAGCGGCTGCGGCAAGACGACGCTATTGCACGTGATCGCGGGCATCAGCCGGCCCGACTCGGGAAGGGTGCGGATCGACGACTGGGAGATCACCCTGTTTACCGAGGCGGAGAGTGACCGCTTCCGCGCCGACCGGATCGGCTACGTGTTCCAGACCTTCAACCTCTTGCCGGGGTTCACGGCCCTGGAGAACGTGCTGTTGGCCATGCGGTTCACGGGCAAGCCGACCGACCGGGGCCGGGCGCGTGAGCTATTGGAGCGGGTCGGGCTGGGGCACCGCATCAAGCACCGGCCGCCGATGCTCTCGGTCGGCGAGCAACAGCGCGTGGCGGTCGCCCGGGCGCTGGCCAACAAACCCAAGATCCTGCTGGCCGACGAGCCCACGGCCAACATCGACTCGGGCAACCAGCAGCAGGTGCTCGATCTGTTGAGCGAGGCCTGCCGCGAGGAGAAGGTGGCCCTGGTGCTGGTCACCCACTCGCCGGAGGTGGCCCGGCAGTTCGAGCGGATCGACCGGCTCGAAGAGATCAACCGCGTGGTCGAATCGACGGCAAAGCCATGAGCCTTTGGAAAATCGCCTGGCGGAGCATCCAGCAGCGGGCCCTGCCCTCGGCGCTGACGGCGTTCTCGATCGGCCTGGGCGTGGCACTGGTCGTGGCCGTGTTGGTGATCCACTCGGTCCTCGCCCGGTCGTTCCAGCGCGGGGCGGGCGGCTACGACCTGATCATCGGGGCCAAGGGGAGCCCGTTGCAGCTCGTCCTGAACACCGTCTTCTACCTCGAGCAGCAGATCGAGACCGTCCCTTACGACCTCTACGACCGGCTCGATACGGGCCGGCACCCGGCGTCGGCGGGGATCAAGACGGTGATCCCGGTCTGCATGGGCCATGCCTACCGCGGCGTGCCCGTGGTGGCCACCGTGCCGGAGATGTTCACCGAGCTGACCTACCTCGACGAGCGCGAGTACCGGTTTGCCGCGGGCCGGAACTTCGAGTATGACGGGGCGTTCGAGGCGGTGGCGGGCTGGTACGCCGCGCGGGAGGCCGGCCTGAGGCTCGGCAGCAAGTTCTCGCCCGTCGCCAGCGGCCCCGCGGCCGAGGGGGCGGGTCACGAGGACCTGCCCTTTGAGATCGTCGGGATCCTCGAGCCCACCGGCACGCCCAACGACCGGGCCCTGTTCGTGAACATGGAGGGGTTCTTCCAGTGTCCGGCCCACGCGGCCGGCCTCTCATCGCTCGAGCGGAGCCTGCAAGAGCCCGAAAAGCGCGAAGACGCGCCCGCGCCCCCTGAGGACCATCCGGAAGAGGGGGCCACGCACGAACACGAAGACGCCCATCAGCACGAGGGCGAAGACGAGCAGGACCATGAGCACGAGGCGGATCACCAACACGAGGGGGATCACGACCACGACCACGACCACGAGCACCACCGGGAAGTGACGGCCATGCTGGTGGTCAGCAGGATGGACGAGGCCCCCGGTGTGGCGACCCTGCTCGCGGACGCGATCAACAAAGGCAACGAGGCCCAAGCCGCCAAGCCGGTCGAGGTGATTGCCGGGCTGTTCGAGGGGATCGTCGGCGACGTGCAAACGGTGCTGCTGGTGCTGGCCGTGCTGGTCGTGGTCGTGGCGGGCATCGGCATCCTGGTGAGCATTTACAACTCGATGAGCGACCGGCGCCACGAGATCGCGATCATGCGGGCCTTGGGCGCCCGGCGGAGCACGGTGATGGCCGTGATCCTCGTCGAGTCGATCCTGCTGGCCCTCGGTGGCGGGGCCCTCGGCGTGCTGCTGGGCCACGGGCTGATCGGGGTCCTGGGCCCCACCATCGCCGAGAGGACCATGGTGGTCGTCCACCCCTGGGAGTTCCAGCTCGTCGAGCTGATCTTGATCCCCGGCCTGATCGTCCTGGCCACGATCGTCGGCTATCTGCCGGCCGTGGCGGCCTACAAGACCGACGTGGCCCGCTCGCTGACCGCGACGGGGTAAATCCGCCATGTCAGCGCAAGGGCAATTCGACGGCACCCAGCGCCGCTACGGAGCGCAGTACCGGGCGGTCAGCCAAGCGGCGGTGGCCAGCGCGGTGTGCGGGGGGCTGTCGTTTTTGACCGTGTTCGGGTGGTACTTTGTCGTGGTGCCGGCGGCCGGGCTCGTGCTCGGCTGGAACGCCCGACAGCGAATCCGCGAGGTGCCCGGCGAACTGACCGGCACGGGCCTGGCCTGGGCCGGGATGGTGCTCTCGATAGTGCTTGGCACGCTCGGCGGCGGGGCCCTGTGGGCTTACGAGCTGCGGGAGGTGCCGTGGGGGTACAAGAAAGTCACCTGGGACGATCTCCAGCCCGATCCCACCGACCCCACTGAGCTGATTCCCCCCAAAGCAAAGGACCTGGACGGCAAGCGGGTCTTCATCAAGGGCTTCATGTACCCCGGGCGCCAGTCGATCGGCATCACGCGATTCGTCTTAGTGCCCACGGTCGGCCATTGCAGCTTCTGCAGTCCGGAGATCAAGTCGACCGAGATGATCGTCGCCGACTTGCAGGGGGACCTGACGACGGTCTACAAGCGTCGCGAGACCGCCATCGGCGGCACGCTGCGCATCGACGAGGTCGAGGTCGCCAAGCCCTTGGGCGGCTTCCCCTACGTGATCGAGGTGGACTACGTGCGCTGACCTCAGCCGCGCAGCGTGCGAGCACGCACCCTACCCGCCGGCGCCGCCCATCAATCCAACGCCTTGATCTTCAAGTTTCGGAAGAAGATCGGCGCCCCGGCGTGCTTGCCTTGCAGACCGATGCGGCCGCGGGTGGGCAGCTCGGCCTTGGGCTTGCTGAGCCAGGGCGGGATGTCGCTGCCGTCGGGGTTCTTCTTGGCCGAGGTCCAGCGGGTCATGTCCATCTGGTTCACCACCTTGCCGTTTAGGGCCACGGTGATGTTCGGCCCGCGGCAGGTGACGGTCATCCGGTTCCACTCGCCGGGCTTGTTGACGCGGCTTTCGCTGGCCGCCTTGTGGCCGAAGACGGCCGCGCACTGCCAGGTCTTCGGGGCCTTCGACCACTTCGTCGAGAAATCGTCGGCAATCTGGATCTCGACCGAGTTGGGAATCCAGTTGTTCGCGTCGCTGCAATAGACGATCACGCCGCTGTTGGTCCCGTCGGCTGTCTTGAACTGAAGGTCCAGCACGAAATCGTCGTACTCCCTCTTCGTCCAGATACACTCGTCCTTGCTGGCCGTGAGCGTGGCGCCCAGCCAGACCCACACCCACTCGGGCGCGATCGCATCGGAAAGGTCCTTCGCGAACAGGTCGTCCCAGCCGGCCGAGTCCGGGTGGACCCCCGGCTCCGCCGCCGGAGCACCGCCTACCGCGAGCGTCCACGCCACGCACGTCGCCGTTAGCAGAAGCACCTTCTTCATGGTCGTACCCTCGTTGAAATGTGTAAATCGGTCGGAAACGGCAATCGCTACATGATAGGGTGCGCCGGCGGGCGGCGAAAAGGGGACGGGGCTGATTTGTGCGAAGCACCCTTCGAGCCGCTGAAGGCAAATTAGCCCCGTCCCCTTTTCGCGGAGTCATTCGAGCGGCACCACGTCCTGCCCCTTTGACTCGACGTCGATCACTCGTTGGCCGTCGACCACCACCTGGTACTTCACCCCCTCGCGCCCCTCGACGTGGGCGGCCCCGTCGCGGATCGTCACCGGGAACGGGGCGGCCACGCGGCGCTTTTCGTCGGCGGCGACCGAGAGGTGGTCCACCCGGCCGTCGAGCGCCATTTCGAGGCTCACCAGGTTGCAGGGGTTGATGTTCCACGGGAACCGCCGCCCGGTCTTCAAGTCGATCGAGTCGGGCAGCAGCCCGGCGTATGGGCCATCGGGGTACTGCTGCTGCTGGCCGGAGATGAGGATGCCCCGGGCGAGCCGGCGCCAGTCGAGTGCGTCGTCGTGCGGGGCCAGGAGCGTCAGGGCGTAGGCATAGACCAGGCCGCACCACTGCACCGGGCGGCCGATCCAGCAGGGGGCCTTCCAGTTGGTGGCCCCGTAGACCGGTATGGTGGCGTAACGCATCATAGGACGTTCGCCCCAAAGATAGACGAACGGCACGCCGGAGAGCGCCCAGCGCCGGGCCTCGTCCAGGTATTCGCGCCGGCCAGAAAGCTCGTAGCCGCGGACGTACGCCCAGACGAGATGGGCCGAGGCCAGCACGTCGGGCGTGTGCAGCGGGACCTCCCAGACCTGGGCCCCGCGCGGCGTGCGGAACCGCCTCATGTAGTCCAGCGTGCGGAGGCCGGCCTCGAGCGCCTCGCCGTCGCCGGTGGCCCGGGCGTACTCGAGGAGCTGGGCCGCGGGCCGGGCGCAGTGGCCGCTGGAGGTGTCCTCGAAGTGGCCGCGGGCGTACTTGCCCTGGTAGCGGAACGAGCCGTCGGGCTGCTGGCGTGCGATGATCCCCCGGGCGGCCTGCCGGTGGCGCTCGAGCCACTCCCCGGCCCGGCCGGTGACGAAGTAGATCGACTCGTTGCGGATGTGCGACCCACCGGGCACGAACTGGGGGAAATCGGGTACCTCGCCCGTCAGTCGCCAGACGGTCGAGGCGACGTCGGCGAACGGGCGCCGCGGCCAGCGGTCCTCGACGCAGTGTCCCCAGCCGGCGTCGCTCCGAAGCGGGCCGTTTAGGGCCCGAAGGCACAGGGCCCGCTGCTCCTCGGCGTTTCGCGGCGGCTCCGGCAACGCCGGCAGCTCTTGGCGGCGCACGCCCCAGAGGATCGCCTCTTCGAGCGGGCCGCCGGCCACGCGAATAGACGCGTCGATCTTCCGGCCGCGCAGGGCCATGCGGTGGTCGGCCGTGCCGTCGAAGAAGTTCGGCACGGCATAGACCGGCTGCAGCGTCATGTCATCCCAGCTCAGGGCCACGAAAAAGGGGACGGGGCTAACTTGCCGGAACGGCCCGGAGGGTCCTTCGCACAAATTAGCCCCGTCCCCTTTTTCGTTCCGAGTGACCACGGCCATCAGCGGCATGGTCACCTTCATCGGGTCGGGGGCGAACCGCACGTGCTCGTCGGTCTCGACGTCCAAGGTCGAGGAGCTTCGCTCGCCGCGCCCGAGGTACTCCAGCCCGGCAAAGAGCCCCTGCTCGAGGGAGCCGGGCACACGGACGACCGGGCCCTCGCACGGCTTTTCGCTCCGGATCGACACGGTGAGCACGTCGCCGTCAATTGCCAGGCTGACCTCGATCCCTTCGCCCGCGAGCCGCAGCGGCGGACCTCGGTCGACCACTTTCAGGGCCGGAAGCTCGCCATCGACGACGACCAGCGGGCCGCAAAACGCCGCCAGCCGGCCGTCGCGCTCGACATGGACCAACGAGCCGTCGGCCGTCACACGGGCCTCCAAGGTGGGGCGAGCATCCTGCTTGCCCGGCAGGCTGGAAGCCTGCCCCACTTGCGGCACTTCCACCCACTCCGCGGCATCAGCCGCCTCGGCATGGTGCAGAAAAACCGTTCGCGCGATCGGCGTAAACCCTTCCAACTCGAGCCGCAACGTCACCGGTTCGAGCGGGCGCCGGCCGGCCACGGGCCGATCGACGGCGAGCGTCCCGGCCCCCTCGATGGTGTGTTTCTCCCCGTCGGCCGAGAACGTCTGCGCCTGCTCACCGTGATTGCGCACGGTGAAACGGACGCACCCCTCGGCCACCTCGACCGGCTCGATCTCCAGCGGGTGCAGGGTCTCGCGGACCAGCCGGATCTCGGCGATCTCGACCTCGCCGGGCGCCGTGCCGGGATCGATCCGCAGATCGGTCAGCTTGCCGGGGGCGCGCAGCCGCACCCGGTACTCGTGCCACGCGCCGTCGTGGATCATCTCGAAGTGCGCCAGCTTGTCGTTGCCACGCACGGGCGAACGATCGGTCGTCCAGAAGATCGACCCGTGTCCGGCGGTCCGTCCTCGGGCCTTGAGCACCAAATTGAACTCGCCGCCGGGCACGTCCAACGCCCGGTGGAAGTACGGATCGTTTCCGGTCGATCGCACGCAAAGCACGCCGCCGCCCGTTTCCAGCGTACACTCGTTCTGGGCCGACCAGCCCTCAGCCCCCTGGTCGAACGTCCAATGGCCGGCGGTCTCGACAACCACCGGGCGCGGGAAGGGGTTGATCGGCGGGGCGTCGGCGCCCGGCGCGCACCCCATCGCCAACAAACCGGACAGCAGACATCCCATCGAACGGCTCCTCGGGGGGACTTTGGCGGAAGGACGCGCGGCACGGCCGTGCAGGCCGGATGCCGCGGGGGAGCGGGCATTATAGCGGCGAAGACGACGGGGGTCCAATTCGTGCGAGGGCAGCTCAGGCCCCATCCCCTTTTCGCGGCCGCTCTGGTGGTGTAGGATGACGAGGGAGGAGTTCGCAGGGGCACGCCGTCCTCCTGCCGGGTGGAACCGTCATGCCGCGTCGCAATCTGGCCCTGTTAATGATCGTGACCGTGGTCTCGCTGCTCTGCTACCACCGGGTGCAGCGCAACGACGCCGGGCGCGTGCTGGTCGGCGCGATGGAGACGATCGAGCACCGGGCCCTGGAAGAGGTCGATCGGCAGACCCTGTTCGAAGGGGCCGTCCAGGGCATGCTCGAACGGCTCAACGACGAGCACTCCGCCTACATCAGCCCCCGCGCGATCCAGGGCTTCAACGAAACCCTCGACCAAGAGTTCGGCGGGGTGGGCATGGAAGTGGGCCTCGACCGGAAAACCAACCAACTGGTCGTCATGAGCCCGCTGGTGGGAACGCCGGCCTATCGGGCGGGCATCCGCGCCGGCGACAAGATCCTGCGGATCGACGGGCGGAGCACCCAGGGCATGTCGCTTCAGGACGCCGTGCGCTTGATGCGGGGCCGGCCCGGCCAAACCGTCACGCTCTCCGTCCTGCACGAGGGGGACCAGCAGCCGACCCAGGTGGAACTCGTCCGGGCGAAGATCCAGGTCGACACCGTGCTGGGCGATACGCGGCTGCCCGACGGCTCTTGGAGCTTCACCCTCGAAGAAGACCCTCGCGTCGGCTACGTCCGCGTCACCTCGTTCACCGAGCACACGCCCAAGGAGCTGCGCCGGGCCCTCGACGAGCTGATGTCCAAGAGCGTGCGGGGCCTGATCCTCGATCTGCGCGACGACCCCGGCGGGCTGCTGGAAACGGCGGTCGAAGTCGCCGACATGTTCATCTCCTCGGGCGTGATCGTCACCACGCGCGACCGGCGCGAGCGGATCGTCGACGAGCGCCGGGCCACGGCCAAGGGGACCTATCCCCCGCTCCCCATGGCCGTGCTGGTCAACGGGGCCACGGCCAGCGCCAGCGAGATCGTGGCCGCCTGCCTCCAGGACAACGCCCCGGGCCGGGTCGCGATCGTCGGCCAGCGGACGTACGGCAAGGGGACCGTGCAAGAGATCATCAACCTGGAGGGCGAGCGCGGAGCCTTGAAGCTGACCACGCGCAGCTATTGGCGTCCCAGCGGCAAGAACATCCACCGCGGCGAAGACGACCCGGACGACGCTGAGTGGGGTGTATCACCTACGCCGGGCTACGAAGTGGTCGTCGAGGGCGAGGAGCTTTCGCGCCTGCGCACCTGGCGCCGCCAGCGGGACGTGGGCCAGCAGCCCGAGCCCGACGGCGGCTCCAACGGCGAGGCGGCCGAGCCGTTCGTCGACCGGCAGCTCCGGAAGGCCATCGAGTACGTCGAGGGGCGGATCGAGTAGGGGAGCGACGCAGAGACAGAGAGAGGGAGAGTTGGAGAAAGGAGGGGACGGAGAGGATACGAGGGGTTTAGGGGTGGGGTGTTGATAGCCGCGGGCGGAAGCCCGCGGGGGAAGGGGTGGCGGCGGGCGGGTCTGCCGCTTAGCCGCCGCGTCCACGCGGCGGCTTCGTGGTTTCACAGCTTTCACACGACTAGGAGCGCACCATGACCACACCACGTCATACCAACCGGCTCGCTTGCTCGGTCATGGCGGCCGCCGCGGTCGCGGCACTGCACTTGGGATTCGCCACGGCCGGGGCCGCGGAGCCCGAAGCGGCGCCGAACCGCTGGGAGAAGACCATCCAACGGTTCGAGCAGCAGGACACCCGGCAGTCTCCGCCCAAGAACGCCGTCCTGTTCCTGGGCAGCTCGAGCATCGTCGGCTGGAACGTGAAAGAGTGGTTTCCCGACGTCGAAGCGATCAATCGCGGCTTCGGCGGCTCGGAGATCGCCGACTCGGTCCGGTTCGCCGAGCGGATCGTGATTCCCTACGAGCCGCGGGTGATCGTGTTCTACGCCGGCGACAACGACGTCGCCCACGGCAAGACGCCCGAGCAGGTGCTGGCCGACTTCCGCCGGTTCACGGCCAAGGTCCACGCCGCCCTGCCGAAAACGCGGATCGTCTTCGTGGCCATCAAGCCGAGCATCCGCCGCTGGCAGCTCGTCGACAAGATGCGCAAGGCGAACCGGATGATCCGGGAGGTTTGCCAGTCCGACGAGCGGCTTGTGTTCGTCGACATCGACCCGCCCATGATCGGCCCGGACGGGAAGCCGAAGAAGGAGCTGTTCCGCGACGACGGCCTGCATCTGAACGCGGCCGGTTACCGGCTCTGGTCCGACCTGGTCCGGCCGCACCTGAAGTAGCCGGTGTGTCATGGGGTTAATGCTCCCTACTCCGCGTACTCGAGCAGATCGAGGTCCGTGTCGAACCGGACCGTGATCACCCGCCAGCTCGGGGCGGTGGCCGCGCCGGAGGGGGCCGTGCGGTAGAAAGTGAAGTACCACACGATCGGGTAGTTCTCGCACTTGTAGAGGTAGCGGAGCAGCACCAGGTCGCGGCCGATGGTCTTGGCCCGGATTCGCTCGTGCGAGCGATAGGCACCGTACTTCTCGTTGCCGGTGAGCTTCGTGGTCTGCTCGACGAGCTGGGCCAGCGCCTTTTCCTGGTTCAAGAGCGGGCTGCCGCTCAAGAGATCGGGGTAGGCGGCCCGGGCCTGGCCCAGGGAAACCGCTTCCAAGAAACGGGCCACTCGGCCGTCCAGCGCGGTTAGCTCTTCGTTAGGCGGGGCCGTCACCTCTTGGGCCAGTGCGGGCCAGGTGGCGGCCAACAGCAGCACGGCCAGCGGAGCGGCGACAGTGCAGATCGGACGGGTCATGGTCGGCCTCCTGGGGGGTGGGCGGGTTGGTCGAAACCGCCATCCTACCCGACGCCGCGGGGTTTGTCTCGGCTGCGCCGTGGCCCTCTCGCTGAAGCCAGACGGAGGCTTGTTTTTCGTACGACGGCCTTCCAAGGCCGTCGAGTGGTCCGGTGCACCGGCGACGGCCTTGGAAGGCCGTCGAGGGGTCCGATGCACCGGCGACGGCCTTGGAAGGCCGTCGTACACCTGGAAATGCAGCAGCCGTTCTCATCGAGGTGGAGGGGACGCCACGTCAAACCATTCCGGACACGGCTCCATAACGTGGAACGCCACGGCTACTTCGATGGCCGCAATACGATCCCCTCGCGGGTGGCATTCCGGCCGCTTGATGCCGGCCCTCGGGCTGCTATAGTAAGAGGTTCCCGGCTGTCGGCGAACCGTAGGCCGGGCGCCTGCGTAAGTTAAACGTCACGTTCCAGGGGGGGCTCCGCGCCCCGGCTCTGCTCCTTCCGCCGAGGCCAACGATGCAATCCGAGGTCGTCATCGAGACCCGAAACCTCACCAAGGTCTATCGGGATTTCTGGGGTCGTCAGAAGGTCCGGGCCCTGAAGGCCCTGGACCTGGAAGTCCGCCGCGGGGAGATTTTCGGGCTCTTGGGTCCCAACGGGTCGGGCAAGACCACCACGATCAAGCTCCTGCTGGGGCTACTGTTCCCCACCAGCGGCGAGGCCCTGGTCTTCGGACGCAAGGCCACCGACGTGGAGAAGAACCAGCGGATCGGCTACCTGCCCGAGGAAACCGATCTGTACCGCTTCCTCAACGCCGAGGAGACGCTCGACTTCTACGGCCGGCTGTTCAACATGCCGCGGGCCCTGAGGCGCCAGCGGGCGTTCGAGCTGATCGAGCAGGTCGGGCTGGCCTGGGCCCGTAAACGCCAGCTCAAGGAATACTCCAAGGGTATGCGTCGCCGGATCGGCCTGGCCCAGGCCCTGATCAACGACCCCGAGCTGATCCTGCTCGACGAGCCGACCACGGGGCTGGACCCCCTGGGCATTCGCGAGATGAAGGACCTGATCAAGGGCCTGCGCGAGGAGGGCAAGACGATCCTCATGTGCAGCCACCGGCTCGACGACGTGCAGGATGTTTGCGACCGGATCGCCATCCTGCACCAGGGCGAGCTGAAGGAGCTGGGCCGCGTGAGCGGGCTGTTGGAGGTGGGCGACGAGACCGAGGTCAGGGCGTCGGGACTGGACCAGGAAGCGCAGGAGGAGGTCCGCCGGGTGATCGAGCGGCACGGCGGCCGGGTGATTTCCATGGGGCACCCCACCGCGACGCTCGAAGAGCTGTTCCTGCGGATCATCCGCGAGAGCGAGGCCCATCCGGGCCGCCGCGTGCGGGGAACCGGGCGGACCGAGGCCCTGACCGAGCCGCTGGGCGGCCAGGCGACCGTCGCCGCCACTGGCGTAAACGGCCCGGCGTCGAAGACCGACGGCGACGGCCAATAAGGCGCCTGACGCCCGGCTGCCGCGCCGGACCGCAGGCGTCCTGGCTCAAGCGAGACGAAGCAGCATTTCGCTTGAGCGAGAGGGGCCACGCCTGAGCGTTCCCGTGCAGAGCGTGAGAACGAGGGAAGAGTCGAATCATGATCGTCGAAGCCGAACTGAAGACGTTTTGGGAATGGCTCTTGGGCGAGGGCTGGTGGCACGGGGCGTTGTTTCGCACCGGGCCGCTGGTCGCGTTGCTGGTGGTGCTCTCGGCCGCGTTGGTCCTGCTTTTCTTGGCGGCCCGGCGCCGGCCCGAGTGGCTGGCCCGGTGTACCGGCGGGTCCGTGGTCGGCATCCTGGTCCTGGCGGCCTTGGGCGTGCTCGTGGCAATACCGGTCGGCCTGTTGGTGTGGTTCGGCTCGACCGGCGCGTGGGAGACCCTCCGGGAGTTCGGCAAGGACCTGGGCGCCCGGTGGCTGGCACACTCCCAGTGGCTCTTGGGCGACGTCTGGTGGCAGGGGGGGCTCTACCACTTCCTCGGCGTGACGCTCGGCGCGGCGATTGTCGTGGCGCTGATCTCCTGGATCGTGCTGGCGCTGCGAAGCGGGCCGAGGGCGGCCGTGCGCTCGATCGGCGACGTGGTTGCCGACGTGGCGGCCGATCTGGCGCACGCCTCCCCGCGGCGCGTCGGGGCCCTGGGCTTGCTGGCCGTCAAGGAGTCGATCCGCCGCAAGGTGCTGGTGGTGTTCGTGCTGTTCGTGGTGGTGCTATTGTTTGCGGGCTGGTTCCTGGACCCTTCGAGCGACCGGCCCGCCCGCCTTTACCTTGCTTTCGTGCTCGATTGGGCGACCGGCTACCCGCTGCTCTTGCTGGTCTTGTTCCTCAGCGCGTGGAGTCTGCCGGCGGACATCAAGAACCGGACCCTGCACACGGTGGTGACCAAGCCGGTCCGCACCAGTGAAATCCTCTTGGGCCGGGTGCTGGGGTTCATGGCCGTTGGCACGCTGCTGCTGTTGGTGATGGGCGCGATGAGCTACGTGTTCGTAGTCCGCGGCCTCTCGCACCGCCACGAGATTCCCGAGGACCGGTTGGCCCGGGCGGTGAAGCAATGGCAGAAACAGTTTGCCCAGGGGGAGCCGGGGACACCCGTGAAGTTCGAGACGACCAACGTCCACAACCACCGGCACACGTTCTATCTCAGCCCGATCCGGCGGGTGACCAAGGACGGCAAGGTCGCGATCGAGGTGCTCGCCGAGGGCCGCGTGAACAGCGAGATGGCCCAGGAACACTGGCATCCGATGACCTACCGGATCGAGGGCGACCTGGGCGACGCGCAGGGGAAGCCCGAGCTCGATTGCCGGATCGGCCCGCCCCGGGGCCACCTGATCGCCCGGGTGCCGAAGTACGGCAAGCTGCGTTTTCGGGACCGCACGGGCAAGGACGTCGAGAAGGGGATCAACGTGGGGGACGAATGGACGTACCGCAGCTTCATCGAGGGGGGGCGGCCGTCGGCGGCGATCTGGGAGTTCGAGGGCATCCGGGAGGAGCAGTTTCCCGAAGGGCTGCCGGTGGAGCTGTCGATCGAGGTCTTCCGCACCTACAAGGGGGACACCTCCGACCCGGAAAACATCCCCGGCATCACCGGCAGCCTCGCGGTCCGCAACCCCGACACGGGCGAGAAGGTCGACGCCCGGATCTTCACCGCCAAGGACTTCGCCGTCGACGTGCAGTTCATTCCCCGCGAGCTGCAGACGGCCGAGGGCAAGAACGTGGACCTGTTCCGCGACCTGGTCACCGAGGACGGGCGCATGGAGATCTGGCTGCAGTGCATCACGCCGCAGCAGTACTTCGGCGCGGCCCAGCGCGACCTGTACATCCGCGCGCGCGACGCCTCCTTCGAGCTGAACTACGTGAAGGGGTACTTCGGCGTTTGGCTCCAGGTGCTCCTGGTGGTCGTGGCGGGAACGGTGCTGAGTACGTTCCTAAGCGGGCCGGTGGCGATCATCGCCACGGCGGGGGTGATGGTCGGCGGGATCTTCGTCGAGTTCATGGGCAAGCTGGCCATGAAGGACACCTACGGCGGAGGGCCGTTCGAGTCCTTCGTGCGCCTACTGACCCAGCAGAACGTCGTCGAGGAGATGGAGCCGAGCATGAGGACCACCGTGGTGCAGAGCGCCGACGTGGTGGCCCAGGGCTTCCTCTGGGTCTTCTCCACGATCCTGCCGCCGCTGAAGGATTTCAGCTTCTCCAGCTACGTGGCCTACGGCTATGACGTATCGGGAACCACGCTGGGGATGTGCGCGTTTCGGGCCCTGGCCTTTCTGGTGCCGGTGTTCCTGGCCGGCTGCTTCTTCCTCAGGACGCGTGAGGTCGCGCGATGACTCCGCAGACAGCTTTTCGCCGCAAGATCGCCTACGTGGTCGCCATTGCCGTGCTGTTGGCGCTGTTGAGCTTCCTGGGGCGCCCGGCCACGCGGGGCAGCAAGACCGCGAAGGGCTCGCCGGGCGGGCTCTTGGCCCGGGCCCGCGACCAGCACGGCCTAAACCAGGCGCAGCTCGGCGAGATCGACCCCACGAGCGAGACCATCAAGTTGGCCACCTTGGGGATGCGCGGCGTGGCCACGATCTTCCTCTGGGAACAGGCCAACACCTACAAGATGAAGAAGGACTGGACGAACCTCTCGGCCGTGCTCGAGCAGATTGCCCGGCTCCAGCCCAACTTCATTTCGGTCTGGGAATTCCAGAGCTGGAACCTCTCCTACAACGTGTCGGCCGAGTTCGACGACTTCCGCCAGCGCTACCATTGGGTGATCCGGGGGATCAAGTTCTTGGAAAAGGGGACCCGCTACAACGAGATGGAGCCCAAGCTCCTCTGGGACATGGGCTGGACCATCTCGCAGAAGATCGGCAAGTCCGACGAGAGGAAGCAGTTCCGCCGCCTCTTCAAGCAGGACGACGACTTCCACGACTGGCTCCCCTACAAGATGCAGGACGCCAGCCGCGACAACTGGCTGGTGGGCCAACGCTGGTACCGCGAAGCGGAACGGCTGCACGACGAGAAGGGGGCCTCGATCGGCGGCAAGAGCCCCGTGGTATTCCGATCCGAAGCGCCGATGTGCCAGATGAACTACGCCACCGCGGTCGAAGAAGACGGCAGGTTCGGCCGGGTGGCCGGCGGGGCGTGGGAGGAGGCCAGCCGGCAGTGGCATCGCTTCGGCGCCCTGGACATCCCCACCTCCGGCGGCGAAAAGACCATCCGCTTAAACGACAAGGAAGGCCTGGAGAAGCTCGCCGCGGACAAAGTCGAGCAGCTCGACGCCCTAGAGCCCGGCCTGCGCGAGGAGATCATCGAGCGGAAACGGAACGACTTGCCCGCGGAGCAGCGCGAGGCCCTCGATACCCCGAAAGACAAGCGAACGCAAGAGCAATGGACCCTGGCCGCTGAGGCTGAGCAGCTCATCAAGGTCAGCCACGAGGAGGTGGCCCGCAACCTGCCCCGTGCCCAACGCGCCCCGGCCCTGAAGCTGGCCAAAGAAGCCCAGCAGGCCGAGGACGAGGCCCGGTTCATCGGCCGCTACCGCGAAATCGTCAACTTCGAGTACTGGCGCCGCCACGCCGAGGTGGAGCAGGACCCCGACACGCTCGACGCGCGGAGGCTCATCTACTACGGGCGCCAGGCCATGGAGCGGGACGCCGACCTGGACACCGCCTTGAAACTCTTCGAGGAGGGGCTTCGAGCCTGGCGCCGGGTGTTCGACAAGTACCCCGATCTGCTTGACGACAGCACGACCGTGGAGGACACTCAGGACATCATCGAGAGCTACCGTCGGCTGCTCCACTTGCGCGACATGCCGTTCCCCAAGGACTTCATCCTGCAAGACGTGCTCGACGCAAAGCCGGAGAACTAGAGAGCAGCCGGGAAAAAAGGGGACGGGGCTAATTTGCCGGAACGGCCCGAAGGGTGCTTCGCACAAACTAGCCTCGTCCCCTTTTTCCTGACCCAGGCAAGAGGTCATCATGCGCAGCGCGGCCCGTTCCCAAGCCGGCTTTACCCTCGTCGAATTGCTGGTGGTGATCACGATCATCGGCATTTTGATTGCCCTGCTCTTGCCGGCGGTGCAGATGGCCCGGGAAGCGGCCCGGGCCGCCAAGTGCCGCAACAACCTCAAGCAGATCGGGCTGGCCTTTGCCCAGCACGAGGAGGCCCACCGGCAGTACCCGACCGGCGGCTGGGGGTACCTCTGGGTCGGCGACCCCGACCGCGGCGTGAACCACCGACAGCCCGGTGGCTGGGTCTACAACATCCTGCCCTTCATCGAGCAGCAGGTTCTCTACCAACAGGGCTCCGGCCAGAGCGCCGCCGAGAAGAAGGCCGCCGCGGCCCGGGTGACCGAGACGCCGTTGAGCCTGATGAACTGCCCCAGCCGCCGGCCGCCGATCGTGTACCCGGCCGTCTGGGGTGGCGGCTACAACGCCTACAACGCCGATCCGGTGCCGGGCCACGCGCGGAGCGACTACGGCGTGAACGCCGGACACATTGTGCAGACCTACGCCGGGCCGCCCGATCTGGCCACCGGCGACACCACCTGGGGCTGGCCCGGGTGGATCAACTCGCTGACGGGTATCTCCTACCTCCGCAGTGAGGTCGCCGAGGCCGAAGTCGTCGACGGCACCAGCAACACCTTCTTCGTCGGCGAAAAGTACCTCAACCCGGACAACTACGAGAACGGGCTCGACCCGGCCGACAACCTGAGCATGTACGAGGGTTTCGACTGGGACGTCAACCGCTGGGCCAACCAGAGCCTGCTGCCCGCCCAGGACCGCTCCGGCGTCACGAAAATTCGCGAGTTCGGCAGCCCCCACCCCGGCGGTTGCCTCTTCGTGCTGGGCGACGGCTCGGTCCGCAGCATCCACTACTCCATCGACCCGGCCACCTACACCAAGCTCGGCAACCGCATGGACCGGCAGACGATCGACGCGGCCAACTTCTGAGGAACTCTACCTCCGACGCACGCGCTCGCCCAGCTTCGCCACGGCCGCCCGGAACTCGGCCTGCACCTCGCCGAACCGTTCGAGCGTCTTCTTCTCCGGGCCTTGCACGTAGTCGAGGATGATCCGCTCGGCGGCCACGAACTCGGCGGCCACGTCGGCCACCTCGGTGGCGATCTCCGGCGGGACGCTGGTCACTCCGTTGGCGTCGCCGTGCAACAGGTCCCCCTCGCGCACCACCAGCCCGCCCACGTGGACCGGCAGCCCCAGGTGCAAGATGTGGCAGTAGGCGTGGGAGCAGATCGTCGAGCCGGTGAACACGGGGTACTCCAGCGCGCGGACCTGTTCCAGGTCCCGCCCGCCGCCGCTCGTGACCAGCCCCGTCGAGCCGAACGCCTTATAGGTCGAACACATCACCTCGCCGAAGGTGGCCCCCATGGGCGGATCGTCGAGGTCCTGGAAAGCAACCACGGCCGGGCCGGGAAGGGCCGCGAACCGCTGGACTTGGTTGTCGAGCGTGCCGTACGCCTCGCCCCCCTGCGGCGGCGCCGAGCTGCGAAAGGCGGCCGTGGCCGCGAACCCGACCATCGGCCCCAGCTCCGGGAAGTTGCACCGGATCCGTTCGTCCATGAACCCCGCGTCGCGCGGGCGCACGTCGAACAGCTCGATCACGTTGCAGATCGTGGGCGTGTCGAACTCGGCGAGCTTCAGGAGGGTTTCGAGCGTGGGGGGCATTGGGACGGCTTCCGGTGCGGGGGGTGAGGTCGCGTCCCGTCGTGGCAAAACGGAATACCCTTACGAGGCGCTGCGCACGGTCCAAGTGAGCTGGGCATCGATGGCCGCCGCGTAGCGATACAGAGTGGAGACGGTGGGATTCGTCTGCAACCCGTTCTCGAGCCGGCTGATCGCCGCCTTGTCCATCTGTGACCGTTCGGCGACCGCTGCCAGGCTGAGTCCCTTTCGCTTTCGCTCCTGCTTAAGCGCCCTCACTGCGTCTCGCAACTCCAGGTACTCACCCAGTGTGATGAACTCGTCAACGTCCCCGGAGGTCAACAACTCCTCGGGGGTGGGCCGGGTGCTCTGGAAATGCTCACGCAAGTGCCGGAGGCGCGCTTTCTCCGCCGGACTCCGTTGGACCTTACGGTGAGTGCGTTTGGCGTTCATGCTAGTCACCTCCGCGATCTGCGCTCGGGAACCGGGTAGGCCGTGATCGGGTATGCAGTCCGCGGTTCTTCTTCGACCAGTTCCCAAATGACGGCCAGGTGCTTGCCAGTCGAAGTCCAGCCGAATGTGATTGGCTGCCCGCTGGATCGGCTCGTGCCCGTCGAGTTGGCGGGATTGTTCAGCACTTCCTCGACCTCCTCCGGGGAAACGTCATGCTCGATAATGTGCTGGTAATTCCCGCCCGGCTCATCCTCCAAATCCCAGATGATGTGCATCCCCGCGACCTCACCACGTGCGTTGCTTTATATTACAACAATACAACCGCAGTGGCAAGCCCCGGTGAGCGGAATTCCCGGAGACTACGGCTCGCGCGAACCGCCCTCACCCCTCCTCCCCCCGGTGCAGCGGCGTCTGCTCCCCGGCCAGCTTGCGGAGCTTGAAGCGCTGGATCTTGCCCGTGGCCGTCTTGGGCAGCGTCTCGACGAAGATCACCGCCCGGGGGTACTTGTGCGGCGAGGTAGCTGTCTTGACGAGGTCTTGTAGCTCCCGGGCCAGCTCCGGGCTGCCCGACTGGGCGTCCTTTAAGACCACGTAGGCCACGGGCTTGATCAGGCCGTCGGGGTCGGCCGTGCCAACCACGCCGCTTTCCAGCACGGCGGGGTGGCGCTGCAGGATACTCTCCACCTCGGCAGGCCACACGGCCTGGCCGCTGACCTTCATCATGTCGTCGGTGCGCCCGGCGTACCAGAAGTAGCCGTCCTCGTCCATGAGGAACTTGTCGTGCGTGTTGATCCACTGGCCGCAGAAGGTCTGCTTCGACTGCTCGTGCTTGTTCCAGTAGCCCGACGCGATGCTGTCCCCCTTGATGTACAGCGTGCCCACGTGGCGCGGCGGCAGTGCGTTCCCTTCGTCGTCGCAGATTTTGGCCTCGTAGCCCGGCACGACCTGGCCCGTGGTGCCCGCCCGGGCCTGTCCCGGCCGGTTCGAGATGAAGATGTGCAAGATTTCGGTCGACCCGATGCCGTCGAGGATCTCGACGCCGAACCGCTCCGCCCATTTCTCGAAGATATGCGCCGGCAGAGGCTCGCCCGCCGAAACGCACATGCGCACGCGTCCCAGGCTGGTGCGGTTCTCCTTCTCGGCCAGGTGCAACAGCGCGGCGTAGCTGGTCGGCACGCTGTAGAAGACCGTGGGCTGGTGTTGGTCGACGAGGGCGAAGACCGTCTCGGGCATGGGCCGGTCGGGCAACAAGATGGTGGTCCCGCCCAGGTACAGCGGGAAGTAGAGCCCGTTGCCCAACCCGTACGCAAAAAACAGCTTGGCCACCGAAAACGAAACGTCCGATTCCCGCAGGCCGATCGTCCGTTTGGCGTACAGCTCGGCCTCGACGATCATGTCGTGGTGCAGGTGCATGGCCCCTTTGGGAAACCCCGTGGTGCCCGAGCTATAGAGCCAAAAGGCCATCTCGTCCTTGCTCGTGTCGACCGGCTCGAGCGTCGGCGAGGCCGCGGCCAAAGCGTCCTCGAGACGCTCGCACCCCTCGGGCTCCTCCCCTCGCACCAGCACGTGCTCGAGGTACTTCAGCTCGCTGCGGATCGGCTCGATCACCCCCAACAGCGCCGGGTCGATCACCAGCACGCGGGCCCGGCTGTCGTTCAACAGATACTCGTAGTCCTTGGGCTTGAGCATGGTGTTCATGGGCACGGCCACGGCACCGATTTTCATGGCGCCGAAGAAGGCGAAGGCCCACTCGGGCCGGTCGTGCATCAGAATGGCCACCCGCTCCTCGATCCGCACCCCCAGCTCCCGCAAGGCGTTGCCCGTGCGGTTGACCCCCTCGTGCAGCCCGGCGTAGGTGACCGTGCGGTCGCCGCAGAGGATGGCCGGCTTCTCGCCGCGCCCCCCCTCCAGATGGGAGTCGACCAGCAGGGCGGCGGCGTTGAGGCGCTCGGGGAGCTCGAGTTGCGACATGCCGCGGTTCTCCAGGTGCGTGGCCGTTCGATTGTAAATGCTCCCGCGGGCCGTTTGTAGTGGCCGCACTCACCGTTCGCAGTGACCGCATTCATGCGGCCGTCCAGGTATTCGCAGCGTTCGGCCCCGATGAATCGGACCACCACGAGCGCCCATGGCCACGTCCTAAAGGGGGGTCCTTCCCGGCCCATCGGACGCAGGGCTGCTCGATCACCCCCCCGATCGTTGGTCGCAATCGAGGGAAGATGGGATATTTCTTGTAGAGTTTCGGTCCTCCGTATCAGGATTGGGGGATCAGCGGTGCGGCCCGGCGTTGGTGCTTTTGACACGTCCGCAGACTGGATCTGGCACGGCGCCGAGCTGAGAACGCTCGGCGAGCCGTACTACTCCCCCGTCTACCTCACCTTCCCGTTCGAGGTCGTGATCCCCGAGCCCGCCGCGGTGGCCGTCTGGGCCGGCCTGCTGGGATTTGGGCTCTGCGTCTGGAAGCGGCGGAAACGGACGGCTTGACCCGCCGACTGGTGTCCGACAGATCACCGTCCCGCCGGTTCACGCCGGGGGGGGCGTTTTCTCGCGCTGGGCGAGGGGTGCGGTTGATCCCCGGTCCGCACGCGAGTATGGTGGAGTGGTTTCTCGTCCGATCCCCTTTCTCACCGCTCCCGTCCCGCGTAGCACCACCATGGACCTCGACCAAGTCCTGCCGCAAGTCTACGTCGGCTCGTGCCCCATCTCCACCGGCGAGATCGAGCTGCTGGGGCGGCAGTTCCGTGTGACCGCCGTGTTGAACGTGCAGACCGACGAGGACATGAGCTACTGGGGCATCGACTGGGACGAGCTCTCGGGCGGCTACCGGGCCGCGGGCATCGAGGTGCGCCGGGTCCCGGTGCGGGACTTCGACCCGGAGGACCTCCGACGGAGGCTGCCCGACTGCGTCCGGGCACTCGACGAGCTGATCCGCGCCGGGCACATCGTCTACGTCCATTGCAGCGCGGGCAAGAACCGCTCGCCCAGCACCGTGGTGGCCTATCTCCACTGGGTGGTCGGCTGGGACTTCGACACGGCCGCGGCCCACGTGACCGCCCACCGGCGATGCGCCCCCTACCTCGATGCGATCCGCGCCGCGACCGAGGACCGGGCACGGGAAGCCTGAGGCCGCAGAGTGGCTGATCGAGCCGGCCGTCATCTCGGCGAAAGACCGCAGCCACCCCGACTTCGATCCGGGCCGGCACCCCGGAGGGCCGAATCCGGTTGACAAAAAAACCCTGCGGCCCAAGAGGGACCGCAGGGCGTTGTCTCGCTCGGTTGTAGGGTGGGTGCTCGCACCCACGCATTCTCGTCTCGGCGAACGCTTCGCCGCGTGCGTGCGAGCACGCACCCTACGAGTCGTTTCACCAACGGGCTGTTACGCCTTGCTCTTGCGGCGCCGCCCCATCCACGCCAGGCCGAACAACAGGCCCATCGTGCTGAGCACCAGGGTACCGGGCTCGGGCGTGATAGTGATCGAGCCCGGGAGGTATTGCACCGGGACCACCCCGCCGCCTGAAAGGAAGAGCATCGTGCCTCCCCATACCGTGGGATCGAGCGCAAAACTGTCTCCAGGCGCCAAGGGGGTCAAGTCGAGTGTGAAGGTCGCCAGAGAGCCGTCGGCCTCGACCGTGTCGCCAGGGATGTTTAGGTTGATGCTGTAAGAGACCTGTCGAGCCGGCAAGGTCACGCCGTTGGGGAAGATGGAAGCGTCCTTCCCCAGATAGATCGCGCCCTTCACCACTTCCGTAACCAACGGTGCGGGCGGGTTTCCATCACCGGTGAAAAGGTTGAAAACCGCGTCCTTGTACACGTCCGGCGGGCCGCCGCCGATCGGGCTCAGCAGCACGTCGACGTCGTAAAAGTCTACGGACGGGTCGACGAAATGGCTGTCAATCGAAATCATCGTGTCTGCGCCCGCCAGTGCGGTGCAAACCAGCGTTACGAGGACGGCACCCCAGAAGCACTTGTTCATATCAACACCTCCTCAAAGAGCAAAGAACCATAGCGAGACAAATCAAAATCCGTTCCGGATGGGATCGCTGTTCGTTTCCCACTTTCCTCGGTTCGCGGCCCGCCAATTTCCGGGCGAGGGCCGCTGTTTCCCGCCTCTACGCCCGGTACACAAAATCCAAGACTAGACAGAAACTACAAAGCAGTCAAGCGCCTAATTTCCCGGTTTTGCCAAAAAATCCGGAGTGGGGCAAATTTTTCCCAACCCCGGGTCAGCCACCGCGAAAAACCCTCACGTGGAGGGGTTTGGGTACCCCTCCTGTGCCGTTTGCCCCGACACTGTCGAGTCGGTCGTTTCCGGGCACTTCTCCCCGCTTGAGGGGACATATCTCCGGAATGGCACGGTTCGTCTAACGGTCGGCCTGATCCAAGGCGATCAGGCTCAGCAGCCCTTCATCCAGCGGTTCGGCGAGGCCGTCCGTCTCGGCATCCTCTCCTTCCGCGTTTCCGTCGCCGAGGGCCCGCAAGGCGGCCGCCAGCACCTTGCCCCCTCCTGGAATCCCAATGTTACCCCCCGACGGGAGTTCAGTCTCCTCGGCCGGCACGAGCAGCCCGCCCTCACCGAACAGGGTATCCACCGCGGCCACGTTGGAGCCGAGTCGCTGGGAGGGGAGTGCCGCCGAGCGGGTCGAGCGGCCTGTTTCCACGCTCTCTCCGGCCAGGAGTCCCGTCGTGGCGAGCGGACTGAACCCGCCGACCGTGGCCGGCGCCCCTTCCGGCCCGGGCGAAGGACTCGTCGAGGGGGCGGTGATCAACACCAGAGCGGTGCTGGGGTTGGTGGCATTGTCCCGCACGAAGCCGAAATCGACGGCGTTGACCCACTTGTCGCGGTTGAAGTCGACGAAGTCGTCGATCGGGGCGGGGACAATGTACGGGTTGTGGGGGTTGTCGCGCACCGCACCGGAATCGACCGCGTTGACCAGCGCCCAGCCGCCGAAGTTGCCCAAGCCCGACTCACCCACGGCATTGCCGAAGTAGAACACGTCAGGCTCGTCCAGGCCGGTGTTGGCCGTGGCCAGCACGGTCACCTGGAGCCAATTCTTGGCCACGGCCTGGGTCGTCGGGTCGGGATTGACCGTGTTGTAATTGGGCCAGATGAGCATCACGCGGTCGGAGCCGCCGGTGCCCGCCCCGACACGGGGGGGCGTAACGTATTGCGGCTGAGGGGCCAACGGCCAGGAACCGGGATCGGAGTCGTTGCCCATCCTGAACGTGAAGTCGCTCCTCGTGGGAGTGCCGCCCAGGCCCACGAAATCGACCATGATCCCGTTGATCCCCTTCGCGTAGCTGGTGTAGTTGTCGAACGTGGCCGTTTCGCCGGGCAGCAGCGCGGTCTTGTCCGGGGCGACGGCGTCGTCGTCATCGGCGGTGGGCAACTGGTTGTTGCCGTCGAAGGCGCTTTGGTTGTAAAAGATGTGCCGGCCCACGACCTCGGCCGGCGGGGGCTCGATCGTCACCCGGTGGTCTTCGACCTCCCCGTCGTCCAAGGCCCCGGTGGGGTCGAAGGGATCGGGTTGGGTGCTGGTAATACGGAAGCGGGCAAAGGTCTCGCCTGGAACGGCGTCGGCGGGCACGGAGAAGGGCTGGGCCTCGATTCCGTCGCCGATCGAGGCGTGGTTGACGATGATCTCGCTGCTCTCCCAGACGCCGTTGTGATTGAAATCGACCCAGCCCCGGACGGCACCGCCGCCGCCGTTGATCTCGTAGGTGACCGTCGCCTCCTGTCCCGGCACTAGCGTGCCGAACGTCACGCCGTCTTCGTCGTCGGGGTAGCCGGTGTTGTCGTCGCCCAGGGCCTGGGCATGGGGCTGGCCGTCCGACTCGGTGTCGGGCTCGTCGCCGTCGGGCCCCAAGAAAGGCCCGCCCACCACGTGGCTGGCCCCGCCGTCGGC